>Ga0137418_10000867_pt1 | contig 27833 bp, 26 predicted proteins | sample CZODoug3_1_2_16f_FD_122242 | JGI IMG/M metagenome (GOLD analysis project Ga0137418, IMG submission 122242) | Vadose zone soil fungal communities from Angelo Coast Range Reserve, California, USA - CZODoug3_1_2_16fungal (Hybrid Assembly) | ecosystem: Environmental > Terrestrial > Soil > Vadose...
TGGCGAGATTGACTCGCAGCTTGGGATCGCGCGGCTCGAGCTCGATGCTCTGGCGAATGAGCCGCTCGCCGCCCTGGGAATCCCCGCCGCGGACGCGAATCAATCCCAGAAAATGCGTGGCGGCAGGATGGTTAGGCACCGTCGCGAGTAAGGTTCTGCAGGCAGATTCTGCCTGCGACAATTTTCCCTCGCTCAGGAGTGCGCTGATGCGCATCAATTGGGTCGCCGCATCGGGGGAGCTGTACATCTGGTGCACTCTAATGCAGCTCCCGGCGCATGCCTATACGGCGGGTCCGACGCTGCTTCGGATCAGATCCTGACGATGTCAATCCTTGGACACGCGTGCCGATTCGCCGGCCTCGGATCGATCGTCGTCGACCTCGCTCCACGCCGCGTCCCACGCCTCGATCTCGTAGCGATTGGTTACGGGAAAGCCCGGCGGGCGCATCTGCTCGAAGCGCCGATCAAACTCGTACTTCGTGACGTATCGAGGTTCGGTCGCCGACAGCGAGCCGGCCGTGACACTGCCGTAGATCGACAGCGTCCCATTGCGCGGAATGTCTTCGTCTGAGACGACAAAGCGGCGTCGTGCGTACACCGCCGCGTCGATTGCGAGATCTCCCGGCCCGGTCACCTCCGGCCGTGCGATCTCGACGTCCCTGCCCGAGAGCAGTCCCAGGTAGTCATCGGCATCCGTCGTTGACCGAGGGTCATGGGCGTAGATCAGACTGCCTTCGATGACGATCCGCTCGGGTGAGTAGACCAGCACTTTGCCGCACACGGTGCCACGCACATACACAGTCGTATGGCGCCCACCGACGATCCATGTCGGTACGCTCATCGGCTGCCGCTGCTCTCGAGAGCCCGATCCAAGCTCCTGCACCCCGTAGCTCCCGTCGGAGTAGAACGTAATCCGCGTGTCGCGCACGATCGACGCCAGTTCTTTCGCCTTCCCGATTCCCTGGTCGGACGCGAACGCCGGGACGCCATCGGGAAGCGCGATGCGTCCTGCTCGTGTTTCAATACCCGCCGGAAACATCTCCTCGCCGTGCCGCTCTCCCAGGGCGGTCGCGACGCCGAACCCGCCTGCAGTTGTCGTGACCTTGCCGAGAAATCTCGGCGCAACGGTACGGTCATAGCCGACGATAATCTGGGAATTGCTGTGAAAGCGACCCATGACTTCGTCGCCATGGAATTGGACTCTGTTATCCCATCGGTCCACGAGCTGCGCGAAGTGTGAGAACGCAAGGCGTTTCATATGGAGCCAGGTCCGCAAGCGCCTGCCATTTTCCTGCGTCGTAATCTCCACATTGATATGCTCGAGATCCATGTCGTTCGCCGCCGGTCGCCGCTGCAACACGGCGAGGTATCGCCGCCCTTCGTGCTCCAGAGAAAGGCGCGTTTCGCGCAGATTCGCGTCCTGCAAGCCTTGAGCGGCTCGCATGACCCATTGGGCCAGCCTTGACTGCTGCGACCTCGATAGTGCGACTGGCTGCGGGATCTCCTGCTCCTGCCCGGCGCCCTCGGCACTTGAGGCGGCTTGCCGGTCGCTGTCACCCTGCGTCGTGACGACTGGAGTCTCCTCGGGGGGAGAATCCGTGCGCACAGATCCATCCAGCGCGGTTCCGTCATTCCTGGTGTCGTCTTGCGCTGGCGCTGGCGACACCCGGGCGACCGTGGCCCCGGGAGGTGAGGGGATGCCGGACCAGCGACTTGCGGAAGCCGCCGCAAACTCTTCCCTTGGCTTGACGGTCGGCGCGGCGCGGTGCTCGATCGGGCCAGCCTGATCGTGCTCGGTATCCCGGCCGCTCTGTAACTCGACGCTAAGGCGAAGCTCGGGCGCGTAGTCCCGTCTCGCAGAGTCGCGACCTGACAGTCCCAGCGTCACGAGCAGCACCGTATGAAGCAACGCCGAGAGCGCGATTGCCCACGCAATGCGCCGCTTGGCCGGATCCTGCGTGTCTTCGAGCGCTGAGGCTGCCACGGGGATGCCCCGAAAACTCCGGCTTCCTCACGGCGGTGCTGCTGCCGTGACCGTTTTGCCCAACACCGGCGAGGATATTCTCGTCACCTGCACAGCCGCAACGGCGGACGCATCGAACCGTCACACCGCATCATGCCGAGGGCGAGCGCACTGCTCAGCTCACACTCTGGGTGAGCTGGGGAATAAAGTGAATCCGATAAATGACTTCCGACGCGGTTGCGCTCGTCGGCACGATGTCGGCACGGCGTCCGTGGCTCCACAGCAACGCGCGACCCCGGGACGACGCGTGAATTGCCGGCGGGAGTAGCGTATTGTCTTTCGGTCAGCTGGTGTGGCCCCAGTGGGAAAATGCGCGGATCACTGCCGCGGGGAGGGGTTGTGCAAAGACTGAAAGAGCTGTCGTTGGCTGCAGTTGCAGTCATCGGTTCGAGCGCATGCCTGGCCGGACCGTTCTGTGTTGTCGTCTCGGGCATGGGCGCTGAATGCCGCTACTTCGACGAGGCGAGCTGCGCAAGCGCTGCGAACGCGCAGCACGGTGCCTGTGTCGTTAATAGGCGCGAGGTCACCGCATCGTCCTGGACTCCGAGGAGCGCGCACTTCTGCCTGGTCTCAGCGGGGGCCGGCGCGCAGTGCCTGTACTACGATCTGACCGCGTGCCAGCGAGCCGCATCGGAGAACGGCGGAACGTGCGTCGCTAAGCACCACTGAGGCGGCGCGGCGCGCAATTTCTGCGCGCAGCCCGATCGGTGTGGTAGCGGTAGGGCGTCAAGGCGGCGTGTGAGGATCACTCCGGGGCGGGAGGCGCGCACGAGCGCGTCCAGTCCTGTGGCTTCGCGCCCGGGTTGTGCCAGCCGCACGGACCCCTGAGCAGCCCCTCCGCCTGCTGCGGTCCCCAGCTGCCCGGGGTGTACTCCGCGGGCGGCGCGCCGGCGGTGAGCACCTGATCGACGATCGCCCAGGCGGCTTCCACCTCGTCCTCGCGCGCAAAGTGTGAGGTGTCGCCGATGAGTGCGGCACTGATGAGCACTTCGTACGCATCCATGTCATCGCCCTGCTGCTGCGCGACGAACAGCTCCACCGGGCGTCCGGTCATGGCCGGTCCGGGTTTCTTGGTGTGGGCGCCGAGTGCGATCGCGACGTCGGGGCCGACGCGGAAGCGCAGGTGATTGGGCTGCTCGGGACCGAGGTCTCCGAACACGTTGACGGGCGGGGGCCCCAGGTCCACGACCACTTCGGTGGCCGTCACCGGCAGGCATTTGCCGGCGCGCAGGTAGAAGGGCACGCCGCTCCAGCGCCAGGAGTCGATTTGCAGCGCCAGCGCGGCGTAAGTCTCCACCCGCGAGTCGGCGGCCACGCCCGGCTCCCTGCGGTACCCGGTGAACTGTCCGCGCACCAGTTGCGCGGGCGACGCCGGGCGCACGGCCTTCAGCACTTTCACCTTCTCATCGCGCAGCGCCTCGCCCTCGGTGTTGACCGGCGGCTCCATGGTGAGCAGCGCCATGATCTGCAGGAGGTGGTTCTGGATGACGTCGCGGACCGCGCCGGTTTCCTCGTAGAAGCGGCCACGGCCGGCGACCCCGATCTTCTCGGCCATGGTGATCTGCACGCTGGCGACGAAGTTGCGGTTCCACACCGGCTCGAGGAAGGAGTTGGCGAAGCGGAAATACAGGATGTTCTGCACCGCCTCCTTGCCGAGGTAATGGTCGATGCGAAAGATGCTGGCTTCCGGGAAATGCGTGTGCAGTGTGCGGTTGAGCGCGCGCGCGGAAGTGAGGTCGTGCCCGAAGGGCTTCTCGATTACCACGCGGCTGCCCTGCGCACAGCTCGAGGCGCTCAGGTGCTCGATGACCACCGGGAACATGCTCGCCGGTATGGCGAGATAGTACAGCGGCCGCTGCGCGTCCCCGAGCGCCTGGCGCAGCGCATTGAACGTGGGGCGCTGGTTGTAATCGCCGTCCACGTAGCGCAGCAGTCCCGTGAGTCGGGCCACGACCGCCTCGTCCGCCGCCGGCACGAAGGCCTCCAGGCTCTCGCGCACGCGCGCCGCGAGCTGCGCGGCTTTCCAGCCCTGGCGCGCGACGCCGACCACCGGCACGGTCAAGAGGCCCCGGCGCACCAGGTGATAGAGCGCGGGATAGATCTTGCGATAACACAGATCGCCGGTGGCTCCGAAGAGCACGACGGCATCACAGTCACGGCGTTCCATGGTTTCCCTCGACGTGACCTCCGAACCCGAGGCGCATCGCGGACAGGACTTTGTTGGCGAACTCAGCCTGCCCGCGCGACTCGAAGCGCGAATACAACGCCGCGCTCAGCACCGGGGCCGGCACGCCGGTTTCGACCGCCGCCTCCACGGTCCAGCGCCCCTCCCCCGAGTCCGCCACGTGCCCGCCGAACCCGGCGAGTCTGCCGTCCTGCGCCAGGGCGGCCGCGGTGAGATCCAGCAGGCGCGAGGCAATGATGCTGCCGTGGCGCCAGACTTCCGCGATGGCGGCCAGGTCGAGCCGGTACTGGAAGAAGCGCGGGTTCGCGAGCGGCGCGGTCTCGGCATCGGCCGTCGCGGTGCGCAGCCCTGCATCCGCATGGGCCAGAATGTTCAGGCCCTCGGCGTACGCGGCCATCAGTCCGTACTCGATGCCGTTGTGGACCATTTTCACGAAGTGCCCCGCCCCATGCGGGCCGCAGTGCAGGTAGCCCAGGCTGGCTGCCGCAGCACCCGCGGCGCCGCCGGCGGCGGAGGGCATCCTGCCAGCCGGTGACAGCGTCGCCAGCGCCGGCTCGAGCAGCGCGACCGCTTCCGGCGCGCCGCCGATCATCAGGCAGTAGCCCTGCTCGAACCCGAGCACCCCGCCGCTGGTGCCGACGTCCAGGTAGCGGATGCCCGCCGCCTCGAGCTCCCCGGCGCGCCGGATGTCGTCGTGATAGTTGGAATTGCCCCCATCGACGAGGACATCGCCCGCGGCGAGGAGCGGGCGCAGCTGCGCGAGCACCGCATCGACCATCGCCGCCGGCACCATGATCCACACCGCCCGCGGCGGCGAGAGCAGCCGCACCAGCTCCTGCGGCGAGCGCGCCGCCTGCGCCCCGTACGCCGCCACCGCCTGCACCGCCTCGGGTCTGGGATCGTAAGCCACGCACTCGTGGCCACCCTGCAGCAGGCGCCGCACCATGTTGGCGCCCATGCGCCCGAGCCCGATCATCCCGATCCGCATCGCCTGACTCCTGAATGCGTTAGTTTGGCACCCGCCGGATCTGCGCTCCGAGCTGCGCCAGCTTCTCCTCGATCGCCTCGTAGCCGCGATCGATGTGGTAGATGCGCTCGACGTCGGTACGTCCCTCGGCGATGAGCCCGGCTAGCACCAGGCTCGCCGAAGCGCGCAGATCGGTCGCCATCACCGGCGCCGCGGTGAGCTTGGCGACGCCGTGAATGATGGCGGTGTTGCCTTCCAGCCGAATCTCCGCTCCCATGCGCCGCATCTCCAGCATGTGCATGAAGCGGTTCTCGAAGATGGTCTCGGTGATGGTGCCGACACCGGAGGCCACCGTGTTGAGCGCGGCGAACTGCGCCTGCATGTCGGTCGGGAATCCGGGATACGGGGCGGTGCGCACGTCGACCGCCTTCAAGGTCCGCCCGCGCATGTCCACCTCGACCCAGTTCTCGCCCACACCCACCCTGGCGCCCGCCTCCTCGAGCTTGGCCAGCACCGCATCCAGATGCTCGGGGCGCGTGCTCTTGATGCGCACGTGACCGCGGGTGATCGCGCCGGCGACCAGATAGGTGCCGCTCTCGATGCGATCCGGCAGCACCTCGTAAGTCGTGCCGCGCAGCCGCCGCACGCCCTGCACGACGATCTTGTCGCTGCCCGCGCCGCGGATGTCGGCGCCCATCGCGATGAGGAAGTTGGCGAGGTCCACGACCTCGGGCTCGCGCGCGGCGTTCTCGATGATCGTCTCACCCTCGGCGAGCGTCGCCGCCATCATCAGATTCTCGGTGCCGGTGACCGTCACGGTGTCGAGCACCAGCCGCGCGCCCTTCAGGCGTGAGGCGCGAGCGCGGATGTAGCCGCCCTCGATGGTGATGTCCGCCCCCATCGCCTGCAGCCCCGCGACGTGGATATTCACCGGGCGCGCGCCGATGGCGCAGCCCCCCGGCAAGGACACGTCAGCGTGCCCGTAGCGCGCCACCAGGGGTCCCAGCACCAGGATGGAGGCACGCATGGTCTTCACCAGGTCGTAGGGCGCGAAGCACTCGCGCACCGTCGAGCCGTCCACCTCGATGCGCATGCGCTCGTCGATGGTGACGGTGGCGCCCATCCTGCCGAGCAGCTCCACCGTGGTGGTGACGTCCTTCAGATGCGGCACGTTCGCGACCACCACCGGATCCTCCGCGAGCAGCGCGGCGGCGAGGATCGGCAGCGTCGCATTCTTGGCGCCGGAGATGCGCACTTCGCCCTCGAGGGGTACGCCACCCTGGATCTGCAGCTTGTCCATGCTAATCCTGCGCGGATTCTTCGGGCGTCAGCGCCTCGATCGACAGGGCGTGTATCTCGCGACCCATGAGCTCCCCCAGCGTGCGGTACACAAGCTGGTGGCGGGCCACGCTCTTCAGCTGCGCGAACTCGCGCGCGACGATGTGCGCGGCAAAATGGGTGTTGTCATCCGACTGCACGCGCACCGAGCTTCCGGGGAGGCCTGCGCGGATCAGCCGCGCGACGTCTTCAGGGTTCATGGGCGTAAACCTTCCGCTTAGGCTGCTTCATCGCTTCGCAAGGAAACGCACCCCGGGCAGGCCCTCGAAATCCACGTCCTGCGTCCAGAGGATCGCGCCGCTGCGCTGCGCGGTCGCGAGCATGATACTGTCCGCCATCGCGATGCTGTGATCGATCGAGAGCCGCGCCGCCGCGAGTGCCGTGGCCCGGTCAAGGTCGACCACCTTTCCCTGCTCCATGACGGCCACGCTGCGCAGCGCCTCGTCATCGCCGCGCTGCTGCGCGATCCGCTTGAATACCTCGAAAAGTGACAGTGTGGGCACGATGAGCGAACGGGTCGCCTCGATAGGCTTGGCGAATTCTCCGGCGTTCGGACCGTCGGCGAAGTACTCCAGCCAGGCCGAGGAATCCACCACATTCATACACGGTCAGGTTCCCGCGGCACATCGGTCGAAATGCCCTTCAGGGACCCCCGGCTCGCCTTGACCGACCTCAGAGGTACAAGCTCGATCCGGCCGCGATACTCTATCGCGTGCAGTTTCTCGCCCGGCTTGATGCCGAGCGCCTCGCGTATGACCCGCGGGATCACGATCTGGAACTTGGACGACACGGTTATAGTGGTCATACGTTTTTCCTATCGATGCGAAGATTGTAAGACGATTGCCTGCGGCGTGCAAACGCGCCTGCGTGGCCCCTCCCAAGCGCGCCTATAATGACCGGCATGGATTCGCACCCGGCCGCCGTGGCCACCCCCCGCCCGGCACCCGACGATGAGCAGCTGCTCGCCTCCGCGCGGCGCGCGCTCGGCATCGAGGCCCGGGCGGTCGAGGCGCTCACCGCAAGGCTCGGGGCCGCGTTCGCGCAGGCCTGCCGCGTCTGCCTCGCCTGCCACGGGCGCGTCGTGGTCACCGGCATGGGCAAGTCCGGGCACGTCGCCGGCAAGATCGCCGCCACCCTGGCCAGTACCGGCACACCGGCGTTCTTTCTGCACCCGGCGGAAGCCGGGCACGGTGACCTCGGCATGATCACCCGCGTCGATGCGGTGCTGGCGCTGTCGAACTCCGGTGAGACCCCGGAGCTGGTGCTGCTGCTGCCCCATCTCAAGCGCCTCGCCGTGCCGCTCATCGTGATGACCGGCAGGACCGATTCGACGCTCGCTCGCGCCGCGAGCGTGGCGCTCGATGTCGGCGTGCCCGAGGAAGCCTGCCCGCTCAATCTCACGCCCACCGCCAGCACCACCGCCACGCTCGCCATGGGCGATGCGCTCGCGGTAGCGGTGCTCGAGGCGCGCGGCTTCACCCGGCAGGACTTCGCGCGCTCCCACCCCGGCGGCGCGCTGGGCAGGAAGCTCCTGCTGCACGTCGAGGACCTGATGCGTACCGGCGCGGCCGTGCCGCGCAGCGCGGCCGGCGCCCCCTTGAGCGAGGGCCTGATCGAGATGTCGCGCAAGGGTCTGGGGATGACGGTGGTGGTCGATCCTGACGAGCGCATCCTCGGGGTGTTCACCGACGGGGACCTGCGCCGCGCGCTCGACCGGCAGATCGATGTGCACACGACAGTGATGAGCGCGGTAATGACCGCGCACGCCCGCACCATCGGCCCGCGCGAGCTCGCGGCCGAAGCCGTGCACCTCATGGAAGTGCATCGGATCACGGCGCTGCCGGTCTGCGACGCGGACCGCCGCCTCATCGGCGCGCTCAACGTGCACGACCTGCTGCGCGCCGGCGTCGTGTGAAGCGCTCGGCCGGCTCGCCCATGCCGAACGCCATCAGCCTGCTGGTGCTGGACGTGGACGGCGTGCTCACCGACGGCCGGCTGTACTTCGGCCCGCGTGGCGAGGCGCTCAAGGTGTTTCACGTGCACGACGGGCACGGCATCGCGCAACTGCGCCGCGCCGGGGTGCAGGTGGCGGTGATCTCGGGCAGACGCTCGCCCATGGTGGCCGCGCGCTGCCGCGAGCTGGGCGTGCGCTATGTGCTGCAGGGAGTGGCGGACAAGCTCACCGCCTTGGCGCGCCTGTGCGCGCGCCTGGGCCTGCAGCCCGCCGCGTGCGCCTGCGTCGGGGATGACCTGCCGGACATGCCGCTGATGCGCGCGGTAAGGCTCAGCTTCGCGGTCGCGGATGCGCACCGCGAGGTACGGCGCGCCGCCGATGTCGTGACCCGCCGGCGCGGCGGGCGCGGCGCGGTGCGCGAGGTGTGCGATCACCTGCTCGCGTTGCGGGCGCGCCGGGCGCGCGCGCGATGATCTATCGGGTGCTGGCGATCCTCGCGGTGGTGGCGCTGATCGTCGGTGTCGTGGTGCTCTCCGGACCGCAGCGCGAGAACAATGCGCCCGCGAGCGTCGCGCCGCTGCACGACCCGGGTTACGCGGCCCGCAAGGCGCGCGTCATCCAGACCGGCTCCGATGGACGAGCGCTGTACACACTCGACGCCGCGCAGATTCAACAGCAGCCGAACCAGGCAACGGTGGACCTGCAACAGGTGCAGCTCGGCTTTCGCGACACGAGCGGCACTCAATGGACCGCGCGCGCCGATCGCGGCCAGCTCACCCAGGGGAGCGGTGTCGTGCAGCTCGAGGGTGGCGTGCGGGTCGCAGGCAGCCTGCCGGACAGCGGCGAGCCCGCCGAGATCTCCGCCGAGCACCTCTCGTTCGACACCCAGTCGCAGATCGTCACGACGCGCGATCCGGTCACGCTGCTGGTATCGGGACGCCAGCTGCACGCGCGAGGGCTGATCGCCAGGTTGAAGGAGCGTCACGTGCAGTTAGAATCGGCCGTGCATGGCTCGTTCTCCTCCGTGCCGTAAGGCGCCGCTGCTGGCCGCCGCGCTCCTGAGCGCGGCAGTTGCGCCGGCGATGGGCGCCGCCGACGCTGCGGCGCCGCCGGCCCCGCAGCCCGCCCAGCAAACGATCAATCTGGACGCGGCCTCCACCGAGGTCGACGGCCGCACGAACACGCTGGTATTCACCGATGTCGTCATATCGCAGGGAGCCACCCGGGTGCAGGCGGAGCACGCACGCGCCACGGGACTCAACTTCGCCAACAGCCGCTGGACATTCGACGGCAAGGTGCGCATCGACGCGGAACTGCACGGCAACCTGCGCTCCGACCAGGCGACGATCGAATTCAGGGACAACCACATCGCGCGCGCCACGGTCACCGGCAAACCCGCCGAGTTCGAGCAGAAGCGCACCGACTCCGAGCAGCTGGCGCGCGGTCACGCCGGTGAGATCGTCTATGACCTGAGCGACGGCACCGTGCGGCTGGCCGATGACGCCTGGCTGACGGACGGGCAGAACGAGATCTCGGGCCCCTTGCTGGTGTACAACATCCGCGAGCAGCGCGTGCAGGCCGCCGCATCCCCGGGCACGGATCAGCGTGTGCACATCACCATCACACCGCACGTGGCACCGGCGCCGGGCAAGACCGAACCTGCGAAACCGCCGCCAGCGGATGCCGGCAAGGGCGACCCCAGGGCGCAACCGACCGTGCAGCCATGAGCGCCCTGCAGGCCACGGGACTCGCCAAGAGCTACAAGTCCCGTCAGGTGGTGCGCGACCTGTCGCTCGAGCTCGAGCGCGGTGAGGTCGTGGGACTGCTGGGGCCCAACGGCGCCGGCAAGACCACCGCCTTTTACATGATCGTCGGGCTCGTGCCGTGCGATGCGGGCCGTATCCGCCTGGAGGACACCGACATCACGCTGCTGCCCATGCACCGCCGGGCACAGCTCGGCCTCGGCTACCTGCCGCAGGAAGCCTCGGTATTCCGCAAGCTGACGGTGGAAGACAATGTGATGGCGATTCTCGAGACCCGGCCGGACCTGGAGCGCGCCGCGCGCCAGCAGCGCCTCGAGCAGCTGCTCGAGGAGCTGCGCATCGGCCACGTGCGCAGAACCCTCGGGATGGCGCTCTCGGGCGGGGAGCGGCGGCGAGTCGAGATCGCCCGCGCGCTCGCGGCCGAGCCGCGCTTCATGCTCCTGGACGAGCCGTTTGCGGGCGTGGATCCGCTGTCCGTGCTCGATATCCAGCGCATCATCCGCGAGCTGACGCACCGCGGCATCGGCGTCCTGATCACTGACCATAATGTGCGCGAGACGCTCGGCGTGTGCGCCCGGGCCTACATCGTCAATCAGGGCACGGTCATTGCATCCGGGAGTGCGGAAGAAGTCCTTGCCAACCCCCAAGTCCGTGAGGTGTACTTGGGCGAGTCGTTCCGGCTGTGAATGCTCCCGGACAGCAGAAGCCAAATATCTTGTTTTTCAAATAGCTACGAAATGAATCTGGAAGGGCGGTCACCAGCCCTTCGCAAGTCACCATGCTGAAACCCTCTCTGCAGCTGAAGCTGGGTCAACAACTGACCATGACCCCGCAGCTGCAGCAGGCGATCCGGCTCCTGCAGCTGCCCGCGCTCGAGCTGCAGGCACACATCCGCGAGCTGCTCGAGACGAACGTGATGCTCGAGCCCGACGAGGCCGAGGCGACCGGCACCTTCGAGGTGCGGGTGACCGCCGCCGAGCAGCCCAAGCCCCCGGAGAACGCCGCCGAGAGCACGGTCGAGGTGCTGGATGAGGGCTGGGGCGATCACAGCGTGGGCCCCGCCGAGACCCCCTGGAGCGGCGACGAGGATGAGCGCCAGCAGGAATACGCCGACGAGAGCGGCAAGTCGCTGCAGGATCACCTGATGTGGCAGCTGGAGCTCGCGAGCCTGGCGCCGCGGGAGCTCGCGGTGGCGCGCGCCATCGTCGATGCCATCAGCGACGACGGCTATCTCATCGAATCGCTCGCGGAAATCGCGCACACGCTGCGGCCCGAGCTCGAGTGCTCGACGGAGGAAGTGAACGGCGTGCTCGCCCGGGTACAGGCCCTCGACCCGCCGGGCGTCGGCGCTCGCTCGGTGGCCGAGTGCATCGAGCTGCAGCTGCGGCAGCTGGATCCGGCCACGCCCGGCTTCGACACCGCGCTGCAGATCGCGCGCCAGCACCTGGAGCTGGTCGCGCAGCGCGAGCTGACGCTGCTGCGCCGCGAGCTGCGCGCCACCGAGGAGGAGCTCGACGCGGCGCTCGCCCTGGTGCGCTCCTGCCACCCGCGTCCGGGCGCCACCGTGAGCGCCAACAGGGCGCAGTACGTGGTGCCGGATGTGTTCGTACGCCGCACCGACCACGGCTGGGGCGTGGAGATCAACCCGGCGACCCTGCCACGCGTGCGGCTCAATCAAGACTACGCCAACCTCATCGGGCGCAACGCCAGCCACGCGAGCATGCGCGCTCAGCTGCAGGAGGCGCGCTGGCTGCTCAAGAGCCTGGAGATCCGCCACGAAACCCTGATGAAAGTCGCCCGCTCCATCGTCGAGCGCCAGACGGCGTTCCTCGAGCAGGGCGAGGAGCACATGCGGCCGATGATTCTCAAGGACATCGCCGAAGCGGTCGCGATGCACGAGTCGACGGTCTCGCGCGTCACCTCGGGCAAGTACATGCACACGCCGCGCGGGGTGTTCGAGCTGCGCTACTTCTTCTCCAGCCAGGTGGAAGGCGCCGACGGCTCGGGCACCTCCTCCACCGCCATCCGCGCCAAGATCCGCAAGCTCGTCAAGGAAGAGGACGCGGATGCCCCCCTGAGCGACGGCCGCATCGCGGAGCTGCTCTCGGCTGAGGGCATTCCTGTGGCGCGTCGCACGGTCGCCAAGTACCGCGAAGCGATGGGCATCGCGGCCTCGAACGAGCGCCGGCGCGCGGGACTGAAACAGATGTGAGCCAATACGTAAGCACCGCAAGACAGCTACAGGAGACGGACCATGCAGCTCAGCGTCACCGGACACCACGTCGAAGTCACCCCGGCGTTGCGGGGTTATGTCGAGAAGAAGCTCGAGCGCATCGGCAGACACTTTGATCAGGTCATCGACGTGCACTGTGTGTTGACGGTAGAGAAGCTGCGACAGAAGGCCGAAGCCACGCTGCACGTGAGCGGCAGCGCCATCCACGCGGATGCAACCGAAGAGGACATGTACGCCGCCATCGATCTGCTGGCGGACAAGCTGGACCGCTGCATCAAGAAACACAAGGAAAAGCGCACCGACCACCATGCCGCCGAGGGGCGCCGCGCGCTGCGGGTGTGAAGCCGCGCCTGCGCAGCCGCGGGACTTGCGGCGGCAGTGCCCGTGGATAACCATTGAGACGTGCGCATCATCATCCTCAGCGGGCTGTCCGGCTCCGGCAAGAGCGTGGCCCTGCACATGCTCGAGGACCTCGGTTTCTACTGCATCGACAATATCCCGGCGGCGCTGCTGAAGCCGTTCGTCTCCTACACGGTGCGCAGGCCCGAAACCACCTACGAACGCACCGCCATCGGGCTCGACGCACGCAATACCACGGCCGAGGTGGCCAGCGTGCCGCAGCTGGTCGATGAGCTGAAACGCAGCGGCCTGCAGTGCGAGGTGATCTTCCTGGTCGCAGCCGAGGACGAGCTGCTGCGGCGCTTCGCGGAAACGCGCCGCAAGCATCCCATGAGCCGCAGTGACGTCGGCCTGCGCGAGGCGATGACCATGGAGCGCGCGCTCCTCGAGCCGATCGCCTCGGTCGCCGACCTGCTGATCGACACCTCGCGCCTGAGCGTGCATGCCCTGCGTGACATCATTCACAAGCGCGTCGAGCAGCGCAGCGCCGGACGGCTGTCGATCAGCTTCGAGTCATTCGGTTTCAAGCGCGGCATCCCGGGGGACGCCGACTTCGTGTTCGACGCGCGCGCGCTGCCCAACCCCTACTGGGAGCCGGGACTGCGCAACCTCACCGGCCGCGATGCCGAGGTCATCCGCTTTCTCGAGACCCACACCAACGTGGCGACCCTGGTGGCGGACATCGCGCGTTTCGTGCGCGGCCGCGTGCCGGAGTACCAGGCGAGCAACCGCGGCTACCTCACCGTGGCGGTCGGATGCACCGGCGGACAGCACCGCTCGGTGTACATCGTCGACCGCCTGGCGGAGGAGTTCGCCAGCGAGTACCGCAACGTCACGGTGCGCCACGGCGGTCTGCCCGGCGCCAAGCTCTTTCAGCCGCGCCCGCAGGCGGCGACCGAAGAGAGCGCCTAGCGGGTGCGTGCGGCCACGGCCGTCCCAGGGTTCAGGTCGCCTGCGCAACTCCGGCGGCGGTCATCACCTGCGGCAGCTTCTCGCCGCTCATGAACGCCAAGAGCGCCGAGCGCGCCTCCATGGCATCGCGGTAGCCGAGCTCGATCAGCGCGCGCGTGTAGCCGGCCTCGAACATGAGATAGCTCGCCAGCTGGTAGCCGGATACGTCGCGGCCGCCGATCACCCGCAGCAGTACCCGCAGTCCCTGCGGCATCTCGCCCACGTGGCGCGCCGCGATCTCGCGCGGATCGACACTCGGCGCCAGCATCAGCGTCTCGATCGGCCGTTCGCCGCGGGCGGCCTGCGGCGCGCTGTGCACCAGCGTGTTGATGCGTTCGAGTTGCTCGAGATCGCCGTAGATCTGGTCGGTGAACAGCGTGTCGAGCATGTAGCCGAAAATCTCCCCCGGCGTCGGCATGACGGTGTGCAGGCGGTCCACGGTCACGCCGGCGGCGCGCCGGGCACGCACGCCGATCACCAGCAGGCGGTCGGCTCCCAGGTGGATCGCCGGGCTCAGGGGGTGGATCTGGCGCATGGCGCCGTCGCCGAAGTACTCCTCACCGATCTTCATCGGCGGGAACAGCAACGGGATGGCGGCGCTCGCCATCAGGTGATCGACCGTCATCTCGGTGCGGCAGCCGACGCGCTGCACACGGGCCCAGTCGGCGATGGAGTCGACGCCGTCGTAGAAGGCGACCGAGCGGCCGGTGGCATAGCTGGTGGAGCACAGCGCCAGGGCCCGCAGGTGCCCGCGCGCGATGCTGCGACGGATACCGGTACAGTCCACATGCACGCCCAGCAATTCGCGCAGCGGGGTGTTGTCGAGCATCGATTTGGGCGGCGACAGCACCAGCCCTCCGGAGATCAGCGCCAGCACCCAGTGGGCACCGGCGCGCATCATGTGCCGCGCGTCCACGTGAAAGACCTGGCTCGAGCGGAAGTTCGCCCACACCTGCTCCAGTCCCGCGACCGCGCGCCGCCAGTGATGCGCCTCGGCGGCCAGCACACCCGCCGCCACCGCGCCCGCGGAGGTGCCGACGATGATCTGGAACGGATTGCGCGACCGCGGCAACAGCTCGGCGAGCGCCCGCAGCACGCCCACCTGGTACGCCGAGCGCGCGCCGCCGCCGGTCAGCACCAGCCCGACGGTCGGGCGGAGGTCGGGTCTGAGCGCAGTGTCGCTTAAGGAATCCATAAGGTGAGTACACCCCGCCGGCTATTATGAAACCGCCGGCGCCGGACCCTGTGTGATGGAAGTCGCAGCGGCAGCCGCGCGCGCAATTCCAACACCGGGAAACGAGTGTTTGAGCTCGTTGATGGCGAGATCCAGTCCCGCGATCGTCAGCGCAAACATCCGTTGACCCACGAGCTCGCGCGCGATGCGCACCCCTGTTGCGCCTTGCTGGTCGCCTCGATGCGCCACTCATGCAGCGGGCGCGCCGGCGAGCGGGCGATCAGATCGTCGGTGGCAACATACTGGTCGGTGCCGGTGAAGCGTTGATTACTCATACAGAGCGAGTCTAACCGTGCGCGCCTGAACATGCGCGGAACAGCGAGCGGAGACTCGCCTGGAAAGTCTGTTCCGCGACCGTAAAAACAGGGATGTTTTTGCCGGAGCCTCCATGGATGGATCCACGGCGTCCCCGAAAGGAGCTTTTCGCGCGAGACGCCGCCGTTGCTGCTCAGTTCGGCGTCAAGGTAAGCGTGTGCTCGGCGGGTCCGGGCAGAAACGCCAGCGGCGTACCAAGCGCCCACTGCGTGAAGCCGGCGCGGTAATACGGCGACAGCGGATGCCCGCTCTGTCCGCCCGGCAGGTGCAGGTAACCCTGCTCCTCGTGGCCGGGAGAGACGGCGAAGCGCTCGGAGGCGCCGAAGATCGCCCCGTCCTGCACGCGCGGCATGTCGTGGTCGCCGGGCAGTTCCAGTGTCGGCATGTCGAGGAATGAGGCGAGCCACGGCAGGGATCTCGACAGCGGATGACGGATCTGCACCAGCTGGTGTGCTCCCCAGGTACAGTGCGCGAGCTCGGGGCAGCTCGCGCCGAGCGCGGCGATGGTAGCGTCGACCTGCGCACGCAGGAACTGCGGCCAGCCGGGATAGCTCTTCGCCAAAAGATGCAGCGGCTGCGCCGTGAGGAGCTGCCACAGCGGACCTTCGAACTGCGCCGGCGGCGGCACGTCCCGCTCCGCCGCGAGGCCGAGCCCCTCGAGGAGCATGTCCCACACCGCCTGCTGGGTGCGCTCCCGATAGGCGCGCACCAGGCGGTAGCCGACCGAGTCGACGCTCGCGCGGGCGTTCCAGCCCTCCACCAGCTGCCGGAAGTCGGCGCGCCGCGGGTGATCCCGCAGTGCCTCCTCATCGAGCACACTCAGCAGCAGCGTGCGCCAGCGCGCCAGGAACACGGCGCGGTCATCGAGCTGGATACGCAGCATGTCCGCGGGCGTGATGTCGCCCTTCAATGCCAGCAGATCATCGCGGATCTGGCCGGCGCGCGCCCCGAGATCGTATTGCGCACCCAGCGTCGCCACGTCCCCGCCGATGAGTTGCAGCTGATGATCGTCGGAGGCTACGCGCGCATTGGCGGTCCAGATGCGCCCCAGGGGCGGATCCACGATCCGCGGGTGATCCGCCGCGGTGGTCCAGGGCGCACCGCCGCGGGCGCGCGTCGGTCCGGTGTCCTCGGGGATGCGCCCGTAGATGGTCCAGCCAATGTGGCCCTGGGCGTCGCCGATCACCACGTTCTGGTGGGGAATGCCCACGGCTGGGGCGAGCGCCAGCGCCTCGGCGACCGAGGTGGCGCGCTCGAGTGCCATCAGGCCGAGGTTGGTCGCGGCCGGATTCTGCGCCAGCCAGGAGCCGAACCAACAGTTGTGCTGCGCCTCATCGGCGCGCAGCAACACGCCCGCGGCCGCGGATTTCACTTCCAGCACCTGCGGTTGCGTGCCGTGCACCCGGATCTCCTCGCGCACCACCGACAGCGCCACCGGGCCGGAGGGCGTCGTCAGCTCCTGCTGCCCCACCGCAGTGCACGGCACCCGGGTGACATCCAGCCAGGTGCCGTAACTGTTGGTGAAGCCCCAGGCGATGTGTCCGTTCGACCCGGCGACCAGCAGCGGTGCTCCGGGCAGCGTGACGCCGTTCAGGTCGAGGGCCTGTGTGCCGGCGCCGGCGACGGTCCGCAGGCGGGCGTGATACCAGACCGGCGGGACCCGCTCCCCGAGGTGCATATCGTTGGCGACGAGCGCCGCGCCCGTCGTAGTCAGGCGGCCCGCGACCGCCCAGCTGTTGCTGCCCGCTGCCGGCGAGCGCGGGACGCCCGCGGAGGCGGCCGACGCCGCGCTGCCGTGGCGCACATCCAGCACCTCCGCGGGCGGCACCGCAGGCGCCGCACTCACCGCGCCCTCCGACGCAGGCGCCGCGGGCGCATCCCAGCTGGTTCCGGCCGGATACAGGAAGCTGAGGCCGCACTTCCAGCGCGCGCCGCACTGCGCACCGCCGAGCCGCGCGTTGATCTGCTGCCGCAGGATCTCGCGCCGCAGGCCATTCACCTGCAGATCCCACCACATGGCGTGCTCGACCAGGATCGTATCCTCCGGGCGCCACGGGAGCGGGGGCTGCCCGAGCACCCAGTACTCCCACGGCCGTCCGGCAAGGCGCGCGAGCCCGGCATTCACGCCGCGCGCGTACGCCTCGAGCACCGCGCGCTCCGCGGCTGCCGCCTGCGCGAGGACCTCGCGGGCGACCGAGCGAAACCTGAACAGGCGCGCGTTGCGGTCCTGCTCGAGGGCCACGCTACCGAAGAGCTCCGCCAGCTCCCCGGCGGCGAGGCGCCGCGACACATCCATCTGGAAATAACGGTCCTGCGCGTGCAGGAAACCGGTGGCGTACGCGAGGTCCAGGCGGTCGGTGGCCTCGATGGTGGGCACGCCGCGTGAGTCGCGCGTGATGCGCACGGCACTCCTGAGCCCCGGCTGGCGCAGCGCACCGTCCAGATGCGGGAGCGAGGCGCGCAACAGCAGCCAGCCGAGGGCAAGGGCCGCGAGCAGGAGCAGCGCAGCGGCGGCGCCGAGATACTTCAGCGTCCGCATGTGCGCGGCTCTTTCAGTCCAGCGTGACCTTCAGGATCTGCATGGAGTTGGTGCCGCCCTGCACGCCCGACAGTTCGCCCTTGGTGAGAATCACCAGGTCGCGCTTCTTGACCAGTTGCAGCTCCAGCAGCCGCGTGAACAGCGCGCGGTACAGGCTCTCGGTGGAGTTGTCCGGTCCGGTGACGTCGAAGATCACCGGGTAGACGCCGCGGTACAGCGTCACGCGCCGGCGGGTCGCCTCGTGGCGCGTGAACGCGTAGACCGGGATATCGGAGCGGATGCGCGACATCCACAGGGGCGTGGCGCCCGATTCCGTCAGCGCCACGATGGCGCGCACCTTCATGTGATTGGCCGTGTACATGACGGCCATGGCGATTGCTTCCTCGGTCCCCTGGAACTGGCCTTCCTTGATGCGCTGGCGGGGGCGGGTGTGGGTGAGCTGATACTTCTCGGCCCCCTCGATGACCTGCGCCATCGCCTGCACCGCCTTGATCGGATAGCGTCCGGTGGCGGTCTCCGCCGACAGCATCACCGCATCGGTGCCGTCCATCACCGCGTTGGCGACGTCGCTCACCTCGGCGCGCGTCGGCACCGGGTTCTGGATCATCGACTCCATCATCTGCGTCGCGGTGATCACCACGCGGTTGTGGGTGCGGGTCTCATGGATGATGGTCTTCTGCAGGCCGGTGAGCTCCGCGTAGCCCATCTCCACGCCCAGGTCGCCGCGCGCCACCATGACCACATCGCTCGCCTCGATGATGCCGGCGAGATTGTCGATGGCTTCGTGGCGCTCGACCTTGGCGACCAGGTGCGCCTTGCCGCCCGCCGCACGCAGCAGCGCGCGTGCCTGCTCCATGTCGGCGGCATCGCGCGCGAACGATACCGCCATGTAATCCACGCCCTCGTCGGCGACGAACTGGATGTCCTCGTGGTCGCGCACCGAGACCGCGGGCGCCGAGATGCCGCCGCCCTGGCGATTGAGGCCCTTGCGATCGGAGAGCTCCCCGCCTGCGCGCACGCGGGTATCGATGGTCGTGTCGCCGACGCGCTCGACGTCCAGCACGATCTGCCCGTCGCACAACAGCAGCGTGTCGCCCGGTGCCACGTCACGCGGCAGATCCTTGTAGGCGACGCCCACCCGCGCGGCGGTGCCGGCCTTGGGATCGAGCGCGGTGTCGAGCGTGAAGGCGGCGCCTTCCACGAGCTGCACGGGGCCGTCGCGAAAGCCCTCGATGCGGATCTTGGGTCCCCCAAGGTCGAGCAGCACGCCGATGCATTTGTCGGCGCGCTGCGCGGCCTCGCGCACCAGCGACAGCCGCCGCCTGCGGTCCGCGACCGTGCCGTGCGAGGCGTTGAGGCGCACGACGTCCACACCGACGCGCATCATTTCCGTCAGCACCTCCAGGGAGTCGGTGGCCGGGCCCACCGTGGCGACGATCTTGGTGCGTCTCAGCATGGCTTAAGCGCGCTCAGCCGCGCGAGCGCGCTCCTCGAGGATGGCGACCGCCGGCAGCGTCTTGCCTTCGACGAACTCGAGGAATGCGCCGCCCCCGGTGGAGATGTAGGAGATGCCGTCCTCGACCCCGTACTTCTCGATGGCGGCGAGCGTGTCGCCGCCGCCGGCGAGCGAGAAGGCTTTGCCGCGCGCGACGCCCAAGGCGATGGCGCGCGTGCCTTCGCCGAACTGCGCGAACTCGAACACCCCCACCGGCCCGTTCCAGATGATGGTGCCGGCGGCCTGCAGCAGCGCGCTGCAGCGGTCGGCGGTGTCCGGCCCGATGTCGAGAATCATGTCGTCGGCGCGCACCTCGCTCGCGCCACGCACATCCGCGTGCGCGGTGGCGGCGAATTCCTTGCCGACCACGACATCCGTCGGCAGCAGGATCTGCGTGTCGCGCGCGCGCGCCTTCTCCAGCAGGCGGCGCGCGACGTCGAGCATCTCCGCCTCGTAGAGCGACTTGCCGACGGCGATACCGGTCGCGGCGAGAAAGGTATTGGCGATCCCGCCGCCCACGATCAGCTGGTCGACCCTCTCGAGGAGCGACTCGAGCACCAGCAGCTTGGTCGAGACCTTGGAGCCGCCGACGATCGCCACCAGGGGCCGGGCGGGCTTCTGCAGCGCGCGCTCGAGGGCTTCCAGCTCGCCCGCCAGCAAGGGGCCTGCGCAGGCCACCGCCGCGTAGCGCGCCACGCCGTGGGTGCTCGCCTCGGCGCGGTGCGCGGTGCCGAAGGCATCCATCACGAACACCTCGCACAACGCCGCCATGCGGCGTGACAGCTGCTCATCGTCTGCCTTCTCGCCTTTGTTGAAGCGCACGTTCTCACACAGCACGGCGCTGCCGGCGGCACAATCGACGCCGTCCAGCCACTGCTTGCGCAGCGGCACGGGTTTGCCGAGCAGCTCCGACAGGCGCACTGCCACCGGCGCCAGCGACAGCGCTTCGGTCTCCTGCCCCTCCTGCGGCCGGCCGAGGTGCGAGATGACAAACACCTTGGCGTGCTGGTCGAGGGCATAGCGGATGGTCGCCAGCGCCGCGCGGATGCGGGCATCGCTGGTCACCACCCCGTCGTGCACCGGCACGTTCAGGTCTTCCCGGATGAGGACCCGCCTGTTGCGCAGGTCCGTGTCGGCCATGCGCAATAACTTCATGAGACGCGCGACCACGCCAGCGTGGTGTCGATCATGCGGTTGGAGAATCCCCACTCATTGTCATACCAGGCGCACACCTTGACCAGCGTGCCCTCGATCACCTTGGTGAGGGTCGCGTCGAACACCGAGGAGTGGGCATCGTGGTTGAAGTCCATCGACACCAGCGGCGCGTCGTTGTAGGCGAGGATCCCCTGCAGCGTACCCGCCGCCGCCTGCTGCAGGGCCTTGTTCACTTCCTCGACGGAAGTGGCACGCCTGGCGGTGAAGGTGAGATCCACCAGCGACACGTTGATGGTCGGCACCCGTACCGCGAAACCATCGAGCTTGCCCTTGAGCTCCGGCAGCACCAGGCCCACGGCGGCGGCGGCGCCGGTCTTGGTCGGGATCTGCGACATGGTCGCCGAGCGGGCGCGCCGCAGGTCGGGATGGTAGACGTCCGTCAGCACCTGATCGTTGGTGTAGGCGTGAATGGTGGTCATGATGCCGGCCGTGATACCCACCTTGTCGTGCAGCACCTTGGCGACCGGTGCCAGGCAGTTGGTGGTGCAGGAGGCGTTGGAGATCACGGTGTAGCCGTTCTTCAGCACGTTATGGTTCACGCCGTACACGATGGTGGCATCGACGTCCTCGCCGCCGGGGGCGGAGATCACCACCCTCTTGGCACCTCCCTTGAGGTGTGCGCCGGCCTTCGCCTTGCTGGTGAACAGTCCCGTGCACTCGAGCACGTAGTCGGCCCCCACCTCGCCCCAGGGAACCTTGGCGGGGTCGCGCTCGGCAAACACGCGGATGCGATCGCCGTTCACCACCATGTAGTCGCCGTCGACCTGCACCTCGCCGTGGAACCTGCCGTGCACGGTGTCGTAGCGCGTCAGGTGCGCGTTGGCCTTGGAGTCGCACAGATCGTTGAGCGCCACGATCTGCAGCTGTCCGGTGCGCTTGCTCTCGTACAGGGCACGCAGCACGTTGCGCCCGATGCGTCCATAGCCGTTGATCCCGACCTTGATTGCCATGCGCTCATCCCTCCAGCAGTTGGCGTATCTGTTGCGCGATATTATCGGCCGTGAAGCCGAAATGCGGGAACACGTCGGCCGCCTTGCCCGAGGCGCCGAAACGGTCGATGCCGAGCACCCGGCCGGTGTGGCCCACGTAACGCCACCAGCTCTGGGTGGCACCCGCCTCCACTGCCAGGCGGCGCGTCAGAGCGCGCGGCAGCACGCTCTCGCGGTACGCGGCGTCCTGCGCGTCAAAGGTCTCGGCAGAGGGCATCGACACCAGGCGCACGCGCCGGCCGCCGGCGTTCACGCCGTTGACGGCCTGCGCCGCGATGCCGACCTCGGAACCGGTAGCGATCACCAGCACCTCCGGCGTGCCGCTGCAGTCGAGCAGCACGTAGCCGCCGCGGCGGATGTTGGCCAGCTGCGCCGGTGTGCGCGGCTGCTGCGGCAGCGGCTGGCGGGTGAGCACCAGCGCCGTCGGGCCCGGGCGCTCGATGGCGAGCGTCCAGGCCACGGCGGTCTCCGCCGCATCACACGGACGCCACAGATTCATGTGCGGCATGGCGCGCAGGCTGCTCAAGTGCTCGATCGGCTGATGCGTCGGCCCGTCCTCGCCGAGGCCGATGGAGTCATGGGTGTACACCAGGATGACACGCAGGCTCATCAGGCAGCCGAGCCGCACGGCGTTGCGCGCGTAGTCGGAGAACACCAGGAACGTGCCGCCGTAGACGATGAAGCCACAGTGGAGCGACACGCCGTTCATGATCGCCGTCATGCCGAACTCGCGCACGCCGTAATGCAGGTAGTCGCCCGCTCCCTGCGCGGGCGTGATGGTGCGCGCGCCCTTGAACAGCGTGTTGTTCGACCCGGTGAGATCCGCGGAGCCGCCCAGAACCTCCGGCAGCGCGGGAGCGAGGATGTTGAGCACCGCCTGCGAGGACTGGCGCGTCGCCTGGGGCGCCGCCTGCTTGAGCATCGTCTCGAGCATCTGCGCCGCGCTCTGCGGCCAGTTGTCCGGCAGCTCCCCGCGCCTGCGGCGCTCGAACTCGCGCGCCTCTTGCGGGAACGCCTGCCCGTAGCGCGCCAACAGTTCCCGCCATGCGGCCTCCAGCGCGGCTCCCTTGGCGCGCTGATCCCACGCGGCGCGAATCTCCTCCGGCACCACGAACGGCGGATGGGGCCAGGCGAGCTGCAGGCGCGCCGCGGCCACCTCCTCCGCCCCCAGCGCCTCGCCATGCGCCTCCTTGGTGCCCTGTTTGTGAGGCGCGCCGTAGCCGATGATGGTCTTACAGCAGATCAGCGACGGACGATCGCGCGCCGCGCGCGCCGCCTGGATCGCACGGCTCACCGCGCCGGCATCGAGCCCATCGACGTTGGGCACCACGTGCCAGCCGTAGCCGCTGAAGCGCTCCGGAGTGTTGTCGGTGAACCAGCCGCTCACTTCACCGTCGATCGAAATGCCGTTGTCGTCGTAGAAGACAATGAGTTTCCCCAGCCCGAGTGTGCCCGCCAGCGAGCACGCCTCGTGCGACACCCCTTCCATCAGGCAGCCGTCACCGCAGAAGGCGTAGGTGTAGTGATCGACCACGTCGAAGCCCGGACGGTTGAACTGCGCGCCGAGCAGCCGTTCCGCGAGCGCCATACCGACTGCGTTGGCAAGTCCCTGGCCCAGCGGCCCGGTCGTGGTCTCGATACCGTAGTGCAGGTCGTATTCGGGGTGGCCGGGCGTCTTGCTGCCGAGCTGGCGGAAGTGCTGGAGGTCCTCGATGGTGAGCGGGTAGCCGGTGAGATACAGCAGCGAATACAACAGCATCGAGCCGTGACCGTTCGAGAGCACGAAGCGATCGCGGTCGGCCCAGCGCGGATTTGCCGGGTTGTGCCGCAGGAAATCCCCCCACAGGACCTGAGCGATGTCGGCCATTCCCATCGGCATGCCGGGGTGTCCGGAGTTTGCGCGCTGCACCGCGTCCATGGACAGGGCGCGGATGGCATTGGCGAGTTCGCGGCGTGTAGTCATGCGGCTCTTCGGGCGGCGCTTCGGCCGCATGCTCAGGTCTCCGACGGCAAGTGCCGCGCTTCGGCTCGAGGCGCGCGCACGGTGCAGGGGCGCGCATTCTCTACCAGTCGCGCCCGTTGCTCAATCAGGCTGGCATAAGTCGAACGCCTGAGCCGGCGTACGCTCCGAGGCGACTTAAGTTCCCGCATACGCGACTTGGGCGCGGGCCTGTTTCACATTATCCGCATCAGCTGGCGTTTGAGTGCGGTGTCGCAAGGCGCTGACGCCACTCGCGCGGCGACCTGGTTCACTGCCGGCCCCAGAGGGGCTCTGCTACGCTTCCCTCATGAGCGCAGTGCGTCTGACTCACTTTACCGACCCGCACCTCTACGGCGACGAGAACGAATCGCTGCGTGGAGTGGCGACGCTGCCGGCCCTGACCGCGGCGCTGGCCCACGCGCGCGCGCGCGACTGGCCACCGGATGCGCTGCTGGTGACCGGTGATCTCGTACAGGATGACCCGGCTGGATACCCGCACTTCCGCCGCCTGTTTGGTGCGCTGGGCCTGCCGGTGCTGTGCCTGCCCGGCAATCACGATGAGCCCCAGGCCATGCAGCGCGAGCTCGCCGGAGAGCCGTTCGTGCTCGGCGGTTTCGTCGACCTGGGGCGCTGGCGTATCGTGCTGCTCGACAGCTGCCTGCCGGGCTCGGCCAGCGGCGCCCTGAGCGCACCGGCCCTCGCCGGGCTCGAGGAGGCTTTGACCAGCGCCGGCAAGCGCCATTGCATGGTGTGCCTGCACCACCATCCGGTGCCGATGGCCAGCCGCTGGCTGGATCGCGTGGGGCTTACGAATGCGGCCGAGTTCCTGCGCGTCATCGACGGGCATCGCAACGTGCGCGCCATCGTGTGGGGCCACGTGCATCAGAATTACGACGCCCTGCGCCAGGGCGTGCGGCTGCTGGCGACGCCTTCGACCTGCGCGCAGTTCCTGCCGAACGTCGACGAATTCGCGGTGGACCGCCGCCCGCCGGCCTATCGTACCCTGGAGCTGCGCGCCGACGGCTCGCTGCTGACGGAGGTCGTATGGGTCGAACAGCACGCCGGTGGTTCCTCGCGCTCGGCCTGCTCGGCAGCCTGAGCGCTCACGCCGCCGGCCCCGTGTGGGCGGTCCGCGGCGCACACAACACCGTATACCTGGCGGGTTCCGTGCACCTGCTGCCGGCGCAGGACGCAGCGCTGCCGCCGGCGTTTGAGCGCGCCTATGCGGATTCGGGCAAGCTCGTAATGGAGCTCGATCTGGGCCAACTCGATCCGCTGCAGGTGGCCGGCTGGATGAGTGAGCATGGCGCACTGCCGGCCGGTACCACGCTGCGTGGTGTGCTCGGGGAGTCGCGCTACACGCGTGTGAGTGCAGCGGCGGCCGACCTCGGCCTCCCGATGCAGGTCCTCGACGGCCAGTCGCCCTGGATCGTGGGGATCGAGCTCGCCGACCTTGAGTACCTGCATCTGGGGTTCGATCCGCAACAGGGTGTCGAGGCGCAGCTCGTGCAGCGCGCGCAATCCGACGGCAAGCCGACCGCGGGCCTGGAAACTCTGTCCGAGGAGCTCGGAGGCCTCGAGGCGCTGTCGCGCGAGGATCAGTTGCGGCTGCTGGACCAGACGCTCACTGAGCTGAAGGAGTCCCCCAGCGAGATGCAGGCGGTGCTCGGAGCCTGGCGCCGCGGCGACGCGGCCAGGCTCGCCGCCCTGCTGGCGCGCGAATACCGCGCCTTCCCGGCGCTGTATCGCCCGCTGGTGACGGACCGCAATCAGCGCTGGCTGCCGCAGATCGAGCAGCTCCTGCACGGCGAGGGCAACTGCCTGGTGATCGTGGGCGCGTTGCACCTGGTGGGTGAGGGAGGGTTGCTCGAGCTGCTGCGCAAGGACGGGTTCACGCCGGTGCAGCTGAACTAGGCGCAGGCCGTCCGGTGCGTCTTGAGTAGAAGCGCCACAACGGCACCGCCAGCACGGCGGTCCACGCCAGCACCAGCCAGCCCACGAAACCATCGAAGCGGCTGAGCAGAAAGCCAAGCGGCGCGCCGCGCGCCGGCCGTGTCAGCTCGTGCGTGACCAGCATCACCCACACCCAGCCCGCGTGCAGGCCGATGCAGGCGGCGATGTTGCCGGTCGCCGCGCGCACCATGCCGAGCACCACGCCCACCGCCAGCAGAGCCAGGAACGCATCCGCTATGCCTGCCGGGTGCGCCCACGAGTGCAGCGTCCCGGCCAGCAGCTCGAGCCCGCTGCGCGGCGTGACCTGCGCGGGCGCGATGTGGTAGCTGGCCAGGAAATGCGTCCCCGCATACAACAGCGCCGTCAGCAGCACAGCAAGGCGCGGCCCGGATTCGCGCTCGATCGCGCTGTGCATCGCGCCGCGCAGGAACGTCTCCTCGATGAACGCCACCGCGAAGCCGCTGACGACGCGCAGCGCAACCAGGCGCAGCAGATCCGTGCCGCTGAGGCGTGCGGCCGGTGTCCACTCGAGCAGCCCCAGCGCACTCATCAGGCCGACCACCGCCAGCATGCTCGCCACGCCGAGGATGAGCGCGAGCGACATCTCGCGCAGGAACGCGCGGCGCGCGAGCCCGTAACCCAGGCTCACCCGGTCGGCGAGCCTCAGGCGCCGCGCGACGAGCAGGAACCCCACCAGCAACGCCAGCATGCCGATGCGCTCGCCGACGCGGTGGAACGGGAAGTCGAAATACGGATGCAGCAGCATCCACGCCGGGTAGCTGAATACGGCGATGGCCGCCAGCGCCAGCGCCATCAGTGCCAGAAACCAGGCAAAAGCACGCATCTATGACTCGCTTGCCACGGCCGCCCCGACCCGACTAGCTTATGTGCTTCCCACTGCGGTGAGGAGTCATGCCGGCACCCCCCGTGCAGCCGATCGTCATCTGGTTCGGCCGGGTCGGGGACCTGATCCTGCTGTCCGCGCTGCTGGAAATCCTGCATCGGCGCTTCGGTCTTCCCTGTCACGTGATCGGCGCCGGCACCTGGCCGGGTGAGATCTACGCGGTTCACGGCGATGTGGCGCGCGTGTCGTGCCTGCATCGCTACACCGCGTGGGCTCTCGACCCGGCCTGGTGGCGTACGCTGCGGGCGCTGCGCGCCGGCCGCGCCGGCCCGGTCTATGTCTGCGAGACCGATGCGCGCAAGCTCGCGAGAATCCGACGTCTGCTGCGCTTCAGCGGCATCGAAGCTGGGCGCTGCGTGTTTCTGGACACGGCCCTACCCCACGCGTCCAAAATTGCGCCGACGCACTGGGTCGACCGCCTGGTGAGCTTCGGCCGGCTGACGCCCGCGGCGTTCGACGCGCAAGACTACCCGTGGCCGGCGCCCGCGCCGCGCTGCGCGCCGCGCTTGGAGGTGTCGGCCGCGGCGCGCGCCGAATGCGCCGCGTGGCTCGAGCGGCAAGGCTGGCGCGACCGGACCCTGATACTGGTGCAGCCCGGCAACCGCCGCACGATGCGTGGCCGGCGGCTGCGCATCTCAGACGCGGACGACAAGGCGTGGCCGCTCGAGCGCTGGGCGGCGCTGCTGCGCCGGATTCATGCACAGCTGCCGCAGGCGCTCATCGTGCTGTGCGGCGCGCCGCGCGAGTCACGGCTGCTCGAGTGGATCGCCGCCGCGGTGCAGCTGCCGGCGGTGGTGGCGGCCGAGCTGGCGTTGCCGCGCCTGTTGGCGCTGTGTGTCCGGGCGCACAGCATGATCTCCGTCGACACCGGTCCTGCGCATGCGGCGGCGGCGCTCGGCCTGCCGCTGGTGGTGCTGTTCGGCGCGCACCCCCAGCAGCAGTGGCTGCCGCGCAGCCCGAGCGGCTCGCCGGTGATCGGGGTAGGCGGACCGCCGCAGTCCACTCGCCTCGATCAGATTTCCGTGGAGACGGTGTTTGCGGCGTGGTGCGCGCTGGGCGCGGCGGCGGACGCGCGCGCCCTACCCGCGGCCGTCGCGGACGACGCCCTCAGGTCGACAGCAGCGCGCGCCACTGCTCCGTGACGGTACTCAGGCGGAAACGCGCATCGGGACCGGTGTGCGGCCGCTCACCGCCGCGCCAGGCGCGGATGCGCTCGAGATAGGCATCGAACAGCCCGGCGCTCGCTGCGAGTCGCGCCGGCAGCCGCCGCCAGCGCGACGGCAGGCCGCCCACCGCGGCCTCGTAGAGCCGGTACCCTGGGGTGAGCGGCAGCACCTGCCGCGGGTCGCCGACGACTTCCAGCGCCGCGCCGCAATCGTGAGTGAGCACCGGCGT
>Ga0137418_10000868_pt1 | contig 27800 bp, 21 predicted proteins | sample CZODoug3_1_2_16f_FD_122242 | JGI IMG/M metagenome (GOLD analysis project Ga0137418, IMG submission 122242) | Vadose zone soil fungal communities from Angelo Coast Range Reserve, California, USA - CZODoug3_1_2_16fungal (Hybrid Assembly) | ecosystem: Environmental > Terrestrial > Soil > Vadose...
CCGAACACGGTCGTTAAGCCTGTCAGCGCCGATGGTACTGCGATCGCGAGGTCGTGGGAGAGTAGGCCGCCGCCAGCGTTCTTCCGAAGCCCGCCCCAACACATCGGGGCGGGCTTCCTTTTTTACGGTGCCCAATGACGTAAATGATCCTCGCGGTTTCGGACATGGCCGCTGCTTGGCCCGCCCCTCCTAGGTTGTCGCGTGACAGACGCCTCATGCGACTCTACCAGAACCAGTGAGGGAGAATGACCATGTCGAGACTCTCGAGCCTATCCACTATCGTGGCCGGCCTGGCGCTGCTGGCCGCCTGCACCGACCAACGTCCCGCCCCAACGGGGCTTGGTCTTTCCGCGTCACAAAACGGTGTGCCGTTTACCGAGGGCCTCGCCAGCCCGGCCTGGCTGGAGAAGGCAGCCAGCCTCGTTTCCCAGGCAGGCTTCAACCCTCAGACTGCAACACACGCCTATCCTCTGCTCGGCGTCGCGCAGTATCTGGCTGTGCAGCGCGCGGAATCTGCCGAGGGTGGTACGGATGTCGCGGACGTGGCCTCCGGTTTGGGGATCGGGGCGGGCGGACGAAGCCGGCTGGAGCTCGATCGCGGTGCCGTCGCAGGCGCGTCGGTCGTCGTATTGACCTATCTATTCCCCAGTCAGGCTCAAGCGCTCGACGGGATGGTCGCTGCGCAGGCGAACGCCGGGCCCGGCGGAGTGCACCCCGCGTTCGCCCGTGGTGAGGCGGTCGGTCGCGCGGTCGGTGCCGAGATCGTTGCGCGAGCGCAGGCTGACGGTTTCACCCGACCCTTCACCGGGACCATTCCAGCGGGCCCCGGGGTGTGGATTAGCAACACCACTCCGCCGACGATCGCGGGTGGGCAGCTGCCGGGCGTGACCCCCTGGTTCCTGACGTCCGCGAGCCAGTTCCGTCCGGGGCCACCGCCCGCGTTTGGGTCTGCGGCGTTCCTGGCGGCGCGGGATGAAATCCGGCAGATCTCCAATACCCGCACGGCCGAGCAGGTAGGGATCGCCGCCTTCTGGGCGCTCAGCGTCGGTACGCCGACCACCGCCGGGTTCTGGATCCAGGTCGCGACCGACGGCATCAACCAGCACAGCCTGTCCGAGCGCGAGGCGACACACCTGTACGCTCTGCTCAGCGCGACGATGTTTGACGCGCAGATCGGCTGCTGGGATGCGAAGGAGACGTACTGGTTCATCCGGCCGTGGCAAGCGGATCCGCTCATCACGGTCGTCGCCGCCGTCGGAAAACCCAACCACCCGTCATATCCTTCCGGCCACAGCTGCCTCTCCGCATCGGGGGCGGACGTGCTGAGCACGTTCTTCCCGGAGCAACGCGATCACTTGAATGCCATGGTCGCGGAGGCGGGGTTGTCGCGCATGTACGGCGGCATCCACTACGGGTTCGACATCGAGGCTGGTCAGGCGCTGGGACGAAATGTGGCGCGGTTCACCATTGCGGCGGACGCATCGGGGAATTCTGTGCTGACACCCCACTAAAGAGGAACAGCTCAGGGAGAGCGTCGCACTATTGGCGACGCTCCCCCCTGCGAACTTGGCGTCCTGGCGTCTTGGCGCCCGCGCTCCATCTTGAACCTTCACATGCCCAACGCCTTCCCGTCTCTCGCCCTCCACTGCCTGGGCCCTCCGTCGGTCCGGGTGGACGGGCGCGAGGCGCCCCCGGATGTGCTGTGGCGCAAGCACGTCGCGCTCCTCACCTATCTCGCGCTATCCCCTGACGGCACCCGCTCGCGTGGTCACCTGCTCGGCCTGCTCTGGCCGGAGAGTCCCGAAGACAAGGCACGCCGCTCGCTCAATGAAGCGGTGCGACGGCTGCGCTCCGCCCTGGGCACCGCGCGGCTCCTGACGCGCGGTGACGCGCTGCAACTGAACGCCGGCGCGCTCGATGTCGATGTACGGCAGTTCCACACGCTGCGGGCGGAAGGGCAGCTCCGCGCGCTGGAGTTGCTCCGCGGAGAGTTCCTCGAGGGGTTCCACGTGGACGATGCACCCGTCTTCGAGGACTGGATGGACGCCCAACGGGCGCAGATCCGCCAGGCGGCGACCGGATTGCTCGTCGCGCGGGGCGAAGAACAGCTCGCCGTGAACCGCTACGTCGAGGCACGCGCCCTCGCCCGGCGTGCGTTGGCATTCGACGCGTTCAGCGAGCCGGCCCTGGCCCTCGGCATGCGCAGTGCGGCGCTCGAAGGGGACTCGACCGGCGCGCTGGCGTTGTACCATGACGCCGCCGAGCGCGTGGCGCGCGAGATTGGCGAGAGTCCCAGTGGAGCGCTCAGCGCGCTCGCGGCCCGGATCCGCGCGGGGACGTGGCGGCGCTCCGGCACGCGTCACTCCGACATCGAGCCCCCGCTGATCGGCCGCCGGGGCGCGCACGCCGAGCTGTTCGCCCGGCTGGACCGCTACCCGCGCGAGGGTCCGGCGTGCCTGGTGATCGTGGGCGACCCCGGCTCGGGCCGGACCCGGCTGCTCGCCGCCTGTACCGAGCGGCTGGCACTGGCCGGCGCGACGGTGGCGATAGCCCGGCTGCTGGAGAGCGACCACGACGCGCCATGGAGCACGTTGCGCGCGTTGATGCGAGGCGGGCTGCAGCTCGCCCCAGGCCTCACCGGGACCGATCCTGTCGGGCTGCGGATTCTCGCCGGCCTCGTGCCGGAGCTCGCCGAGCGAGTCGTGCCGCTCGAGACGCAGGATGTTGCCCAGGTGTCCGATGCCCTGGCGTCTTGCGTCGATGCTGTCGCTCAAGAAAATCCGTTGGCCGTCCTGGTCGACGATGCGCAATGGGCTGATGGATCGACGCTCGCGGCGCTCCGGGCTGTGTGGTCTCGCGAGCAGAGCTCCGCGGTGGTGCTCGTGCTGACCCTCGAGCGCGGCGCTGAGCTCTCCGTTGAACTGCGGGCGCTCGTCGGGAGTGTGGGTCGTGAGATCCCCGGCGTGGTGGCGCGGCTCGAGCCCCTCACGCACGACGACATTGCCGCGCTGACCGAAGCCGCGGCGCCGTGGTGCGCCGGCAAGGAAGAGCGGGGGCGTCTGGCGCGTCGCGTGGCGCAGGAATCGGGCGGGAATCCGTTCCTTGCCGTGACCCTGCTTCACGAGCTCGGCCAGACCACGTCGCTGCGCCAGGGTCTGGTGGAATGGCCACCTGCCGGTGGCACGCTGGACTCGTCATTGCCCATTGCCGTGTCCGACGTGGTGCGCAGCGCCGTCGCGGCCCGGGTGGCGCGCCTCGATGAGGACAGCACCGCGGTGCTCCGGGCGGCGAGCATCGCCGGCGATATGTTGGACCCGGCCGTCCTCACCGAGGTGTCGGGCTTGCTCCGCACGCGGGTCGATGCCGCTCTCGACCGGCTGGAGCGCGAGCGATTCGTCGTGTTCGAGGGCGGGCGCTACCGCTTCACCGGCCGGCTCATCTCGGCGGTGATCGAGAGCGAGTGCATGCAGGCGGGGGGCCGGCGCCGGCTGCGCGAGCGCTACATCGCGGCGCTCGCCCCGCGTGACGACATCGACTCGCAGCTGCTCCGCGCCGGGTTGCTCGCCTCCGAACGAGCGCCGGAAGCGTTCGAGGCAGCCGTGCGGGTGGCCGAACAGGCGTTAGCGCTCGGGGCGCAGCGGACCGCATCCAGCGCGATCCGCACCGCCGCGCGGGCTGCCGGGGCGGACGCCGAGCGACTGGGCCGGTTGGAAGCATTGCGGCGCCGGTCGAGCGCCGGGGTTGTGGCACAATGACTTGTGCCCCCGGCCCTCAGAATTGGCCGCCGCGTGGGCGCTTCCTCCTACTGTTGCGTCCCATGCGCCGACTTGCCGCTCTCGCAGTCTCTGTTGCCGTCCTGGCGACCGTGTACATCGCTGCGTGTATGTTGCCGGGAGGGCCATCGGATGCCGAGCGCATCCAGTTCACGCTCGACTCTGTGACTCCCCACCGAGTGCCCCTCGCGGGGGTCGTTGAACCGCTGATCGAGATCTCGGCCAACGGTCACGTCCTGAGGAATCCGCGCTATAGGCTTGAGACGCTCGACGCCGGCATCGTGCGCGTGGATTCGACGCAACGACGCCTGCTCGGCGTCATCCGCGGGACGGCCGGCGTGCGCGTCACCTATCTCGGGGCGACCGGCACGCCGGATACCGTGTTCTCAGTTCAGGTCGTCATATCCCGGGTCGTGGTGGATTCGTCCGCGCTGGCGTTCACCCAGCTCGGCGGTGTACCGACACGGCTGAGGGCCATCGCGTTAGACGCGAAGAACGCCGCAGTCCCCAACGTCCCGTTCACTTGGTCCAGCGCAGACACGACCGTGGCGGCTGTGAACGACACCGGGCTCGTCACGGCGGTGGACGAGGGCGCGACCACGATCACCGCGGCAGCAGACGGCGTGGCGGATACTTCCGACGTGACGGTGACGCAGGGGGCGGCGGCATTAGTCCGAGTCAGGCCCTCCCTCGATACGCTTCGCGCCGTTGTCCGGCCGATGCAGTTCCAAGCCGTCGCGTTCGATTCGACCGGCGTCGTCTTGAGCGGCGCAAAGGCTCGCTGGAGCAGTAGTGACTCGTCAGTAGCCACAGTGGACGCGACGGGGCTTGCCACCGCAAGGCATGCCGGCACGGCCCGGATCAGGGCGCGGGTGGGCCAGGCCCGGGACTCGGCCACCCTGGTCGTGAAGCAAGTGGCCTGGTTCATCAGGGTCAGACCACCCCTCGATACACTCACCGCGATCGACGATACCAGTCGAGTGTCGGCGATTGGCACCGATAGCGGCGGCTCTGACATCCCGAACCTGCCAGTCACGTGGGCGACGAACGACTCCACCATCGCCAGCGTGGACCGGACCGGCCTCGTCCGGGCGCAGACGAACGGTCTCGTGCTCGTCACCGCCTCGAGCGGAAACCAATCCGCCTTCGCCACGATCGTAGTCAAACAGGAAATCGTTGCCGTTCGAGTCTCACCAGACAGCGACGCGCTCACGGGCGCGGGCGATACGGTGCGTCTCCGCGCGGTCGCCGTCGACCGGAACGGCTTCGCGGTGAACGGGTCGGCGTTCACCTGGCGCAGCCGCGACGGATTCGTAGCGACTGTCGATACCGCGGGCCTGGTGACGGCGCGCGGGGGTGGCAGGACGGGTGTCGTGGCGACCCTTGCCCCGGGCGGCCGATCCGATACGGTCACCGTGAGCGTCACCGGCGCGCCGCCATTAGGAGCACTGGTCATCCGGACGACGACCACGGGGACCCAGCCGGATCCGGACGGCTATGCCGCCGTGCTGGATAGCGGCGCGACTCACCACATCGGCACGAACGACACCGTCGCACTTACCACGATCGCGGGCGCGCATGCGGTCCAACTGTCTGAGTACGCCGGCAATTGCATCCTCTTGGACAACCCCCGTACCGTGGTGGTGCCCGTAGGGGACACGGGTCGGGTCAATTTCGTGGTGAGCTGTGAGTCGCCGGGCGACAGCCTGATCATCACGACGACCACGACCGGTGCGGACCTCGATCCCAACGGCTACTCAGTGTACGTGGACGAGTTCTGCGACTGGGAAGGCTGCTCGGGCCCCACGTGGTCGGCGTCGGTCCGAGTGAACGAAACGGTGGCATTCTATCCCGTACCGACGGGGACGCACTCGATCAAACTCATCGATGTGGACGCGAACTGCACGGCGGGTCAGAACCCGCGCAGCGTGACCACCTCGCCGGGTGTCACCACTCACGTCACGTTCGGCGTCAGCTGCGTGCAAACCGGCAGCGTGCGCGTGACGACCACGACCACCGGCGCGAACCTGGACCCCGACGGGTACGGAGTCTGGCTCAACGGAACGTGCTGTCAGTACCCCATCGGCGTGAACGCGTCGCACACGTTCGACCGGTTGCTGCCCGGCAACTACGTCGTGACGCTCGGCTCCTTGGCGACGAACTGCAGTATCAGCGGACCCACCAGTAAGAGCGTCACCGTCATTGGTGGCGTGACTGCGGACGTCGCGTTCGCCGTCACGTGCGCACCGCTTGCGGCGATCAGCGTGACGGTGGCGACGACAGGCGTCGAACCCGATCCGGACGGCTATGTCGTCACGGCAGCGAACCTGGGCGCGAGTGGCTCCCGCAGCGGCGCCGTAGCGCCGAACGGCGCGGTCGTGCTCGATAGTCTGAACCAGGGCATATACAGCGTGACGCTCAGCGGCGTGGCGGGCAACTGCACGGTGAGCGGGCCGGGCGCGAGCGTCACGGTGAGCGTCACGTGGGGGATGACCGCGGACGTGGCGTTCGCCGTCACATGCGCACTGCCCGCGGCGATCCGCGTGTCGGTGGCGACCACGGGCGTCGATCCCGACGCGGATGGCTACGTCGCGACTGCCCTGGGCCCGCGTGGCTCCACCAGCGTCGCCGTAGCGCCGAACGGAGCCGTCGTGATGGATCGTCTGATTGCGGGCACGTACACAGTGACTCTCGACGGCGCGGCGGTGGACTGCACGATTACGACCAGCAACCCACTCGCGGTCACCGTCGCAGGGGGCGAGACCGCCGACGTTGCCTTCGCCGTGGCGTGCACGACGGCGTCGCAACTCGCGGTTGTGCGGAACGTGAACGGCAACTTGGACATCTATCTGGTCAATACAACCGGCGCGGTCCTCAGCCGTCTGACGAGTGACGTGGCGTACGACATCAATCCGGCATGGTCGCCGGACGGCAGCAAGATCGCTTTCGCGAGCGCGCGCGATGGTAACGACGAGATCTATGTAATGAGCGCGGACGGATCGGGCCAGACGCGGCTGACGTTCAACAGCGCCTCTGATCGGAGTCCGACGTGGTCACCCGACGGCGGTCGGATCGCGTTCGTGAGCAACGGCGACGTGTACGTCATGAACGCGGACGGGTCCAACCCCGTGCGGCTCACCAGTAGCGGGAACAACGACGACCCGGACTGGTCACCCGATGGCAGCAAGATCGCGTTCGACAGTTGGCGGGATGGCTCTGGCTACCAGGCGATCTACGTCATGAACGCGGACGGGTCGAGCGCGACGCGGTTCAGTTCGGGCGCGCAACCCGACTGGGCGCCCGACGGGGCGAAGCTCGTGTTCTCGCGCGTGGTTTGCGATTGGGAGGATTGCTGGAGTAATCTGGTCGTCCGCAGCTTCAACGGGTCCGAGGTCGTGCTACCGCCCGCGGGCAGCGATCCCGGCTGGTCTCGAGACGGGAGTTGGATCGCGTTCGGGGTCGGGAGCACGGTATTGGCCATCCGGCCGGACGGCACGAGGCAGGTCGCGATTCTGAGCGACGCGTATCAGGCGGCGTGGAAGCCGTGACAACGCCGTCGTGGGGGTGTGCACGTCCGCTGGCACCGCGATGCGGGGACGCCTATCGTATCCCGCGATGCTCTGTCCCAGCTGCGCGAGCCCGCTTCCCGACGGCAGTCAGTTCTGTACCAACTGCGGCGCCGACGCGCGTGAGCCATCGTCTACACCCACGGCGACGCTGGATGACGCAGGCGTCGCGAAACTCACGCGCCTGCTGCGCGAGGAGACGGCGGGGGACTACGAGATCGACCGGGAGCTGGCCCGGGGCGGGATGGGCGTCGTGTACGTAGCGACCGAGATCCAGCTGCGCCGTCGCGTCGCCATCAAGGTGTTGCCCCCCGCGCTCACCTTCGGCCACGGCGCCATCGAGCGATTCCGGCGCGAAGCCCGCACCGCCGCCGCCCTCGACCACCCGAACATCATCCCGATTCACCGCGTCAGTACGGGGGGCGAGTTGCTGTGGTACTCCATGAAGCTCCTCGAGGGCCAGAGCCTCGACGTACTGCTCAAGCAGCGCGAGCAGCTCGCGTTCAAGGAGACGATTGCGATCCTCGACCAGGTCGCCGACGCGCTCGACTACGCCCACCGGCACGGCGTCATTCACCGCGATGTCAAACCCGGCAACATCGTGCTCGACGACCGCGGGCGGGTAACTGTCACGGACTTCGGCATCGCAAAGGAAATCCAGGAGACATCAGTCAGCGCGTCGGGGCACCTGCTGGGCACGCCCGACTACATGTCCCCGGAGCAATTCCTTGGCGTCGAAGTCACGGGCGCCGCGGACCAGTATTCCCTCGGCGTGGTGGCGTATCAGTGCCTCGGCCGCCGAGTCCCGTTCGACGCTGCCACGGCCTACGAGCTCTTGAACAAGCACGCGTCCGAACCGCCGCCGCCCCTCGCCGAGCTCCGGCCGGACCTCCCGCCACACGCCTACGCGGCGGTTGACCAGGCCCTGTCGAAGAATCCCGCCGCCCGGTTCCCGACGGTGACGGACTTCGTCAACGCGCTCGCCGGCCGCGCGCTCACGGGGGCGGTCGCTGCGCCTCGGCGTGCTGCGGCTCGCCGGGGCATACTAATGAAGTGGGGAGCGGGTATCGCCGCAGGGGCGGTGGCCGTCTACGCCGGGCTCACGCTGGTGCGCGGTGGGGGCCAAGACGGTCAGTCGAGTGGCCCGCGTGCCGCCGAGACGACTCCGCCCGCGCCGGCGGTCCCCGCCGCGGCATCAGCGCCGCCATCGGCGCCTCGGCGGACGCAGGCGCCGATGGCGGTTCTCGTCATCCGGCTTACGAGCGGTTGGGCCCGCATCTACGTGGACGGCGACCTGCGCGGCGAGCGGCCCGTCCACCGCGAGCAATTGCCACCCGGCACCCATGCGTTGCGTTTCGAGCGGCCGGGGTTCATACCGCTGGACACGACCCTAACCTTGACGGCCGGCCAGAACGTTGTCGAGGTGCGGATGCGCCGGGCCACTCCGTGAAAGCTCCGATCCTGCTCGTTGCACTGACACTCGCCGCCGCCCCTCCCCCGGGGTCGGCGCAGACCGGCCGCCAAGCCCTAACAGCCGGCACCGAGCGCTACCTCGTGGCAGACTATGAGGGCGCGGTGTCCCTGCTCGGCAAGGGCCTCGACCCCACGACTGGGCCGCCCAATGACCTGTGGCTGCGGGGCGTCGAGCGCCTTGCCGACGTGTTGCTGGTGTTGCGGCAGGATTCCTTGGCTGCTACGTGGCTGCGCTGGGCCGTCCGCATCGCCCCGGAGTTTGCCGTGGACGAAGACCTCGTGCCCCCCGTCGTTGTGCGCGCGGCGGCGGCCGCCCGAGCGTTTGTCGATTCGACACCGCGCGACCGGTTCGTCGCGCGGACCGAGTACGTGTGGCCAGCCGTGTTTCGCACCGACGCGTCCGGCGCCGTCCGTCTGGCGTCCGCGACCGTCCCTATCACGGCTCGGATCGGCGTGGATCAGTTCATTCGCGGCGGGGAATCACGGCGTCTTCCGCCCGGCAGCTACGACGTCGTCGTGTCAGCCCCGGGATTCCTTCCGACTCGCCTCACGGTGGAGCTGTTGCCCGGGGTGACGACTGTGGTCGCTGTGGCTTTGCTCCCCGAGACAGCCGGCCTCTTGTACGTTGCGGCGCGTCCGTGGGGAACCCTGCTCGTGGACGGTAAGCGGATTGGGTACACCAGTGTTGCGGGGTACCGCCTCGCTCCCGGTCGCCATGAGATCCGCCTCGAGCGGCAACGAGACCCATCCATCGACACGAACATCGTCGTCGGGGATCGCCAGCAGATCCGGCTCTCGTGGGTGATGAGGCACGACACGACCGGAGACTCCGGGCTCGACGGCGCGCTCGCGGTTCTCGACGCAGGCGAGACCGAGCGCGGCGCGCTCCTGTTGCGAGAGCGGCTCGGCGCCGAGACGCCGCTCGCCGTGATGGCCCGAGCGACCGCGCTCGCCCGATCTGCGGAGACGGCATGGTCGCTCGGCCTGAGAGACTCCGCCCGTGCCTATTTGCGCAATCTTGTGCAGGCGGACCCCTTCTTCTTCGTAGCACCCGATCTCTTCAACCCCGATCTCCATGCGGTCTATGTCCTCGTGCGGCTAGCGACCCCGGCGATCGCGATCCGAGGTCCACTCGACACCGTGGTGACCCCGGTTCGAGACTCGTTCCCGATTCGAATCGCCGTCGGCCGACCGGGAGTGGTGCGTCTGTTCCTGCGGCTCACGCGCCCACGGCCGCGCGACTCGTTGTTGGTCGCGCTGCAGGTGGACAGCGTCGCGATCGCGAGACTCCCGCTCACGGCATCGGACGGCACCGCTGTGGCGCCTGGTCAGTATGCGATTGAGGCGGAAGTCGCCGCCTCCGGCCCCAGCCCGAGCGCGCTCGTGGAGCTGGCCGTAGAGCGTTTGCCGGTGGATACGGTGCCACATCACGCACCGATCAACGTGGCGGCCTTGCGACCCGAGACAAGGAAGGGGACCACCTCTCTCCGAACGGTGGGGGAGAGTGTGGGCCTCGGCGCGTTGGCGCTGCTGGTGTCGGCCGCGGTGAACGACGCTGGGGTCAGCGGACGCGACATCCCGCACGGAGCCTGGCTCGTCGGCGCCTCGGTGACGCTGGCGAACATTGGGCTCGGGCGCCCGGGCGTGGCGATTCCCGAGAACATCGCGTACAACGAATCTCTGCGCCGACAGTGGAAGGAGCAGGACCGCGCGATCGTCGTCGAAAACGCGACGAGGCTCGGGACTGCACCCTTGAGGATCCGCGCCACGAGGGCGCCGTGAGGGCGACCTTCTTGCTCGTCGCCACGCTCGTCCCCATGGCGGCATCGAGCGGCCAGACCGTTTCCGCCGACGTTGTCGTGGCGGTCCCAAAGCAGAGCACCCGTTTCTCGGGCGTGACGGAGCGGGTGGACGGTTCGTGGCTCGGTGGTGCAGTGGAGCTGGAGACGGGACGCTTTCGACTGTCGGTGAGTGGCATGCGCGGCCGGCTTACGGCTCCCGATCCGGGCGGCCAGCCCAAACGCGACGTTGGCGAAGTACTGCTCGACGGCAAGTACGGCGTGCGTCCCTGGCTAGGCCTCGAGTTGCGCTTCGCGGCCCGCGCTTTCAGCTCCGCGGCGGGCTACCAGCGCTGGGACCTGGTCGGTGTGGGTGTCGCCGCGTCGCGCGATCTCGGGACGCCGGCGGTGCGTGGCTTCGCGAGCCTGCTGTATTTCCCGATGGTGAGCGTGAGTCATCAAGAAAGACCGAGCCTCGCCCTGGGCAGCGACGTGGGGATTGCTGTCACGCCGAGCAAACTCCCGCTCGCCGTCACGTTAAGCTATCGAATCGAACGATTCAGCTTTCCGGGAGCCGACGCGCGCTCGGACCAGCTCGAAGCGCTTACGCTTTCAGTGGGAGTGCGGGCGCGGCGGCACGCTGGGCGGTGGACGCTTGGCGGGGCAGGGCAGTAAGCGGTCCGTCACTTGCTCCGCTTCGACACCGGCGCGTAAAACCCCGTCCAATGCCGCGTGCGCCGATTCGTCAACGCGCGGGCCACCCCCTCGAGCTCGGCCTTCATCGAGGAAAAATCTCGCGACATTGCGCTGAGCAGCGACTCGACGTCCTCGGCACTCGTTGCCACGTCGGACACGACGAGCAGCCAATGCGCGACGGGGGGGCCCGTCTCGGGTGGATCGTCCCCCGTCGCCGATGGTCGCGCCGCTCGCCCCTGGCGTGCCAGCGCATCGGCGCTCCGCACGATCGGCTCGTATGACGGCGCGGCCGGCACCGGCCCGCTCCAGTTCGGCTGCAATCCCACGATCCCGACGATGTGCCGCCCTGCCGGCAGCGCGTTGCTCTTGTCCGCAGCAGTGGGGAACACGGGCTGAATGCTGCCGTCCTCGTCGACGCGCACCACGATGATGTGACCCGCGCTCGACAGCTCGACCAGAATCGCATCGTCCTGAACCGCCACGATGCCCGCGCCGTAAGCGTCCTTCGATCCGAGCCGCGTGACTGCGGGGGGCAAAGCCGACGGCACCGGCGACGCAGCGGGAGGAGCTTGCCAGTGAGCCGACCCGAGGGAGAGCGCGAGTACGGAGAGGAGGGTCATGGCGGGGGCCTCTTCTATTATACAACCTCTTCAGAGGCCCGCTCCAGTCCGGGAGGGATTACCTTCCTTCAATGACACGCTGCGGTACCGTCGTGCTCGCCGGCCGGCCCAACGTCGGGAAATCGACGCTGCTCAACGCCCTCGTCGGCGAACACCTGGCGATCGTCTCCCCCAAGCCGCAGTCGACGCGGCTGCCCGTGATCGGGCTGCTCACCAAAGACGACACGCAATACATCTTCACCGACTCGCCCGGCCTGCTCGAGCCCGAGTACCGGCTCCATGAAGTGATGCGCGCCGCGGCGTTGCGCGCGATCGAGGACGCCGAAGTGATCGCATACCTGCATCCCCTCGGCGAGTATCCCGCGCCGCCGCTCGCGCGCGTCGCGGGACTCGAGCGCACACCCCGCGCGCCAGTCGTTACGGTGTACACAAAATCCGATCTCGTCCGCCCGACCGCCCGTCCGCCCGTCCGCCCTTCGGAAGTCCTCACGTCCGCCACCACGGGGGAGGGCATCGACGCCTTCCTGGCCGAGATCGCCAGTCGCTTGCCCGAGGGCCCGTTCCATTACGATGCCGATGAGTTGGCCACGCAACCGATGCGCTTCTTTGCGGCGGAATTCATCCGCGAAGCGGCCTTCGAGCAGCTGCATGAGGAGCTGCCCTACAGCGTCGCGTGCGAGATCGATGAGTTCCGGGAGGGCGCCGAGCCGGTATATATTCGGGCCGTGCTGTACGTCGAGCGCGACAGCCAGAAGGGAATTGTCATCGGCGAGGGCGGCCGGACCATCAAAGCCCTCGGCGCTGCCGCGCGTGCCAAAATCGAAGCGTTGCTCGGCCAGCGCGTGTTTCTCGACCTGCATGTGAAGGTGCTGCCCAAATGGCGCCGCGACGAGCCGGCGCTGAAGCGTCTGGGGTACGCGGCGCCATGAGCCTCGCTCCCGACCTCCTCGACATTCTCGTCTGCCCCAAGTGCAAAGGGGCGCTCGAGCATCGGACCACGCCTCCACCGGAGGCGCTCGCCTGCCACGCCTGCCGGCTGATCTACGCCGTCGAAGATGACATCCCCATCATGCTCATCGATGAGGCAAAGTCTTTTTGACGGAATGACGGAATGTTGGAAGGTTGGAATGGGGTTTCGATCCTCCATTCTGGCTGCGATCGCACTTTCCATCATTCCAACGTTCCAACTTTCCGCCCAAGACCTCCCCCTCAATGCCGGCGCGTTGTTTCTCGTTTTTCCAGTCGGGGCGCAAGCGGTGGGGATGGGACAGGCGGCGATCGCCGCGGCGGGGCGGGGCGAGGCGGCGTTCTGGAATCCCGCCGGCCTCGCCACACTCTCCGAGGACGAGTTCGCGCTCCACAGCGCCAATCTCGTCGCCGGCCGGAGCAACGTGCTGGGGGCGTACTTCCCCTCGCGCGGCATCGGGGTGATCGGCGGCGCGGTGTATCTGGTCGACTACGGCGACCTCGACCGCACCGACGCCAACGGCAATACGATCGCGCGCATCGCGCCGCGGAATTTCGAATTCCTCGCCTCATACGCGACGAACCTTACCGGCTCGTTCGTGTTCGGCCTGAGCTACAAGCTCGTGCAGTTCCGGGTCGATTGCAGCGGCGACTGCCGTGACTTTCCGGCCGGGACAGGTGCCACCCATGCACTCGACGTCGGCGGCCAGTTCCGGATCGGCGCCGGCGGGCCGCTCCGCCTGGGCGTGGCGCTGCGCAATGTCGGATTCCGGCTCCAGGTTCAGAACCAGGCGCAAGCCGATCCACTGCCCACCCGGCTCGCCGTCGGCGCGCTGTACGAGCTGCGACTGCATCCCGCCATGGGAGGGGCGGTCGATCAGGCATTCGATCTCAAACTCGCCGCCGACGTGGACAGCCCCTGGGGACAGGTGGGGCAGTCCGAGACGCGCTTCGGCATCGACGTGGGATATCAGCACCTCGTGCGCGTGCGTGCCGGATACGCCTTCGTGCAGGATGGACTGGGCGGGCCGAGTGTGGGTCTGGGCATCGAGAGCGGCTCGCTGGGCGTCGATCTGGCACGCGCGTTTCTCACGAACTCGGACTTGCAGGTCGAGAGCCCGACGTTCTTCTCGTTCCGGGTCACGTTCTAATGACGGCCGTCGCGGCATGCGGCGCGGGGCTCTTCGCGGTGGCGATCGCGTCCTCGGCCGTCGCCCAACAGGCGGACACGATCGTTCCCCCCGCCGGGGTGCTCGCACGCCCGTTGGCCTCGCTGCTTGTTCCCGGCACCGGCCAGCTGCTCGCCCACCAGGACCGTGGGGCCGTGTATCTGGCGGCAGAAGTGTACCTCCTGTCGCGCTACCTGCAGCTCGACCACGAAGCGATGAGCGAGCAGCGACGGTTTCACAACCTCGCTTTCGACGTGGCGCGCCGGCAGTTCGGACCCACGCGGCGCGACACCATCTTCGAGTATTACGAGCAGATGGAGCGGTTCCCCGAGAGCGGCAACTACGACGCCGATCCGGGCCCTGCCTTCGTGCCTGAAGCGGACCCGCGCACCTACAACGGCTCTGTCTGGTTACTCGCGCGGCGCACCTTCTGGGTGGATCCGGCGGTCCCTCCCGACCCGACGTCGCCGCAGTACTGGAACGCGGTGCAGTTCTACCGGGCGCGCGCCGTGGGCCCCAACTTTCAGTGGAGCTGGCGCGATCATTCGCTCGAGCACGAGGTGTTCCGCGACTTCATCAAGCGCAGCGACAACGCGTTTCGCCGCGCGCAGAATCAGATCGGCCTGCTCCTCGCCAACCACGTGGTGAGCACCGTGGACGCGCTGATTTCGGCTCGCCTGACGGCCGCCGCCGGCCGGCCGGCGGAGATGCGGACGAGCGTCGGGCTGGGCGGGCGCGCACAGATACGGTTTTCCCTCGCGTTCTAACCGTCCCGAGAGGACATCATGACCTGGATCACAAGCCCGGAGGCATGGCTCGGGCTGCTCACGTTGACGGTGCTCGAGATCGTCCTCGGCATCGACAACATCATCTTCATCTCGATCCTGGCCGGCAAACTGCCCGTGGAGCAGCAGCCGCGCGCCCGCCGCGCCGGTTTGCTGGGCGCGATGGTGACGCGGATCGCGCTGCTCGCCGCTCTCGCATGGATCATCCGCCTCACCGCGCCGCTGTTCTATCTGCTCGGCCGGCCTTTTTCCGGACGCGACCTCATCCTGATCGCCGGTGGTCTGTTCCTGCTCGCCAAGAGCACGCGCGAGATTCACGAGGGGCTCGAAGGCGATTCCGGGAGGTCCAGCACCGCGGTGCGCGCGTCGTTCGCCGCGGTCGTCGGGCAAATCATGCTGCTCGATATCGTCTTCTCGCTCGATTCCGTGATCACCGCCGTGGGGATGGCGCGGCACCTGGCGGTGATGATCGCCGCCGTCGTGCTCGCGGTGGGCGTGATGCTGTTCGCCGCGCCGCCGATCAGCCGCTTCGTGCATCAACATCCCACGATCAAGATGCTGGCGCTGAGCTTTCTGTTGATGATCGGCGTCTCGTTGATCGCTGATGGCTTCGGCCAGCACATCGCCAAGGGCTACATCTATTTCGCGATGGGGTTCTCGGTGTTCGTCGAGCTGCTCAACATCCGCGTGCGCTCGCGCAGCGCGCCGGTGCAATTGCGCGAGGCCTACACGAAAGAATGAAGGAAAAAACGGGGTTCATTTGACACGGGAGACGACGAGGCCTAAGTTTAGGCGGTTTCTACCCTTACGAGAGGAGTAAGGTGCGGTCGCGCCAAGCCATTCTCTTCTTCTCGCCGGCTGGACGTTCCGTACCTGACTTCGTGACCGCATGGGTCAACGGGAAGGGGCTGCCCGTCACCACCCTCCCGCAGGCCGCGCTGGTGCAGGAGCGCGTGCTCCGCGCATTGCCGACGCTGGTGGTCGTGGACGGGGACAGCGCCGGGGACGAAGGGATCGAGCTGTGCGCCCGTCTCAAGGGCGATGCGTACACCGCGATCGTCCCGCTCGCCGTGGTCACGAATCGCCACGCGACCGACGCGGTCCGGCGCTGGTTCGCGGCTGGAGCCGACGAGGTGATCACGCCGCTGTTCGAGCCGGGAGAGCAGGCGGGCCGGCTCGACGCCCTGGTGACGCGGGCGCTGCGCGACGTCGCGGTGAATCCGTCGACGCTCCTCCCGGGGACGACGGAGATCGAGCGGGAGATCAAGCGGCGCATGGAGCTCGGCGAGTTTTTCGCCGTCTGCTACGCCGACCTCGATCACTTCAAGGAATACAACGATCGCTACAGCTACAACGACGGCGATCGCGTGATTTATCTGCTCTCGCGGATTCTGCACGACGTCGTGCGGGGCATGATCGGGAAGCAGGGATTCGTGGGACACATCGGCGGCGACGATTTCATTTTCGTGTTGCCGATCGAGAGCATCAGTCCGGTGTGCACCGAGATATTGGACGTGTTCGACACGCTGGTGCCGTATCAGTACAACGAGCAAGACCGGCGGGCGGGCTACTATTTCGGCAAGGACCGTCGTGGCCAGCTGCATCGCGTACCGCTGATGACGCTGTCGATCGGCGTCGTGACCAATCAGCACCGGCGCTTCCTCCATCCGGCGCAGGTGAGCGAGTTGGCGACCGAGATGAAGAGTTATGCGAAGACCCAGGCGGGGTCCGTGTTTGTGGTCGATCGCCGTCACGATCGTGAGGGCGGGGAAGGCAGCGGAGAAAACGAGGCATAGGGCGTGAACGTCACCTGTCCGTCGTGCGAAACGGTGTACCGCGTGGATCCGGCCAAGATCCCCGCGGGCGGCCTGCGTGCGCGTTGCAGTGTGTGCAGCAACGTATTCGCCGTCAGCCCTGATGGTGCCGCCGCTCCTGCGCCCGCCCTCGCCCCCGCCCCCGCCCCCGTCCCCCCCCCGGTCGCTGCCACTCGACCCGCGGCACGACCAGGGCCGCCGCCGCCCGCTCGGCCGGCGATGGCTCCGCCAATTCCCACGCGACCCGCGATGCCGGCGGCGCCTCCGGCGGCGCGGCCCGCGGCACCAGCGCGTCCGGTGTTTGCAGTTCCTCCTCGACCGGCTGCGGCTTCGCCTGCCGCTCCGGCACGAGCTCCAGCGCCGCCGCCGCCGCCGCCGCCGCCGCCAGCACCCGCGATGACCGCGCCACGGCCAGTGGCGCCGCCACCACGCACGCCGCCCCCGCCGCCGCCCGCACCCGTTGCGCCGGCTGCGTCTGCCGCGCCTGGCCCCGGTGTGAGCACGCCCGGCAAGCGCCCCACGGGGCCGCTGCGTCCTGTCAACCCATTTATGGTTCAGGATCCGAAGCAGAAGGCGCGGCGCCTCGCGCGGGCGCTCATCTCCGACATGCTCGTCTATCATCCGGAGAAGCGGCAGCAGGGCATTCGTGACGGGACATTGCCGCAGCTCTTCAAGGACGAAATCGAGAAGAGCTGGCAGGAGTACGTCGAGCAAGTCGGCGCCGAGATGGCGCAGAGCACGCCGTTCTGGGCCGAGGCTCTCAACGAGATTCTAGCGGGAGGTCACAAGCTCTTCTAATGGCTCTTACTGATCGTTTTGCCGATTTCGATCGCCGTCTCACCGAGCTCAGGAGCTTTCTTTGACGTCGACGGAAAGACCGCGCGCCTCGCGGAGCTGGAGCAGAAAATGGCCGACAGCGCGCTCTGGGCCGACCCCGACCGCGCCCGCCAGACCGTCGCCGAGGTCAAATCGCTGAAAGGGTGGCTCGAGCCCTACCATGCGTTGCGCAAGCGGGTGGATGAGGGCCGTGAGCTGAACGAGCTGCTCGAAGCCGAATCCCACATCGATCTCGCGCTGCAGCGTTCCCTCGAAACGGAAGCGGAGCAGATCGCCGGCCGGCTCGAGTCGCTCGAGATGCAGAACATGCTCCGCGGCCCCGACGACGCGCGCGATGCACTGCTCACCATTCATCCCGGCGCGGGTGGCACCGAATCCCAGGACTGGGCCGAAATGCTGGTGCGTATGTACACGCGCTGGGCCGAGCGGCACGGCTTTACGGTCGAAGTGCTCGACCTCCTGCCGGGTGAAGAGGCCGGGATCAAGTCGGCCGAGATCGAGATCCGCGGCCGCTACGCGTTCGGGCTGCTGCGCGCGGAGAAGGGCGTGCATCGTCTGGTGCGCATCTCGCCGTTCGACTCGCAATCGCGGCGCCATACCTCGTTCGCCTCGGTGTTCGTCTATCCCGAGGTCGACGACGAGATCGAGATCGAGATCAAGGATGACGACCTGCGCATCGATGTGTTCCGGGCGTCGGGCAAGGGCGGCCAGCACGTCAACAAGACGTCATCGGCGGTGCGCATCACGCATCTGCCGAGCGGCATCGTCGTCTCCTGCCAGCAGGAGCGCAGCCAGGGGAAGAACAAGGCGACGGCGATGAAGATGTTGAAGGCGCGCCTCTACGAGCGCGCGGTCGCCGAGCGCGACGCGAAGAAGGCGGAGGTCGACAAGCAGAAGACGGACATCGCGTGGGGCAACCAGATCCGCTCGTACGTCTTCCAGCCGTACACCATGGTGAACGATCACCGCACCGAGCTGAAGGTCAGCGACGTCCATAAGGTGATGGATGGCGACCTCGATCCATTCATCGAAGCGTTCCTCAAGCGCTTCGGAAATAAGGCGGCGTAGTGACAGGATTTGTCGAAGCCGCACGACGCGAAAAGCTCAAGGAGCTGCTGGAGCGCGGCGTGGCGCCGTTCGCGTACCGCTTCGAGCGCACCGCGACGGCGCAGCAGGCGCTGGCCGCCTACAAAGCGGATGACGATCCGGCGCAGTACGCCCTCGCCGGCCGGCTGGTGGCGCTGCGGCCGCACGGCAAGACGACGTTCGCGCATCTCGAGGACCCGAGCGGCAAGATCCAGCTCTACTTCAAGGGAGACGAGCTCGGCGCCGAGACGTATGAGCTGCTGGAGCTGCTCGACCTGGGAGACCACGTCGGTGTCGAGGGTCGCCTGATGAAGACGCGCACCGGCGAGATCACGCTGCGCGTGGCGCGGTTCACGCTGCTCGCCAAGGCGCTGCGGCCGCTGCCGCTCGGCAAAGAGGACGCGAGTGGCGTCAAGCACGGCGAGCTCTCCGATCCTGAGCTCCGGTCGCGCCAGCGCTACGCCGATCTCGCCGTGCATCCGGAGGTGCGCGAGATCTTCCGGCTGCGCACGCGGATCGTGCAGGGAATCCGGGCTTTCCTCGACGCGAAGGGGTATCTGGAAGTGGAGACGCCGGTGCTGCAGCCACTGTACGGCGGTGCGGCGGCCGTGCCCTTCAGGACGCAGTACGAAGCGCTGGACACGACGTTCTATCTCCGCATCGCCGACGAGCTGTATCTGAAGCGTTGTCTCGTCGGCGGGCTGGAGCGGGTGTACGAGATCGGTCACGATTTTCGCAACGAGGGGCTGTCACGGTTTCACAATCCGGAATTCACGATGGCGGAGTGGTATCAGGCGTACGCCGACTACAACGACATGGCCGCGCTCACCGAGGAGATGCTGGCGGGGCTGGTGGCACAGCTGTTCGGCACCAGCATGCTCGAGCGCCACGGCGCGACCCTGTCGTTCGAGCGCCCGTTCGCGCGCAAGGATTACTACGCGCTCGTGCGGGAGCACGCCGGGGTGGACCTCACCACGGCCAAGGACCCCGAGCTGCGCGACGTCTTGAAGCGCCACAACGCGGCGCCGGCCGATGTGGCGCAACTCAACGGGCCCAAACTCGTGGACGAAGTCTTCAAGACGTGCGTCGAGCCGAAGCTGGTGCAACCGACGTTCGTGTTCGACTACCCACTCGCGTTGTCGCCGCTCGCCAAGCCGAAGCGCGGGGATCCGAACAAGGTGGAGCGCTGGGAGCTGTTCGTGCAGCATCGCGAGTTGGCGAACGCGTTCAGCGAGCTCAACGACCCCGATGAACAGCGCCGCCGCTTCGAGCAGCAGACGGCGCTGCGCGCCGCGGGCGACAGGGAGGCGCAGCAGCTGGACGAGGACTTTCTCCGTGCGCTGGAATACGGCATGCCGCCCGCCGGCGGCGTGGGGATGGGCGTGGACCGGTTGACGATGATTCTTGCCGATCAGACCAACATTCGCGACGTGATTCTTTTCCCCATGCTGCGGCCTGAATGATGCCGATCCTCAGCGTGGTGCTGAAAGTGCTGCTGCTGGGCGCGGCGGCTACGGCGGTCTTCGTGATCGCGACCAACTGGCCCTCGCGCCTCGACCTGCGCGTGGCGATGCGTTATCTGCGCAGCCGCCGCTCCTCTCGGCTGCTGTCGCTGATCACGGTCATCGCTGTCGGCGGCGTCACCATCGGCGTGATGGCGCTGGTGATCGTGCTCGGCGTGATGAACGGCATGCAGAACGATCTGCGCGAGAAGATCCTCGTGGTGAATCCGCACCTGCGCATCCTCACCTACGGCGAAGGGCTGCGGCTCGATGATTGGCCGGCGGTGCTGGCCAAGGTGCGGCGCGGCCCTGGGGTCGTCGCCGCGGCGCCGTTCGTCCTGACACAGGGACTGATCTCCGCCGGGCACGACTACGCGGAGGGCGTAGCGGTGGTCGGCGTCGAGTCGGACACCGGGTCGCGCGCGGTGACGAGCCTGCCGCACTACTTCACCAAGGGCGATCTCACATTCCGGACGACCCAGCCGGGCGTGGAGGGCGGCATTGCGATCGGTACCCGGCTCGCGAGCAAGCTGTCGGCGTATCCCGGGGACATCGTGACGATGGTGGCGCCGGCCGGCTCGCAGTTCAACCGCAGCCTCGGCGCGTTCGTCCCGAAATACCGTCGCTACGAGGTCACCGGCCTGTTCGAAACGGGGATGTACGATTACGACAACAGCTACGTCGTGATGCGGCGCCAGGCGGCGCAGGACTTCGCCGGGCTCGGCGCGGCGGTGACGGGCCTCGAGGTGCGGCTTGCCAATCCCGAGCGCGCCAGCGAGGCCGCCCAGCAGCTGGAGACCGTGCTCGGCTATCCGTATCGCGCGCTCGACTGGCAATTGCAGAACCGTTCCCTGTTCTCCGCGTTGAAGCTCGAGAAGCTCGCGATGGGGCTGGTCGTCTTCCTGATTTGCGTCGTGGCGGCGTTCAATGTCGTGGGGACGCTGACGATGGTGGTGCGCGACAAGACGCGCGAGATCGGCATCCTGCTCGCCATGGGCATGCAGCGCGGCCGGATCCGGCGCGTCTTCCTTATTCAGGGCGTCTTCATCGGCCTCGTGGGCACGGCGCTGGGAGCGGTGCTGGGGCTGATCGTCGGCGCGAGCGTGAACCGCGGCCATCTCATTCCGATCGACCCGTCGATTTACTTCATCGACCACCTGCCGGTCCTGAACAATCCGCTCGACGCGCTGGCGGTGATCGCCGCCAGCCTGGTGATCGCGACCCTGGCGCCGCTCTACCCCAGCACCCAGGCCGCCCGGCTCGATCCGGTGCGCGCGATCCGCTACGAATGAACGCGCTCCTCACAGCCAAGGCGATCCGCCGGGTCTTCGCGGGCGGCGATGGGCAGATGCTCGAGATCCTGCGCGGCGTCGATGTCGAGGTGCGGCGCGGCGAGTTCGTCGCGATCGTCGGCGCTTCCGGCGCCGGGAAGAGCACGCTGCTGCATCTGCTCGGCGCGCTGGACAGCCCTACGTCCGGCGATGTCTGGCTCGACGGCTCGCGCTATGCCGACCTCGAGGCCCGCGGCGCGGCGGAGCTCAGGAACCGCAAGCTCGGATTTGTGTTCCAGTTTCATCACTTATTGCGCGAGTTCTCGGCGTTGGAAAACGTCATGATGCCGCTGCTGATCGGCGGTTCCGCTCCGCGGAAGGCACGTTCGCGCGCGGAAGAGGTGCTGTCCGAGGTCGGCCTGGCGGGACGCATGAGCCATCGGCCCGCCGAGCTGTCGGGCGGCGAGCAGCAACGCTGCGCCGTCGCGCGCGCGCTGGTGCACGACCCGAGCGTGGTGCTCGCGGATGAGCCGTCCGGTAACCTCGACCACGCCAACGCCGAGCGGCTGCACGAGATGTTCTTCCGCCTGGCGCGCGAGTACGAGACGGCGGTCGTCGTCGTCACACACAACCGCCAGCTCGCCGGCCGGGCGGACCGGGTGCTCTTGCTGGAGGACGGCCGGCTCACCACCGTGAGCTCGGTCGATGCGATTCCCTGATGCTGTGCGATAACTGCAAGGAGCGCGACGCGATCATCAACCTGACGCAGGTGGAGCACGACTCCAAAGTCACCCTCCACCTGTGCGAGCAGTGCGCTCAGCAGAAGGGCGTGGAGACCGGAGGCGCCGTCATGAAGACGCCGCTCGGCGGCTTCCTGACGGCTCTCGGCAAAGGTGGCGGCGGGGGCGCGCTCGTTCCGGCCACCGCCGACGGCGTGCGCTGCCCGGCGTGCGGCAGCACGCTGCGCGACTTCCGTGACTCCGGCCGCCTCGGCTGCGATCAGTGCTACGTCTCGTTCGACGCCCATCTGCGCGACTTGCTGCGCCGGCTGCACGGCTCCAGCCAGCATGTGGGCGAGCGCTACGCGGCGCCGGGCGAGGGGGATGGCGGGAGCGACGCATCCGATCCGCGCAGCCGGCTGCTGGATTTGAAAGCACAGCTGCGCCAGGCTGTCGAAGGCGAGAACTTCGAGCTCGCGGCGGAGCTGCGAGACCGCATTCGGGTGCTCGAGTAATGGATCTGTCACTGCTTCCCGACGGCGGCATGCGCTGGCTGGACGCATCGGGCCCCAAGTCGACCATCGTCCTGTCGACGCGCATCCGGCTGGCGCGCAACGTCCGCGGCATCCCCTTCAGCCAGCGGGCGAAAGACGGCGATCGGACGGCGGTGTTGGAGCGCGTCAGCGAAGCGGCGGCGGCCTCCGATCATCTCGCGTCCGCGGTGGCTTTCCACCTCGATCAAATGGAGCGGCCCGAACGCCAGGTGCTCCATGAGCGCCATTTAGTCAGTAAGGAATTGGCAGGGCTGGAGCGCGAGTCGCGGCCGAGGCCCGGTGCGGCGCTGCTGGTGCAAGACCAGGTCGGCGTCATGGTAAATGAAGAAGACCACTTACGGTTGCACGGCATGTGGTCCGGATTCGATTTGGAAGACGCGTATGCCGCTGTGGAAGCGGTAGATGGCGAACTCGGCCGGCTCGTTCCTTTCGCCTTTCATCCGGAATTTGGCTATCTTACCTCCTGTCCCACGAATGCCGGGACCGGGCTCCGGGCCAGCGTCCTTATCCATTTGCCGGGCCTTGTTTTGACCAAGGAAATCAACAAAGTTCTCCAAGGCCTCACGCAGGTTGGATTGACCTTTCGGGGCTTGTACGGGGAAGGCAGCGAAGTCGTCGGGAATTTCTTCCAGTTGTCCAACCAAACAACCTTGGGGAAGACAGAAGACGAGCTGATCGACCACCTCGGGAAGATCGTGCGCCAGGTGGTGGAATACGAGGAACAGGCACGGGACGTGCTGTTGAGAACGGCGCCTGAGGAAGTGGAAGACAAGACGTGGCGCGCCTACGGTCTGTTGAAGCATGCGCGCCGGCTGACGTTTGAAGAGACGATGAATCTGTTGAGCGGTGTGCGGTTGGGCGTTGGGCTGAATCTGCTCCCGGGACCGGGGGTATATACGCTCAACAAACTGTTGATCTACACACAACCCGCGCACCTGGCAGCGATGGATGGCCGGTCTACCGGCGACCGCGAACTGCCGACGGTGCGCGCTGCGTTTGTACGGCGCCTGCTCGAAGCGGAACCCAGCTGAAGGGCGAAAGGGTGAGCTCGGAATCGCGATGAACGGCTACAATTTCACGGATCGAGTCCGGAAAGTTCTGCAGATGGCCCGCGAGGAAGCGGCGCGTCTGCATCACGAGTACGTCGGCACCGAGCACATTCTGCTCGGCTTGATCCGCGAGGGCGAAGGCGTCGCCGCGGCGGTCTTGACCAATCTCAACGTCGATCTCGAAGAGATTCAGCAGAAAATCGAAGAGACGGTCAAGAAGGGGAAAGCGGCGGCGGCGGCCGGGCCCGATCTTCCCTATACGTCACGCGCCAAGAAGGTGCTCGAGCTGGCGATGAGCGAGGCGCGAGAGCTGAATCACTCCTACGTCGGCACCGAGCACCTGTTGCTCGGCCTGCTGCGCGAAGAGAAGGGCATCGCCGCGCAGGTGCTGACCGACGCCGGCGTGAACCTCGAGCAGGCGCGCGCCGAGACGCTGCGGCTGCTCGGCAGCGAGATGCCGGCCACGCCCGCGGGCGGCGGCACCGGCGCGCAGCCGACGCCCCCCAAGAGCGAAAAGAAGTCCAAGACGCCGGCGCTCGACCATTTCTGCCGCGACCTCACGCAGCTCGCCGCCGAAGGCGCGCTCGATCCTACGATCGGCCGCCAGAAGGAAATCGAGCGCGTGATGGAGATCCTGTCGCGCCGCAAGAAGAACAATCCGGTGCTGATCGGCGAGCCGGGCGTGGGCAAGACGGCGATCGTCGAAGGCCTGGCGCAGCTCATCGCGGGGGGGCAGTGCCCCGACGCGCTCAAGGATCATCGCGTGCTGTCGCTCGACATGGCCGCCGTCATCGCCGGTACCAAATACCGCGGCCAGTTCGAAGAGCGCCTCAAGGCCGTGATCAACGAGATCGCGCAGAACAAGAACATCATTCTCTTCATCGACGAGCTGCACACGCTCGTCGGTGCCGGCGCAGCCGAGGGCGCGGTGGACGCGTCCAACATGCTGAAGCCGGCGTTGGCGCGCGGCGAGCTGCAGTGCGTCGGTGCGTCGACGTTGAACGAGTATCGCAAGTACATCGAGAAGGACGGGGCGCTCGAGCGCCGCTTCCAGACCGTGATCGTCGACCCGCCGACCGTCGACGAGACGATCGAGATCCTCAAGGGGCTGCGCAAGCGCTACGAGGACCATCATCGCGTCGTCATCCCCGACGAGACGCTGGTCGAGGCGGCCAAGCTGTCGGAGCGCTACATCACCGACCGCTTCCTGCCCGACAAGGCGATCGACGTGATCGACGAAGCGGGGGCCCGCGCCCGGCTGGCCGCGCAGGTGCCGCCGCCGGAGGTCGCCGAGCTGAAGGACAAGCTCGAGGGGATCAACGGCGACAAGGAAGCCGCGGTACGCGATCAGAACTTCGAGCGCGCGGCGTCACTGCGCGACTCCGAGCGCGAGCTGCAGGCCGAGATCCGGCGCAAGCAGGAAGAGTGGGAGCGCGAGCGGCAGACCCGCCGGCCCACGATCAGCGAGGAAGGCGTGGCCTTTATCGTGTCGCGCTGGACCGGCATTCCCGTCACGCGCCTCCAGGAAGCGGAGACCGCGCGCCTGCTGCGGATGGAGGACGAGCTGCACGAGAGCGTCGTGGGCCAGAACGAGGCGATTCAGGTGATCTCGCGGGCCATCCGGCGCAGCCGGGCGGGCCTCAAGGATCCCAAGCGGCCCATCGGCTCCTTCATCTTCAGCGGCCCCACGGGCGTGGGCAAGACCGAATTGGCGCGCGCGCTGGCGCGCTTCCTGTTCGCGGACGCCCAGGCGCTGATTCGCGTCGACATGTCGGAGTACATGGAGAAGTTCTCGGTGAGTCGCCTGATCGGCGCGCCGCCGGGATACGTGGGGTACGAAGACTCAGGCACGCTGACCAAGGCCGTGCGGCGCAAGCCTTACTCGGTCGTGCTGCTCGATGAGATCGAGAAAGCGCATCCGGACGTGTTCAACATCCTGCTGCAGGTGCTCGACGAAGGGCACCTGACGGACAACTACGGCCGCTTGATCGACTTCAAGAACACCGTCGTGATCATGACCTCGAACGTGGGGGCCCGCGACGTCGTGAAGGGCAAGACGCTCGGCTTCGGCCAGCAGGATGCCAAGAACGACTTCGAGCGGATGTCCGAGAAGGTGAAGGAAGAGGTCAACAAGGTCTTCAATCCGGAGTTCCTCAACCGGCTCGACGATGTGATCGTCTTCCACTCGCTGAACCGCGAGCATATCGCGCTGATCGTCGCCATCCTGGCGCGTGACGTGCAGAAGCGCCTGGGCGAGGAAGAGCTCACGCTGCGGCTCACCCAGGGCGCCACCGACTTCCTCGTCGACCACGGCTACGATGAGCACTACGGCGCGCGGCCGCTCAAGCGCGCGATCCAGAAGTACGTCGAGGATCCGCTGTCGGAGAAGATCCTCGTCGGCGACTTCGCGAAAGGCGACGAGATCGAAGTGGACGTCGCTACCGACAAAGAGCGTCTCGCGTTCAAGGCGCTCTCCGGCTCGAAGGCGTGAGTCGCCGGCTTTCTCTTTCATTCTTATTGAGTCTCGCCGTCCTCGCCCCGGGCCTGTCCATGGCCCAGGGCGCGGGCGCGGGTCCCGGGCCTGCGGTGCCGGTGCCCGACTCGATCGCGGTGGTGGGGCAGCGCCGCAATAGCCCGACCGCCGTCATTCAGCTCAGCGGTCTCGTGCCGGGCCGCCCCGTCAACTATCGCGACGTGCAGCGCGCCATCCAGGCGCTCTACCAGAGCGGCCAGTTCGACGACGTCGCGATCGCGCAGCAGCAGACCCCCGCGGGGAAGACCGTCCTCGTCATTCGCGTCAAGGAGCGGCCCCAGCTGGTGAAGTGGGCGATCCGCGGCGTGCAGCGGCTGTCGGAGCGCAGCGTGCGCGAGAAGGTGCAGCTCGCCGAAAACCGGCCGCTCGATCCCGCCGGGGTCGCGCGCGCCCGCGCCCGCATCGACTCGCTGTATCACGCGCAGGGCTATTATCTCGCGCACACCAAGCCGCTGTTCGTCTATCAGCAGGACTCCACCGCCGTGCGCGTCATCTTCGACATCGAGGAGGGGCGCCGCGTCGCGATCGCCCTGATCGACATCCAGGGCAACACCCACTTCACCGACCAGCAGATCGTCGCGCAGATGAAGACCCGGCCCGAAGGCTTCTGGTGGTTCCGCTCGGGGGAGTACGACGACGACAAGGTGGCGGAGGATCTGCGGCAAACGCTCCCAACGTTTTACGGCAAGCAGGGGTACGTCGATTTCCAGGTGCTCGACGATACGCTGATCGTGCACGAGCCGACGGGGAAAGCGACGCTCGCCGTCCACGTCAGCGAGGGCGAGCCGTACCGCATCGGCACGTTCGAGATCGTCGGCAACCGGCGCTTCTCGACCGACGAGCTGCAGGGGTTCTACCCGTTCGCGCAGGAGCAGCGCACCGGCCTGCTGGGACTGGGCGGCAAGCGGCACACCGCCTACTTCGACGATCAGGTGTGGCAGGACGCGACGCGCAAGCTGCAGACGCTGTATTACAACAACGGCTACATCTACGTGGGCGTGCGCCCCGACGTCATTCGCCGCACCGCGCCCGACGGGAAGCCGGTCGTCGACCTGCGCTGGGTGATCACCGAAGGGCAGCCGGCGATCGTGAACCACGTCGAGATTCGCGGCAACGACGTCACGCATGAGCGCGTGATCCGCGAGGCGATCGTCATCGTGCCCGGCGACGTGTTCCGCCAGGACGCGCTGATCGCCTCCTATCAGCGCGTCTCGAACCTCGGCTTCTTCAATCAGCCGCTGCCGTTCCCGGACACGAAGCCCGCGAACGAGCAGGGCGACATCGACGTCGTGTTTCACGTCACCGAGAAGCGCACCGGCAACATCAACTTCGGCGCGTCCGTGGGGCAGGGCACGGGCGTCGGCGGCTTCCTCGGCCTCGACGAGCCCAACCTGTTCGGCCAGGGGAAGCGGGGCCGGTTCCAATGGCAGTTCGGCAAGAACATCAACGACTTCGACGTGTCGTTCACCGATCCCGCGGTGCGCGAGTCGCGCATCTCCGCGACGATCGGCGTGCACAACACGCGCGTGCGCTACGTCGTGGGCAACTTCGGCCGGCTGCGGCGCCGGGGCGCCAGCCTGCAGCTCGGTTTCCCGGTGTTCGGCGACAA
>Ga0137418_10000869_pt1 | contig 27774 bp, 20 predicted proteins | sample CZODoug3_1_2_16f_FD_122242 | JGI IMG/M metagenome (GOLD analysis project Ga0137418, IMG submission 122242) | Vadose zone soil fungal communities from Angelo Coast Range Reserve, California, USA - CZODoug3_1_2_16fungal (Hybrid Assembly) | ecosystem: Environmental > Terrestrial > Soil > Vadose...
GCAGATTGAAGTGAGACTGGGCTCGCGCGATCAGGCCGAGCGATTGAAAAGTGCATTCAAGGCACTTGACTCGCACGACGACATTCCCAACCACGCGCTGATCAGTTACATCGACATGAGCCTGGGCAACGGTAAGGCGATCGTGGGCCTGACTTCCGGCGCGCATACAACGACGGACGGCGTGGAAGCACCAACTGCTGCCGCTACAGTGGCGGCGGCTGTTGTGCGTGCGAAGGATAAGAAAACGGTTGCTAAGACTTCGGCCACCGCGCCGCGCGCGAAAGCTAACGCTGACGATCAGAGAACTGTGACGGACAAAACGAAAAAGGACCGCAGTGATCGATCCAAAAAGGCTGATAAGAAATCAGATAAGTCGCAAATCGCGGAGCGCCGCAAGCAATGATCGCGAAGTTTGTCGTGAAGGAGCACTGCTGAATGGCCAAGCGGCCACAACACACTATCGGCCTCGATATCGGTACGAGCCGGGTAACGTGTATTGCTTGCGAACCTGGCGAGAGCGGGCTGCTCGAGATAGTTGGTATTGGCGAAGCGGAAGCGCGCGGACTGCGTAAAGGCGTGATTGTGAATCCGGAAGCTGCGGTCGATGCGATTAAGCGAGCAGTTGACGAAGCTGAGCGCATGAGCGGAATACAAGCGGAAGAAGTAACCATCAATCTGGCTGGTTCGCACATTCTTGGCTTCAACGGTCAGGCGATCGTTGCAGTGTCAGGGCGGGATCGCGAAATCACACCAGAAGATGTGCGCCGGGCGATCGATTCTGCCTGCGCGATTCAGCTACCGGCTGGGCGCGAAATTGTAGACCGCCTGCCGCAGGAGTTCATCGTTGACGATCAGGATGGCATTAACGATCCGGTGGGAATGATCGGCGCGCGCCTCGCCGTCAAAGTCCACATCGTCACCAGTCCCGTGACGGCCCGGCAGAACGCTATCAATGCCGTTAACCGCGCTGGTTTGATGGTTGCAGACATGGTGCTGGAGCAACTAGCTGCGGCTGAAGCGTCGTTGACCGAAGACGATAAGGAATTTGGCGCAGCCCTGGTCGATATCGGCGCTGAAACCACCGGTTTGATTATCTACCAGCGTGGGGCGGTGCAGCACACCGCAGTGTTTCCACTTGGCGGTTCGCATTTCACTAATGACATTGCTTTTGGCCTGCGCACGCCGATTCCCGACGCCGAAAAGATCAAACGCACAGTTGGCTGTGCCTGTAGCACGTCGCTATCCGAGATGCAGCGCGGGGAGTTGGTTGATGTTCCTTCGGTCGGCGGGCGAGCGCCTAGGCAGCTTTCACGACAGATCCTGTGTGACATCCTGCAGCCGCGCGCTGAAGAAGTCTTGATGCACGTCGCCGATGAAATCAAAGACGCGGGTTGGGAAAGACAGCTATCGAGCGGCGTGGTGCTAACCGGCGGCGGCGCACTCTTGAGCGGCATGTCGGAGATCGCCGAACAGGTTTTCGATGCTCCCGTTCGCGTCGGCTTCCCCGAGCGAGATCGATTTGGTGGCTTGGTTGAGGATGTTCAAAGTCCAGCGTGGGCCGCGGCCACGGGTTTGGCGCTGGTAGCAAGTCGTACACAGGTAAGCGAAGGGCGAAGCGCCGTAAGCCGGCGTGGCTCGACGGGCAAGCTCACGCACTTTGTTTCAAAGTTCCGTAATCGTTTCAGTAGTATTTTTTGACAAGTTGTTGTATGCTTTCGCCCCGGTCGCACAAGATATAGTCCGCTATATACTGAGGCCGATGCCACGAGCAACCCAACATAGCAGAAAAAGACCATGGAAGCCTTCCCGCTTCGGAAGAGAGGATGTAACTATGCCAACGGATGCTCGTACACTCGATAGAGGCATTAATATTTTCATTGATGACGATCCGCCGATCACCGGCGCGCGCATAAAAGTGATTGGTATTGGCGGCGGCGGCGGCAATGCCGTCAACCGCATGATCGAAGCAGGCATCGAGGGAATCGAGTTTCTTGTTGCCAATACTGATCTTCAGGCGCTCAAACGATCCAAAGCTCCCATCAAGATCCAGCTTGGCAGCCGGTTGACCAAGGGGCTCGGCGCGGGCGCGAATCCCCATGTGGGCCGGGAAGCAGCTCTCGAAGACACGGACAAGATCATTGAAGTGCTCGAAGGCGCGGACATGGTTTTTGTGACCACTGGGCTGGGTGGCGGCACGGGCACTGGCGGGGCGCCGATTATCGCTTCACTGGCGACTGAGCTCGATGCCCTGACCGTTGCCGTAGTAACCAAGCCGTTTCACTTTGAAGGCCGCCGTCGGATGCAGCAAGCCGAACATGGCCTGCGTGAGCTGCGTGAATGCGTGGACACCGTTATTACCATTCCCAACGAACGATTGCTGCACACAGTCGAAAGAGACTCTTCGTTGGCCGACTCGTTTGGTGTGGCTGACGAAGTGCTGCGTCAAGCTGTGCAGGGCATTAGCGACCTGATTACCGTGCCTGGTTTGATCAATCTCGACTTCGCAGACGTCAAATCGATCATGCAGGGAATGGGAATGGCGCTGATGGGCGCCGGCCGCGCGCGCGGTGAGAATCGCGCTATCGAGGCGACTCAACAGGCAATCTCTTCGCCGCTGCTTGAGGAAGCCACTATCCAGGGCGCGAAAGGCGTACTCATCAATATTACCGGTGGACCTGACTTGACGCTTTATGAAGTCAACGTCGCCTCCACGATTATTCGCGAGTCGGCTGATGAAGATGCCAACATTATTTTCGGCGCTGTCATCGACGAGAACCTGCGCGATGAAATGAAGATTACAGTGATTGCGACCGGTTTTGGTCAGGAAGCCGTGGCGGTGGCCTCGGCAGCGGGAGTTACAGCGATGGCGGGTACTGCGCCGCGCTTTGTGCAACGGCCTGCAGACGATCTGCCGCGGCCAATGATGCAAGGGCGTTCTGACGACCTCGACGTGCCAACCTTTATTCGCAAGAAAGCGGATTAGCAAATTTATCCGGTAATACCCAGGAAGGCGGATTCTTCCAGCCTTCCTTTTTACTCTGCTGGGAAGCCGGTGGTTTTGCGCTTTGCTTTTTAGGTGCGGCTTGTGTAGCATACGCGTCATTCCCTTGCAGGTTTTCCATTACGGGTAAAAAGTTGAGTCCCTCTCCTTGAATGGCCGCAGCCTGCGAGAGTAAGTGTGGATCAGCGTCGCTGTTGCCCGCCCAATGTGTCGCGCGATCAAATTATTAACCCGTCTTAATCTTTGGAGGTAGGAACAAGTGAATCGCAAACTTATTAGAACCACGCTCGCCGAGGTTAAAGGAAAAGCGCGCGAGATGCCTCAGCCAAGAGAGCGTTCGAATGGTTCTCAACGTAGCTCAGGCGGCGGAGAAAGCAGTCGCGAGTCGCATCGCCCGGTACAACACAGCACGCCGGTGGCTGTAAGGAAACGAATTCCACCGCCGATGGAAACTAATGCCGAACTCTTCTACTACAAGAAGCAGATCGATGCGCACACGCCCATGGTTATCGTGTTGCTCGACGGCGAAGAGATTGAAGGCACCATTGAGTGGTACGATCGCGGCGCCTTAAAAGTCAATCGTAAAGACGCGCCCAACCTGTTATTGCTCAAGCGCAACATCAAATACATGTTCAAAGCGGACGAGCGCGTCGAACAAGTAGCCAGTTAGAGATTGGCCCACCTGGGCAGCCCGCCCCATCCTTATTGTGCTTCAGTCTCAAACCAATGAGGCAGTTCGCCAATAATCCATCGCCGAAACCCAGGTCTTCCGGGTCATTGCCGCGCGTCGCCATAACTATGGGTGACCCGTCGGGAATTGGGCCGGAAGTCGTTTTGAAGGCAGTTGCAGAGGAAGAAATTGTGCGCTGCTGCGTCCCCGTAATTATCGGCGATGCACAGTTGCTGGCGCATACGGCGCGAACGCTCGACCTTCGTTCAGGCTATGACATCATTCGTAAAGGTGAAGCAATTCCTGAACGACTGTCCGAGCCGGTAATCTATCACCTCGACAACATCAGCGGTATTATTGAGCCTGGCATTGAATCCGGCGCCGCGGGTCGCGCGGCAGCAGGTTATATAGAATCCGCCGTCGAGCTTTGCGCCGCCGGCAGCGTCGATGCGATAGCTACAGCGCCGATAAACAAGCGCGCGCTTTTTCTCGGTGGCTATAGTTTTCCGGGTCATACGGAATTTCTCGCGCACCTGACCGGCAGCGAAGAATACGCGATGGCTTTTGTGGCCGAGAATCTGCGAGTAGTTTTGATCTCGACACACGTGCCCCTTTCGGAAGCAATCAGACTAGTGCAGCGCGAGCGCCTGGTGCGCACTATTCGCCTGGCTCATCGCGAGCTGAGACGTTGGGGTATCGAACGGCCGCGGCTGGCTGTTGCTGCGCTCAACCCTCACGGGGCGGAAGGTGGATTGTTCGGCGTCGAAGAGGCTTCTGAAATTATGCCGGCTATCGAAGAGTGTCACGGTGTTGACGAGATGAATGTTGCCGGGCCGTTCTCCGCGGACACGGTATTTCTGCGGGCTTCGCGTGGCGAGTTTGATGCGGTAATAGCTTGTTATCACGACCAGGCGATGATCCCCGTAAAATGTCTTTCCTTTGGCGAGGCGGTGAATGTTACTCTGGGATTGCCGTTCATTCGCACCTCCGTCGATCACGGTACGGCATTCGACATTGCGGGCAAGGGGATTGCAGAACACTCAAGCATGGTTGCGGCGATCAAGCTGGCGGCGGAACTTTCCCTGCAAGCTGGAGAAAGCAGCCGCGCGATGGAAGTCTAAATAGAAATGGCAAACAAAGACTCAAACAGCTCAAGCAGTGAAAACCGGCGACGCATCCTTGTGGCTGATGACGATCCCGCCATCCTGCGCCTGGTGACGGCGATTCTGGAGAAGGAAAACTTCGGCGTCGTTAGCGCACGCGACGGGCGCGAGGCCTATAAGATACTGCAAGGCGATCACGATTTTACGGCGGCAATCCTCGACGTCGTCATGCCCCACATTTCCGGACCCGAGCTGGTCCGCTTCATGAAAACTGAGAAGCGTCTAATGCGCATTCCGGTGATGATGATGACTGCGGAGCAGGACCCCAAGTTGTCGTCTGATAGTTTCGCTGCGGGAGCAGTGGTCTTTTTGCCCAAGCCTTTTACCACTGCGCAATTGCACATCATGCTGCAGATGCTTATCAGCAAAGCCGAAAGCTAAACCTTTCAAATGACAATTCGCTTCTCGAAAAGTCGGACACTCAGTTTGCTTCCGCTGCTCGCGTGCTGCGTTGTAGCGCTCGCAGCGGCTGATGCCCGCGCCGACTTGAGTCCCAAACAGGCGCGCAAAGCCATCACCCACATGCCCGGATTCGAGTTGAAAAGCGGGGCGGTGCGCGTGAAGGCGATTACGCCCGGTCCGCCCACAGAAGTCACGGCGGACATTCGTAGCGTTTTTAAGTTTGAGCAGGATGAGCGTGGTCGTTGGCGCATTGCCGAAATGCGGACGGCCCAGGATCGCTGGGAGTCTGTAGACAATCTTGCAGGCGCCGCTCGTGCGAATCTCGTGACAGACGAATGCAATGCTCCGGACCCTCCGCTCAAAGGTTCCGCTGCGCTCGACCCAAGCGTAAAACGCGCGCGCTGCCTGGTTGGAGTTTTGACCGGCATCGAGGTGCCGTCGGACGCCGTGCGGATTCAGGAAGTCAATCCAATGCCAGTACCGCTTGCCTCGCGAGCGTCCGCGGTAGTGGTTGCCTGGATTAGAGTGACCGCGCGTTTAGCGAATGACGGCAAGGGTTGGCAAGTGTCTGAGCTGCGCACCGGAAATCGGGAATGGGTAAAGCTGCAACCGCTAATGGACGCGCTGAATGAAAAGAAGCGATCGCAAGCACGCAGCGAGATGGAAACGATGGCCCAGGCGCTCGAGCGTTATCGCCGGGAACGAGGCTTCTATGTAGTTTCCGATAGCCAGGCGGTCCTAATCGATCACTTAAATCCGCATTATCTTTCCAGAGTCATTCGGGTTGATCCCTGGAATCACCCTTACAAATACGAGGGCCAACGCGATCACTTCGCGCTTTATTCATTGGGACCCGACGGTAAAGACCAGACTGGCGATGATATCCAGTTGACGGGTCCCATTGCCCGATAGCAAATTCAACAGACTAAAGTTCTTGACTGGCAATTGGCGCGGGTGTTAGTTTCGAAATGCGGCTCAGCTCTTTTTCAGCCGCCCGACCGAAAAAGGCAAGCGCCAACTGTGTTCAATTTTGACCCCGCCAGTGGCGCAATTCAGCTAAGGTTACCCAAGCTTTGTTAGCTGGCAAAAAACTCCTACTTGCCGACGATTCAATCACGATTCAAAAGGTTGTGGACCTCACCTTTTCCGACGAAGACGTCACCGTACTAACTGTCAACAACGGTAGGGAAGCGATTGAAAAGTTAAGCGAGTTTGCGCCTGATATTGTCCTCGCCGATGTGTTCATGCCGCAGTTGAGCGGCTATGAAGTTTGCGAGCACATAAAACAAAATGACAGGTTCAAACATATTCCTGTTATGCTTTTGGTAGGTTCGTTTGAGCCGTTCAACGAAGCGGAGGCGCGCCGGGTTGGCGCGGACGACATCTTGACGAAGCCTTTTCAATCAATCCGCAACCTGATCGACAAAGTTGGCGTGCTGATAAGTGGGCGCGCGGCAGCGGAACAGATTCCAACCGCGGAACTGCCGCAACACCGCGAGCCGCCGCCTGAACCGGAAAAGTTGACCGAAGAAGAGCTGCAAATCACTACTGCCGATACGCTTCCGCTTCCGGATGAGCAGGCTGAAGTCGTTGCCTATTACGCGGCAAAGCAGGAAGCGCAAAAGGCGAAACCCCATGATATGGATCCAACCTTGGAAACCAAACGTCCAGAGATGCAAGGTGCTTCACAAACTGGCGACAGCGCGGCTGACGTATTGCTTGATCTCAGTGACGTCAAAATTGCCGGCGGCAGTATCACAGACGACTTTGTTTTGGATTTAGACCTCGACGAACCTGCTGAGCCTTCGCCCGCGATGGCCGCGTATTCAGCGCCGTTATTCATGCGTCACAAGCGCGATAGTGGTAGCGTAGGCTCGGTGCCTTCGACTGGTACGGTAGACCGGATGGCGCGCACGCAGGAGTTTCCTCGCATTATGGAAGCGCCGGTCGAGCAAGCGGCTGCTGTTGAACCCGAGCGGGCGCTCGAGCAAGTAGTTGCTGACCAACCCGCGCTGCCGGTGGAGAAAACGCAAGCGTCAACCAATATCGGGTCAGTTAATACATCCGGCGAATTGTCACCGCAGGTGATTGACGCAATCGCGCGACGTGCCGTCGAACAGCTTTCCGAAAGAGTTGTGCAGGAAATTGCCTGGGAGGTTGTGCCGCAGCTTGCGGAGCTGATGATCAAGCGGCAACTTGAAGAGAAGAATTCTTAGCCGCATCCATCGCCAATCAATGAAAGCAGGCGCTGCCCAAAAAGGCCGCCTGCTTTTTTTGTTGGTTGTCAGTGGTCCGTAGTCAGTTGCAGTAGTGTAGGGCCCTGAAACCAGTTTTGTCTCCAAAAGCCGCGTGGTTCCAACTACAAATTTGGGGTAGTGGGGTAAATTTGGGGGATCAGGCGTTACCGAAGCGCGGAGCGAAAATCAGTCTGTCCTTACCCTTTCCTGAGCCAGCAGACTAGTGATACAAGGTCGGCCCGTGAGTCACTATAACGAGCTTGCGTTCACCGCGTTTAGAATTATTGGCGGTCTTGTCACTATCTACTCGCTGTTAAGCTGTGGCTATGTTTTGATCACCGCCCGCCCCACTGTACCCAGCACGGTTATCGCCACATTACTCCCCGCTCTCTTTTACCTGCTTTTCGGTGTTCTTGTCTTTGCTCTGAGCAGATGGCTTGCGAAACTAGCTGTCAGCGGAATAGACCGCGATTAGCTCCACACAATCACCCCACTACCAAACCTGACCGCCACATGAAAAAGACCGCACTGTGGACTACAATGCGTCTTTTGCAACTAACTACAATCAACTGACGACTGACTAATCAATGGACATTCCGAAAACTTACGATCCCAAACAGGCCGAACAGAATCACTACGAGCGTTGGGAGCGCGAAGGGTTTTTTGCGCCTGAGATTAACCGCGACCCGCGCGCGCCCATCTTTTCAATCGTGATTCCGCCGCCAAACGTGACCGGCTCGCTGCACATGGGCCACGCGTTGCAGCACACGATGATGGATGTGCTGACGCGGTACAAACGCATGTGCGGCTATCGCACCTTGTGGCTGCCGGGCATGGACCACGCCGGCATCTCGACTCAGATGGTGGTCACGCGTGAATTGAAAAAAGAGGGATTGTCGCGGCAGGACATAGGCCGCGAGAAGTTTGTCGAGCGTGTTTGGCAATGGAAACAGGAATCGGGTGGACAAATCAGCAAACAGATGCGGCGCGAGGGCGCGTCAGTCGATTGGTCGCGCGAAAAGTTTACGATGGATCCGGACCTAAACCGGGCCGTGCGCGAAGTTTTCGTTCGTCTCTATGACGACGGAATGATCTATCGCGGGAATCGCATCGTTAACTGGTGTCCGAATGATCAGACAGTGTTGTCAGACCTGGAAGTGGAAAAAGTCTCCCAAAACGGCAAGCTCTATTACCTGCGTTACCCGCTGAAGAGTGGCAAGGGGCACGTGACAGTGGCGACTACACGGCCCGAGACAATGCTCGGCGACACAGCGGTGGCCGTCAATCCAAACGACGAACGCTATCGCACGCTGGTAGGCGAGACTTTGTTGTTGCCACTCACCACGCGCGAAATTCCGGTCATCGCGGATGAGTTTGTCGAGCCTGAGTTTGGCACCGGAGCAGTGAAGGTGACACCCGCGCATGACGCGAACGACTATGAGATGGGGCTGCGGCATTCATTGCCCCAGGTCCTGGTCATTGATAGCCAGGCGAAGATGACGGAAGCTGCCGGCGAGGAATTTGCCGGGCTCGACCGTTACAAAGCACGCACGAAAGTTGTCGAGAAGTTTGAAGAGCTTGGCTTGCTCGAGAAAGTTGTTGACTATGAATTTGCGATCTCGAAGTGCGAACGATGCAAGACGGTCATTGAGCCATTGATCTCAACGCAATGGTTCATGGCAATGGACAAGCTGCGCGACCGCGCACTGGAATCGTTGCAGCAGGACAAGTCGCCGCAGTTCGTGCCGGAAGTTCCTTACGAAAAGGTTTATTCCAACTGGCTTGAGAACCTGCGCGACTGGACCATCTCGCGCCAGTTGTGGTGGGGCCATCAAATTCCGGCGTGGTACACCGCCGACGGCACGGTCGTTGTCGCGCGCTCGGAAGAAGAAGCGCGTCAGAAAGCGGGCACTAACGAGCTGACCCAGGATCCGGATGTGCTCGACACCTGGTTTTCCTCTCAGCTTTGGCCGTTTTCGACATTGGGGTGGCCGGAAGATACAAAAGATCTGGCAACGTTTTACCCGACCTCAGTATTAATGACGGCGCGCGACATCATTTTTCTTTGGGTTTCACGCATGGTGATGATGGGTTTGAAGTTCATGGACCAAGCGCCGTTTGCGGATGTCTTCGTTACCGGCACAATCCTCGACGCCCACGGCCAGCGCATGTCGAAAACGAAAATGAACGGCGTGGATCCGTTGGAAGTTTTCGACAAGTACGGCGTGGATGCAACGCGTCTGAAACTCGCTTCGGTTGGCAGCACGGACATTCGCTGGAGCGAAAAGCAAGTCGAAAGTTACCGCAACTTTGCAAACAAGATCTGGAATGCGGCAAGGTTTTGTCTGTTGAACTCCGAAAGCGCAACGATCAATCCCCAGACACTGAACGTAGACTCCGAATCTCCATTACACGACCGCTGGATCGTTTCGCGACTCAACCGGGTCGCGCGCGAGGTGCGGAAAGCGCTGACTGGTTATGAATTTCACGAAGCAGTGCAAACGCTTTATCACTTCTTCTGGGACGATTTTTGCGACTGGTATATCGAATTAACCAAAGGCGATATCACCGCTGAAGAAGCAACGACCGGTCGCGTTCAAGCGCGTACTCGCTTGCTGACGGTACTGGAACAAGCGCTGTGCTTGTTGCATCCGTTCATGCCTTACATTACTGAGGAGCTTTGGCAAAAACTCCCTGGCGTGAACGGCGAACTATTGCACCCGGCATACAAGGGCGCGGCACTGTCGATCATGCTGGCTGCTTATCCCGAGGGACAGTCGGAATTGATTGATGAAAATGCCGAATGGGAAATGCAGGCGGTCATCGACCTGATCACGCGCGTGCGAAACATTCGTTCGGAAATGAATATCAAGCCGGGCGAACGCGTGACGCTGCTGATCGGCTCACCGGATGAAAAACTTCGCGCCGTGTTTATGGCAAACACAGCGCAAATAAGCCGGCTGGCGCGGGCCGCTGAAGTGTCGATCAATGAAAAGCTGGAAGCGCCGCGCGCTTCTGCACGGGCCGTTTTGATCGGCGGCGCGGAAGTCGCAGTCCCGCTTGCGGGCCTGATAGATTTTGGCCAGGAGCGGCAACGGCTCAGCAAGGAAAAGGAAAAGTTGTCTGCCGAATCCGCAAAACTTGCAGCACAACTTGCCAACCCGCAGTTTACTGAACGGGCGCCCGCTGAAAAAGTTGAAGAAGTACGCGCGCGCATCGCTGAGATTGCGCAGCGCAACGCACAACTGAACCAAACTATTGCAAACCTGGGATGAAGATCTTGGGGGCAGATTGAGGAACACGCGTCGTTACTGGTCGTTTAAGGTCTCAAGCGGTGACGCGAGCTTGAAGGGCCAGCGCCACCGGCGTATCTTTTAAGGGAACTCTTGCCGCGGTTGAGGAAGTGAAAATGCAAAGTCGATCTATTCGCTACATCGCTCTTTTGTTGGCCGTTCTAATCGGCGTCAGTGTTTGCTCGATTGAAACAGACGCGCAGCGGCGCCGGAAGAGGCGGGTGCGCCGTGCGCCGCGGCCGGTAATAACAAATCCCGCGATCGCGCCGCCGGGCAGCGAGCAGGATGGCGGTTCGGAAAGAATCATTAGCACCGCTGATGAAAATCCAGCGGATACGAATGAAACCGGAAGTCAGGCAAAGAAAAAGAAGAGCGGCGAAGCGAACATGCAGCAAACGATCGACGCGCTCTCGAATCAGGTCAATCGCCTCAACGACAAGCTAAGCCAGATGCAGGAAAATGAGCGCTCGCTGATCGACATGGAGCGCCTGACGCGGGCCGAGCAGCGCGCAGAGAGTGTGCGTGCGCAGATACTGGACACTGAAAGCAAACTGGCAGATTTGCAGGCGCGCATGGATCAGGTTGATTACTCGTTGAAGCCCGAAAACATCGACCGCTCGATTGCGGGTTACGGCACAGTGCATCCCGAAGATGCCCGCGATTCTCGTCGCCGCCAACTGGAAAATGAAAAAGCGCGGCTGCAAGCGCAAATCACTTTGTTGGAAAACAGCCGCACGCGTTTGCAAGCTTCGCTCTCGACGGCCGAAGCAGAAGTGGACCTGCTGCGCCGGCGCATGGACCAGCAACAGTTGAACAACGCTTCGCGCGCTGAACCCTCGGCGACGCCGGACAAACCTTAAGTTCAATCTGAAATCATGGGCACAATTCCGCAAGCCGAACTGTATGATCGCATTCAGCAGGCGAACGAGCGCGGCGAGCGCGTAGTCGTAGCCACGGTCGCGCGCACGCGCGGCTCAACGCCGCAGCAGCGCGGCGCCAAAATGCTGTTCTTTGAAGGCGGTGCAGCCGCGGGAACAGTCGGCGGCGGTTGTGTTGAGGCGGAAGTTTGGGCCGAGGCGCGCGAAGCGCTGCGCACCGGACAATCTGCTTTGCATCACTTTTCACTGACTGCTGAAGAGGCGAGCGAAGAAGGCATGGTCTGTGGCGGAACGATGGATATTTTTCTTGATGTCTGGAAACCGGAAGCCGACCAGTCAGTCGGTTCCTAATGGCAGTTTGCAGTGACATGAGGTCAGTACCACCTCGCGGTAGCGGGTGGGTCTCATGATTGCCGATTGTCAATTGCCGATTTCCGATTGGCGGCTGGCGATGAAGCCAATTGGCAAACGCAAATTGGAATCAGAAATTCCGGAACCCACCCGCTACCGCGAGGTGGTACTGACCTCATGCCACCACATTGAAGCTGGTCGGACAGTTGCTGAGTAAGAAATGAAACCTTCCCCAACAGGTTGGCCGCGCATTTCCAGCGCGGTCTATTACGAAGACGCGCCGGCGGCCATCGACTGGTTATGCCGCGCGTTCGGTTTTGAAGTGCGTGTAAAAATTGAGGGCGAAGGCGGGAGCATTGAGCATTCTGAACTGACCTACGGCGAAGGCCTGGTGATGGTGGGCCAGGCCGGACTGGCGCACAAGCCTTCGTTTCGCAAGTCGCCGCGTGCGGTCGCCGGCGCGAATACGCAAAACATGATGGTCTATGTTGACGACGTCGAGGCGCACTGTGCGCAAGCGCGCAACGCCGGCGCGAAGATCGTTTCCGAGCCCAAGACAACCGACTATGGCGAAGATTGGTGGACTGATCGCGGTTATGAATGCGAAGACCTCGAAGGACATCACTGGTGGTTTTATCAGCGACTGCGTGAAGCGAAGCCAAAGAGTTCTTGATTTCTCTGTGCGTCAGTTGTGTGCTCTGTGTCTCTATGGTTAACATCAACTAAACTGAGACTCACCACAGAGACACAGAGAACGCAGAGGTTTCACGGAATAAATAAAACTGAGGTAGCAGATGCCCGAATCTTTCATCGATAACTACAAAGCCAAGCATCGCCATCCGCTGAACAAACTCGCACACAGCATTGGCATTCCGCTGATCGTCATTTCGTTGCCGCTATTTTTCTTTAATTGGCGCTGGGCCCTGGCGCTGTTCATCATTGGCTGGGCATTTCAGTTTCTCGGGCACCTGATTGAAGGCAACCGGCCCGCCTTCTTCCGCAATCCGCTCTACCTGCTCGTCGGTCCGTGGTGGTGGTTGCGCCGCGCGCTCAACTCGCTCGCCACTCCCGGTTCGCAAAAGCCGCCCGCCTCGAAATAGAATCCTTCCGCATGAAGGATTCAACCGACAACACCCGCCTCATTTCGTCTGCGATCCATCGCTTACTGCAGGACGGCTCGCTGGCGATTGTCGTCACGTTAATCGCAGCGCCGCGTAATGTTGGCGCGAAGTTGATCGTCCCGGCGAAGGGAATTCATCATGGCAGCTTCGAAGATGCGAGCGTCGACGAGGCAGTGATCCGGCAAGCTGCTGTCTTTCTCAGTTCGAAAGAAGAGACGCGAACTTTTTACGGCAGGGAATTCGCGCCTGAGTTGCGTGAGTTCAATGAAGCGCAATTTCTTTTTGAACTAATCCAGCCGGAGCAGCGCGTGGTGATTTGCGGCGCCGGACATGTTGGTGCCTCGCTCGCCAGACTCGCAGGGTTGCTCGGTTATCGTGCGACTCTGATTGACGACCGGAAAGACTTTGTAAGGCGCGAAGACTTTGCCGAGCAGAGCATTGAGCTGCTGCCGGCTGAAAGTTGGAGCGAAGCAGTCCGTGCGGCGGTGGGCAACGGACGCGGTGTTTCCGTCGCTATCGTGACGCGCGGTCATAGCGAAGATGAACAATGCCTGCGCGCTGTCCTGTCATCCAGGGATCCGGACTACGTTGGCTTAATTGGCAGCAAGCGCCGCACGCGCATCGTGCTTGAGCGCTTGCGCAACTCAGGCATCAGTGACGCGCAACTGGAAAAAGTGCATGCCCCAATTGGTCTGGACATCGGCGCCGTCACGCCGGAAGAAGTAGCACTTGCGATCATGGCTGAGATTGTTGCCATCCGGCGCGGCGGTCGCGGAGGATCGCTTTCGAAATGATGATGGCAGCGCAAGTTCAGTCTCCGCTTGCCAAATCCGAGGGAGTAATGTCGTGAGCGCTGCCCGCCTCGCCAACGACCGGTGGTCGTGATTTGCGCGAGCCGAAGAAAGAGGTGCGGTCAAGCACGTTTTCCTGAAACCGTTCGAGATAGAGATAAATCACCGGTGTGATATAGAGCGTGATGAATTGCGAGATGACCAGGCCGCCAACAACAACCAGGCCCAGCGGGCGGCGTGAAGAACCATCGGCGCCATACCCAAGAGCAATCGGCATCGCGCCAAATACCGCCGCCAGCGTCGTCATCACAATTGGGCGAAAGCGATCCATGCTCGCGTCGTGAATCGCCTGTTCTGCTGATTCGCCGGCGTCTACGCGTTGACGTGCGAAGTCGACAATCATAATCCCATTTTTCTTCACAATGCCCATCAGCATGAACATGCCGACGAAAGCATAGAGCGACGCCTCCTGGCCAAACAAAAGCAGCGTCAACAAGCCGCCAACCAGCGCGGTTGGCAGTGTCGATAGCACGGTCAGCGGATGCACGTAGCTCTCATAAAGAATTGCAAGAATCACGTACATCACGAAGACTGCCAGCGCCATCAGCAACGTCAGGCTCGTGACAGTGTTTGCAAAGGTTTGCGCTTCACCTTGCAGTTCACCGCGCACACCCGGGGGAACAATCTCCGCCGCCGACTTGCTGATGTAATTCGTAGCATCTCCCAGCGCTACGCCGGGTTTGAGATTGAAGAAGAGCGTCACACTCGTAAACTGATTCAAGTGGTTCACGGTCTGCGGGCCCAGCGTTGATTTCCAATCAACTAACTCGCCCAGTGGCACGAGCCTCTGTCCGTCATCAGATCTTATATAAAGCCGCGACAGGTCTTCCGGATTCGCACGAGCCGCGTCTTCCATTTCCAGAATCACCTGATACTGGTCCTCAGGTTTTTTGATCAGGTAAAGATAGTTTTGCGAATAAGCGTTACGCAGCAGCGACAAAATTCGCGCCTCTGACACACCGTAGGTCTTGGCCTGATCGCGACGCAGATCGATATTCAGGTTAGGGGTGTTGCTGTAGAAGTCGGATGAAACCGTGAGGAAGCCCGGATACTGCATGAGCTTGCCCAGCAATTTCTGGCTGACTTCGTAGACCTGATCCGGATTGGCGCCGGACACTGCGAAAGCGTACTGGCCCTGTTGTTGACTTGTTACGCCCGTACTGATTTCCAGCACCGGAAATGGCCGCAGAAACGTGAACACTCCCGGAATCTGGTTGAGCTGGCCCATCATCTGTGCCGTGACTTGCTGGATAGGTTGGCGTTCCGCGGGCGGTTTGATGAAAGTAAACATGATCCCCTGATTCGAAGCGAGAAATCCGGTCGCGCCCGTCAAGGTGAAATCGGTTATCACATTTGGATCCTGGTGCAAGGCCTCGTCCACGCGATTCTGCAAAGCATGCATTTGAGCCGGCGATGAACCTTCGCGCGCGATGAAAGCGCCAAATATGACGCTGCTATCTCCCGGCGGCAAAAACGCCTTGGGAATAAGCACAAATAGCCAGATCGTGCCTGCGAGACAAACAACCCAAATCACGGGAGAGATCCAACGATGTTTCAGAAACCACCAAAGCGATCCGCCGTACATCGCCAGCACGCGCTTCTCGACGCCACCGATGACGCGTTCCATCCACGTTTTTTTCGAGCCCTCGCCGCGCCCCTTCAGTAGTCGCGCGCACATCAACGGCGTCAGCGTCAGCGAAACCAAACCTGAAGCAAAAATTGCAATGACGATCGTGATGGCAAACTCGCGGAAGATTCTTCCCACCAGTCCGGACATGAACACCAGTGGAATGAAGACCGCGGCCAAAGAGATGGTCATCGACATGATAGTGAAGCTGATCTCTTTAGCGCTGTTGATGGCCGCCGCAAACGGCTGCTCGCCGCGTTCCATGCGACGTACAGTGTTTTCGAGGAAAACGATCGCATCGTCAACCAGGAACCCGATAGCCAGTGTCAGGGCCATCAACGATAGGTTGTCGAGACTGTAGCCCAGGGCGCGCATCGCGATGAAGGTGATGAGCAACGACAAGGGCAGTGCGACCGTCGGGATCAGCGTGTCGGTGGCCCGACCGAGGAAAGCAAAAATCACGATCACCACCAGGATAAAAGCGATGACCAGCGTCGTCTCGACGTCAATGACGGAATGGACGATGCTCTGCGAACGATCGTAGATTGGCGTGACGCGAATTGAGCCCGGCAACTCAGAACTGATTTGCGGCAAGACTTCGCGAATGCTTTTCGATACCTCTACGGCGTTAGCACCTGCGCGACGATTGACTGCGACGATTACAGTTGCTGACGGCACGTCGTAGCCGCGAACCCAGAACCGCATGTTGATGCGTTCGTCCTGAACTGAATCTTTGACCTCGGCAACGTCGCGCAAATAGACGGGCGAGGCGCTGGTGCCGCCAATTATCAAATTGCTGTATTGCTCGGCGCTTTCGAGTTGACCTTGCGGCCGCAGAATGGCAGTGCCGGTGCTGCTATCGAATTGCCCTGCTCCGGTGTAACTTGATCCGCTCTTGATCGCAGCGCTGAGATCGTCAATGGAAATGCCGCGCGCCCACATCGCCGCGGGGTCAGCCTTGATCCGGATGGCCGACTTCGTGCCATAGACATTCACACGCGACACGCCGGGCAAGATGCTGAGGCGCTGGCCCACCTGTGTGCTCGCATAATCGTAGAGCTGCCCCGATGTTACAGAGTCACTCGTCAACGCAATGTACATGATCGGCTGATCGTTGGGATTGCTCTTCGAATACGTGGGCGGCGATGGCAGGTCGGCCGGAAGACTGCCGATGGCCTGCGAGATCGCAGTCTGCACATCGGTCGCGGCCGCATCGATGTTCTTTTCGAGCGCAAACTGGAGGGTAAAGGTTGCCACGCCTTGTGTGCTCTGCGAGGTCACCACCTCGAGTCCATTGATTTGCATGAACTGGCGCTCGAGCGGCGTGGCTATGTTATTCGCAATCGTGTCAGGACTTGCCCCCGGATACCCGACCTGCACTTGTATGACCGGATAATCCACCGGCGGCAGATCGTTTACCGGTAGTTGGGTGTAGCTCAGAACTCCAAAGAGAATCACTGAGAGGGTCAACACCGCGGTCATCACCGGCCGCCGAATGAAGGGTTCCGATAGATTCATGATTTCAGCTGAAGACAGTCAGTGGTCAGTGGTTGGTAGTCAGCCCGACGGCGTTGACCGCGATCTACTGACTACTGACCACTGACTACTGACCCGTTCATTGCTTCGCCCCGTTGGTACCATTGCCCGGCGCGGATGACGGCGGTTGCTCAATGCGAACCTTGCCGCCCGGCGTAACGCCTAGTTGGCCGGTGGTGACTACCCGTTCGCCGGCCGCCACCCCGTTTTCGATTACCACCAAATCTCCCTGGCGTTGGCCCAACGTCACCGGCCGTTGCTCTGCGGTTGAGTCCTCTTTCACCACATACACGAATGATCCCTTGGCAGACATTTGCGGCGCTACAGCAGGCACCAGCACCGCCTGATGAATGGTGTTCAATACGAGACGAATATTGACGAACCGGCCTGGCCAAAAACGATGTCCGGCATTTGGAATGGTGGCGCGGAGATTCACGGTGCCGGTTGTGTTCTCTACCGCATTGTTGAGAAATGTGAGCTGACCGATAACCGGCTCATCAGAAGTTTCCGGAAGCCGCACCTCTGCCCTGAGCCGGCCCGCGCGCATTTGCTGTTGCACTTCCGCGAGATCGTTTTGCGAAATTGTGAAGTCAGCGTAGATAGGATCCAATCTCTCGATAACCAGCAATGCACCACTATTGCCGGAAGATCCACCGCTTGAACTGTTGCCCGAACTTCCACCGGGGTTGGCCACGTTTCCCACATCGACGAGGCGCTGGCCCGCACGACCAGCAATTGGCGAGCGAATGAAGCAATAGCTGAGTTGTACCTTCGCGCTCTCGACCGCAGACGTATCTACTTTGATAGCTTCTGCGGCGCTGTGAACTGCGGCGCTCGCTGAACCGACGTTAGCGTTCAGAGAATCCTGGTTCGCACGCAGTTGCTCATACTGTTCGCGTGGCACTACGCCCTGCTCGACTAATGTGCCGTACCGCTTGAGCTGTACGTCACCCCACTTTGCCTGCGCGACTTCGCGAGCAAGGTTCGCTTCTGCCTGCTTCTTCAGGGCGTTGTCTCGCGATACGTTTGCCTGGGCCTGGCGGAGACTCGCTTCAAACGGCCGGCTGTCGATCGTGAAAAGCATGTCGTTTTTCTTCACGTCCGCCCCGTCAGTGAAATGAATTTTCATGATCCGTCCGGATACCTGGGGCTGGATGGAAACAACTTCGCGCGCCACTGTTCTGCCGATTGCGTCGAGATAAGTTGGCACATCCTGCGCTACCGCCGCGGTAATCGAAACGGCCGCCGGTGGACGTTCAAAGCCCTGCTGCGCCGCTTTGTTCGCGCAGCCGACGAAGAAGGTGACGGATACGGCGCTTAGTAGAATTCGGAATGAGGGATTACGTTTCTCGCTATATCTCATAGGTTATTCCAAAAATTCGGACGTCGTCGGGTGTTCACAATTATCAACCGGCACACAGACTGATGCAAATAAGCAGACGCCGTTAGCTACGTTTTCGGCGGGTGATTTGTTGCAGTGAGAAGGAATGGGACGACCAAAAGGAAGCACACCAAACCATTTTGCACACGCGACACCCTAGTTCTTCAGATACTTCTCCGGTAGTGGATGTTTCTCGTCCTCGCCTTGCCAAAAGATTGTTACTACCCACCAGCGGCTGCCGTCGTTCATCAATTGAATACTATTGATGCCGCGTTGAAATGGTTTCGCGTCGCCGGGGGCGTGCCGCGATTCGTAAGTGCTGAAAACGTGAACAATCTGTCCAAACTCTTCCGACTTTCTTGAGGCTTCGCGTTCGTAGAAACCTTCCGTTTCAAAGAAGCCGCTCGCCCGCGAGATATATTCATCAACAGTCAAGACTCGCGAGGCATAGCCGCCAGTTTGCCTTGCCCCGGTTGGAATCAAGCGCGCGCCCGGAATAAACAACGACTTCATACGATCCCAATCGCGCTTCTTTCCTGCTGGTCCGGAAATAACGTCGTAGACGGCGGCGATGATCGAATCAACCGAGGCGACGTCGGCTGGATTTGCGGCTGGCTTCGCAGGTGTTGGCGCAGTTGTATTCGCCGGCGCAGGCGCGGGCGGGCTCGGTGTTTGCGGTGTTGGAGTTTTTGTTTGGGCCATGGTCGTGTTAACTGCGCAGAACAGAATTAAGCAAGCCAGAACAAATTCGAAAAATCTTCGGAGTAGTTTCACTGCAGCGCTCCTGACTTCTACGGCTGATCAACTCGCCGCGCATTAAAGCATGAGGTGAAAGCCAATCACAATTGCTGCAACGAACGGTTAGTATCCAATTCAGATTTTGAAGCTTAGCAACCGTCATGTTAAGACATTCGCTGGACTCGATTTGGAACTGCAACGCTGGTTGATTGGAAAATTTTGCTTGGAGTTTTGAGCAGCCGTCGACTGTGGCGCCGATAAACCCTTCCCCTCTTTCCCCTCCCCAGCGGCGAGGGGATGAAAGCGACATAGCACTAATTACCATGGAGACTGAAAACCTCGAACGCGCGCCAACAATGCGCAGGGTACGAACCGGAATGTTTCGCGCGTTGTCGCATCGCAACTATCGTCTGTTCTGGACCGGCGCGTTTCTTTCAAACTGTGGCACGTGGATGCAGGCTGTCGCTCAGGGCTGGCTCGTCTTACAGTTAACAAACTCCGCGTTTTGGCTTGGCCTGGATGCTTTCATGGCAACGGCTCCCGGTTTCTTCCTGACTTTGCTGGGCGGCGTGTTTGCCGACCTCGTCGATCGCCGCCGCTTGCTGATCTACACACAAATCGTTGCGGGTGTGGCCGCGCTCGCTTTGGCAACACTGGTTTGGACCGGACTAGTCAACAGATGGATGGTACTCGGTTTTTCTTTTGTTACCGGCTGTTGCATGGCGCTGGCGAGTCCTTCTTATTTGGCGATGACATTTGATTTGGTTGGCCGCGAAGACCTGGCTAATGCAATCGCACTAAATTCATCGCAGTTTCAACTTTCCCGCGTAATCGGTCCCGTTTTGGCCGGCGTTGGTTTTGGTTTGTTTGGACTGGCCGGCTGCTTCTACGTCAACGGGCTGTCGTTTGGCGCGGTGGTAATCAGTTTGAGCATGGTGCGATTCGACCGCGATGCTCATGCCTTAGCCGCGCCTGCCCATGCGGTCAGCGATCGGCGCGCACTCTGGAAGGATTTGGTTGAAGGCTTCCGCTACGTTCGCAACCGGCCGCGCGTTTCCTCGTTGCTCATGATCTCTGCGGTGAACAGTCTGTTTGGCGCACCTTACTTTTCAATGATTCCGATTTATGCGCGCGACATTTTTCATCTCGGCGCCACCGGCCTGGCGTGGTTGATGGGCACGGCCGGCGCGGGCGCGTTTTGTGGCGCCGTGCTGCTCACCGTTTTGGGAGACTTTCGCCGCAAGGGTTGGTTCGTGCTGGGCGGCAGTCTTTTTTTCGGCGTAGGCGTTACGGCGTTTGCGCTGTCAACTCATCTGCATCTGAGCTATGTATTTCTTTTCTGCCTCGGCTTTGCCATCGTCACTTCCGTGGCCGTCACCAACACGCTGCTGCAAAAGCTGGTGACCGACGAGATGCGCGGGCGCGTGATGAGCATGTTCATCCTTTCCTTCATCGGCACCATGCCCATTGGCAATATTATTGCCGGCTCGGCTTCACACCGCTTTGGCGCTCCGCGCACTTTGGCGGTGGGCGGCGTGATCATTTCCCTGTTCGCAATCGCGATGATCTTCTTTAACCGGCGATTGCGCGAACTCTACTGATCCTTCAAAGCAAGAGCGGGGGCAAGCCCACCTTCCCAACCTGTGAGGCTTTCAAGCTGGATTGGTTACGGCATGCTTGAGAGGCCCCCAAGCTCAACTGAGAGACTCAACAAAGCCTATCTCTCAGGTTGGGAAGGCGGGCTTGCCGCCGCTCTTCCTGCTGTCTGGTGTCATTGACCTCATACAACTGACGAGCACAGAAGGCAACGCAAGAAAGATGGGGAACAGCGTTCTACAGAGCAGGCAAGGGGTAAATCTGCGGGAGCTTGGTGAGGAGATCATGAGAGCCTTCAAAATTCGAACACTTCTTTTGTCTGTCTCAATGCTGTTAATAGTTGCCGCCAGCGCCATGGCCCAGGGCGTGATTGTTCCGGGTGAGTGCGATCGCTGCCCACGGCCACCCCGGCCGATACCTTTGCCACGTTCGTTACCAATCAAATCAATCAAGATCGACACGAAGATTGTCTCGCAAGTGGCAACCACGCACGTCGAGCAGATCTTTCGCAACGACACCGACTCGACCTTGGAAGGGACTTACTTCTTTCCCATTCCCGAACAAGCTTCAATAACTGAATTTGCAATCTGGGACGGCAACCGGCGACTCGTCGGCGAAGTGCGCACGCGCGAGGAAGCACGCCGCATTTACGACGAGATTGTGCGCCGCCAGCGCGATCCCGGCTTGCTTGAGTATGCCGGGAAAGATCTTTTCCAGGCGAGCATCTTCCCCATACCACCGCATTCCGACAAGAAACTTGAGATCAGCTACAGCCAGATTTTACGCGCCGAGTCAGGCACGGTCGCCTATCGCTATCCGCTCGGGACCGGCAGGCAAATGGCACAGATCGGCTCAGTCTCTGGTCGTGTGGAACTCGAAAGTAAAGATCCGCTACGAAATGTTTACTCGCCAACGCACGCCATTGAAGTGAAACGAAATGGCACGGGCCGGGCCGCAGTGACTTTTGAGAATCAGGGCGAGCCGCAGGACTTTCAATTGTTCTATGCCCTTTCGCGCGAAGATTTCGGGGTGACGCTGCTGACGCATCGCGAGCCGGGCAAGGATGGTTACTTCTTACTGATGGTTTCGCCAAAAGATGATTGGTCGGAACAGGAGTATGCCGCTAAGGACATCGTCTTTGTGCTCGACACTTCGGGCTCGATGGCCGACGCCGGCAAGATGGAAAAGGCGCGCGCGGCTTTGCTCTACGGCATAAAGATTTTGCGCTCTGCGGATCGTTTCAATGTAATCTCGTTTGCCGGGGAAGAACACCTGCTGGCGAGCGAATTGATCAATGCCGACGAGAACGGCCGGGCGCGCGCGACTCGTTTTGTTGAAGCACTAAAGCCGGTCGGTGGAACAAACATTGACGCTGCGCTAACAGCCGCCCGTGAACAGATCAGCCGGTCTTCGAATTTGGGCCATCCACGCATGATCGTTTTTCTAACTGACGGTTTGCCAACGGTTGGGCAAACTAACATCGAACAAATTCTGGCAAACGCGAAGAGTACTGGCGAAGCGCGCATCTTTCCCTTTGGCGTCGGCTATGACGTGAACACGTCACTGTTGGATCGCCTGGCGTCGCAATCGGGTGGCGTTGCCGATTACATAGAACCAAAAGAAGATTTGGAAGTTAAGGTGTCAAACTTCTTTTCGCGGATTAGTTATCCAGTGCTCAGCGACTTGCGGCTCGATCTGGCCGGAGTGGAAACCGATCTGTCCTACCCGCGAGCCCTGCCTGATCTGTTTCGCGGCTCGCAACTGACGATCATCGGCCGTTATCGCAATCCGATCGACATGAACTTTGTTCGTCTGACGCTTACTGGCAAAGGTGGCAGCGAAAGAAAGTTTTTCTTCAATAATCTTCACTTTGCCTTGAACGAAGAAACGAATGATTTTCTGCCGCGTTTGTGGGCCACGCGTCGCGTTGGCTGGTTAATGGAGCAGGTGCGAACCAACGGCGAGCAGCGGGAGTTGCGCGATGAGATAGTCGACCTGGGGACGCGCTATGGCATTGTGACACCTTACACCTCTTATCTTGCGGTTGAAGAGGGCGCGGCTCAGAACTTTGCCCGCCAGCCCATCTCGCGTGTTCAAGGCCTCGGCAATGTGGGGGGCGGATTAAATGCGCCGCCGCCACCCGCCTCAAGGCCGGCAGATGCGACGGCAACCACCGGCAATATCGCCGTGCAACAAAGCAAGCGGGCACGCTCGCAGCAGGAAGTTATGCGCGTCGATAAAGATGAATCAACTGCGATTCGAATCGCAGGCGGCAAAACTTTTTACCTGCGCGATGGCGTTTGGACAGACGCGGACTTCAAAGCAGGCACGACTTTGCCGCAGACAGTGGTCAAGTTTGGCAGCGACGATTATTTTGCGCTGCTGAAACAAAAACCGCGGCTGGCAGCGTTTTTCTCGTTGGGCGAAAAAGTTGTCGTCATTCTTGATGGGACAATCTATCGAGTAAACGCGGCTGATAACTGAGTAAGCCTTGAGTGCCACACTCGAAGGGCCGGCGGGGAAACTCGCGCGGCCCTTCGGCTTGTGTGGTGTCATAATTTCAGTTTTCTTTGTGCAAGCTTTGTGTTCTCTGCGTCTCTGTGGTAAGCAATCGTTACCAAAGATTCACCACAGAGATACTGAGAACACAGAGGACGCACAGAGATTAATTTAAACCAGCACACTACCCTCCACTTGTGTTGCTTCCGCAGTTAAGGTAAAAATTCTAAACAATAATCTCCCATAAAATACACTGTGAAGAAGCCGATCAAGTACGCAGGTTCTTCAGGCGAAGGCTTCTGCATCCAGTTAAGACCAGGGGAAACATCCGTGCATAGTTCACAAACCCGATTGTTGACAGCAATGTTTTGTCTTGTTGTGTTCGCGTGTTCAGTCAAAGCCCAACAAGGCTGGACCGCAACGCGCGTGGGACCGGCACGCCAGGACCTGAACACAGTTTTCTTTCTGGATAACAAACGAGGCTGGGTCGGCGGTGATGGTGGCTTTCTCGCGCGCACCGACGATGGCGGCACGAGTTGGGTGCCGCAAAAGGTTGATACGCCCGACGCAATCAACGACATTTACTTCCGCGACAAAGAAATAGGTTTTGTGTTGGCCGGAAACGCGATCTTTTCAACGCGCGACGATGGCGCCCGCTGGAGCGAAGTGCGCCGCTTTCTACCGCGAGAATTCGACGGTGCAGACGTTGAGCTTTACAGTGTACGCTTCTCGAGCAAGAAAAAAGGTTGGGTGGTTGGTTCGGTCAGCAAAACCGATCGGGTTAGCGACAGCATCCTCCTCTACACCGAGGACGGCGGTGCAACCTGGCGTCGCCAACGCGCGCCCAGCCGTTTGGAGTTAATTCATATTGAATTCGCTAACGATAAACGAGGTTGGATTGTGGGCACCGGCGGCATCATCCTGGCAACGGTTGACGGCGGCGAAAGCTGGACAAAACAGGACGCAAAAACCACAGCCACCATCTATCACCTGGATTTTCGCAGCGAGAAAAAGGGCATCGCGGTCGGAGAGCGCGGCACGATTCTGCGAACGATCGATGGCGGCAATACCTGGACGACCATAGCCATCAAATCACGAGCGACGCTTTTGAGTGTTAAGTTTGTCGATGACAACAGTGGTTGGGCAATCGGTCGCAACGGCACGATCCTGCGCACGGATGACGCCGGCTTGAACTGGGTGGAACAGGAATCAGGCACGAAACAAAATCTTTACGGACTTTACCTTGTCAAGAAGATCGGTTGGGCTGTGGGCGGCGATGGCATGTTGCTTCGCTACCAGCAGTAGGACAGACATTCCTGTCTGTCCCGCAGCTTGAAAGGATCTGGTTGCGACGCGGCAAAAACGGACAGACAGGAATGTCTGTCCTACAACAAGCAACCGTGATCGATTGAATTTACATCAAAGGGTTTGAAGTTATTTGGATGGCCGTAGGTTATAATGGTCACCATAACTTCGGTTCCTCCTGTGATTACGCCCGGCGCGAAGGCCGGGCGTTTTTTTGTTTCCGCGGATTCAGATTTCTAAATAGGAACTTCAGTGGGCTAACTTTGTGCCGGCGCTTCCGCGGTTTTTTCTCGAGTTCCAGTGAAGGTTAAAGCGGGAGCATCTTGCAAGCTAAAGGTTCCCTCGATCTGATTGTCGGTTACTTCAGCGAAAATGTTTGCTTCGATCGCGTGCCCCGCAACGTCAAGCGAAACGATTGCAGATAAAGAGTCGCCATCCACCGTCGCTGACACTAATTCTCCACTGCCCATTTCCGATTCAACTTTTCCCGAGAGCCCGTTTGTGCTTTGCGATAGCGTTAGCGTCGCTGGAATGCTTTGCCCCAGCGGGGTGTCGATTTGCAGAGTCCAATCACCCACGTAGAAGGTGGCAGATTTCGCTGAAGACGCCTCGCCCTTAGTCTTCCTTTTTCCTGCCGTGTTATAGAACTCAATATTCTCGGCATACGGCTTTATTTGTTCGCTCAACTGATTGCCGTCGCCCACGATAACTATGGCAGCCTCGTCCGGCCTCACATACTTGAGCGCGACCGCCTGAATCTGTTCCCTGGTTACCGACTGAATCTGGCTACGATACGTATTCAAATAATTGTCGGGCAGCCCAAACATTTTTATCTGCACCAGTTGATCGATTAGCCCTTCCTGAGTTTCCAGTCGGATTGGAAACACGCCGGTTAGATACGACTTGGCATCGGCAAGCTCCTTTTCCGAAACCGGCTCGCTGCGAATTCTGCCGAGCTCATAAAAGAACTCCTTCAGCGAGTCGCCGGTTACCGGCGTCCTGACTTCTGCCGTGGCGCGAAAAGTTCCAGCCGTACGGCGCGCATCGAGGCTTGAATAAGCGCCGTAAGTGTAGCCCTTCTCTTCGCGCAGATTCATGAACAAGCGCGACGAAGCATTGGCGCCCAGTACTGTGTGCATTACCAGCATTGGGAAATAATCGGGACTGGTGCGCGTAATTCCGGAATTGGCGATAACGATGTTGGCTTGTGCTGAGCCTGGACGATCAATGAGATAAGCTGAGCGGGCCGTTCGTGTCGGCGGAGCAGGAAAGTCATCACCGATAACTGCACCCGGTTGCCAATTACCGAAGAGGTCTTCGATCCGCTGGAGCAGCGAATCGTGATCAACGTCGCCGGCAACCACCAGCACAGCGTTGTTGGGAACAAACTTCGACCGGTGAAATTCGATTAGCTTTTCCCGTGTGGTAGCGTCAATTGCTTCGGGAGTCGGCGCGGTAACTGAATACGGGTGCGCGCCAAACATAACTTTGGCCACCATCTCGGTCGCCAGAAACGAAGGCTGCGCACGTTGCTGCTTTAAACTCTCTTTTGTGTTCTGTTTGGTGAGTTCAACTTCATTCGCGGGAAACACTGGCCTAAGCGCCACGTCTGCCAGCAGCTCAAGAATTTCGTCACTGAAAGTTGTGAGCGAAGAAGCAGCCACCGTGGTGTAGTCGGAGTTTGCGCCCGCTTGCAGGGTGGCTCCCAGACGCGCAACTTCGTCGGCAATTTCGCGGCTGGTGCGCGACTGTGTGCCTTCGGTCAGCAATCCCGTAAGCATATCGACGAGGCCCGGTAGTTCCGCCGGATCGTGCGCGTCGCCGCTGCGCAAAGCCAGGCGATAACTGACCAGCGGCAAGCGTTGATCTGCCACGACAACCACGAGCAGTCCATTCGACAGCGTCGTTTCCGAAGTGGTGGGCAGCTTTATCGGTCGCGGAGGTAACGGCGGCGGTGGTTGTTTGAGAGCTTCCGGTTGTGTGTTCGTCATTAAGTATGCAAAGGACCTGATCCGCGTTCAGTCTGTTGCGGCGGATCGGCGGGTTGTTGGGATTGTTCTGGACGCTTCTCTGCGGCACCCATCACGCCCCCTGCATCGGTTGCCGGTTGGGCGGGCGGGCGGGCCGGCACCTGCGGCGCGGGCGCCGCAGGTTGTTGCGGTTCGCCTGGCGGTTGCGGTGATGCGGCGGCCTCGGTTTGCGCTTCTTCATTCAAAGCCGACGGCACGATGTCTAATACGACGCGGTTGTCGATATCCAGATAGCCTTCGACACTAGCTCGGATTTGTTCTGCAGTGATGGAAAGGTAATGGTCGAGTTCGGAATCCATCAAGGTTGGGTCGTTATCGTAAAGCGCATATTCGGCAAGTCGTTGCGCTCGATACATAGTCGATTGGCGGCCACGCACGACATCATTACGAAGTGAGTTGCGCAGTTTTTCCATCTCCTCAGCGGAGGGACCAGAAATTCTCAGCGCTTGAATCTCGGCAAAAATTTGGTCGCGAATCGCCGCGACTTCTTCACCGGGCTTCGGCAGCGCAAAAATATATAAAGCCGAGGGGCCGCGCCTTTCATCGATGCCGCCCTGAATAGAAACCACTGATTCATCGCCTTTCACCAGCTTTTGGTAAAGGCGCGAACTGTCTCCTTCAAACAGCAAGTCAGCGGCAAGCGAAAGCGCGTAGAAATCCGGAGTGCGGCGCGGCGGAATTTTCCAACCAAGCACAAAAGCAGGAGCGGGCGCGAGCTGGTCGTAAAACACTTCCTGAGTTCGCGCCACGTCAGCTGGTTCGCTGGTGTCCACGGAAGGTGGCCCGGCCTGGCTGGGAATGCCTTCGAAATATTTATTGACGAGCGCAATCGCTTCCTGCTCTTCAAAGTCGCCAACTATCGATAGCACTGCATTATTCGGCGCATAATAAATGCGGAAAAATTCCTGCACGTCTTCGATAGTGGCGGCGTCAAGATCTTCCATCGATCCGATGGTTGAATGTGCATTTGCAGGATTCTTGAAAATCAATTCGTTGATGCGCAAAAAAGCATTCACGTAGGGTTGATTGTCATAACGCAAACGCTTCTCTTCCTGCACAGCATTTCGCTGGTTGTCCAGATTTTCCTGCGTCACC
>Ga0137418_10000718_pt1 | contig 27773 bp, 23 predicted proteins | sample CZODoug3_1_2_16f_FD_122242 | JGI IMG/M metagenome (GOLD analysis project Ga0137418, IMG submission 122242) | Vadose zone soil fungal communities from Angelo Coast Range Reserve, California, USA - CZODoug3_1_2_16fungal (Hybrid Assembly) | ecosystem: Environmental > Terrestrial > Soil > Vadose...
ACGACGAAGTCGAAGGCATTCTGCACTACCCTGCGAAATACGAGGCGGGCAAGAAGTATCCGCTGATTACAGCGATTCACGGCGGCCCGTCGGGATCCGACAAGGATTTCTGGGACAACAACTGGGCCTATCCGTTGCAGCTGCTGACCCAGCGCGGCGCATTCGTACTGCAGGTGAATTATCACGGCAGTAACAACTACGGATTGAAGTGGGTGGAATCAATCTGCTGCGGCAAGTATTACGATCTGGAAACGCCGGACATCAACGCCGGCGTCGATTTTCTGATCGAAAAAGGGTTTGTGGACGCGGACAAGGTGGCGACGCTCGGCTGGTCGAACGGCTCAATCCTTTCCACCAGCTTGCTGGTCACCTACCCGGATCGCTACAAAGTAGCGAGTGTCGGCGCGGGCGACGTGGAATGGATCAGCGACTGGGGCAACGTGGTTTTCGGCGATTCGTTTGACTCCTACTATTTCGGCAAATCGCCGATGGAAGATCCGGATCTGTATATCCGCAAATCGCCGTTCTTCAAAATGGACAAAGTGAAAGCACCGGTGCTGATTTTCCACGGCACCGCTGACACCAACGTGCCTCCCGCACAAAGCTGGTCGTATTTCCGCGCGCTCCAATACTACGGAAAAGTGCCGGTGAAGTTCGTCATCTTCCCGGGCGAGCCGCACGGCCCGCGCAAGCTGACGCACCAGATGCGCAAGGTCGAGGAAGAAGAAGCCTGGTTCGACAAATATTTTTTCAAGACAGCGAAGCCAGAAGATGAGGGTGTTAGGTCCGATTCACCGCTTCGTGCAGCATTGCGTGCGAAAACAGCGAAGCGGAACGGCAGCCGATACGGCGAAACCTGGGCGCAGGGACCTGCTCACTATCCAGGAGTTCATCTTGTTCCCGAAATCGTGAGGCGTGCGGACATTGAGATCGGCCGCTTTGAGGTGACCGTCGCTCAGTTAGCCGAGTTCGACAAGACATACAAATCCGCACCAAGTAATGAAAATCATCCCGCGGGAGGATTGGCTCTTTCACAGGCCCAGGCTTACGCGACTTGGCTTGCGAAGGTCACCGGCGAACCTTGGCGACTGCCGTACGAGGATGAGGTGAAGAGTCTTTACGAGAGCCGCGAGAATGAGAACACGCTTGATTACTGGGCTGGGTACGCGCCGAACCCAGAGGATGCGGCGAAGCTGCGCGAGAAGGCCAAAGAGCTTGGCGGGACTGCTCCGCTGCTGAAAGAGGTCGGCAGCTTTGCCGGCAAGGGCCGCGACGATGAAGAGCCGATCTATGATCTGGGCGGCAACGTGGCGGAATGGGTGTTGACGCGCGATGGTAAGGGCAAAGTGATTGGGGGTAGCGCGGATTGCCCGGCCGACCCCAAGGCGAATTGTACGGCTGCGCCGGAGTATGTTGGGTTCCGGGTGGTGCGCGGGACGGCGAAACCTGTGGCGCAGTAAGACCAAACGCGATTTCACCATAGAGGCTACAGGTGTCAGGGACGCTCCCGGTCTGTTCTGTCAGGTGTGCCCGGTCCGTACCCTTCCGCGAGAGGGGTACCCCCCTGGGGTTTTGCATAAGTGTTCATTCTAAAGGGAGTTAAAGTCCTTTGTTTTGATACACTTTTACAAGTGTTCATTCTAAAGCTACTTAGGTTGGGATTGCATCTCTGTGGCGCGAACTCAAGCGTGCTAGAAAAAGCCTCTGGTTCAAAAAAGGCGCCTGTAGAAAGCTCGGGTAAACCTGAAGTTACAGATTTCGTTGTTGAGGCCCGACTCAAGCTTGTCAGGGAAAGGCCTCAGGGGCAGAAGGCGCCCCTGAGCTACAGGTCTTCGTCGTTGGGATCCAGCCTGATCATGCGGAAATCAAAAAGCGCCACCTTGGGGTGGCGCGGGGCGCAGCAGTAACCAGAAGTGACTATACACGAAGAGGTAGTCTCTGTCAATCGAAATCTGGATCAAAATGGGCGGCCAGATTGGTGCTTGCTGGTGGGTTGGGCGGGGGCTAGGCTGGGCGAATGAGCGAATTTACTCCTACCGACAGAACCAGGGTGCGGCGGAAGCCGGACCGCGGGCATTACGACCGGGAAACGGTTTATCGCATTCTGGATGAGGCGTTTGTGTGCCATTTGGGCTTTGTGGCGGATGGCATGCCGTTTGTGGTGCCCACGAACTACGTGCGTGTGGGCGACAAGCTGTTTTTGCACGGGTCGCCGGGTAGCCGGTTGATGAAGACGCTGGCGAGCGGGGCGCCGTTTTGCCTTAGCGTGACTTTGCTGGATGGGATTGTGTTCGCGCCGACGGCGATGGGGCATTCGGTGAATTACCGGTCCGTGGTGGTGATGGGGAAGGCGGAGGTTGTGGAGGGGCATGCGGCCAAACTGGCGGCCATGCGCGACTTTGTGGAGTACGTGGTGCGCGGGAGGTGGGAGACGGTGCGTCCGCCGACGGAACAGGAGATCAAAGCGACGATGGTGTTGGCCGTGCCGTTGGTGGAAGCGTCGGCGAAAGTGCGCACGGGATTTGCGGTGGACGATGAGGCGGAGTACAGCTCCGCGGCGTGGACGGGGATATTGCCGCTTCGATGGGCACCAGAGGAGCCTGTGCGAGACCCGCGCGGGAATGCGAAGATTCCGGTTCCGGCGAACATCGCGAATTATAGGAGACCGCAGGCGGAGTGAAGGTGGTTGTGGGACGGGCAATGCGGTGCGATGGCGCCAAGACGCAGGGCAAAAACCGCAGGGCTCCGCGGACTCCGACCCTTCGAGGCTCAGGGGTAAACCTGCGCCAAAGGGATTTCAGGACCTTCAGGAACGCCGAAAACACCGCTCGCGCAAAAAGACGTATTAACCTGGCGCTAGACGAGGGAAAAGCCGCAGGGCTCCGAAGACTCCGCCCTGCGCTACAGGGGATTCAAAACACCTCACCTTGACATTCTACCTGAAGGCGGATTAGGCTCTCACCTAGGATGTCTACCAAAGAACAGAAGGAACGGATTGAGTTGCTGCAGGGAACGTTGGACCTGCTGATTTTGCGCACGCTGCTGCTGGGGCCTGCGCACGGGCACGCTATCGCCAAGGCCATCGAGTTCAACTCCGACGATGTGCTGCAAGTCGAGCAGGGGTCGCTGTATCCCGCGCTGCACAGGCTGATCAAGCGAGGATGGATTGCGGTCGAAGCGGGCGTATCGGAGAACAATCGGCGAGCGAAGTTCTACCGGTTGACGGCGAAGGGGCGGCGGCAACTGGCGGTTGAGACCAGCAAATGGGACAAGCTGGCGGGAGCAATCGCGCGGATTCTGCGGTCAGCGGAGCGGGAGGGCGAATCATGACACGCGGCAAGCGCATTGGAAGGCGCATGTTGGAAGAGCTTGATGAGGACATCCGCGAACACATTGCGCGGGAGACGCAGGACAACATCGAGCGCGGGATGAGGCCGGAGGAAGCGCGTTATGCGGCGGTGCGGAAATTCGGCAATGTGACGCGGGTGAAGGAAGAGACGCGCGAAGTGTGGAGCATGGTTTGGCTGGAGCAGTTGCTGCAGGACATTCGCTTTGGGCTGCGGATGCTGCGCAATTCTCCGGGCTTTGCGGCGGTGGCCATTCTCACCTTGGCCCTGGGGATTGGCGCGAACACGGCTATTTTCAGCTTGATCGACGCGGTACTGCTGCGGTCGTTGCCGGTGGAGAATCCTTCGCAATTAGTTTTACTCAGGTGGGAAGCGCGCAACGCGCCGAACATCCACGGGTATATGTCTTCGGGAGATTGTCCGATGGCGGACCTGCGGCCCGGGGCTGCGAATCCGTCGGGCTGCTCCTTCTCCGAGCCGATGTTCCGCGAAATAGCGCAAGCGGACCTCTTTTCGGGGACGGCGGCGTTTGCCAACTCCGGCAGGTTGACCATGACAGGGAACGGCCCTGCCACGGTTATCAATGGCCAGCTGGTTTCCGGAGACTTCTTCCGCACGATGGGTCTCAAAGCGGCCGCAGGCCGGCTATTCGAGGTCACGGACGACAAAGCGGCCTCCGCACCTGTCGCGGTATTGAACTATGGCTACTGGCAGAGCGCGTTCGGCGGGTCCCGTGAGGTGATCGGGCGGACGATGGAGTTGAACAGCGTCCCCTTCACGATCATCGGCGTGGCCGAACAGCGGTTCACGGGAATTACTCCGGGCAGCGATTACGATGTCTGGCTGCCGCTCTCGGACGCGCAACGCATTACCGATCCGACGCGCTGGCAAAACCGTTCGGGCGACGCGAGCAATTGGTGGATGACGATTATTGGCCGGCTCAAACCGGAATCACAGCTTGCGCAGACGCAGGCGGCGGTGAGCGGGTTATTCCGGAATGAAATGCTGCATGGGTCCGTGCCGCTATTCCATAGCGGCGAGACGGCGGGGGCGCCTGGGCCGCGACGAGATAGCGGCAGTGGATTCCGGCGCGAAATGGTCATGGGGGGAACGCCCTTACCTGGAGGCGGCAACGCTCCGACAAGCATGCCAGCGCCACCACCGCACGCGGGTTCGGGACCGGGGCCAGCGGTGGGTGGTAACCAAATGTTTGGTGCTCCCATACCGCAATCCGCAGGGAATAAGCCGGTGATATTGCAGGGGCCGCGAGGGGGAGTACCGGGCGGTCCGCGTGCGTCCGAAACGGCTAGCGGCCCACAGACGTTATCGACGGTGGCCGACAATCCGGAAGTGAAGCTGGTGCCCGCGCAAACCGGATTAACTGGCGCTCGAGGCCAGTATTCCAACCCTCTCTATGTGTTGATGCTTGCGGTGGGAATCATTCTGCTGATTGCATGCGCGAACGTTGCGGGACTGATGCTGGCTCGCGCCGCGGCGCGGCAAAAGGAGATGGCGGTGCGGCTGGCGCTGGGCGCGGGGCGCGCGAGGGTAGTGCGCCAGCTTTTGACGGAGAGCGTAATGCTCTCCGTGCTGGGCGGCACGCTGGGGGTTCTGTTCGCGTACTGGGGCGCGCACGCAATTATTTCGTTTGTATCGAGCAATCAGCCGCGACCTCTCGGATTCGCGACGGGCGTCGACTTGCGGGTGCTGGGATTCACCGTGGCGGTTTCGTTGCTCACAGGAATCGTTTTCGGTATCGCACCGACCTTACGAAGCACGCGTGTCGATCTGACGCCAACGCTCAAGGATGGGGCGGGAAGCTCGGCGAGTTCAGGGCGCGCGAGCGGAAAATGGTTCAGCATCGGCAATGCGCTGGTGGTGGCGCAAGTGGCGCTGGCAATCGTGATTCTGGTGGGCGCGGGACTGCTGGTGCGTACACTGCAGAATTTGCGCAATATCGACGTTGGATTCGACTCGCACAACATTTTGATTTTCGGAATCGACCCGACGCTGATCGGCTACAAAGGCGCACAGGTGGACAGCTTTTATCGCGACTTGCAGGGGCGCCTCTCAGAAATACCGGGCGTGAAGTCGGCAAGCTATTCGATGGGTCCACTTCTGAGTGGCGGCCTGATGATGACCATGTTTCACTGGCCGGGCACACCGCAGGACCAAAACTCCGAAGCGGACGTACTGGGTGTGGGGCCGAACTTTTTTGAGACGCTGCACATTCCATTTCTCGCCGGCCGGAGATTCGACGCTTCCGATTTCAAGTTGTCGGCTTCAAACACCGGTGACTCTCCAGGCTTTGCGCCGACTCCTGTTATCGTGAACCGGGCGTTCGTCCAAAAATACGTCGGGAAGGAAAATCCGCTCGGGAAACGGTTTGGCGAATCGGAGGCTGATGGATTTCGCCCGAGGAGCCCCGGTTTCGAGATCATTGGCGTGGTTCGCGATACGAAATACAGCGATCTGCGGCGCGAGATTCACCCGATGATGTATACGCCGCAGAGCGCCGGGGGAGCGTCATTTGAATTGCGGACGGCGGCGGACCCGCAGGCGATTCTCCCGGCGGTGCGCGAAGTGGTGGCGCAGGTAAACACAAACTTGCCGCTCTTTGACGTGAAAACGGAATCGGAGCAAATCGACCGGTTACTGTTTCAGGAGCGGCTGGTGGCGCGGCTGTCGGGCTTCTTTGGTTTACTGGCGCTGGTGCTGGCGTGCGTGGGATTGTACGGACTGCTTTCGTATGAAGTTTCGCGGCGCACGCGGGAAATCGGAATTCGCATGGCACTCGGCGCGCACCGAGAAACAGTACTAAAGTTGATTTTGCGGCAAGGACTTGTGCTGGCGATTGTCGGCGCGGTCGTTGGCATCGGAGTGGCGGGGGGCGTGATGCGCTATCTGGCGTCGATGCTATACGACGTTCGGGCGAACGATCCGGTCACGATGATTGCGGTCGCAGTACTGCTCACCGTTGTTGCGCTCGCCGCATGCTACATTCCGGCGCGCCGCGCGATGCGTGTTGATCCCATAGTTGCGCTGAGGTATGAATAGCCCTACGTGCCCGGGAACCGGCTCGCGTTGAGCGCGTGCCGGGATTCGCGGGCGAAGGGGGAGAGATGAAAAGCATTGCGAAGTTGGTTGTCGGTGCAGGTGTTGCGGCGATTTCATTGTGTGCCTCGGCCGTTCTTTTGCGTGGGCAGCAGAAGAGCGTTTCGGTGGAAGGGTATGTGTTGGACTCGGCCTGCGCGTTCACGAAGAACCTGGAAAAGCCGATCAGCCGTGAGTGCGCGCTGCAGTGCGCGAAGGCCGGTTCGCAACTGGTGATTCTGAGCGACGATGGAGCCATTTACTGGCCGATTGCGGAAACGACGCCGGCGACGGGGCAGAACGCGAAGCTAATGGAATTTGCCGGCGGCAGGGTGACCGCGAAGGGCAAGCTGTACGACCGAGGCGGATCGCACGCGCTGGTGATCGAGCAAATTGCCGCGGCGCCGGCGAAGAAATAGAGCTGCGTCTCACCTTTCGGTTCCCTGATAACCGTTTCCTTGATAGCTGGGTTGATGCGCGCTCGCTTTGATCTCGGCGTGGCAGGCGTCCAGCACGCGCTGCGTATTTTGCTCGGACAAGCCGCTCAATTCGTCGGAATCATCGGGGAGGCGCCCGATCGCGTGGCCGAGCTCATGCAGGAGAGTGGTGATGCGCGCGGGCAGGGTGTTGCCTGGATAGGGGCCGACACGGAGTTCACGGCGCCCCTCAACGCTCGCCAAACCCCGGTCGGAATTGCGGCGGAGGTACGCAGCGCGCGTAAAGAACGGGCCATTGGCGTTGAGGGCGACTGTGGCATCGTGTCCCGCGTTTTCCGGCACGGCAGCGGAATAGGGATGCTTGAAGAGAACTTCACCCGAGGTGGACTTGAGTATGAGCACGTCCTTCGGGCCATCGTCGAGATAGAAATTCAGGGATTCGAAAGTGGCGGCGACGTTGGGGTCCGCTTTGCGGAACCAGGCGCTGCAAGAGTTGTGGGCGGCCAGGATGGCGAGGACGTGTTGGCGGGCCTGCTGGATGAGCAGGCCACGTGCGCCGAAGACCAGAAGCCGCGGATCGACGAAAACTTGCGAAGTGCTGGACGGGACCGCGTTGTAGCGAGCAGCGGCGGAACGAAAGGGAATGGGGAGGCGATTGGTTTCTTCTGCGTTTTCGAGGAAGTCAGCAGGGAACGTGGGCGCCGAGTACCCGGCTGAGGCGGCGGGGCGCGATCGAACCTGGGACTGGGCAGGCAAACTGGAGCAAAGCAGGATGACAACAGACAAAAGCAGGTAAGGCGCAGCCGGCAGGGCGGCTGCTTGACGAGCGCGCGCGAAACGCATCGCATTCTCCCGCCCAGACGCGAACCACCACGGACCGTTCGCAGGAGAGCGTTTCGCGGCGACCACCTACCGGTGCATCGAACGAACGGCGGACCCAATCTGGGTCACTCGTAGATACGACGTGGGAGAGGAAAGGCTTCCCGAGCGATGGCTAAAATGTTTGTCACCTGAGCGGAGTTGGGAGGACGCGGGCGGGGGTTTAGATAAAGACTCGATAGCGAGGATGCGCGGTTTAGTTGCGAGTACGGCCGATGCGACCGCAGGAACTGGATGAGGTTCTCGAGCAAACCAAGTGAACGCGCGTTTGCGGGATTTTGTAGAGCCGCGACTGGCTTGACCATTGGACGAAGGCGGGCGAGACTTTTGGATTCGAGAGCGAGGATCCTTGCCCACTTTGCGAAGACGACAGCGACTTGAACGAATTCCTGAAATTTTGATCTTTGATGTGGATGGTGTGTTGGTGGACGTGCGCCAGAGTTTTTGGCGGTCGGCGTTGGAAACGATGCGGTTTCTGACCGGAAAGCGCGTGACATGGACAGAGTTTTATAAGTGGAAGAACAATCCCGGGAATAACGATGACTGGAGCATGGTTTCGAACTGGGCGACGGCGCTGGGGAGGCCGACTACGTATGAGGAGGCGAGGGACGCGTTTCAGCGGTTCTACTGGGATTGCGATGGGCGTCCGGGGAATGTGCGGCGGGAAAAGATGCTGGTCACGCCAAAGCAGGTGGAGCGGTGGGCGCGGCGATTTGAGCTGGATCTTTTTACCGGGCGGACGCGGCGGGAGTTTACGTACTCGTTTGAGCGATGGGCGGGGACGCGGCACTTTCGAACGGTGGTAACGCAGGATGATGTTGCGCGGAAGAAGCCTTATCCGGACGGGCTGGTGAAGATTTTGGGGAAGCGCGATTCGGGAAGCGCGCTGTATTTGGGCGATAACGTGGATGATGGGCTGGCGGCGCGGGCGGCAGGTGTGCCGTTTATGGCGATTCTGCCGCGCGGGGCCTCTGGTTATCGGCAGCGGGCGGCGCAGTTTCGGGAATTGGGCGCGCTGGCGCTGCTTTCGCGGGCGGCGGAGGTTAGTTTGTGGCTGAAGTGAGTGTCAGTTAACTGACAGGCTTGGGATAGACCTTACGTCCTCAAAAGCGGCGGCAAGACCGCCGCACTCCAAAGAAGCAACCATTTGCTGAGGCGCCCCTCTAACCATGGGAGAGGCGGCGGTAGCTTGTTTGTTGGCGCAGGGCGGTAAATCGAGTCGGGCGGGATTGCCCTGGCTTCGAGCGGAACTTTCTGGCTGCTGGGTGGGAATGAATAGTTTCAAATCGAATAAGAGATGAGCACAATGGCTTTCACGAGGCGAAACGTCCTTATCGCGAGTCAAATTCTGAGCTTGGTGTTGCTTGGCTGGCCGGCAGGGGCGAGGGGACAGGCGCCGGCCGGTCCTTTGCCCGCGGCGCAGCCTCAAGCACCTTCCTCGGCTGACGCTCGGCCACAAGAGCAAGCTCCGCCGGCGGTGAAGCCGCGGACTTCGATCATGGGAGACTGGAAGCTGAATACGGATGAAAGCGATGACGCGCGCAAGAAAATGCAGGATGCGCGAAAGGCGAATGGTGGACAAGGCGGAGGGCGGGGAGGAGTGCGCATGGGCATCCCCGGAATGGGCGGCGGTCCTTACGGCGGGAGGCGGGGCGGCGGCGGTCAAAACGAAAGCGATCAGGACCGCGAGCGAATGCAGGAAGTGCTGAACCCTACGCGCTCGCTGACGGTTGCGGAAGCCAAGAAGGATGTGGAAGTGGATGTGTTCGACGATCAGGCGCATAAGACTGCGATTTTTACGGATGGACGTAAGCTGCAGAAGTCAAAAGACAATAGCAACCAGGAGATCGCGGCGCACTGGGAGGGCAATCGCCTGGTGACGGACGAAAAAACGCCTAGTGGAAAGAAGATGAGCCGGACGTACGAGCTTTCCTACGACGGCACACAACTATATGAAACGCTGCGGCTCACCCGGGGCCGCTCGGATTCGCAGGTCAGCATTCGGTATGTCTACGACCAAGCGAATGTGCCTGCCGCGAAATCTGCACAAACTCGCCAGTAAACACGCCTACCGACACTCTGCGCGAATGTAAGTGACGTGAATCCGTTCGCGCACGCTGCAGTGTGCGTAATTTCATTTCACGAAAGAAATACCCACGATGGCGTTTGCAGTCGGATTGGCCCACCCCTGCGCATTTCCGCCTATTCGCACTTGCTTTGGTGCTACCTATATGGTATAATTACTAACGGAGATTCATGTGAATCGCTCATGGAGCCGTTCTGTGGATCACTGTGCTTACTACAAACAGCGAGGACCAAACTATGACGATCAACACGCAATCTGTGGCATACCGCGATAACTACACAGAACTTACAGGGGAGTTCGTCTGGGACGCAGGACGATCGGACAAGCGCCCGGGAATCCTGGTGGTGCATGGAGGGGCGGGGCTGGACGCACATGCCAAGGGGCGTGCGAGGTGGCTGGCGGAGCTGGGCTATATCGCGTTTGCTTGCGACATGTATGGCAACGGAGTGGCCGGGAATCGCGAACGCGTTATGGCCAGAATTACGGAACTGCGAGATGACCCAGCCAAATTGTGCCGGCGTGCGCGGGCGGGGATGGATGCGTTGCTATCTCATCCGCAGGTCGATGGACGTGTCGCAGCGGTGGGTTATTGTTTCGGTGGGATGGTGGCTCTGGAATTGGCTAGGAGCGGCGCGGAGATTGCGGGAGCGGTTAGTGTTCACGGAAGCCTGAGCACGCTGGGGCCTGCGCAGTCAGGAACGGTAAAGGCGAAGATCCTGGTATGCCACGGGGCTCTGGATCCACACGTTCCTTTGACGCAGGGTTTTCAGCGTGCTCGTTCCGGAGCCCGATGACAAATACCGCTACTCTCATTGGACGGCCATCTTTGGCGATTCGACAATCGCATCGACCAGACTGACGCCGGATGACAATCCGCCTCCGGTTGATACCACCCCACCGACTATAACTGTGGCTCTAACCCCGAACACGCTGTGGCCACCGAACCATAAGATGGTTGAGATCACGGCTAACGTTACCGCTACCGACGATCAAGATCCCCATCCTGCCGTTAAGTTGATCTCGGTCACCTGCAACGACCAGTGTGACCCACAGCTGGATGTTTCCGGAGCGACGTCCGGTACCGACGTACGCACATTTGCCGTGCGCGCCGAGCGGCGCGGACAAAATAAAGCGGGGCGTGTTTACAAGGTCACCTATTCGGCGACGGACGCCGCTGGCAACACAGCGACAGCCTCTGCCTCGGTAACGATACCTCACGACCAACGAAACTAGTCTACGAGAACCAAAGAGTGAAAGCGGCTGCGACATTTGGCCGCTTTCACCTGTTTCTATCGCGATGGAGGGCCATCCCCTTTGCTGCTGGTCGCGGGTAACGCTGTTACAACCTATAGACTCGCCGGACGGATCACGGGCCATCAGGAAATAATCTGACCTCTCAGCGATCAGCTCTCCGGGCCCGACGCTATGTAATATCCGGGGCGCGCGCGCACCTTCAATCCGTCCTTCTTCACCGTCACTTTGATTTCGTGGTACCCCGCTTGATTTGTGCCGGTCGGAATATAGCTCACCGAATACTGCGAATGCAGCTCGCCGCCAATTTCGTCAATGGCATTTTCGATGGAGTGATTCTTGAATGTGGGGACGTGCTCTCCGCCCGTTGCGGTTGCGGCCAACTCCAAGGCATGGTCTGTGATCTTGTCCTTAACGTGCTTTACTGCCCACACCATTAGCTCCATCAAATTTCCGCTGCCATACTGCGCCGCTTGCGTATCCGGTGTTTGCGGCACGCCCGGCGGGCCGGGCCGCCCGAACGTTCCCGGGGGAGTCACATGCGGTGTCGTGTCTTTTGGCGGCGCTTTCAATTCGGCCATGGTGGTAGACAATCCCACGGAGTAGATCGTCACATTCAAAAGCTGCGCTCGCCGCAGCACTGCCCCCAATTTTGTGTCGCTACCCACGTCCGTGGCCTCGGAGAGAATCAGCATCACTCGTCGCCGGCCGGGAGCGTCCGCGGTAGGCAGCGGCCGGCCGCTTAGCATTTCGACGCCCAAGGCCATCGCGTCATAGAGTTTCGAACCTTGGGTCCCCACCGTGTTCAGCTTGGTCAGGGTTTTCTCAACGGCGTCACGATTGGTTGTGAAATCCTGGAGCTTATCGACTGAATCGTTGAATCCCACCACGGCTGCTTCGCCGTCCGAGCCCATGACGGTTTCGCCGAGGACAATTCCGGCTTTCTGAATCTGGGGCAACAGGGGCGTAATCCTGGTACTCGTTTCCACGAGAAACACAATGGAAAGCGGATCGCCGCCCAGGTCAAAATGTGTAATCTGCTGCGGAACCCCGTTATCCGTGACCTGGAGATCCTTCGCATCCAGCGTGTCTATTAGCTGTCCTTTCGCATCCTTCACCGTTACCGGAGTGTTGACCAGCGTTACGCCCCGCACAATTTTGCTTTGCGGAGGAGCCTGCTGGATCGGTGTACCGAGTTGCGGAGTGATAGGTCCGGTAGGAGACTGTGCGGAAAGAAGGCACGCTCCAGCAAAGACCGCGAGCAAAGGGAACAGTAAGAGCGGTTTCTTCATGGCGGGCCTCCGTGCCCAGTGTATCCAATTCGACGCAACTCCGCCCTCAGACGTTGCTGCGGGGCCTCGCAATTCCCATAATGGAGGTTCGTCTCTTGGAGAGTTCGAATGTCCTCAGGGCACGCCAAGCTCAAGCCCCAACACGCACCCAAAGCTCCACATCAAGATCCGCAATTCCTGGAAAGCACCGCGGCCAGGCCAATACGCATTTTGGCGGAATACTTACATCCTTTGGTGCAGCTGAAGAATGAAGGTATCGGCGACACCATCGTGATGTTCGGTTCGGCGCGCATCGAGTCTCGCGAGACCGCGCAGGGTCGCCTCACGCGCCTGAAGAAAACGCCCATTTCGAAACTAAAAGGCACCGAGCGCACGAAGCATCGCGAAGCTCTGCGCGACGCGAAGAGCGCTTTGGAAATGTCGCGATATTACGAGGAAGCGCGCGAGCTTTCGCATCGCATCACGAGTTGGGCGCTGACGCTTGGCCCGAAACCACGCCGCTTTGTGATCTGCTCCGGTGGCGGTCCGGGAATCATGGAAGCTGCGAATCGCGGCGCCTACGAAGCCGGCGGAAAATCGATCGGGCTCTCCATCGAATTGCCCCACGAGCAGTTCGCGAACGCTTATATCAGCCCCGAGCTCAGCCTTAATTTCCACTATTTCTTCATGCGCAAACTTTGGTTCGCGCAAATCGCGAAAGCCTTGATCGTTTTTCCCGGCGGATTTGGCACGATGGACGAGCTATGGGAAATGCTCACGCTGCTGCAAACCGGAAAGCTGCCGCGCAATAACCTGATCATCATTTACGGCCGCAAGTATTGGAATGAAGTCCTGAACTTCCGCGCGATGGTGCGCTGGGGCATGATCAATCAGGATGAGTACAAGATGCTGCAGTTCGCCGATACGGTGGACGACGCATTTAGTCGGATTCGCGAGGGACTCGAGAAGTACCACATGGAGCTGAACTCCGACCTATAAGTTTTCGGCATCTTCCATTTCGTGGTACAGCGATTCCCCCGCATCTTCGCGGAACTCCCCGTATGTCCCCGTGCTCCGGAGAGTGCTACGTTTTCACCAACCCTGCTTGAGTCTCATTCAAGATTTGGAGGAGAACCGGATGCAGACGAAACTTCAGTCGAGAATTTTTGGTGCGGGCAAAATAACGCTGGCCGGTGCGGCCTTGGCCGGATTTCTGCTCTTCGCAGGCGCGCCAACTTTGCGGGCCGACGATGATTGCCAGAAGCGTATTTCGAGAGCGGATCATCGTCTTCATGAAGCTATCGAGCATCATGGACGCGAGAGCCGCCAGGCCGATGACGCTCGCCACCATTTGCGGGAAGCGCGCGAGTACTGCTGGGAGCACAGTCATCGCTGGTGGGACGAAGATGGCCGTCGGTGGCGCTCCGACCGCGATTGGGATGACCATGACCACGATCGCGACCGCGACCGTGACCGTGACCGCCCGCCACGTTAACCACGGCTATCCTTCGCCTATCGTAAGTGTTTTCGAGGCGCAGTACAGTTGATACTGCGTCTCTTTTTCTTTATCGCTTAGTCCTGCGAATCTCTCCGTCGTCCTCGCTACGTTGCGGTTCCAGTTTTCCGCCTGCCCCGCGACATTTTTCCGACCTGCGGGTTTCTTCTGCAAGGACGCGAAAACCCCAACCAGCACCAGGGAGGCGCCCAAGGAGGATGTATGCAACTGCATACGTTTCTGAGGAAAGCTTCGTTCGGTAAGGCCCAATTTAGTGTGTTCAGTAAAACAGCACTCGCTACGGCGGCGCTAGGTGGTTTGCTTTTCTTCGCGGGCCCTCCGGGTGCGGAGGCTGCAGGTCGTGACGATTGCCAGCGGCGCATAGCGAAAACAGAACACGAGCTGGGTGAAGCCATAGAGGACCATGGCTACAACAGCCGTCAAGCCAATCACTGGCGTCACGAACGGCGCGAAGCGTACGAGCGGTGCTACGGCAGCAACGGATACTCCCGCGACGATAATGGGTATTACCGCGACGAGCGCGGTAATTACTATTACCGATACGATAGCGACCGTGACCGCCGGTATCGTGATTATGATCGGGAGCGACGCCGCCATCGCGATTGGGACGACGACGGGAAATAATTGCTTCCCTCTCTAGGGCGTTTCTCCAAGTGCAAATAAAAGAGGCCGGGCATAAAACCCGGCCTCTCTTTTCGGCCTCGACGTTTCGAACATATGTGTGACGCGACGCGCCTTTACGCGGCAGCTCGCTGCCAAAAACCCCAAACGGCGTAGCGTCGATCAGGCCGCTGGTTTATGCGCGACTTCCAGTTCGTCTGAGAAGACCGCTTCGAAGCGCCGGGTTTCGTCCTGATCGTGCAACATTACAATGGGCACCACGCGCAAGGATTGCCCGCAAGCGCGGCAATTCGTTACCTCGCCTTGCAGGTCCTGCAAAAAACCATCCGTGAAATGATATTGCGTCCGCTCACGACGGGCATTTTTCTGTCCCCGTTTCCCGCAGTGGGGACAGACGTACTCGACCCTGTCCTCCTGGGGATCGCGGTCCAGAGCCGCCCAACCGGTGCGGCGTACGCCGACAACTTCCGGGTAATGCCGTTCCATTGGATTCGCCTCCTGTAGATCCACGTCCACAGGGAATGTGATGCGGCGCTGGGTGTTTTCGATACAACTCGGGCTAAGGCTCTTGTTTTCCGTAGTTTCCAAAGAAATCAGCGGCTTCGTCCGGGTCTTGCCCAAGACGGCCGCTGCGGGGCGTGGGGGCGGGCGTCAGAACTTGGTGGCGACAACGTTTTGGTTGCCGCTTAGTTCGATTACGAAAGCGCCAAAGAAGCCGTCGCTGTGCAGCAGAAATTCTGAGGAGAGGCCGTCATATTCGCTGATGACATGGGTGAATCCTCCACTCAGCGGATCCTTGTTCGGCGTGGGCAGCCAGTTCAGGACGGAGACTTCCAGGTCTTTCCAGGTTTTGCCTAGGTTGTCGGAGATGGAGCAGAAGCGGTCGACGCGCAGGTTCGCGCGGTCGTTGCGGCGGTCGTAATAACACACGGCCACTTCGGCATCGTTGTCCACCGCGATTGCCGGCAGGAACTGGTCGCGGCCGAGGCCGCGGAAATCCGTTGGAGTTGGGCTGATGGCGCCGAGGACCTTGAAGGAAGAGCCGAAGTTGGTTGATTTTGCGACGAAGACGTCGGCGTAGGCGTACATTCCGCTCGGGGCATTGCGGTCCGGCATGACGTGATTGCGGCCGTCGGGCCACGTGATGTACACCGTGCCGCGCGATGAATGGTTGGAGCGATCGACGGCGAGCTGCGGATAATCATTGGCTTGCAGCGGGCCATTCAGATAGACGCCGTCGCCGCCGGGCATGACATCCGAAACTTTAACCGGCTTACCGAAAGTCGCGGCGCCATCCAAGGAGCGCACGACATAAATCGCAGTCTTGCCGAAACTTGTTCCGGCCGGCAGAAGCGGAAACGATTCGTACGCTACATAAATTCTGCCCCCCGGGGCAACGACTACGCTGGAGCCAGTGTCCATCAGAATGTTCGGATTGTTGCAGTCCGAATTGATTGTCGTCGGAGCGCTCCACGTTCTTCCACTGTCCGTTGAGCGCACTATCTCGATATTCGTGCAGGCCAAGGCCGAGAGATGCGTATACGTCAAATACATGTGGTGGGGATCCGCCGGATCCACTGCCATGGACGGTTTGTCAGCTATTTCCGTGCTGCCATCCAGCGAGACGACTTGCTGCGGCTCGCTCCACGTCTTTCCGCCGTTGGTTGAAAATGAGATCGACGGACCTATCAGCGGGCTCATGCCGTCGGAGGCCAGGGTGTTCAAGATCGACGCGTATTGGAAATGCGTGGGGCTGGAGCAGGTGACGACGGGATCGCCAAGCAGCGCGTTGGCGTAAAAGGTTCCGGGCGTCAAAGCGCCCAAGTCCTTGAACGTTTTGCCTGTATCCGTCGAGTACGAAATTCCGTCAAGACTGTTGGGAACGCCAAATGCCAGCTTGGGATCGGTGCGAAGAAGTGCTCCGGTGTCTTCGTACCCAACCACAATGCTGTTGCCGCACCAAGCGCTCGAGGTTGTGTTCTGCGTGTAGCCTTCGCTCCTCGGGTCTAGCACTGGATTTGAGACGACGATTGCGTTGCCGGCGAAACTTGCGCCGCTTTCCCACGGCGTTTTCTGCGTTATGTCAGCGATGGGCTTAGTCGCGGTGCCGTTCACTGCGGTGTTGGCGTAGCGCAAGTAATTTTGCAGGCCGCTTGACAGATGCTTTCGTACTTCGGGTGAAAGCTGATTCGTGGCGTCGACGAATTTCTTTAGCGCGGCTTTCTGCGAGGCTGCCGAGGGTGCAACCTGCTGCTGACCCTGTTGCTGAGCGGGCGCGCCGGATGCGAAGAGAAGCGCGGCGGCGGCAAAGACACTTACACCTACACTGCGAAGACAGCACGTTCGGTTCATTGCAAGCTCCTTAGGAGGGGAGACTTCGCGGTGGCTACCCAAGGGCTCTAGCAGACGAACTGGGCGCGGGAAAGAGCAGGTGCGCTTTCCGGGCACCGGGAGCAGGAGGAGTTAAGCCTCTGGTGGTGAAAACACCCCGTAATCTCATCCTTGCGGCGTCCGCATCCTTTGGTGCTGCGGGTCGCAATGAGGATTAGGCACTCTAGCAAGGATCCGCCTAGTACTCGATAGGCTGAAATATGTAGGGAGCCGTAGGTGTTTGCTGTAGTGGCGGGCCGGTTCATTTTCTCGACAACGGTGGGACGCAAAAACCAGCTCGGTTGGAAAGCGCTGGGATAGTCTTGGAAGAGAGTATGGAGGATTGCGTCATGCGCTACGTTTTTAGCGTGCATCTACTTGTGTTTGTGGTGCTAGCGGGCGCGCCGGCTGGACAGGACCAAAGCGCTCTGATGCCGCAACAGCCGGCACTGCCTGCCACGGCGGAAGAAAACTGGGTGATGAAGCGCTACAAAATCGAGCACGCGACTTCCATTTACGAAACGTGGATGACAAAACGAAAGAAAATCGCGGAGCTGCCGGCGAGCACGATTGTGAGCGGTTTGCGCAAGCTGAGCGTGGTCTACGAGCCTGATGTGGTCACGATTACCGCGCCGATGCCGCAACTCGGGCTGAACGCGGACGACACGATCTTCCGTTATACCGTCGAGGGCGAAGGGTTCGCGGATTTTTGGATCAAAGGACGCTGGTACAAAGAGTTCGACGGCAGCTTTATCACCGAACAAGACGGCAATGGGTGCTCGAAGAACTGCAGCGGTAAAGTGACGAAAGTTGGGCGAAAAGAAGAATGGTCCAATGTGCGATTGCAGGACGGACGTGAGGGATGGTTCCGCGATTTCTGAGCCTGGAGGACGCCGCTACGTTGGCTTGACGAACTAAGACCCCTCGCTTTGCTCGGGAGCCGGCGCATCCCTGAAAAGCCGGCTTCGAGACTTTTTAGTCCGTCGAGCGAGGCGTTCAGCGGCTTCGAAAAGGTCGTCAGGGATGGAAATAGCTGTTTCATACCTTTGGTACAACCGGAAGCCGCACAAACCAGCGTTGCTTTTTTTCACGGGCGGATACCATCTACGCATCAGGAGGAAACGGGCAGCACGTCTGCACCCTCGGTCAAACTGCGAGCATGCAACAAGCCGCGCGCGGCGAGTAGTTCGGCGTTGAGCAGGGCAGCGCCGGCGGCGCCTCGCACCAGGTTGTGCGAGAGCAGCGTCAGCTTTATGTCGAGCAGCGAGCATTCGCGAACGCGGCCGACTACGGCGGCCATGCCGGCGCCGGCATTCACGTCGCGGCGTGGCTGCGGGCGATCCTGCTCTTCCAGCACGACAATGGGATTGCGCAGGGCAGAGGGCAGCGCGGCTAGTTCGGAGTTGACTGCGAACTCGCGCAAGGCCTCGCGGACTTCTTCCAGCGAAGCAATTTTCTTCAGGCTCAGGCTCACGCACTCCAAGTGGCCGTCGAGCACCGGCACGCGATTGCAGTGCGCGCTGATGCCCAGCCCGGCATCGACGAAACGCTCGCCATTCCACTTGCCAAGCAGCTTCTGCGGCTCGGACTCCATCTTTTCTTCTTCGCCGCTGATGAAAGGCACTACGTTTCCTTGGATGTCCAGCGAAGCGACGCCAGGATAACCAGCACCGGACATGGCCTGCAGGGTGACGACGAAAACCTTCTCCAGCCCAAACGTTTCGGCCAACGGCTTCAAAACCAGGACAAGTCCCGCGGTGGAGCAGTTCGGATTGGTAACGATGAAGCCGTTGTCGTAGCCGCGATTTTTCTGCTGCAGCGGAATGGCTTCAAGATGCGCGGCGTTCACTTCCGGAATCAGCAGCGGCACGTCGGAATCCATGCGGTGATTTCGAGAGTTGCTGACCACGGGATAGCCGGCGCTCGCGAAATCCTCTTCTGCGCCGCCCGCGACCGAAGAATCGAGTGCGGAAAAAACAAAGTCGCACTCCAGCGTAGGCGCGAGGCTTCTGACCACCAGGTCGCGGGCAGCAGCGGGAATCGGCGCGTCGAGATGCCAGCGAACGGCCTCCGCATACGTTTTCCCGGAAGAGCGCTCGGAGGCGGCGACTTCGGTCAGCTCGAACCACGGATGATCCGCAAGCAAACTCACCAATCGCTGGCCGACCAGACCGGTCGCGCCGAGCACGCCGGCACGCAACTTTTTGTCAAAGCGAGGAGTTGGCGAGCTCATGCTGGCGCCTTGGCGAGCGAGTCAGAGGAATGCTGAGTGCCTGAGGGGCCGATGCGGGTGCCGCGCGCTTGCGGCTTAAACGTATTGCGCACCCAAACGGTCATTTCTGTTTCCTCCGCCAGCGGAAGGACATGGGGATGCAAAACCTTCGCTCCACTCAATGCCAACGCTTGCGCGTCTTCGTAACTGAGATCGTGCAAGAGCTGTGCCTGCGCGGACTCATTGGGGTTCGCGGTGTAGATTCCATCGACGTCCGTCCAAATCACAAGCTCGTCCGCATCAACCACGTGCGCGATGATTGCGCCGGAAAAGTCGGAGCTGTTGCGGCCGAGCGTCGTGATGCGTCCGTCTGGAGTGGCTCCAATGAAGCCGGTGACCACCGGCACGACCGCGTCTGCAAGCAACGGAATCAAGACGTGGCGGCCGCGCTGCCTGGTTTGCTCCAGATGCGGCTTGGCATCGCGAAATGTATCGCAAGTCACGACAAATTCCGAGGAGGAAACGGGAACGGCGGCAACGCCGGAGTGTTCGAGGGCGGCGGCGAACAGGCGTACGCTGAAGCGCTCCCCGTAAGATGCGAGGCGATCAAAGAGTTCGGCGGCAGCCGGTGCCGCTGCGCTATGTTTGGGGACGGAGGCTTCGTGGAGCAGATCGCGGCCCAGAGAGCTGAGGTCGCGCGCGACACGATCCTGTTCGTCGGGATCGAGAGACAAGTCATTCAGAACATCGAGATGTGCACGCAAAATAGCTTCTGCTTCCGAGCGTGCGCGCTGGCTCTTGCCTTCACTAAGGGCTTGCGCGATTCCGAGCAGGCGATCCGTGATGCCCTTCATCGCCGAAACCACTACGACGACCTGCATTCGTTGCGCCGCGGGGCGGACGAGACTGGCTGCATGCAGCATGCGCTCGGCGCCCAGCAGGGAACTGCCGCCGAACTTGAAGGCGACCAGCGAATCGCAAGTTGCCGCGGTCGCATCCACCTCCGCGGTCGACACCGCGCACACACCCGCAACATCATCTACAGCGACTAAATCGTCTTCTGCGTTCTCCGGGATCATGACTGCCGCTCCTGTTGGTTCCGCGGGAGCGACTCTGGAGGGGGCTGAATTAAGAAACCCACCGCCAGGTTCGCTTCGGCGGTGGGTTGGAAACTTTTTTCTAGCTTTGCTAGGTGTTTCTCCACTCGCCGTTAGCGGTCTTAATCGACTTAGTCGTAGTCGAGGTAGTCGACATAGACGGAGTCGCGCTGGTAATTCGCTTAGCGGCGATGGTGGACAGATTCATACCGCCAACAGCTTAACACGGGACGATTCCGCGGAAAAGCGAATAAATCTCGGAGCGCCGGATCGATGTCTTTGATGATTAACCGAATGGTGCCAATTCAGGTATGCGCTACGTCGAACAGCAAGCTCGAGCAGGTCAGCCCGGATTCGGCTTTCTGCAGTTCGGAAATGTCGAGCGTCGCCACGTAAGAGCCGCGCGCTTCCAGTCGTGCGTGTGTGCGCGGAAAAGAGGACGGAAAGATCACGGTGCCCCCGATCCACAGCGCGTTGGCCGCATGTGGCTCCTCCGGGGCGACATCGATCCACTCGAAACCGGAAAAGGGCTTCGTGTCGAACCAGGCGCGATTGGCGAGCAGCCTGTTGCGACCTATATAAGTAACCGCCGATTTCAGGTGCAGGCATCCAGTCACCGCAACACTGACGACTTCGTATCCATACGGCGCGAGTACGGACGCGAGCTGCCGGATGCCCTCAGCATTGGTACGGCTGGAGAGTCCGGCAAAAATCCGCCGGCCCACGCGGAGAACGTCGCCACCTTCGATTTGGCCGGGAATTTCTACGTTGGCAAGCTTGCGAAATTTCGCAAGGGCCTGCGCAATGGAAGCGGCCTCTGGCCGCCGCGATTCAGTTCCGAGCGGAAAAATAACCGCCAATTCGTCGAGAACAATTGCTGGGTCTTCCACGAACATCGAATCGGGAAGGCTCGGCTCGGCAGGCAGAGAGATGACACGCGCGCCGCATTTTTCAAGAAGCCGCTGGTAGGTACGATGTTGCTCTTCGGCCTTTGTGAAGTCGATCGGCTGGCGGGCAACGTAAGTTAGCTCGCAATTCACGATGCCGGGGCTGACGGCGCGAGTAATCGCGGTGAGCATGGGCGAAAAGTGTACACGAAAAGTTTCAAGCGAAGCACCGCGGCAGTCCCGCGAGCTTTGCGCTTGCGTGATATATTTCACCCGTTGAACGCGGAAGTGGTCTTTCGCACCGCGCGAGGTTTTGTAACGATTGGAGGATGAAAGATGGCAGCATGGCGACGGGCGTCGAGCGCGCTCACCGCGATTTGTTTTCTGCTGAGTAGTGTCGTCGCGGGACACGCGGCAACATCCGACGAAAAGTCCGCCGCAGCCGTCGATGAAGTCTTCAGCGACCTGACGAAGCCAGGCTCTCCGGGCTGTGCGCTGGCCGTATATCGCGACGGCAAAATAATCTACGCCAAAGGGTATGGGCTCGCGAATATCGAAGAGAACGTCGCCATCACGCCGCAGTCCGTCTTTGATATTGGCTCCACTTCGAAGCAATTCACGGCAGCGAGCATTCTGCTGCTGGAGAAACAGGGGAAGCTTTCGATCAAGGATGATGTCCGCAAGTTCATTCCCGAATTGCCGAATTACGGGCAGAAGATCACTATCCTCCAGTTGCTAAATCACACCAGCGGCCTCCGCGATTACCTTACTTTATTTGAGCTCGCCGGAATCAACATTGACAGCGTGACGACCGATGGCGACGCCCTTGCGCTAATCACTCGTCAGAAGGCCCTCAACTTCGCTCCGGGTACTGACTGGCTGTATAGCAATAGCGGATTTTTCCTGCTCTCCGTGATTGTCCAACGCGCGAGCGGTAAAACGTTGCGCGAATTCGCGTCCGACAATATCTTTGCGCCGCTGGAGATGACACACACGCAATATCGCGATGACCACGCCGCGCTCATTGCCAATCGGGCCATGGCCTACGACGAGCAAGAGAACAAGGCCGGCTACAAGCTCGATGTTTCCTACTTCGAGCAAACCGGCGATGGCGCCGTGCACACCTCCGTCGAAGACTTGCAGAAATGGGACGAAAACTTCTATAGCCCGGGCGTCGGCGGCAAGGAATTTCTCGCCGAAATCCAGGAACGCGGCAAGCTGAATAATGGCAGGGTTCTTGAGTACGCCAAAGGTTTGTTTGTTCAGGATTACCGCGGGCTGCACACGGTGAGCCATGGCGGCTCCTGGGGCGGTTATCGCGCGGAGCTACTGCGTTTTCCGGACCAGCATTTTTCCGCGGCGTGCCTTTGCAACATCGGAGACGCCGGGCCAAGCAGGCGCGCGCGCCAGGTGGCCGATATTTATCTCGGCAATCTGATGAAGCCGCGCGAAAACAAATCGCAGGAGAGCGAGAACAAAGAAAAAAGCGAGGTCACTATCGGCGCAGATCAGCTAAGAAATTATTCCGGTGAGTACTGGAGCGAAGAGCTTGGGGTAATTTATCGCCTGGGCGTGACCGATGGGCGAATCAAGGTGTTGTCGGTGGCAGATGCGTCCGGCTCGCCACGTGTGAACAGTTTTTCCGCGGATGCGCTACGCGCTGTCGGTTTGGACGAATTCGAAGCGGGAAAATCCGGCGTCACATTTCATTTTCAACGCAACGCCAAGCAAAGTGCCTCCGGATTCACGCTGGATGCCGGGCGGACCAAGGGAATCATTTTCCAGCGCAAGTAGGCGGATCCTCAGAGAAAAGAGAGGAAAATCTGAAACAACGAGCCGCCCGGCGCGGCCGAGAAATGGTAAATCCAGAGCTTGGTAATAGCCGCTCCCAGGAGCATTCCCCCGAGGATCAGCCCGATAATCCCTAGTGAGATCCACACATCCGTCTTCGCCGAACTCGCGCTTTCCGGTCGCGGCTTTCCGTTTACCGTAATGGGCTGAGCTACAGGCGCTACGGCAACTGGCGTCTCAGCGAACTCCGGTTGAACAATCAAGTAATAGCCTTTGCGCGGAATGGTTTCAATATACAAGGGCTTCTCCGAAGAGTCTCCGAGCGCCTGTCGGAGTTTATTCACCGTCGTATTGACGTTCGCGTCGTAGTTGACGTGTGTATCCGCCGGCCACAAGCGCAGGCGCAGTTCGTCGCGCGTCACTACCTCGCCTTGCTTTTCGATAAGGGCGAGCAAAACTTGATACACCTTGCCTTGCAGCTTTAGCCGCACGCCATTCTTGCTCACTTCCTGGCGCTGCTGATCGACCTGAAAAGGTCCAAAGCGGATATAACGCGAGCTTAATGCGAGAGCACGACTGGGCCCTGCTGCCATCTCAGGCTCCAGTGTGGAGGTTAGATTCGGTCCCATACACCCCACCTTTACTGCAATAGACGTATGAAACGCTAAAGCGTTTTTCTGGAATACGAGAAAACGGAAGGGGAAGTTTCCCTTTTTATGTCAAGAATCGGTCGTATACAAATCCGCGAAGCAATATCGTGGAAACTGTATAACTTCGTAAGGCTCTATACACGCTTAACCCGAGAGAGTCTCTAAATTTCAGATTTATCACACGAAATGGTACCTCCAACTAGCTGAGAAAACAGCGCTTTACTGCTTCATGCGCTTCTGATTCAGAAATAAGACAGAAGTGTTTCCGCATGGACATCCGCTTGCCAATTTGGTTGTCACCGTTTGGTTCGGGTTAAAAAAAGCCTAGTCCGTTAGTGGGTGTGGAAGCAGGCCGGCCCGGCACAGCGAATCCTTCAAGGAGAGAACTATTTTATGCGCAGATCGATCCAGTTCGCGCTGTTAGTGTTGTCGTGCGTCCTCGCGGCAGCCGTAGCGCAAGCGCAGCGTCTCGACGGCACGCTCCGCGTTACGGTCACCGACAAAAGCGGTGCCAGCGTGGAAGACGCCCGAGTCACCGTTGCAAACGAGGCCACGAACGTATCCACTACCGCCAACGCCTCCAGCGCTGGAACGTATGTATTCCCGAATTTGCTGGTGGGCAGCTATAAAATTAGCATCGAGAAAGCCGGATTCAAGAAATCGGTCTCGACAGGGGTTGTCGTTGAATCCAACCAGACGGCGGAAGCCTCTGCCGTGTTGGAAATAGGCGACGTCTCCTCGGTTGTCGAAGTGTCCGCCGGAGCCGAACTGGTGAAGACGGAGTCTTCGGAACTCGGCGCTACCTTTAGCGGCAGGATCGTGAATGAGTTGCCGGTCAACACTTTGGGTGGTGACGTCAAGGAATTCGCCGTGTACGCCCCAGGCACGACGACCCAGCAGGGAGGAGTCCTGGGCTCGGGCGGCTCGATCGGCGGAAACCGCCCTCGCTTCAACGGTTTCTCGATCGACGGCGTCGACGATAACCGCCTCGACGTAAATGGCCCGACGCAACCTGTAATTCAGGAGTCCATCGCGGAATTTACGCTCTTAACAAATCAGTTCAGCGCCGAATACGGCCATTCCGCCGGCGGCCAATTCAACATCGTGACAAAGTCCGGGACCAACAATTGGCACGGAGGGGGTTGGTGGTACAACCGCAACCGCAATTACGACGCGCCCGATAATCAACAAAAGGATCTGCTTAAGGCCGGAACCATCACGGACTTGCCTCGCTTCGACTACAACCGCGCAGGCGCTGATGTCGGCGGGCCCATTCTCCGGAATAAACTTTTCGTTTATGGAGCTTATGAATTCCAGAACGAGGGGTTGGCATCGCAAGGCGCATCTGTAACCATGCCGACTGCGGCAGGATTGGCGCAGTTGATGGCCCTGAACCCAGATTCGGCCGTGGCCGATGTTCTGAAGCAGTTCCCGCTTGCTCCCGCCTCCAATGGATTGGCTCATTGCTCTACGGGTGCGGGCGATAAGCAAGCTCCCCTGGCCTGTGTGAACGGCCAAGCCATTGACGTCGGTAATTTTTCGTCTCTGGCGCCTAATTTCACGAATCAGCACGATTTCGCGGTCAACACCGACCTCAATCTCGGCAAACACCAGCTACGCGGCCGATTCCTCTACGACCGATTCCGCGCACCGCTCGTGAACGCCATTCAGCCGCAATCGCAATTCACCGGCGTGCAGGGCAATGACGGCCGCAAGATCATCTTCACCGACGCGTGGAGCATCAGCAGCAACGTAATAAATGATTTCCGCGCTTCCTATTCGCGGCTCAACGGACCGAACATTGCGCCTCCCGCTGCATTCGCGAATTTCCCCAACGTGGAGATCGACGAATTCGGGAGTAACGTGGGGCCCCAAAGCCTCGCGCCCCAGAGTTACGTTCAGAACATCTATCAACTCGTTGACAACGTCAGCTATATCCGCGGAAAGCACACCTTTAAGTTTGGCGTTGAAGGCCGTGCTTACATCGCGCCCACGAATGACCTGCCACGCGCCCGTGGAGAGTGGGATTACGCGAGCCTCAACCAACTGTTCAATGATTTGGTGCCTACCGGCGGTAACGGGGCTCTTCGTGGCGCAGGAACTGGCGTCACGGCAGACAACTACCATGCCGCTTATTGGTTTGTTCAGGACGATTGGAAAGTCCTGCCGCATCTGACGCTGAATCTCGGACTGCGCTACGAATATGTGGGTGTCCCCCGTGACGAAGGCCTGCAGGCTCTTAACGCCATCGCCAGCGATCCCGCTCTTGGCATCATTTTCCGCAAGCCACGCGCAGACAAGAACAATTTCGGCCCGCACGTCGGTTTCGCGTGGGATCCGCGCGGCAATGGCCGTTGGTCTGTCCGCGGAGGCGCACAAATCGCCTATGACGTGGTCCCCAACAATTTTGCAATTAACAGTCTGCCCCCTCAGCTCCAGACAGAGCAGAATCCGGATATCACTTGCTCGCTCGGCAACGCGCCAGCTTGGTGTGCCAGCTTCCTGAATCCGGCTGACAAGACGGGTAAGGGATTCTTGGCCGGCGGCGGGCTGCTCCAGGTGAATGTTCCCCCAACTACGCAGGCCGAAGCGCGCGCGGTGACTGGAAGTCTCATTCCTGACCACGTCGCACCCAAAGTTATGACTTGGTCGCTAGGCGTGCAACACCAACTCCTCAAAGACTCGAGCATTGAAGTGCGTTACGTGGGTACGCGCAGCATGAGCCTCCCCGTCCAGCAACGGCTCAACTCTGCGTCGGCGTTTGACGCGCGCTTCCCCGGCGGCGGCATCACTCCGCTTCCGACGTTCCTGAATCCTTCGGACGTGCCCGGTGCAGTCACCGCGCCTGCAAGCACCCTGCAGGATTTCGACAACTTCAGTCCCTTCCCGCTCGCGACGGCAAACCCTCCGTTTGGCGGGCTTCTCACGACTTTTCCCCCATCGGGTTCCGGCATTTATCACTCGGGCTCGGTGGACTTCATCCACCGATTCGCCAAGGGTTTGTACTTCCGGGCGAACTACACCTTTTCCAAGAACATCGATAATTCCACGAACGAACTCTTCAGCAGCTTCGTAAATCCACGCCGCTCGCAGGACGGTTACGATTTCCCCAATGAGCGAGGCCGTTCGGCGCTCGATCTGCCGCAGAAGTTCGCCATGACTTGGGTCTACGATCTGCCGACGATCCAGAACGGACATGCGTTCCTCCGGGCCGTCGCAAATGGTTGGGAGTGGAGCGGAACCTATCTGGCACAATCCGGCCAACCGGTTACCGCACTCTCCGGCGTGGACTCGAATGGCAACGGAGACGCTGCCGGCGACCGGACCGTCTTTAACCCGAACGGCGCCGGTTTGACCGGTTCAGCCGTAAACTTCATCTGCAATGATGGCGCAGGCGGAGCGACGAGGATCATTACGCAGGCTCAAGTTCCTGCCAGCGGCGTGATTCCCTGCGGCTCAGGCAATGATGCCAATATCGTCGGCTACGTTGCTGCAGACCCCCGCGCGCGGTTCGTGCAAGCGGGCGTGGGCGCTCTGGCCACAACGGGGCGCAATACGATCAGCTCGCCGGGGTTCAACATCTGGAACATGTCCGTGTTAAAGACAACAAGGTTCACGGAACGTGCCTCGCTTCAACTGCGCGCCTCGGCTTACGATGTCTTCAATCACCGCAATTTCAGCATAGGACTGCCAAGCAACAATGGCGCTTTGGATAGCAATACGAATGCTAATCCGCTCAATAGCGGATATATCTTCGTTACCGCCACTGGCTCATTTTTGAATCCGCACATATTCAGCGGTGGTAGCCGCACGATGGAGTTCGGCCTCAAACTCATCTGGTAAATAGGGCGTCAAACGCCTACTAAGCCAGCAGCCGGCGAGGGAAATCTTACGATTCCCTCGCCCTTCTTTTTGGGCAAGCGTCTAAGTGTGGAAAGCGGTGGTCTGGAGAGAGGGATGCACCATATTCGATTAGCTATGCTCGCGATTCTGATTGTCAGTTTCGCGGTAAAGGCTGCGGCGCAGCAGCCATCCTCCAGCGGTAGCCCGCTTGCCGCGGAAGCAGGCGCGGCCTATGACGCGAAGGACTGGGCCAAAGCCGCAAGGCTCTACGCGGAGGTGTCGCAGTCGCCGGATGCTCCGCCGCGCGTTTGGTTGCGGCTGGGAGCGGCTCTCCGCGAGTTGGGCAAATACCAGGACGCCCTGGCGGCTTATGAAAAGGCGAATGCAGCGGGCGCCGCCCTTTTCGGCGAGTACGGCGAAGC
>Ga0137418_10000870_pt1 | contig 27764 bp, 26 predicted proteins | sample CZODoug3_1_2_16f_FD_122242 | JGI IMG/M metagenome (GOLD analysis project Ga0137418, IMG submission 122242) | Vadose zone soil fungal communities from Angelo Coast Range Reserve, California, USA - CZODoug3_1_2_16fungal (Hybrid Assembly) | ecosystem: Environmental > Terrestrial > Soil > Vadose...
GTGATCTCGGTCGCGCTCGTGGTGCTGTCGGTGTTCATGTTCCTGCGCAGCGCGCGCGCCGCCATGGTGCCGCTGGTGGCGGTGCCGGTGTCCCTCATCGGCACCTTCGGCGTCATGTATCTGGCCGGGTTCAGTCTCGACAACCTCTCGCTCATGGCGCTCACCATCGCCACCGGTTTCGTCGTGGACGACGCGGTGGTGGTCCTCGAAAACGTGTCGCGCCACGTGGAAGCGGGCGTGCCGCGGGTGCAGGCGGCGCTGCAGGGTGCGCGTGAGGTGGGCTTCACGGTGGTGTCGATGAGCCTGTCGCTGATCGCCGTGTTCATCCCGATCCTGCTGATGGGTGGCGTGATCGGGCGGCTGTTCCGTGAATTCGCGATCACGCTCTCGGCGGCGATCCTGGTTTCGCTCCTCGTGTCGCTGACGACCACACCCATGATGTGCTCGCGGGTGTCCGAGGCGCAGCGCGGCGCGCGCCCGCACGGCCGCCTGTATCGCATGAGCGAGCGCGCCTTCAACGCGGTGCAGGACGGCTACCGCAGATCGCTCGACTGGGCGCTGGCGAACGGGCCCACCGTGATGCTGATCCTCGCGATCACCGTGGCCCTGAATGTGTATCTCTATGTCCGCGTGCCGAAGGGTTTTTTCCCTCAGCAGGACACCGGCCTGATGATGGGCCAGATCCAGGCGGATCAGGCCATCTCCTTCCAGGCGATGCGCGAGAAGCTGCGCTATTTCGTCGACGTCGTGCTGCACGATCCGGCCGTGAACACCGTGGTCGGATTTACCGGTGGCGGGCAGCGCAACAGCGCCAACATGTTCATCTCGCTCAAGCCGCGTGCGCAGCGCCCGATCACGGCGGACGCCGTGATCGCGCGCCTGCGCGGCAAGCTTGGGCACGAGCCGGGCGCGAACCTGTATCTGCAACCGGTGCAGGACATCCGCGTCGGCGGACGCTCCGCCGGCGCCCAGTACCAGTACACCCTGCAGGCGGACACCATCACCGACCTGCGCGCCTGGGAGCCGCGCGTGCGGCGCATGATGAGCTCGCTCCCCGAGCTCGCCGACGTCAACACCGACGCACAGGACAAGGGACTGCAGACGAGCCTGGTGATCGACCACGACGCGGTTGCGCGCCTGGGTCTGAACCAGTCCGAGATCGACGGCACGCTGAACGACCTCTTCGGCCAGCGCCAGGTGTCGACCATCTACCATCCGCTGAATCAGTACCACGTGGTCATGGAGGCCGCACCCGAGTACTGGCAGAGCCCGGACACGCTGCGCACCGTGTACGTGATGAGCACTGCAGCGACCAGCACGACCGCGGCGGGCACGGCGGCGACCGGCGCTACCGTCAGTTCCACCAGCCAGCGCGTGCCGTTGAGTGATTTTTCGCATTACGAGCCGACCTCCACTCCGCTCGCGGTGAACCACCAGGGCCTGTCGGCCGCCTCGACCGTCTCTTTCAACCTGCCGCTCGGGGTGTCGCTGTCGCAGGCCACCAAGGCCATCCAGGACGGTTTCGCGAAACTCGGCGCCCCCATCACGGTTCGCGGCAGCTTCCAGGGCACCGCCAAGGCGTTCCAGGATGCGCTCGGCAATCAGCCGCTGCTCATCCTCTCGGCACTCGTCGCCGTGTACCTGGTGCTGGGGATCCTCTATGAGAGTCTGGTGCACCCGCTGACCATCCTGTCCACGCTCCCCTCCGCTGGCGTGGGGGCGCTGCTGGCGTTACTCGCCACCGGCCAGGACTTCACCATCATCGCGCTCATCGGCGTGATCCTGCTCATCGGCATCGTCAAGAAGAACGCCATCATGATGATCGACTTCGCGCTGCAGATCGAACGCGAGCGCGACTGCAGCGCGCGCGAGGCCATCTACGAGGCGTGCCTGCTGCGCCTGCGCCCGATTCTCATGACCACCATGGCGGCGATGTTCGGCGCGCTGCCGCTCGCCATCGGCAATGGCGATGGGGCGGAGCTGCGCCGCCCGCTCGGCATCGCCGTGGTCGGCGGCCTGCTCCTCAGCCAGCTGTTGACTCTGTATACGACTCCGGTCATGTACCTGTACCTCGACCGCTTCCGGCTGTGGACGAAATCGCGCCTGCAGCGCTTCTCGAACCCGCTTGGGTCTGCGCGCCCGCCCGGCCCGGGCAGGGTGAGCGGAGCTGAACAGGGGGCCTCATGAGCAGCGGCGCTGGCGGGCGGCGCGCTGCGCGGCGCGTCCTGCCCCTCCTCGCTCTCACTGCCCTGCCCGGCTGCCAGTACCTGTCTGTCGGTCCGGTCTACCACCGCCCGAGCATCGAGGTGCCGGAAAGCTACAAGGAGGCCCGGGACTGGAAGCCGGCCGAGCCCCAGGACGCGAAGCCGCGCGGCAACTGGTGGGACCCCTACGACGATGCGGACCTCGACGCCCTCATGCGCCAGGTAGCGGTGTCCAATCAGAGCGTGCGCCTCGCCGCGGCCCGCTACGAGCAGGCGGTGGCGCTGCTCGGCAACGCGCGCTCGGGCTACTTCCCCACCATCACCGCCGACGTCTCCTCCACCCGCAGCCAGAACGCCTTCACGGTCGGTGGTGGTGGCTCAGGCACCACTTCCGCCAGCGCGGCGGCGGCGGGCAAGAGCACCACCACCCAGGATCGGGCGAGCGCCTCCATGAACTGGGAGCTGGATGTCTGGGGCCGGATCCGTCGCAACGTCGAATCCAACCGCGAGTCCGCCCAGGCGAGCGCGGCGATCTGGCGGGGGCGTTGCTCTCGGAGCAGGCGACGCTCGCCCAGGCTTATTTCCAGCTGCGCGTGACGGATCTGGATCTGGCGCTCCTGGAGCGCTCGATGGACGGTTACAGCAAGGCGCTCGAGGTCACGCAGAATCGCTACCAGGCGGGCGTCGCGCAGCGCTCGGACGTGACGCAGGCGCAGACGCAGCTCGAGAACGCGCGCGCCCAGTGGCTCGACCTCGGCATCACACGTGCGACCCTCGAGCACGCCATCGCGGTGCTCATCGGCAAGCCCCCGGCGGCGCTGACCATCGCGCGCAAGGATGAGACGCCGACCATCCCGGCGATCCCGCTGACGCTGTCCTCGCAGCTGCTCGAGCGGCGCCCTGACATCGCCGCGGCGGAACGGCGCACCGCGGCCGCCAACGCGCAGATCGGCATCGCCCGCGCGGCGTGGTTTCCGACCCTGTCACTGGGCGCCACCGGCGGCTACGCGAGCGGCAGCTTCTCGAAGTTGTTCGAGGTGCCGAACCGCTTCTGGTCTCTGGGACCGGATCTCGCCGGCACCCTGATCGATTTCGGCGCCCGTCACTACCAGGTGCGCGCCGCGATCGCGAACTACGATCAGAGCGTGGCCACCTACCGGCAGACCGTCCTCAGCGCCTTCCAGGATGTGGAAGACAATCTCGCGACGCTCGCGGTGCTCGCGCGGGAATCGGTCGCCGAGCGCGCCGCCGCGGATGCCGCCGCCGAGACGCTCACCATCACGCAGAACCAGTACAAGGCGGGCACGGTGGACTATCTGAACGTGGTGTCGGCGCAGAACGCCTCCCTGAGCGCGGAGCGCGCCTGGCGCGACATCACCAACCGCTCGCTCTCCGCCAGTGTGAACCTGCTCAAGGCCCTCGGCGGGGGCTGGAGCGCCGCCAGCCTGCCCTACCAGTAGCGCCGCGGGGCGCACAGCTCACGCCGGATTCTCCAGGCTGAATGCCTGGCGATGGTCATCGTAGGCGAACACTTCCCCGTAGCGGCCCCAGCTGATGATGGTGCGCAGGGTCTGCTCGGCCGCCTCCTCCGCCATGTAGTCCTCGAGCTCATCGAAGAAGCGGCTCTTGGGCGCTGAGTGACTGGCGCGCTCGTCCAGTACCCGGCGCACGTGCGCGGCGAGCGGCACGTAGGTAATGAGGTGGCGGGCGAAGAGCTTCTTGCGATCATCCGTGTCGGCGTGGGCGAACTGCAGCCCGGCTTCCGTGAGGCGGATGTCGCCGCCCTCCACTTCCGCAAAGCGCAGCAGCTGCAGCGCCTCCGCCGCCGGGAACAGGTGATCGACCTCTAAGCGCTGCGCCTGCGCGATCGCCGGCAGATCCGCCTGTCCGTGGTACGGCGGCTCGCTCACCGCCTCCATGAGACCCGCGAGCACGTTGGAGGACACGTGCGTCAGGGTCGTGCCGATGCCGGTGCCGGGAAAGCGCTCGGTCTTGGGACCGACGCGCTCCCCGCGCGGCTTGGCGGTCATCTCCACGTACACGCGGTCCACGAGCGCGCGAAAGCGCGGGTCGAGCGCATGGCGCGGCTGGGGCAGATCGACGGGGATCTCGCCCACCACACGCCCCGGATTAGTGGAGAAGATCAGCAGCCGGTCGCACATCTCCACCGCCTCCTCGATGTTGTGCGTCACCAGCAGCACAGCCTTGATCGGCAACTGCCCCTCGCCCCACAGGTTGAGAAAGTCGCTGCGCAGCGTTTCCGCGGTCAGCACATCGAGAGCGGAAAACGGTTCGTCCATGAGCAGCACGTTGGGATGCACCACCAGCGCGCGCGCGAAGCCCACCCGCTGGCGCATGCCGCCGGAGAGCTCGCGCGGATAGGCGGACTCGAAGCCGTCGAGGCCGATGAGGTCGATCGCCTGCAGCGAGCGCCGGCGCATCTCCGGCTCCGGCATGCCGAGGGCCTCGAGACCGAGCTGCACGTTCTCCAGCACCGTCAGCCACGGGAACAGCGCGAAGCTCTGGAACACCATGGCGATGCCCGCGGCCGGGCCCTTCACCGGATGGCCGAGATAATTCACCACGCCCACCGAGGGCTCGTCGAGTCCGGCGATCGCGCGCAGCAGCGTCGATTTGCCGGAACCGGAGCGCCCCAGGAGACCCACGATCTCTCCCGGCCGCAGCGTGAGATTGACGTTCTCGAGCACGACGAGCTCGTCCCCGTCGGGCTTGCGGAAGGACTTGCAGCAGCCCTGCACGTCGAGCAGTGGCGCGAGATTCAGCGCCGGGGCGGTGACGTTCACGGTATTCTCCTCACCTGAGGGTCCTTCAGCTGATGCGGAACTTGCGCTCGGCGCGCGCATACAGCGGCCGCCAGAACAGCCGGTTCAGCGTGACGACGAACAGGCTCAATACCACGATGCCGAGCACGGTGCGCTGGAAGTCCGCCGCGCTGGTGGCCTCCGCGATATAGGCGCCGAGCCCGTGGGCCGTGAGCTTCTCCTTACCCCAGCTGACCACTTCCGCGACGATGCTCGCATTCCAGGAGCCGCCCGAGGCGGTGATGGCGCCGGTGATGTAGAACGGGAACACCGCCGGCAAGCCGACCCGGCGCCACCACAGCCAGCCGCGCACCCCGAGGTTCTCCCCGGCGTAGCGTAGGTCCGGTGAGAGTGCCGAGGCGCCCACGATCACGTTGAAAAGAATGTACCACTGAGTCCCCAGGATCATGAGCGGGCTCAGCCAGATGTTCGGGTTGAGCTTGTGCAGCACGATGCCGGACACCACGATGGGAAACAGCAGGTTCGCCGGAAAGGCGGCCAGGAACTGCGCGATCGGCTGCACGATGCTGGCGACACGCGGGCGCAAGCCGACCCACACCCCGACCGGCACCCAGATGAGACTGGCGAGCGCGATCAGCACCGCCACGCGCAGCAGCGTGAGCAAGCCGAGCACGATGACCTGGCCGATCTCCGCCGGGTGCACCTCCGCAAGAACGAAGCGCGTGGTCTTCCACAGCGCCGTGAGCCCCAGGAGCCCGAGCAGCGCGTACCAGGCGTAGTCGACCCAACGCGCATTCCAGGGGCTGGGCTGACGCGCCTCACCCGCCGCCGCGGGCGCGCGCGGCTTCCTGCCGGCGCGCAGCATGGCGGCAAACGCGCGGGCGACGAGGCCGAGAACGCGCGAGCGGCGCATCATGGTGAGCGCCCATGAGTGGCTGGGCGTGAGCCCGGTCTCCTGCTCGAGGCGAAACCAGTCGGCACTCGCGGTCAGCGGACGGAACAGCAGCTGGTCGAATATCAGAATGACCACGAACATCGCGGCGATCGCCCAGCCGATGGCCGCGAGGTTCTTCTGCTCGATGGCGAGCGCGATGTAGGAGCCGACGCCCGGCAGGGTGACCGTGGTGTTGCCGACGCTGATGGCCTCGGAGGCCACGACGAAGAACCAGCCGCCGGACATGGACATCATCATGTTCCAGATGAGCGCCGGCATGCCGAAGGGCACTTCCAGGCGCCAGAAACGCAGCCAGGGGCTCAACTGGAAGTTGCGCGCCACCTCCACCAGCTCGTCCGGAATGCTGCGCAGCGAGTGATAGAAGCTGAACGCCATATTCCACGCCTGGCTGGTGAAGATCAGGAAGATGGCGGCCATTTCCGCGCCCGCCACGCGCCCGGGCGTGAGCTGCAGGAAGAACAGGATGGTGATCGAGAAGCCCAGAATCGGCACCGACTGCAGGAAGTCCAGCAGCGGCACCAGGATCACTTCGGCGCGCCGGCTCCTGGCGGCGAGCGTCGCGTAAGTAAAGGTGAACAGGAGCGACGCCAGCATCGCGATCAGCATGCGCAGCGCGGTGCGCGCGGCGTAGCCGACCAGCGCCGCCGGCGCCAGCGAGATCGGCGTCGCCTCAAGTCGCGTGAGCGAGCCGGCCAGTCCGTGCGCCGCCTGGGCGAAATACACGAAGAAGGCACACACCAGGAAGAAGGCGAGCAGGTCCCAGCCGCCGGGCACGTAACGGGTTCGCAGGACCGAGATCGGCAGCCGCTCGAGGCGCATCCGCCGAAGTGTGCCCGAAGGAGGTGACGATTGGCACCGTTTTGCCCACGCACCCGGCGGGCGCCGCACGCTCGTGAGGAGCCACGCCGTGCAAAACACCGCGCGACTGTCGTACGATACTTTGTCATGAAAGCAAACTTCCTCCAGGCGGCCATGGCCGCCACACTCGCACTGGCCTGGGCAGCGGCGACGCACGCCCAGAGCACGCCAGCCTCCGACACCAAGACGGTCATCAAGGAAGACGCCAAGACGGTCGGGCACGCAGTGGCGCACAGCGCCCGCACCGTCGGACACGAGGTGAAAGCCAAGTCCAAGGAGGCCGGACACGCGGTCGCCGAGAAGACCGGCAAGGCCCGGGACGCGATCCGCGATGACTCGAAGAAGGCAGGTCACGCGGTCGCGCACAGCGCCAAGACCGTCGGCAAGACGGTCAAGGACAGCGCCGAGAAGGTCAAGACGACCGTGACGCGCAAGTCCGACGAGCCGCAGCCGAAGAACTAAGGGCTTCGATCGTGCGGCCGATGCGCGCGTTAGCGGGCCTGCATCTGGACTACGTCTCACTTGCCGAGTACCAGGCGGCACGGTGGGGCGACGTGCTGGGTGTCGCCACCTTCAACGGCGCCCGGGATTCGCCGAGCGCGGCGGCGGAAATCCCGGTCGCGCAGGTGAGCACTCCGGTGCTGCCCGGCAGCGGGCAGGTCTACGAGGTGTGGCGCTGCGACACGCCGGCCACCTCCGGCCAGCGCCAGCGGGTGCGCTTCCGCAGCACCGCCGACATGCTGTTTGGCTGCATCGCCCTGACCGAAGCGCCCGAATGCCACCCGCCGGCGGGCCGCGGCCCGCCGCACAGCGCCCTGCACGAGGCCACGACCCAGGCCTATCGGGAGATCTGCGCGACCCTGGATGCGGAGAACTACCCGCACCTGCTGCGCGTGTGGAACTACCTGCCGGACATCAATCGCGATTCCAACGGCACCGAGCGCTACCGGCAGTTCAACACCGCGCGCCAGCAGGTGCTGCGCGAGTGCGGCCGCGCGCTCAGCGGCAACGTGCCGGCGGCCTCCGCGCTCGGCGCCGCCAGCGACAGTCCCCTGGTGGTGTACTTCCTGGCCGCTCGCACCGCGCCCACCTTCCTCGAGAATCCCCGCCAGGTGAGCGCCTACCATTACCCGCGGCAGTACGGCAGTCACAGCCCGGTGTTCTCGCGCGCAACGCTGCTGCGCCAGAGCGGGGGGCTCGCTCTGTTCATCTCCGGCACCGCGAGTATCGTCGGTCACAGATCGCTCCACGTCGGCGACACCGCCGCCCAGACGCGCGAGACCCTGGCCAACATCGAGGCGCTGCTCGCGGAAGCCAACCGCGTGGCGCGCACCGCGCGCTTCGAGCTCGGTGCGCTCGCCTGCAAGGTGTACGTGCGCCGGCCCGCGGACCTGCCGGTCATCAAGGCGGAGCTGGCGGCCGCACTCGGCGCCGGCGCCAGGGTCATCTACCTGCAGGCGGACATTTGCCGCCAGGATCTGCTGGTCGAGATCGAAGCGACCGGAATGTGCCCACTGCACACCGATGCCTGAAGCTGCACGCGCGCCGCGTTTGACATGCGCACCCGGACAGTCGCGCCGCTGCTGACGGCTGCGGCGCTGGCCGCGGCGGCCTGCGCTGCCGCGCGCGCCGAGCCCAAGCCGCTGTGGGAATTTGGCCTGGGGGCCGGCGCGCTGGTATTCAACGATTACCGCGGCGCGGATACGGTGCACGTGTACCCGGTGCCGGTGCCGTATCTCGTGTACCGCGGAAAGTTTCTCAGATCCGATCACCGCGGCCTGCGGGGCAGGCTCCTCGACCAGGAGCGGATCGCGCTCAACCTGAGTGTCAACGGCACCACCCCGGTGCGCAGCGACTCGGCGCGGCACGGCATGCCGGACCTGCGCCCGACGCTCGAGGTCGGGCCGTCCCTGGATGTGCACCTATGGAAGAGCGCCACTGCGCTTGTCACGCTCGACGTGCGCCTGCCGGTGCGCGCCGCGTTCACGGTCGAGGCCTCTCCGCGGATGGTCGGGCTGTTCCTCGCGCCGCACGTCAATCTCGACATCGCCCAGGGGCGCGGAGCGGATGGCTGGAAGCTGGGACTGCTCGCCGGCCCGCTGTTCGCCAATCGCCGCTATGACGACTACTTCTACAGCGTCGCGCCCCAATACGCGACGGCCGATCGGCCGGCGTTCCAGGCGCACGGCGGTTACGCGGGAACCCAGTTCATCGCCGCGCTGACGCGGCGCTACCCCTCCTGTTGGCTGGGCGCGTACCTGCGCCACGACACACTCGCCGGCGCGAGCTTTGCCGACAGCCCGCTGGTCAGGCGCGACAGCTACTGGTCGGGCGGCTTCGGTGTTGCCTGGATCATCCGGCGCTCTTCACGGCTCGTGGACAGCGAAGATTGACTGCCTCCCCCACGCACGTCGTATTGATCCCGAGCTACAACCCGGGCTGCAAGGGTGTCGAGACGGTGCGCGCCGCACGGGCGCAGTGGGCTCCGGTGTGGGTGATCGTGGATGGCAGCACCGACGGCTCGGGCGAGGCGTTCGCCGCTCTCGCGCGCAGCGACCCACAGCTGCGCGTGTTGGTACGCGCCAGAAACGGCGGCAAGGGGGCGGCGCTGCTGGATGGCCTCATCGAGGCACAGCGCGCCGGCTTCACCCACGCGCTCGCCATGGATTCCGACGGCCAGCACCCGGCGCAGTGCATCGGTGCCTTCATGGCCGCCTCCCTCGCCGCACCGCAGGCCATGATCCTCGGCGAGCCGGTGTTCGATGCCAGTGCGCCCCGGGTGCGCCTGCGCGGCCGCAGGATCGCCAACTGGTCCACCAATCTCGAGACGCTGTGGGCCGGAATCCACGACACGCTGTTCGGCTTTCGTGTCTATCCCATCGCGCCGCTCCTCGCCTCGATGCGCAGGAGCCGCTGGATGCGGCGCTTTGATTTCGACCCCGAGGCGGTGGTGCGCCTGAGCTGGCGCGGCGTTCCCGCCGTCAACCTGCCCGCCCCGGTGCGCTACTTCACCGCCGCGGAGGGTGGCGTCTCACACTTTAATTACTGGCGCGACAACGTGCTGCTGACATCCATGTACCTGCGGCTCCTTCCCGGCTTCCTGATCCGCCTGCCGCTCCTCATCGCGCGGCGCCTTGTATAATGGCGGCTGCCAACGCCCAAGCTCCGTTAAGGTCTCATGTCAGAGAAAGTGTCGCCCCTGCGGCAGCCCACCGCCCCGGCCAGCCCCGCCGCACTCGTGCGCGAGGTCGCCGGGCTCATCATCGCGGCCCTGAACCTGGACGTGGCGCCCGCCGACATCGATCCGGACGCGCCCTTGTACGGCGAGGGCCTGGGCCTGGACTCGATCGACATCCTGGAAATCGCACTGGTCGTATCCAAGCAGTACGGCGTGCAGCTGCGCGCCGACAGCGAGGAGAACGAGCGCATCTTCGGCTCGCTGCGCCAGCTCGCCGACTACATCACCGCGCACAGGACTAAGTAGACCCCTGGCCACGCTGCCGCTGATAGCGCACACCTCCGCCGACGCGGTCATCGCCTACCGCGGCGGGGTGCCGATTCTCGCCACGCGGTTTCTCGCCGACCTCACCCGGGTGGCACAGGTCCTGGGCGCCGGCGCCCACGTGCTCAACGCGTGCGCGGACCGCTATCACTTCACGGTGGGTCTGGCCGCCAGCCTCGTGTCCGGCAAGGTGAGCCTGTTGCCCTCGACGCACACCCCCGAAGTCATCCGCCAGCTCACTGCCTTCGCCCCGGACGTGATCTGCCTCACCGACCAGGCCGATTGCGACATCGACCTGCCGCGCGTGGCGTTTCCCGGCGGGGCCGCACTCACGGCGAACCCGGCGCCCGTGCCCGCGATCGACACTGCGCAGCTCGCCGCCTGCGTGTTCACCTCCGGTTCCACCGGCACGCCGCTCCCGTACCGCAAGACCTGGGGCCGGCTCATCGCCTGCGTGCGTGAGGAGGCCAAGCGGCTGGGACTGTCCGCCAGCACCTCGTGCGCCATCGTCGCCACGGTGCCGCCGCAGCACATGTACGGCTTTGAATCGAGCGTGCTGCTCGCGCTCGGGTGCGGGCACGCCCTGTGCGCGGAGCGTCCCTTCTACCCCGCCGATATCGCCGCGGTGCTGGCCGCGGTGCCGCGCCCGCGGATTCTCATCTCGACCCCGATTCACCTGCGCGCACTGCTGGAGTCCGGGATTGCGCTGCCGCCGGCGGATCTGATCGTATCCTCCACCGCGGCTCTGGCGCAGCAGCTCGCCGCCGAGGTCGAGCAGCGTTTCAACACCCGGCTGCTGGAGATCTACGGCTCGACCGAAACGGGCCAGATCAGCGTGCGCCGTCCGACGCACACCCCCGAGTGGCGGCTGTGGCCGGGTGTCACGCTGTCGGTGCAGGACGGGGAGACCTGGGCGCAGGGTGGTCACATCGAGCAGCCGACGCGCATGTGCGACGTGCTCGAAGTCACCGGCCCCGGGAACTTCCTGCTGCACGGGCGGGTGGCGGATCTGGTCAACATAGGCGGCAAGCGCAGCTCGCTCGCGTACCTCAACCACCAGCTCAATTCCATCCCCGGCGTCCTCGATGGCGCCTTCTTCCACTTCGATGATCCGCGTGCCTCACAGGCCAGCGTCGCGCGCGTGGCCGCCTGCGTGGTCGCCCCGGAGCTGGATGCGGCGGGGGTGGTGCAGGAGCTGCGCCGGCGGATCGATCCGGTTTTCCTGCCGCGCCCGCTGCTGTTCGTGGCGCGCCTGCCGCGCAACAGCACCGGCAAGCTCCCGCAGGAGGCCCTGAGGTCTCTGGCGGCGACGCACCTGAAGTCAGCGTGAGACGCCGCCGTGGGCGCCGTCACCGTCACCATCGGCGCGGAGCACCCGGCGCTCGCCGGACACTTTCCCGGCGCGCCGATTCTGCCCGGCGTGCTGCTGCTCGATGAGATGCTGCGCGCGGTGGAGCAGGAATGCGCGCCCGCCGGCACACGCTGGCGCATCGGCGCGGCGAAGTTCGTGAAACCCGTACGCCCAGGTGAAACACTGACCCTCGAGCACGAACCCCGGCCGAATGGCTCGATCCGCTTCCATATCGCGAGCGCCGGACATCCGGTCGCGCACGGGGTGCTCGTGCCCGCGATCCTCCCCGCTGAGCCGCATGACGCCCAGGCCGCGGCCGTCCCCGCCGGCCCGCGGGCGAGCGCCGCGCAATGGGCGGACGCACCCGAGCGAGGCAGCGCGACTCTCCTGAGGATAATGATCTTCCTGTCACTGCGGCTCGGGCGCCCGGTGGCGCGCGGCCTCCTGCATCTCATCGCGGCCTACTTCTTCGCGTTCGCGCCCGGCGCGCGCCGCGGCGCGCGCGCCTACCTGCACCGGGCGCTCGGGCGCGAGCCCAGCGCCATCGATCGCTACCGACAGGTGTATGCCTTTGCCTCGACCATTCTCGATCGCCTCTATCTGATGCACGAGCGCTACGACCTGTTCGCGATCTCGATCGAGGGTGAGGAACTGATGCACGACACGGTCGCGCGCGGCAGCGGGGCGTTTCTGCTCGGCGCGCACCTGGGGAGCTTCGAGATCATGAGCGCGGTGGGCCGGCGCCGCCCGGGTCTGCGCGTGGCCATGGCGATGTACGAGCGCAACGCCAGCCGGGTCGCCGCATTTTTCAGAGCCGCCAACCGCGTGAGCGCGCCGGAAATCATCGCGCTCGGGCAGCTCGAGGCGATGCTGCGGATCCGCGACTGTCTGGATGAGGGCAAGTTCGTCGGGATGCTCGCCGACCGCACCCTCGCGGATGCCCCGGCGCAGGCCGTGAGCTTCCTCGGGCGTGCGGCGCTGTTTCCCTCCGGTCCCATGCGCGCCGCCGCCGCCTTGAGGCGTCCGGTGATCTTCATGACGGGCCTGTACCGCGGCGGCAATCACTACCACGTAGTGTTCCGGCAGATCGCGGATTTCTCGCGGCCCGATCCCGCCGGTCGCGAGGCGGCGGTGCGCGCCGCGATCGCGCGCTACGTCGCGCTGCTGGAGGCGTACTGCCGCAGCGATCCCTACAACTGGTTCAACTTCTACGACTTCTGGCACGGCGCCGATGCCCCGCCCCGCCCCGCGCCGCGAGCGCTCGTGTGAGGCGGCAGCGCCGCGCTGTCGGCGTTGCGAGCACGCTGGCACTCGCCGCCGCCTGCGCCGCGGCCGCTCAGGCCGCCGCCGCGCCGGCGTTCGATGAGCTTCTGCAGCTCCTCGCGGCGCGCCGGCATGGCCACGTCGCCTTCACCGAGGTGCAGCAGCTGGCGATGCTCGAGCGCCCGCTGCAATCATCCGGTGAGCTGCTGTACGACGCACCCGACCGCCTGGAGAAGCGCACGCTGAAACCCAAGGCGCAGACCCTGGTGCTGGAGCACGGCGTGCTGACGGCGCGCCGTGGACAGCGCACCTACGTCATGGAGCTGCGCGAGCATCCGCAGGTGGCGCCGTTCGTCGAGAGTATCCGCGCCACGCTCGCCGGAGATCGTGCGGCGCTGGAGCGCAGTTTCCGCGTTCAGTTCGACGGCACGCTCGCGCACTGGACGCTGCTCCTGGTGCCGGTGGACGCCAGCCTCGCGGGCGCCGTGCGGGACGTCCGCATCGAAGGCGAGCGCGATGTGATCCGCACCGTGCAGATCCGCCAGAGCGACGGCGATTCCTCGCTCCTCACCCTCGGTCCCGAAATTTCCCCATGACCCGGCCGGCTGCCGCGGACCTGATCTGGGGGCTGCTGGTGGTCATCGCCGTCGCCCTCGTCGCGCGCGCCACCTACACCGCCGACCTGTCGGCGTTTCTGCCCCGCAACCCGAGCGCGACCCAGACCCTCCTGATCGAGCAGTTGCGCAGCGGCCCCGCCGGGCGCCTCATCCTCGTGGCGCTCGAGGGCGCGGATGCGCTCACGCGCGCGCATCTGTCGGCGCAGCTCGCCCGCGAGCTCAGACCCGACCCGCGCTTCATCGCCGTCAACAATGGTGACGCGGCGAGCCTCGAGCGCGAGCGGGAGTTTCTGTTTCGCCACCGCTACCTGCTGAGTGAGACCGTCACCGCACAGCGCTTCACGGTGGAGGGGCTGCGTGCGGCGATCACCGACTCGCTCGACCTGCTGGCCTCGCCAGAGGGCGCTCTGATCAAACCGCTGTTCACGCGCGATCCGACCGGCGAGATGCTCACGATTCTCGCGGCTCTCGGAGCGGAGCGCGGTCCGCACACCACCCTCGGGGTGTGGAGCTCGCGCGATGGCGCGCGTGCGCTGCTCATGGTGCAGGTCCGCGCCGCCGGCTCCGACACCGACGCGCAACAGGCGGCGTGCCAGGCCATCCGGCGGGCATTCGCCTCGAGCCTGGCAACGATCCCGCCCGCCGACCGGCGGGGGATCGGATTGTTGATGAGCGGACCGCCGGTGTTCGCGGTGGCCTCGCGCGCCATGATCAAGAGCGAGGTAATGCGCCTCTCGGGCATGAGCGCCGCACTCGTCGCGGTGCTGCTGCTGTGCGTGTATCGCTCGCTGCCGGCGCTGCTGCTCACGCTCGTACCGGTCGCCTGCGGCGCCCTCGCCGGGGTGGCCGCCGTTGCGCTGGGGTTCGATGCCGTGCACGGCATCACGCTCGGCTTCGGCGTCACGCTGATCGGTGAGGCGGTGGACTACTCCATTTATCTTTTCATCCAGGGCGCCGCGCACTGGCGGCACGCGGTGTGGCCGACGATCCGCTTGGGTATGCTCACTTCGATCTGCGGGTTCGCCGCGCTCCTGCCGTCCGCCTTTCCTGGCCTGGCCCAGCTGGGGCTGTATTCGGTCACGGGACTCGTGGCGGCGGCGCTGGTCACGCGCTTCGTGCTCCCGGGGTGGTTGCCGCGCAGCCTCAGCGTCCGCGACCTGAGCGCGCTCGGCGAGCGTCTGGCGCGCTCGGTGCAGAAGCTGAGGCAATTCCGCGGCACGCTCGTGCTGGTGCCGCTGCTGGCCGGCGCCGTCCTGTATGCGCATCGCGGCACGCTCTGGAATCGCGAATTGTCGGCGCTGAACCCGATTCCCGCGGCGGACCAGGCGCTCGATGAACAGCTGCGTGCGCAGGCCGGCGCCCCGGATGTGCGCTACGCGATCGTCGCATCCGCGCCTGACCGCGAGTCCGCCCTCACCGCCGCCCACACACTGGGAGCGCTTCTCACGCCGCTCATCGATCAGGGCGTGATCGGGGGCTTCGAGTCCCCGGCCCGCTTCCTGCCGCCACTGGCCATCCAGCGCGCGCGCCGTGCGAGTCTTCCGGCGCCCGCGGAATTGAGCGCGCGGCTGCAGCAGGCCCTCGCGGGTCTGCCGGTGAGCGCGGCGCGGTTGCAGCCGTTTCTCATTGACGTCGAGCGCTCGCGCACCGCGCCGCCGCTGACCAGCGCCGACCTCCAGGGCACCTCACTCGCCGCCGCCGCGCAAGGCCTGCTGGTCAAGAGCGGCGGGGGCTGGTCGGCGCTGCTGCCGCTGTCCGCGGTGGCGTCCGCGGATCTGCCCGCGAGCGCCGTCGAGCGCGTGCGTGCCGCGCTGGCGCAGGCGCGCGGGGTGCAGGCCGTGCTGCTTGATCTGAAGGGCGAAGCCGATCGGTTGTATGCGGGTTACCTGTCGGAAGCCGTGCGGCTGGCGCTCGCCGGCTTCGGGGCCATCGTGCTGTTGCTGTGGGCCGCCCTGCGCTCGCTTGCGCGGGTCGCGCGAGTGGTGGCGCCGCTCGCGCTGTCGGTGCTGGCAGTCGCCGGGCTGCTGGTGGCCCTCGGTGAGCGGCTGACCATCCTGCACGTCGTCGGCATGTTGCTGATCGTTGCCGTGGGCTCGAACTACGCGCTGTTCTTCGATCGCAGCAGCGCGAGTGCGCGTTCCGGTTCCGTGCCGCTGACGCTCGCATCGCTCCTGGTCGCCAACATCGCCACCGTGCTGACCTTCGGCGTGCTGGCCTCCTCCAGCGTCCCGGTGCTCGCGGACCTGGGGTCCACCGTGGCGCCCGGGACGCTGCTGGCGTTGTTGTTCGCAGCGCTGCTGGCGCGCCCGGCAGCGGATGCGGCGCCGGCGGCTGGCTCATGATGCACACCATCGCGGACGCCGCGCACGCCGGGCACAGCGCGCCCATGCGAGTGCTCATGTTGCCCGCCGCCTACAGCGGGCCCGAGGATTTCGTGCGCGCAGGATTTGCCCGGGCGGTGCGCCAACGGCACCTGGAAGTCGACCTGGTGTTCGCGCGGCTCGAGCTGCAGCACCTCACCGACCGCACCTTGCTCGCGCGGGTGCGGCAGGAGCTGCTGCTGCCGGCGCGGGCGCAGGGTTGCTCGATCTGGCTGGGCGGGATCTCGCTCGGGGGTTACGTTGCGCTGTGCTGCGCGGAGCGCTACCCGCAGGAGATCGACGGGCTGTGCCTGTTCGCCCCCTACCTGGGCAGTCACATCGTGACCGATGAGATTGCCCGCGCCGACGGCGTGCACGCGTGGCGCCCGGGCGAGATCGCCGCGGATGACGAAGAGCGGCGCATCTGGCGTTTCATCCAGACCCTCGGCACGCGCGCGCTGCCGATCCATCTGGGGCTCGGGCGCGAGGATCGCTTCGCACCGCGGCATCGGCTGATGACCGCCGCGCTCGCCCCCGGCAGCGTGGACATCGTGCCGGGCGGCCACGACTGGCCCACCTGGTATCGGCTCTGGGAGAATTTTCTCGATGCGCGGTTCGTGAGTGCTGCTCATGACTGAGCGGTCCGCGCCGCAACCGCGGCGGCCGTCCGCGCTGCTGCGTGGCTCGGTAGCGCTGCATCTCAGCGCCGTGGGCGCGCTGCTCGCACGCCCGCGATGGTGGCCGTGGGCACTGTCGGCGGTGGTGGCCGATCATCTGCTGCTCACCGCCGCAGGCCTGTGGCCGCGCAGTCGGCTGCTGGGTCCGAACTGGAGCCGGCTGCCGGCCTGTGCCGGCGGCCCGGCCACGATCGCCATCACCATCGACGATGGCCCTGATCCGGAGGTCACCCCGCGCGTGCTGGCGCTCCTCGAGGCGCACGGCGCCAGGGCCACCTTCTTCTGCATCGGCGAGCGGGTCGCCCGACACCCGGGCCTGGCCCGCGAGATCGTGCGCTGCGGCCACGCCATCGAGAATCACAGCCAGCGCCATCTGCATCGCTTCTCGCTCCTCGGGCCCCGCGCGCTGGCGCAGGAGATCGGGCGCGCGCAGCAGAGCATCGCGGCGGCGACCGGGGAAGTCGCGCGGTTCTTTCGTGCGCCCGCGGGCTTGCGCAACCCCTTCCTCGAGCCGGTGCTGGCGCGCGCCAATCTGCGCCTGGTGAGCTGGACCCGGCGCGGCTTTGACACCGTGAGCGGCAGTCCTGCTCGCGTGCTCGGCAGACTCACTCGCCACCTCCAGAGCGGTGACATCCTGCTGCTGCACGATGGACACGCCGCGCGCACCGCCGCCGGCGGCGCGGTGATCCTGGAGGTGCTGCCGCTCCTGCTGGCGGCGGTCACCGCCGCGCGGCTCACCCCCATCACGCTGCGCGCGGCCGCAGATCGTGCCGGGCGTCTGACGTAGACTAGCGGCGCATGAATCCGCTCGCGCTCACGAGCTTCACGGCCACGAGCTGCATCGGTCGCGGTGTCGCCGCCACGCTCGCCACGCTGCGCGAGCGGCGCACCGGGCTTGTCCCGTGCGCCTTCGAGACGGTGAGGCTCGACACCTGGGTGGGCGAGGTGGCGGGCGTCGATGACGCCCCGCTCCCTGCGAGGCTGCACGAGTTCGAGTGTCGCAACAATCGCCTGGCCCACCTCGGCCTCGTGCAGGACGGTCTTGCCGAGGCGGTGAAGCGCGCCGCCGCCCGCTACGGGCGCGAGCGCGTCGGGGTGTTTCTCGGCACCAGCACCTCGGGCATCCTCGAGACCGAGCTCGCCTACCGCGAGCGCGACCCGGTGAGCGGTGCGCTGCCGGCGCACTTTCGCTACCGCGGCGCGCACAACACGTTCTCGCTCGCGGCGTTCGCGCAGCAGGCCCTGCAGCTGTCGGGTCCGGCCGTGGTGATCTCGTGCGCGTGCTCGTCCAGCGCCAAGGTGTTCGCCTCGGCGCGGCGCGCCATCGAGGCGGGGCTGATCGACGCCGCCCTCGTCGGCGGGGTGGACTCGCTGTGCCTCACCACGCTCTATGGCTTTCACTCCCTGCAGCTGGTGTCGCGCACGCCGTGCCGGCCCTTCGACGTCGCGCGCGACGGCATTTCCATCGGCGAAGCCGCGGCCTTCGCGCTGCTCGAGCGTCCCGGGGAGAGCCTGGACGCGAATGCGGTGCTGCTGCTCGGGGTGGGCGAATCGAGCGACGCGCACCACATGTCCGCCCCGCATCCGCAAGGCCGTGGCGCACGCACCGCCATGCTGCAGGCGCTGCAGGCCGCCGCACTCGCCCCGCAGGACATCGAATACATCAACTTTCACGGTACCGGCACGCCGAGCAACGATGACGCCGAGGCGCGCGCCGTGACCGGTGTGCTCGGCAATTCGATCCCCGGCAGCTCGACCAAGGGCGCGACCGGTCACACGCTCGGCGCCGCCGGCGCGCTCGAGGCGGTGATCTGCGCGCTCGCGCTGCAGCACGCAGTGATGCCGGCGGGCGTCAACACCACCGAGGTCGACCCGGCGCTGTCCGTGCACTACCTGCGCGATAACCGTGCCACGCCCCTCGCGCACGTCATGAGCAACTCCTTCGGCTTCGGCGGCTCCAACTGCAGCCTGATCTTCGGTCGGGCCGGGTGAGCGCGATGGCGGCCCTCGCGGCGTACGTGAACGGCATCGGGCTCCTCGGACCGGGCATCGGTGACTGGCCGGCCGGGGCACGCCTGCTCACCCGGGAGACACCCTGGGCGCGCGCGCCGACGGTGCTGCCCGCGCCCGAGTGTCTGCCGAGCGCCGAGCGGCGGCGCACCGGCACCGTCGTGCGGCTGGCGCTGGCGGTGGGGCTGGAAGCGACCGCCCGCGCCGGCGCGGATCCGGCGGCTCTGGCGGCGGTGTTCGCTTCCTCCGGTGGCGACGGTCAGAACTGTCACGAGATCTGCCAGGTGCTGGCTTCGGCCGAGCGACACCTCTCGCCCACCCGCTTTCATAACTCCGTGCACAACGCCGCCGCCGGCTACTGGAGCATTGCGACCCAGGCCACCCCCGCCTCCAATGCGCTGTGCGCCTATGATGCGAGCTTTGCAGCGGGACTGCTGGAGGCCTTACTTCAGGTGGCTGTTGAGCGAACTGCCGTACTGCTCGTCGCCTACGACGCGGGTTACCCCGAGCCCCTGCATCAGCACCGTCCCATCCCGGATGCGTTCGGTGTGGCGCTGGTGCTGGCGCCGGCGCCAGGGGCGGCCTCGCAGGCGCACCTCACCGCCGCACTGAGTGACGCCCCGGCGGATGGCATGGCTGAGTGCGCGCTCGACGGCTTACGCCGCTCGATTCCTGCCGCCCGCAGCCTGCCGCTGCTCGCACACCTGGCGCGGCGCAGCACGGGCCGCGTGCTGCTCGAATACCTCGCCGGCAAGCGCCTGGCCGTGGAGGTGAGCGCATGCCGTTAGACCGACAATGGATCGAGCAGCACATCCCCCACAAGGGCCGCATGTGCCTGCTCGATGAGGTGTTGTCCTGGGACGCCACGCGCATTCGCTGCCGCAGCGCGACGCACCGCAGCGCCGACAATCCGCTGCGCCTGCACGGGCGCCTGGGCGCCGCCTGCGGCATCGAGTACGCCGCGCAGGCCATGGCGGTGCATGGCGCACTGGTGGCCGCCAGCGCGCCGCTCGCCAGCACCGTTTCCACCAGCGTACGCGGCAGCATCGGCGCGAGCGTCGGCTACCTGGCGAGCGTGCGCAACGTCTCGCTGCACGTCGTGCGCCTGGACGATCTGCAGGCGGATCTCATCGCCGCCGCCGAGCGGGTCACCGGCGACGCACGCACGGTGCTGTATGAGTTCTCGGTGTGGAGCGCGCAGCAGCCGCTCGTGAGCGGGCGCGCCAGCATCGTGTTCGACGCCGGCACCCACGCATGAGCGCCGCTCCCCGACGCGCCCTGGTGACGGGCGGCAGCGGTGGCATCGGTGGTGCGCTGTGCCGCCGCCTGGCGCGTGATGGCCACCACGTGTACGTGCACTCGCATCGGGGCGTGGCGGTGGCCGAAGCGCTGGTGCGGGACATCGTCGCGGGGGGTGGTCACGCCAGCGCCATCAACTTCGACATCACCGATACCGCCGCCACACGCGCCGCCCTCGAGGCGGTGCTCGAGGCAGGTCCTATCCAGATCCTGGTCAACAACGCGGGGGTGCACGATGACGCGGTGTTGCCGGGCATGAGCCCGGAAGCATGGCACCGGGTGATCGACGTGTCGGTCAACGGCTTCTTCAACGCCACGCAACCGCTGCTGCTGCCGATGATCCGCACCCGCTGGGGCCGGATCGTCAACGTGTCATCCATCGCCGCGCTGATCGGCAACAAGGGCCAGGTCAACTATGCCGCCGCCAAGGGGGCCCTCAACTCCGCCACCAAGGCGCTCGCGCTCGAAGTAGCGACCCGCGGCGTCACGGTGAACGCCGTGGCCCCCGGCATCGTCGAGACCCCGATGACGGCCGGACTATTCGACGCCCGGGCCATCGAGCGGCTGGTACCCATGAACCGCTTAGGGGCCCCCGAGGAGATTGCCGGCGTCGTGTCGTTTCTGGTGTCGGAGGATGCTTCCTACGTGACCGCACAGATCATCTCGGTCAGCGGAGGCATGGCGTAGACTGCACGTCCCACGCAGGGAGAGCTCGTCATGCTGATCAGGCCCCGCCTCCTCACGGCGGCAGTCACCTTGAGCCTGTATGCGCTCAGCGTCCCCGCGCGCGCGCCCGCCGCGAACCTTGCCGTGGACGAGGCATCCACCGCCCAGTTGATCGAGAAGCTCGGCCTGCACGTCGCGGCGCAGCCGGCGCGCGAGCGCCCCGGCTGGCGGCCGCCGCGCATCGTGCTGGTGAGCGAGCAGCTGCATGACGAGCTGCCGCTGCTGCAGCAGGCGGCCCCACACGCCAAGCTCATCAACATCGCCGCGGCGACCCCGCGCGAGATTGCCGCCGCGGACGTCACCTTCGGGGTGTGCTCGGCCGAGGTGCTGGCGCAGGCGAAGCAGCTGCAGTGGATCCAATGGCCGGCTGCCGGCGTCGAGCGCTGCGTGCAGCAGCCCCTGATGCGCGAGCGTCATCTGCTGCTGACCAACCTGCAGCGCACCATGGGCCCCAGCATGGCCGAGCATGTGCTGGGAATGATGCTGATGTTGAGTCGCCACCTGGACTACTTCCTGAAGGAGCAGCAACAGGGCCGTTGGACGCAGGACAACGCGCCGCCCCTGGCGGACCTGGAGGGCAAGACCGTGCTGGTAGTGGGCCTGGGGGGTATCGGCACCGAAGTCGCCCGGCGCGCGCACGCTTTCGGCATGCGCGTGACCGCGACCCGCGCCAGCGGCCGCACCGGACCTGACTACGTGAGCTACGTCGGACTACCCGATGAGCTGCTGAAGCTGGCGAAGGATGCCGACTTCGTGGTCAATTGCGCGCCGCTCACGCCCCAGACGACCGGTATCTTCAACCGCGAGTTCTTCGCCAGCCTCAAGCCCGGCGCTTACTTCATCAGCGTGGGGCGCGGGCGCAGCACGGTGACCGCGGACCTGATCGCCGCACTGAACAGCGGCAAGCTCGCCGGCGCGGGCCTCGACGTCTTCGATCCCGAGCCCCTGCCCTCCGACAGCCCCCTGTGGCACCTGCCGAACCTCATCATCACCCCGCACGTGTCGGCCGATACGCCGCTGGCCGAGGAGCAGCGCGTCGCGGTGCTGCGCGAGAATCTGCGCCGCTATGTCGCGGGCGAGCCGATGCTGTCGGTGGTGGACGTCGAGCGCGGATACTGACCTGGCTCGGCGGGCCGCTGCGCCGCCGCGGGCATCAGGAACTGCGTTCCTTCAGCCAGGCGACGATGCGCTGCGGGACCGAGTGTGCGGCTTTGCGGCTCACGTACATGCCGATGTGCCCGGTGTCGATGCCGCAGCCGGTGTAATCGGCGCTGCCGAGGTAGCGCTGCATGGCGGCCGAGGCGGCCGGCGGCACGATGTGATCCTCGAGCGCGTAGAGATTGAGCACCGGCTGGCGGATCTCTCCCAGGTCCACCCTGCGGCCACCGATGCGCAGCGTCCCGCGGGCCAGGCGGTTCTCCTGATAGAACCACCTGACGAACTGCGCCAGCGCGACCGCCGCCTGCGGCGGGCAGTCGAAGATCCACCTCTCCATGCGCACGAAGTCCTCCAGCGTGCGCCGATCGCAGTTGCCGGTGAGCAGCCGCACGTACTTGTGCTGCGTCAGGCGGAACGGCATGAGCGACAGGAACAGTCCGTTGAGTACCTCGCCCGGCACGTTGGCGCTGCGCATGAGGAGCTCGGTGTCGAGCCCTCGCACCCACTTCGAGAGCAGGTTGTCGGGCGTGTGAAAATCCACCGGGGTGGTCAGCGTCACGAGATTCGCCACCTGTTTGCGGTGCAGCGCCGTGTAGCACAGGCTCAGCACGCCGCCCTGGCAGACTCCGAGCAGATCGAGCGCCTCGCCTGCGCGGCTCTCGAGGATGTGGCGCACGCAGCCGCCGAGATGGCCTTCGATGTAGTCCTCGAGATCGAGACAGCGCTCGGCATCGTCCGGATCGCCCCAGTCGATCAGATACACCGACAGGCCCGCCGCCAGCAGCCGGCGCACCAGCGAACGATCCGGCTGCAGGTCGAGCACGTACGGGCGGTTGACGAGCGCAAAGCAGATGAGCACGGGCCTGGCGCGGGCGCGCGGCGGCGCCTGCGCGAGCGGCAGATACTGATGCAGAGTCGTCTTGCCGCAGCTCCACACGGCGCGCTTCGCCGAGCAGCCGACCGTGACGCCCTGCACCTCGCGCAGCCGTGCCAGGGTGTCGGCGATCCGCAGAGTGAGCTCCGGAAACAGCGCCTCGGCGCCGGGGGCGAACGGCCTCAAGCGCGTGGCTTCCGCGTGCGGTTGCGACGCCGCGTGCCCCCTGCGCGCGCCGCGCGGCGCTTCGCGCCCGCCCCCCTGGCGGGCGCCGCATCGGTGAGCTCGGCGAGCTGCCGGCGCAGATCCTTCAGCTGCGCGTAGAGCGCGTCCACCTCGTTGCGGCTCGGCAGTCCGAATGCGCGCACCAGCGTCTCGGCGTGCCGGCGCTGCTCCACCAGCAGTGCGGCCGAGGTGTTCGCGAGCTCCGCCTGCAGGCGGCAGAAGTCATCCTTGCGCACGGTCGCGCCGTAGCTTTCCTCGGCGCAATTCACCCACAGCTCATAGAGCTTCAGAGCGTTGTCGAGCGTCGGCGCGCCGCCCGCCGCAGCTCCCAGGCGCGTGACGAAGCGCCGCGCGGCGCTGTTGGCGATCTCGCTCCAGTGCGAGGCGAGTTGTCCCTGCAGCTGCGCGAGTCGCGCGAACAGATCCCAGGTGCGTTGTGCGTCCTGTTGGGGGGCGGCCCCCGCGCCGAGCGGCAACGGACCGAAGGACCCGGGTTGGGCGGCACCGAATCCCCCGCCCGGAAGCGGCGATGCGGCATTCGCGGCGGCGAACCAGGGACCGGCCGACTGGGAGCTCCTGAGCCAAGCTTCGAACTGCCCGGCCAGCGTGCCCGCCAGTGAGGACCAGTCCTGAGCGGCGCCCGCCGCAGCCGCGCCGGGCATGCCAAAGGTCTTCAGCAGCTCGAAGAAGCGCTCCGCGGCGCTGGCAAAAGCCGCGTCGGGCTTGAAGGCGGCATGGGTGAAAGGCGTTTCCATGTTGTATGCGCTGCCGAAAACCAGGTCGCAAGGACGACGACACCCTCAGGCGGGGGGCGGGACCGAGCGGTGAAAACCCGCCTTTTTACCCGGGTGGTCCGATACCAGGATCGTGAAGCCCATCATTGTGCGCTGCATACATAGGGGCTACCATCCCACCCCGTCTCAAGTGCCGCCTGCGCCCTCGGCTTGCGCCCGCGTGGCCGGCTGAAAGACCGCAAACATGGCCGAAGAGCGCCTGATACGCAAATACGCCAACCGGCGCCTGTACGACGCGCACGACAGCCGCCACGTCACCCTCGATGACCTGCGCAAGCTGATCGCCGGCGGCCAGCGGATCAAGGTGGTGGACGACAAGAGCGGCGACGACATCACGCGCAGCATCCTGCTGCAGATCATCGCCAGCCAGGAGCAGTTCGGAACCCCGGTGCTGAGTCTGCAGCTGCTCGAGGCCATCATTCGCTTCTACGGTAATCCGATACAGCAGATGCTGACCTCCTACCTGGAGCAGAGCATCGGCGGGCTGCTGCGCCAGCAGAATCTCATGCAGGCCGAGATGGCCAAGGCGCTCGAAACACCCATGGCGCCGATCGCGGAAATGGCGCGCCAGAACATGGAAATGTGGGCCAAGATGCAGGCATCGATGCTGTCGGCCTTCACCCCGACCGCGGCGCCCGCCGGCGGCGCCGCGCCACCCAAAGCCGAGTCCGGCAAGCGTCGCGGCTGAAGCGCGCCTCGCGCACCACCGCAGGAGTGATCCGCCCGTGGATGTTCGCGGCAAAACCATTCTCGTGACCGGAGCCGGGCGCGGCATCGGCCGCTCGCTCGCCGTGCACTTCGCCCGCAAGGGCGCCAATCTTGCCCTGCTGGACACCAACAGCGAAGACCTGGCCGAGAGCTGCGCGCGCTGTACCGCGGTGGGCGTCGTGGCACGCAGTTACGTAGCCGATGTTGCCAACGAGGACAGCGTGGTGGGTGCGCTCGATCAGGTGACGGCGCATTTCGGGCGCCTCGATGGCCTCATCAACAATGCCGGCATCGTGCGCGATGGCCTGCTCGTCAAGGTGAAGGACGGTCAGGTGGTCGGCAAGATGACGCTCGCGCAGTGGCAGGCGGTCATCGACGTGAATCTCACCGGGGTGTTCCTGTGCGCGCGCGAAGCGGCGCTGCGCATGATCAACCGCGCCGTCGGCGGCGTGATCGTCAATGTCTCGAGCATCTCGCGCGCCGGTAATGTCGGGCAGACCAATTACACCGCCTCCAAGGCGGGCGTGGCGGCGATGACCGTGGTGTGGGCGAAGGAGCTGGCGCGCTACGGCATCCGCGTGGGCGCAGTCGCGCCGGGGTTCATTCGCACCCCCATGGTGGAGAGCATGAAGCCCGAGGCGCTGGCGAAGATGACCTCACCCATACCGCTCGGGCGCCTGGGCGAGCCGGAGGAGATCGCGCACGCGGTCGGCTTCATATTCGAGAGCGAGCTGTTCACGGGACGCTGCCTCGAAGTCGACGCCGGCCTGCGCATGTGAAGCATCCTTGAGATGCATCGCAAAAATACTACCCACGAATCTCACTTTTATCACAGCCATTATACCGTGATAATACTTTATATATTAATTACTTAGATCACGACAACCAACTCGATCCGGGGTCATTAATGTTTCTCTTGCAGTGCATACAAACTGCTGTACAATACTGCGCATTGGAGACACAGCCGCACCGGAGAAGACGACCATGATCGACCGCACTTTCGACCCCACCACGATGATTGCCGCCGCCCGTGAGGCGTTCGCGCCGGTTCTCAAGGCGCAGCAGGAAGGCTTCAAGACCCTCGAGCGCCTGGCGCGGCTGCAGTACGCCGTCGCCGGCGACGTGCTCGAGAGCGGCCTGGCGCGCGTGAACGTTGCGTTCAGCGCCACCAACGCCACCGAGCTGGTCAACAAGCACGCCGAGCTCACCACTCAGTTGGTGGACAAGCTGCGTACGCGCGCCGAGGAGTTCGCGACGGTGACGTCCGAGATCCAGAGCCGCTTCACCGAGCTGGGAAGCGAAATCGCCGCGAAGGCAGTGCCCGCACGGAAAGCGGCCTGATATCTTGGCGGTATCCCACACCCGGGGGCAGACGCTCCCGGGTGTGAGTCTTGAGGAGACCGCCTTGACCGTCCACGCGAAGAAGAAAGCCAAAGCCCGGACGCGCACGCGCCGGGCAGCGCCCAGGACGCGCACCAGCGCCGGCGCACGCGAGGCTCCCCCGGCTGCCGAAGCGGCCAGAGCACCCCTGAAGGCGGAGATCGAGCGCCACCTGCGCGCTCAGCTCGCCGCACTCACCGGAGGGCTCGCTCCGGATGATTACCTCAACGCCTGGTGGGAGTGGTACCTGAAGCTCGCCACGCAACCGCCGCGTCAGGCGCAGCTGGCGCGCAGCGCCTACCAGAAGATCCTCGACAGCTGGCAGTTCATGGCGCGCGCCGCCGGCGGCACGCCGCTCGCCCCGGGGCACGAAGAGCTGGGGTTCAGCGATACCTCGTGGAACGTGTGGCCTTTCAACGCCTACGCACGCACGTACGCCAACTGGGCCTCGTGGTGGCAACAGGCCCTGCAGCCGCCGGCAGCAGCAGCCGACCCGGAGCTGTCGCGCCTGAATTTCGCCGGGCGGCTGCTGCTCGAGGCCGCCTCGCCGGCGAATTTCCTGCAAACCAATCCCGAGCTGCTCAACAAGACCGCGGCGGAATCGGGCCAGAATCTCATCCGTGGACTGAAGAACTGGCTCGAGGACGCGCAACGTGCGGTGAGCGGGGCGCGCGCGGCCGGAACCGAGCAGTTCGAAGTGGGCAAGGAGGTGGCGGTGACACCCGGCAAGGTGGTGTTCCGCAACCGGCTCATCGAGCTGCTGCAGTACACGCCGCAGACGCCCGAGGTGTACGCCGAGCCTATCCTGATCACCCCGGCGTGGATCATGAAGTACTACGTTCTCGACCTCTCGCCGCGCAATTCCCTGGTGCGCTACCTGGTCGAGAAAGGTCATACGGTATTCATGATCTCCTGGAAGAACCCGGGCGCAGCGGACCGCGAGCTGGGCATGGACGACTATCTGCAGCTCGGGTTCCTGGATGCGCTGGCGCAGGTGCGGCGCCTCATCCCGCAGCGCAAGGTGCACGCGGCCGGCTATTGCATCGGCGGCACGCTGCTGGCGATCGCCGCGGCGGCGCTCGCCCGGGCGGGCGACAAACCGTTCGCGTCCTTGACTCTGCTCGCGGCCCAGACTGACTTCAGCGAACCCGGAGAGCTGTCGGTGTTCATCACGCCGAGCCAGATCGCCATGCTCGAGGCGATGATGGAGAAGTCAGGGGTGCTCGAGAGCGAGCGCATGGGCGCGGCATTCGCCCTGCTGCGCTCGCGCGACCTGCTGTGGAAGCCGGCGGTCGATCAGTACATGCGTGGCGAACGCCCCAAGCTCAACGATCTCATGGCCTGGAACGCCGACGGCACGCGCATGCCCCGGCGCATGCACAGCGAGTATCTGGAGCGGCTGTACCTCAAGAACGAGCTGGCGCGCGGTGAGTTCACCGTCAGGGGCGAGCGGGTCGATCTGTCCTCGCTGCGCGCGCCTATGTTCGTGGTCGGAACCGAGACCGACCACGTGGCTCCATGGCGTTCGGTGTACAAGGTGCGCGACCTGACGCGCAGCGCCGATTACACATTTCTCCTGACGAGCGGCGGCCACAACGCCGGCATCGTCAGCGGCCCGGTGCACCCGCGGCGCCGGCACCGCATGCTCACCTGGTCCAACGCCACCGACAGGCCGTCAGCGGATGAGTGGTTGAACAGCGCGCCGCCGCTGGAGGGCTCGTGGTGGCCGGCCTGGCAGAACTGGCTGATCGAGCATTCCACCGCGAAACGACAACCCGCCCGCACCCTGGCCGCCGCTGCCGGCGCGGCGCACCGTGCGCTCGAGGATGCGCCCGGAAGTTACGTGCGCGAATGAGCGCACCGCGCCGGTCTCATCTCTGATCCGCGTAGATCTTCACCAGGCGGTAAAGGAAGTCGCGACACTCCACCAGCGACTTCACGCTGACGTACTCGTTGAGGCCATGGATGTGGCCGAAATCCGGGCCCAGGAATAGCGGCTCGATGCCGTAGGTCGGGATGC
>Ga0137418_10000872_pt1 | contig 27703 bp, 19 predicted proteins | sample CZODoug3_1_2_16f_FD_122242 | JGI IMG/M metagenome (GOLD analysis project Ga0137418, IMG submission 122242) | Vadose zone soil fungal communities from Angelo Coast Range Reserve, California, USA - CZODoug3_1_2_16fungal (Hybrid Assembly) | ecosystem: Environmental > Terrestrial > Soil > Vadose...
AGGCGCCGGGCCTCGGCCTGATCAGTGGTACTCATTTCGAGCCAGATCTTGCTGGGAGCGAGGCCGGCGAGAACACCATCGGGCTGCTCCATGACCTGGGCGGAAACGGCCGGGGAGGGCAGGCAGGTGATCACCAGATCGACGCCGGCGGCGAGCTCCCTGGGCGAGTCCGCTGACTTTGCGCCGCGGGCGACCAACGACGCCACGCGCTGCGGGACCAGGTCCAGCACCGTCAGCTCGATCCCGTGGCGCAGCAGATTGCCGGCGAGCTGGCCGCCGACATTGCCCAGACCGATGAAGCCGATGCGCAGGTCACTCATCTGTTCGACTCCATAGGGACACGTGCAATAGCCGCCGCGCGTACGATGCGCGAGCGCGACTGAGCGGAACATCCCATCGACATGACTTGATGCTGTCGTATGCGTGAGTGCGAAATCAAGTGCGCCTGGCAGCACGGGTCACGGGCGGGCCGCGACTTGGGTGTTCCCGATCGGATCGTGATACCACGGGGGCGCGAGGCCGCCCCGATGCCGCCGGTGCGGCTCTGCCCTTACGCGTCTGCTCGATCGGGTATTCCCGGTAGAGTCCTACCGTGTCAATCCCGAAAAACGGCGGATTCGATCCCCTTTAAACCAACAGACCTTGTAACTAAATTACGAGCCATGTCTTCGCGGCAGCGCTCAACCCTTAACCACACACTTGGTCGGGGTTCGCACCGGGTGCTTGCCGCAGTGCGAGTGTTCAGTTTCATCGTGCTGGCTTGCGGCTCGATCCGGGTCGAGGCGCTGGCGGCCGACGCGCCCGCGGCGCAATCGCTGGCGCAAAAGAGCGGTTGTTTCAAGTGTCACGGTGTCGACAAGAAGAAAGACGGGCCGGCGCTGCGCGACGCCGCCGCGAAATACAAGGACAAGACCGACGGGCAGGAAAAACTGATCTACCACGTGACGAGTGGCGAGAAAGTCAAGTTCGAAGATGGGCATGAGGAAGAGCACAAGAAGGTCAAGACCAGCGATCCGAACGAAACCAAGAACCTGGTCGCCTGGATTCTTGCCTTGCAGGGCGGCACCAAGTACTGACTTGGCCCGTCCGGGCGCCGGTTAGAAGAACGAATGGTTATAACGGCTGAGAGCTGAGAGGTCTCCATGATGTTACGCGGCGCCACATTGCTGGCGGTCCTGCTGCTCGGTGCCTGGAGCGGGGCTTCGCGAGCCGAAGAGGCCGTTCCGGGCACCGACCGAACCCTCAAGGGAGATGCGGTTTGCACGCACTGCCATGACGAGACGGAAGCCAAGCCGGTTCTGTCGATCTACAAGACCCCGCATGGCGTCAAGGCCGATGAACGCACGCCGGGGTGCCAGTCCTGTCACGGCCCGAGCGTGGCGCATGTCAAGAATCCCGACGGCGCCTCGACCCGCCCGCTGGTCGATATCAACTTTGGAGTAAGAGGCGCAGCCGCCGCGCGCTTGCAGGCGGAAACCTGCCTCAGCTGTCACACCGGCGGACAGCGCGAGCACTGGGCGGGGAGCGAGCACGAGCGTCGCGACGTTCCCTGCACCTCCTGCCATGTGATCCACGCCGCGCAGGATCGTGTCATGAACCGCGTGACGCAGCAGGAGACGTGCTTCACGTGCCACAAGACGCAGCGTGCCCAGATCCACCGGATCTCGGCGCATCCGCTGGCGGTCGGTGAGATGGGGTGCTCGGACTGCCACAACCCGCACGGGTCGATCGGACCCGTGCTCATGGCGAAGAACTCGATCAACGAGACCTGTTACACCTGCCATGCCGAGCGGCGCGGCCCGTTCCTGTGGAGTCACCAGCCGGTGCAGGAGGACTGCACCACCTGCCACACACCGCATGGCTCGAACAATCCCGCGCTGCTCAAGGCCCGGACACCGTGGCTGTGCCAGCAATGCCATACCTCGGACCATTCCGGCCCGATGAACAGCGGTGCCAACCTGCCGGGCGGCAACGCCACGACCGTGAACGGGCTGTTGCCGCTTGCGAATCAGAGTCCCCGTTCGCAGCTGAACGCACGCAACTGCCTCAGCTGCCACTCCATGGTCCACGGTTCGAATCATCCGGCCGGGGCGCGATTTAGCAAATGACCGCGGAAATATCCAGCATGGCCACGAACGCTAACAAGAAAGTCTACTGCCGCGCGGCGCTCCTCACTCAATGCCTCCTGTTGAGCACGGCGTTTGCCTGGCGAACGGATGCGGCCGAGCCCGCAAGCGCCGAACAGGCGACCCGGGAGCTGACGCAGCCCACGAGCGAGCTCGAGGTCGGCGTGGGTGATGTGACCCAGGGTTCCTACAAGTTCGGCGAATACAACGGTCTGCAGCGCGAGGGCGCGTTTCCGATTCTGAACTTCGACCTGGCGGGCGGAGGGCTTTACAACTCCGACTCGCTCGAGCGCTGGTCAGCTCGTGGCGCCGATCTGGGAATCGACACGCGCCAGCTCGACGTGGACTACGCGCAGCAGGGCAAATTCCGTATCGACCTGGGCTACGACCAGCTGCGGCACAACATCTCCGACACCTACCAGACGCCGTACCTGGGGACCGGCACGGACCTGCTGCTGCTGCCCTCGGGGTGGCTCAAACCCAGGGTGCCGCAGGTCAACCCCAATAATCTCAACGACCGGGCGCTCTCGCCGATCACCGGACTGGCGAGCGCCGTGACCACGAGCGGTCAGGTGGCGCCACCGAACGCGACGCAGCGCGCCGCGGTCAACGCCATCATCAACGCCGACGTTCCGGCCTTTCACAACTACAACCTGTATACCAATCGCTACCGTTGGAATGCCGGCCTGGCGGTGAATCTGTCGCGCCACTGGCAGTTCACCGCGGGGGTACGCCAGGAGCGCAGGGACGGGACCCAGCCGCTGGGCGCGATCTCATCCGGCATCCAGGAGAACTCGGTGATCCTGCCGGAGCCGATCGACACCGTGACCGAGCAGTACGACGCGGGCTTCCGCTACGCCAGCAGCCGCGCGACCTTCAACATCGGTTACTACGGGTCGATCTTCCACAACAACATCAAGTCGATCACCTGGAACGACCCGGCCGACTCGACGCAGACGCCCAGCATGTCGAGCGCGCCGAGCAACCAGTTCCACCAGCTCAACATCGCCGGCGGATACAGCTTCACGCCGGGCACGCGCCTCACAGTCGCGGGTTCCTATGGACGCAGCACGCAGAATGAAGCCTTCCTCAGCGATGCTTCGCTGCCGCTCGGCCTGCCGGCCTCGTCGGCCGATGCGCTGATCATCAGCACCGCGCTGGACGTCAAGCTGACGGCGCGTCCGACACGGGCGCTCAATCTGGGGGCCGAGTACCGCTTCGACGACCAGGACAACCGAACCAGCGTCGGGCGCTTCGTATTCTACGACGCCAACCTGCAGCCCGGGCCCAACCCGTCCGCGTTCAACGCCGCGCTCGGCCTGGCCCCCGGCACGCTGAGCAGCAACGTCAATATCTTCGAGAACCGGCCCCACAGCCGGCGGCTGAACCAGGCGGACCTGAACGCGGATTACGCCGTGGCGGCCGGGCACAATGTCGCGCTTGGCTATCGCTGGCAGGGGATTGAGCGCCACTGCCATAGCACCTGGATCACCTGCGAGAACGCCGCGACCAGCAACGAAAGCACGGTACGGGGCGAGTGGCGCGCCAACTGGCTGGAACAGCTCAGCACGCGGGTCGCCTACGCCTACTCCACGCGCGCGGTGGATTACAACCCGAACGCCTGGCTGGCGCTGGTACCCATGGCCAACGTCGTCCCGGGCGCCCCGGTCGTGGGTGCGACCACCAGCGTCTATGGATATCTCACCCAGACCGGGCTGACCGGCTGGGGCCCGGCGGCGGGATTCCCGGCGACGCCGCTCACCGGCAATGCGGCCATCTTCTCACCCAACAACAACATCGTGCCGCAGTCGCTCTATGGAAGCCGCGACAACGTCAGCGAGCTGCCCGGGATGAGGCGCTTCGATATGGCGGACCGCCGGCGTCACAAGCTGCGCTCCTCGCTCGACTGGCAGGCGAGCGAGCGTCTGTCGCTGCAGATGGAGGGGGAATTCAACAAGGACGACTACCAGCACTCGGTATACGGGCTGCTGCAGTCGCAAATCTCAGCGCTGCATCTGGAGGGCAGTTACGTCATCAACGACAACTTCGAACTGCCGGTCTTCTACTCGCATGAGGACCTGCGCTCGAGCATCGCCGGCGACGGTTTTGGCAGCAACACGGGCGCCGCATTCGTCGGCCGGCCCGGCAACACCGTGGTCGCGGGCGGCTGCTACGCCACGGTGCTGGAAAAGAACCGCAACGGCAAGATCGACCCGTGTCTGAATTGGTTCACCGACATGCGCGAGCGTGCCGACACCTTCGGCTTCACGCTGGCGCGCAACAACCTCAGCGGGGGCAGACTGAGTCTGGCGGGCGATGTGGTGGGCACGCTGGCGCGTACGCATATCAGCGTGCGTGGGGGCAGCTACGCCAACAATCCGTTTGCCCTGGCGAATGCGCCGCCGCTCGCTCCCGGGGTTCCAGCGGTTTTCTTCATTCCGGCCGCGGACCTGCCGTCGGTGACGACCCGGATCCTGGAGATCCGGCTGCGCGCCCAGTTCGCTCTCAGCCGGGCGTCGCAGCTCAACCTGCTCGCGGCCTATCAGCGCCTGAAGTCGAGCGATTTCGCCTATGACGGCATGCAGTTCGGGACCGGGACCGAACAGCTGCCGACCAACGAGCAGCCGTACAGCTATTCGACCGCCGTGTTCGGGATTTCCTACCTGCATCGCTTCTTCTGATGAGACGACCGATGCGATCCTCTGCCTGCGCCTCGCGCGCGATCGAGCGCCACCCACTCGTCACCCGTGTGCTGCATTGGGCCACGGCCGTCATTCTGGTCGTCTCGGTCAGCGCGATCCTCTATCGTGAGACCATCGAACAGAAGACGCTGCGGCAAGTCCTCATGGAATTGCACCGGCAACTCGGGTTGCTGGTACTACTGCTCCTGGTGGCACGGGTGGCGGTTCGCTCAGTCAAAGGTCTGGTGAACCACGCGCTCGACCCCAGTGCCGGAAGGCGTCGCGCGGCGACGGTCGCGCATTGGTCCATGTACGGAGTGCTTGCCGGTCTGGTCCTGCTCGGCTGGGCGCTGTGCAATGCTCACGCGATTCACTTACGGCTGTTCGGGGTCATTCCTCTCCCGGATCTGGTCGCGGCGGACTCGGACCTGGCCGATACCCTGTCGGACTACCACATCTGGGCGGCGTGGGTTCTGTTGAGCCTGGTGGTGCCGCACGTGCTGGCGGCTCTGTGGCACCACTACATTCGACGCGACGGCGTGTTGACCGCGATGCTTCCGCGAGGCTCGCTGAGCCGGCGCCCCTTGGGCGGGCAGCGCTAAGCCAGGGCGTATAAGTCAGAACTTGACCATGACACCTGCGCCCCACACCACTTCACGGGTGCGCAGATCCGGAAACCAGACCCCGCCTTCGTTGGCGCAGGCGTCGGCGCCGATCGGGGTACCGTTACTGCAGACGAAGCTGGCCGGCGCGCCGGTATTGCCAAGCGGTGGGGTCACGCCGCCGGTGCCGGTCCAGTAGGGAACGTCCGAATGCCGGAAGGTGGCTTCCGTCCACCAGGTGAGCCAGTCCTTCGGCATGTACTGCAGGTTGAGCTGCATGTCCCATTGGTAGAGTCTCTGCCCGGGATTCTCGGTGAAATAGGGCGTACCGGTCGCGGCGGTGGCGCCGTTGATGGGCGGAAGCAGGGCGAGGTAGCGACCCGGGTTATTCATGAAGCCGCCGCCGTATTCGCAACCGATGTCCCAGGTCACCGAGGTCGCCATCTTCGAGACGCCCGCGCCCCCGCTGCCTTTGGCGTCGTAGTATTTCCACTCGATGCTGTCGTCCTCGTGAATGCGTGTGACGTGGGCGTAGTTGATGGGGGGGCGTTGGGGTTGGGCCGCGTTGGGGTTGCCGCCATTGTTAGGGACACCGCTGCCGCTGGCGAGATTGTCCGGCCCGATACTGTAGGAGTTGAGGACCAGCTTGATCGAGTCGTTCGGGATCCAGAGGATCTGTCCTCCAAAGCCGGGATGACTGTTGAACTTGGCGTAGGACTGCCAGCCGTTGATGAGCCAGGGCTCTATTTTCAGAGTCTGAGTGGGGAACCACTGCACCCGCAGTCCATTGAAGAACCAGGGCGTGTTCGATGACACAAAGGACGGCTGGTACGTCCAGTTGTCAAAGTTGTAGTAGCTGAACAGCCCTATGTACGAAACGAACACGCCCAGGTCGACATTGAGCCCATGATTCACGTCCCAGTGATAGCCGGCGCTGGCTTCCGAAAAGTACTTGTAGGCGCCCTGCAGGTCCCATTGACCGACTCCGGAGCTGGCGTCATTGCGCGGTGTAGTCACCGCCGAAGCTCACCTGCTCGATCTGGAACTCCCCGGAGCGGAACTCCTCGGTCGAGCCGCCGATGGTGTGGTCCACCGGGTGGTTGAAGTCCTGCAGATAGTTCACGTCGAAGCGGATCTCAGGGGTGAAGAACTTCGTGTCGAAGATCGGGGCTCTTTCCCGGCTGGTACCGTTCATCCAGCCGATATCGCCAACCGCAAACGGGGTCTGGCTGTCGACTTCGGGCCCGGGCTCAGGTGCCTGCAGAGCCGGGGACACGGTCTGCGCGACGGCCGGAACGTTCATCACCACGTCACGCCGGGTGGCCTTGCTCGCGAGCACCTGTAGCGCAGGCACCGCGACCTGCGGGTACCCGGCTGCATCCAGGGTGAGAGACCAGGCGCCGGGCGGCAGGTCAGCGAATGAATAGACGCCGTCACTGCCCGAGACCGTGGCGCGGATGGCTTCGCCATCCGCTCTGACCGCCGTCACGGTGACTCCTGCCACCGGGAGTTTTGCCGAATTGGTGACGACGCCCACGATCGCTCCCGGCTGCGCCGCGTGGGCGAGGGGCAGCATGAGTGCAGTGGCCAGCACGGCGATCGCAAGTCTTCGCGGGTAGGTCTGAGGTTTCATGGTGCCAAGCGGTCGCTCGCAGGCGTGTGTGCCCGGGGCCGAATGGCCGCTCATCGTACGGACTGCCCACAGGCTGCCTAGACCAAAAGCTGTTAAGAAAAGAGCGCGTCGTGGCATTCGCGCCACGCGCCGTTGGCGAGGGGGCTCGCTCAGGCGAGGGCAGCCTTGAGGCTGCGGGTGAGCAGTCGATCATCTCCCAGCCGCGCTGCGCACGCGGCGAAGCCCTCGGTGGCTCCGCGCCAGCGCAGCTCGTCCACGTTGCCGAATAGCCGGGCGTCAGTCCTGAGGGTCGCGAGCTGCTTGAAGAGCAGCGCCAGCTCACGCCGCTCGCCGAGCACACTCGGTGGGAACTCTTCGATGGCACCGTAGCGGCTGACGAGACGTGCCGCGGTCACCTTACCGATCCCCGCAACGCCCGGATACCCGTCTGCGGCGTCACCGACCAGGGCGAGGAAGTCCGGGATCAAATGCGGCGCCACACCGAATTTCTCGCGCACACCCTGCGCATCGCGTATGACCTTGGTCTTGCGGTCCACCTGGACCACCCGCTCGCCACGCACGCATTGCGCCAGATCCTTGTCCGGTGTCCAGATGCATACCTTCTGTACCCGGTCGTCTTCGGAGGCGAATCGCGCCGCGGAGGCGAGCGCATCGTCGGCTTCCAGCTCGACCATGGGCCATACCGCCACTCCCAGCGAGGTGAGCGCATCCTCGAGCGGATGAAACTGCGCGAACAGTGCCGGCTCGATGCCGTCACCGGTCTTGTAGTGGGGCCAAAGAGCATTACGGAAGGATTCGATGACGTGATCGGTCGCAACGCCCAGATGGGTCGCTCCTTCCTCGATCATCTGCAGCACGGTATGTAGCACGCCGTTCACGGCGCCGAAGGGTCGATCGTCGCCCTTGCTGAAGCGGCGCAGACCGTAGAAGTGGCGGAACAGCTCGTAGGTGCCGTCAATGAGATGAACGATCACGCAGTATCTTCGCCAGATGCGGCTGGATCGGCAATGCCCTGAGCCGCTGGCCGGTGAGCCTGAACAGTGCATTGGCCACGGCGGGTGCCACCGGCGGTACCGCTATCTCCCCGACTCCCGAGGGCGGTGCGTTGCTTGGCAGGATTTGCACCTCCGTCACAGGGCTGCTCGCGATCCTCAACAACGGATAGTCACTGAAATTACTCTGCACGACGCGTCCCGCCTCGATCGCTATTGCTTCGTACAGCGCGGCAGAGGCGCCAAATTGCAGTCCACCCGAGATCTGCGCGTCAACGCCAAGTGGATTGACGGCTACGCCGCAATCGACCGCTGCCCAGAGGCGATGCACCTCGGCGCGTCCGTCAGCCACGGAGACTTCGGCCACGGCCGCAAGGTACGAACCGCGACAGGCATGGCAGGCCAAACCGCGCGCCCGCCCGGGCGGTGGGCTGCCTGTCCAGCCCGCCTGGCCCGCGACAGCGATCAGAACCCGCTTGAGCCGATCGGTCTCGATGACCACGCCGCCCCTTTCGGGGATGCGGCGGGAGCGGGAGAGTAACTCCAGCCGATATTGCAGCGGGTCAAAGCCAGCTGCGCCTGCGAGCTCGTCGAGGAAGCACTCAACGGCAAAGGCGTTGATCGAGTCCTCCACCGAACGCCACCAGCCGACCGGCACCGGGCATGGCACAGGGGTGTACTCCAGTCGGAACGAGGGAATATCGTACGGAAGCGCGCCCGCACCCCCGGTTTCAGTTTCTGCCGGCTTGGCCGCCCCGGGCGGCTCGAGGAACGCGGCGATCGAGACGGATGACATTCGATCCAGCCAGGCCTGCGGCAGACCTCGCTCATCCAACGCAGCGCGCAGCCGATGAACGGCGGCAGGCCGGTAGCGATCGAACTGCACATCATCTTCGCGAGTCCAGAGAAGCTGGACCGGCCTCGCAGCGACCGCGGCCACCTGCGCGGCTTCAACCACAAAGTCAGTCGCGTCCCGTCGCCCGAAGCCCCCGCCGACCAACGTCTGATGGATCGTGATGGAACCGGGTGCGCGCTGCAGCAGGCGCGCGATTGCGGTGCGTGCGTCGCTGGCATTCTGGGTCGGCAGCCAGGCCTCCACAGTGTCTGGTCGAACATGTACGGTGGCGTTCATCGGCTCCATGGTTGCGTGAGCCAGAAACGGTAATTCAAACGTTGCCTCGACAATGCGTCGGCCCCTGGCCAAAGCGCGCGGCGCATCGCCATGCTCGACAACCACCGATCCGGCGCGCGAGACGTTACGGTGAAGGGCGGCGAGAATCGCTGGCGTACTGCATTCACTGTCCCGATGCTCGTGCCAGTGGATATCGAGTTGCCGCCGCCCCCGCAGCGCGGCCCACGAGTCATCCGCGAGGACAGCCACGCCCCCGCGTGTGAAGGCATCACGCCACTCGGGTGCGATGGCAAACACTGCTCGCACGCCCGGCACGGATCGCGCGGCGCTGTCGTCGAAAGACCGAAGTCGACCGCCGAGTGTGGGGCATCGCGCAACCACGGCGCGCAGCATCCCGGGCAAGCGAATATCGATGCCGTAGACCGCACTGCCGTCGCTCTTGCTCGGCCCGTCGATGCGCCGTTGTGAGCGGCCGATCAGTCGACACTGGCCGGCGGGCTTGAGCTCGACGTCCGGATCGGACCTGGCAATCAGCGCTGCGGCCTCGGCAACCAGGCCGCCGTACGCGAGCCGCTGGTTTGCAGGCCCCACCACCACTCCCAACTCGGTACGGCAGGCCTGCGCAGACACCCTCCAGCGAGCGGCTGCAGCGCCGATCAGGCCGGCGCGAGCCCGGGCTCCCGCCACTCTCAGAGGACGCCACAGCGATTGAATACTGTTGCTTCCGACGGTCAGATGATCGTATCGGTCCGGGTCAACCGGGGCCTGCTGTACCTGAACCCGACCCCAGTCGACATCGAGCTCCTCGGCAAGCAACGCGGGCAGCGCGGTGAGCACGCCCTGACCCATCTCCGCCTTGGCTACCCACAGCACCACCTGCCCGTCCGGGTCAATCCTGATCCAGGCATCGAAAGGTGCGCGCTCGGTCGTCTTGGCTGCGGGCGTGAGATCCCAGTGGATTGCGAGCAATGCGCCGACAGCACACGACCCGGTGAGACCGAGGAACTGGCGACGTCCCGGATCGCAACCCAAGGAGTGACGATCCCCCTGGTCGCGCTCGCTGTGGTCGGCCGGCATGCGATCGAGGCTACACCCAGCGCCGGCGGCCGGCCTATGGTGGCGGCGTCAACCACCGCGCAAATACGTCAGCTCATCCTGCTCTCGTGAAGGGCGCTGCACGCCCGCGCAGCTATTCCGGCAGGGTAGCGCCGGAGCCGCCGAGTTCCTTGGGGAAGTCCTTCATCTTGGGCAGGCCGTCCTTGATGCGTAACACCGACTCCTGATAGTTGACGTGCAGTGCGGGCTGGAACTTCAAAGCCGGCAGCATGGCCGCGAACACGTCGGTGAGTTTCAGTGGCGGATGTTCCGTAAACACATGGCCCCCACAGGTCTTGCACCATTTGCGGTAGCTCACCGGGGTCTTGTTATAGGTGCCGATGTTATTGGCACCCTTGGTCACCTTGACCGCCGCAGGCTCCCAGAGACTGAACGCGTTGACGGGGCCCGCCGACCAGTGACGACACGATTCGCAATGGCAGAACCCCATGGCGGCAGGTTCGCCGCTCGCCGTGAATTCGACAGCACCGCAAAAGCAGCGACCTTTGTATTCACCCATAGCGCGCCTCCATCAAAGCGGAACAATTGGATCCAACTGCCAGCCGAGCAGGGCGGATGTTCCCCGCGTGCGGGGCGCGCGTCAATCGGCTCACCAACCGCTCACCGCGCGGGTGGGCGCGCCTGCAGGGACATGGAGAGCAGCGCCGCACCGCCAACGATCATGTTGACTCCGAGCAGCACGCCGAGAGCCCACACCGCGGTTCCGGGCAGGCCGGCGAGCAGGATCACGGCGAGCACCAGGTCGAGCAGCCCGCTCACTAACATCCAGCCCCAGCCGGCCGAGAAGCCCTTGCGGTGCTCGGTCGCGTAGAAGATGGATACGACGCCTTCGGCGATCAGGAAAGCGATCAGCACCGCCGTCAGTGACACGGTTCCCTGCACCGGTTGAGCGAGCAGCAGTCCGCCGGCAACGAGTCCGACGAGCGCCGACGCCAGCGACCAGCCGAAACCGGGCGCGTGACGGGCGCGAAGCGTGGTTACCAGGCCCATGGCGCCACTGAGCAGCAGCAGCCAGCCGAAGATCAGCGTCGCCGCCAGCGAGGCGAAGGCGGGTAGAAGGATCGCCAGCATGCCCAGCACAGTCAGCAGGATTCCCTCAACCAGGAACAGAGCCCAGTGCTCGTGGATCGCCGCGCTGACGGCGGCGGCGACCCGTTCGACGTCGGTCGTCTGGTTCATGGCCAGGATCCCCTGTAATCGGAAGGCATTTGATTTTTGATCGAAGCAGGCGCGCCGTAGGCAACGCGCGCTGCGCGCGTGAAGCCTACGCCGACATCGAGCGACCGTCCATGCTTCCCGGCACGGGCTCGCATGGGGGTCCGCGCAGGGGCCGGCAGAGCACCCGGATGTGAACGGGCTGCGCAGTTCCCGGCCGTTCGCGAGAACTGCGTCACGCCGGAGCATTTTTCGCTGGCCGGCGTCTCCATTTAGCCTCAAATTCGCCCCTGCGCGGCTGACTCACCGCTGGCCGCAGGTGCAGTCAGACTACGGAATCGCTCACAGATATCCGACGTGGATACACAAGTAATACCCGCGCAATCGATTCGCTTCGGCGACACACCACGCTGGGTTGATCGGCTCTTCATCGGGCTCGCAATTTACGTAGTCGCGGGGTCGGTGTGGATGCTCACCGGCTTCGGCGGACCGCAGATCACCCATTACGTCGGACTCCTGTCCGACGTGCCCGCCGCCCTCGCGAGCGTGGTGGTTGCCGCTGCCACGGCACGCCGCACGGCCCGTGGTGCGCTGCGAAGCGGATGGATCGCCCTGGCGGTCGCGCTGGCCTTGTATTTCGTCGGCATTGCCATCGGAGCGGTCTCCTGGCTGCGAGGCCAGGATCCCTTCCCGGGTCCCGCCGACATCATGTTCTGCGCATTTTATCCGGTACTGGCGGCGGCCGTTCTGTTCCTGATCAGGGCCGCCGCGGTACGCGTGCCCTGGATCCAACTGTCACTGGACGCGACGATTTTCGTGGTCGGTTTCGGCGCGTTCTTCTGGTTCCTGGTGATCCGTCCCGCGGCGCTGCACGTCGAGGTCGACTTCCTCAAGCAGGCCCTGAGTCTGGCGTACCTCGGGCTCGACTGTGTCGTGTTGCTCATACTGGGGGTGCTGGTCCTCACCGGCGCCGGCAGCGCCGGCGGCTGGCGCATTCCGCTGCTGCTCTTGAGCGGATTTGCAATCATGTTTCTCGGCGACATTCTCTGGTCGCTCGCCAAGGTGCGCGGCTACTACCTGCCGGGTGGCTTTCAGGATGTGCTGTACATGTTCTGCTACGTGCCCGTGGCCGCCGCCGGGCGCGCGCAGATGCGCGCCATTGCGGCGCTGGCGCGCACCATGTCGAATACCTCGGACGCTCTGGCGCGCTCCCTGCCGTACGCGGCGATGCTCGCAGCCTTTCTGGTACTGGTGTATCTCGCCCGCGGCGACATTCGCGGGCCATCGACCGTGATGACCATGATCGTGTTCGCACTCACGCTGCTGTTCATGGTCCGGCAGGGTGTGGTGCTGCGCGGGGATGCACTGCTGCGGGAGCGCCGAGCGGCGCGCATGGTCGAGGAGCGATACGCCTCGCTGATAGCGAATGCCTCGGATGTCATCATGATCGTCGCCCCCGACGGGATGCTGCGATTCGTGTCACCGGCCTGCGAGCGCACGCTCGGGCTCAAGCCGGAGGAGATCACCGGCAGGAGTCTTCCTGAGCTGTGGGTCGGGGAGGACGGTGAAAAAGTGCGGCTGTTCCTGGCCGAGGTGGCCGCCACGCGCTCCGGAACGGTAGGTCCGGTCGAGCTTCGTATCGAACGAGGCGCGCGGCGCTGCGTGATCGAGGGCGTCGGCAGTAATCTGACGGAGGATCCGGCGGTACAGGGGCTGGCGCTGAATTTCCGCGATATCAGCGAACGCAAGGCGCTCGAGGAACAGCTGCGGCAGCTGGCCTTCCACGATCCGCTGACGCTTCTGGCAAATCGAAATCTATTCCGGGATCGTGTGCAACACGCGCTCACCCTGGCCCAATTCGGGCAGGGTTCCGTCGCGGTGATGTTCCTGGACCTCGATAACTTCAAGAACATCAACGATTCGCTCGGTCATGATGCCGGCGACTGTCTGCTGCAGGCGGTCGCGCAGCGGATCGTCAAGACGACCCGTTCCTCGGATACCGTAGCGCGGCTCGGCGGCGACGAGTTCGCCGTTCTGCTGGAGGGGATTGCCACCGTCAGCGAAGTGGGGCGTCTGGCGGATGCGCTCATCGACACTCTGGATCTGCCGTTTACGCTCGAAGGCATGGAGGTACGCGTCGCTGCGAGCATCGGCGTTGCCTTCTCCACGCCCGATACCGGGGCCGAGGCGCTGCTGAGCAACGCCGACATCGCCATGTATCACGCCAAGGCAGCGGGCAAGAACCGTCACGTCACCTTTCAGCCGCAAATGCAGGACATGCTGCAGGAGCGATTGCGTCTCGAGGCGGATATCGGTCGTGCGCTCGCTCACGAGGAATTCTTTCTCGAATATCAACCGATAATCGACCTTGGCACCAAGAGCCTGCTCGGCGTCGAAGCGCTCGTGCGCTGGCGCCATCCGGAGGCCGGCATACTGATGCCCGGCCGCTTCATTCAGGTGGCAGAGGAGTGCGGCCAGATCGTCAAGCTCGGCCGCTGGGTGTTGAAGCAGGCCTGCCGTGACGTGTGTGCATGGCGCAGATCCATAGCCGGCGGGAGCGGCTTACGGCTGGCCGTGAACATTTCGGGCCGCCACTTGCAGCACGGCGAGCTGGTGGACGATGTCGCGCAGGCGCTGCGTGAATCCGGATTCGAGGCCGGCAATCTCGTCATCGAGCTGACCGAAAGCACGACCATGTACAACACCGAGGCGAACCTGGAGCGATTCCAGCGCTTGAAGGCGCTCGGTGTCAAACTCGCAATCGACGATTTCGGCACCGGTTACTCGTCGTTGTCCTACCTGCACCGCTTCCCGATCGACATTCTGAAGATCGATCGTTCCTTTGTGAGCCGGCTGACCAACTCCGACAATGGGCCGGAGCTTGCGCGTGCGGTCATCACGCTGGGAGAGACCCTCGGACTCGACACGGTGGCGGAAGGAATCGAGCACGAGCCCCAGGTCGCAGCGCTCCTGGCGCTGGGTTGCGTCGCCGGACAGGGGTTCCTGTTCGCAAAAGCCGGCTCCCTCGAGGAGCTGTCGACCAGTCCGTTCGTCGCCCGCCGTAACTTGCTGTGGACCGCGCACGCCGCGCGCGAAGAGCTGTCTGCGACCGGTCGGTTCAAAGCGCTGCGGGCACTCGCCCGGCGGGCCGCGGGGGCCGCGTAGGGGCGAGGCCCAGGCGCTGGCGTGCTTCTGCGGCCGATTGCACCCGCGCGCCCAGGAGTTCCACGATCTCCACCGCACGTTCCACCAGTTGAGCGTTGGTCGCGGGCACGCCCTTCACCAGGTAGAGATTATCCTCCAGACCCACCCGCACGTTGCCTCCCAGCAGCACGGCCTGCGCAACCATGGGCATCTGCATCCGGCCGACGCCAAAAGCTGACCAGTGAACCCCCGGCGGCAGGGCGTCTCGCATCGCTTGCATGGCCTCGGTGGTGGCCGGGGCGCCGTACTTGATGCCCAGACACAGCTGGAACAAGGCGGGTGCCTCGATGAGGCCTTCGGCGATGAGTTGGCGGGCGAGCTCGATGTGCCCGAGCTCGAAGACTTCGATCTCGGGGCGCACGCCCGTGCGGCGGTACTCCTGAGCCATGTTGCGCAAATAGCGCGGCGTGGTGCCGTACAGCACTTCATCGAAGTTGAGCGAGCCGCAGTCGAGGCTGGCGATTTCGGGCAGTAGCTCGACGATGTGGGCAATGCGCTCGCGCGGACCCACGAAGTCCGTACCGCTGCCGTAATTGAGGGGCGCATCGTCGGGACCCAGCAGCAGATCACCGCCCATGCCGCCGGTCAGATTGATGATCACCTCGTCATTGCTGCCGCGGATGCGCTCGCACACTTCCCGATACAGCGCCAGGTCGCGGCTGGGTGTGCCCGATGACGGATCACGAACGTGAACATGCACGATGGCCGCCCCGGCCGAATGCGCCTCGAGCGCCGATGTGGCGATCTGCTCGGGCGTGACGGGTACGTTGGCGTTTTTTCTGACCGAATCACCCGAGCCGGTGACGGCGCAGGTGATAAAGACCGCGCTGCTCAGCATCGCTGCACGCTTCGCATCGAGGCAGCATCAGCGATGCACTGTAAGAATTCAAGCTCGCCATCCTGGATAGTCCGGCGCCCGATTTGCCGTGGCCGCGGCGAGGAGACACGATAGCAGCATGACGCTGTGATCGACGGGAGGGCTGGTGACCACGACATACGATGTGATCGTTATCGGATCGGGACACAACGGGCTCGTCTGCGGTGCCTACCTCGCCAAGTCGGGTCTGAAGACCCTGGTGCTGGAACGCCGCGAGATCGTGGGTGGCGCCGCCGTTACCGAGGAGTTCAGCCCGGGATTTCGCGCCTCCCGATTTTCCTATGTGATGAGTCTGCTGCATCCGCGGATCATCAGGGATCTGGAGCTGAGCTCGTTCGGACTGCAGGTATTGCCGGCCAACGATCTGTTCTGCCCCCTCGGCGCCGACAACCACATCGTTTTCAGCGACGACATCAACAAGACCCAGGCCGAATTTGCGCGCTTCTCGCGTCACGACGCGGAAGTCTATCCGCAGTTCGCGCGTTATCTGGAGGAGTCCGCGGCCGTCGTGCGGCAGCTGCTGTTCGAGACACCCGTCGACCCGGTGCGCGGCTGGCGTGGCTTCAAGAAGAGTGCCGCCCTGCTATGGCGTCATCGCACCATCGGGGATCGTGCCTATCGGATGATCGACCTGTTGAGCCAGAGTGCCTACGACTATCTATCTGCCTGGTTCGAGCACGACACGATCAAATGCGTGCTCGCGTATTACGCCTCGATCGGCACCTTTGCGGGTCCCAGGTCCCCCGGCACGGCATACGTGCTCATGCATCACCTGATGGGCGAGCACCAGGGGGCGGGCGGTTGGGGGTTTGTGCGCGGCGGTATGGGCGGCATCACCGCGGCGATCGCGCGCTCGGCGGCGCGCTTTGGCATGCAAATCACGACGCAGGCACCGGTGGCGGAGGTACTGGTGAACGCAGGCCGTGCGCAGGGCGTGCGCACGGTCGACGGGCGGGAATTTCGCGCCCGGGTCGTGGCCTCCAATGCCGCGGCGACTACGCTGTTCCGGCGGCTGGTCGCGGCCCGGCACTTGCCTGCGCAGCTGTTGCGTGAGATCGACACGTTCCGCACGTTCTCGACGGCCTTCAAGATGAACATCGCGGCCCACGAGCCACCGCGCTACCGCGCCTTCGATGCGGCGCGCGAGCAGTTCGGATATCCGACCTACGTGCACATCGGCCCGGATATCGATTATCTGGAGCGCGCCTACGACGACGCCAAATACGGCTGGTACTCCAGGCGGCCGTTTCTGACCGCGGTGGTGCCCACGATCGTGGATGATTCCCTGGCCCCTGCGGGCAAGCACGTCGTCAATGTCTTTGGCGGTCACGCGCCCTATACGCTGCGGGACAATGCCTCATGGGCCGATGAGAAGCCCAATCTCACCAAGGCGGCGCTCGCGGTGCTCGATGAGGTGGCGCCCGGGTTTTCCGCACAGGTCATCGATGTCGAGACCCTCGTCGCGCCGGACCTCGAGGCCATCGTCGGCCTGCCCCAGGGCCATATCTTCCACGGCGAGCTCTCGGCCGATCAGCTGTTCTGGCAGCGTCCCGCACCCCATTGGGCGGACTACCGCACGCCGATCATCGGCCTGTACCAGTGCGGCTCGTCCTCACACCCCGGGGGCGGGGTTTCGGGCATTCCCGGACACAACGCGGCACGCGAGATTCTCAAGGACTGGAGGCGACTTTAGGCGAGTCCCCCGGCCCAGGGCGCCACTGGCGTCGCGTTCGAGGTACGATGTGCATCCTCTGTCGAAACGAGACTACGACGCGTGAGCACCGAGAGTTACCTCAGGCCCGACATCGCGGGCGAGAAGGCTTACGACCCGATGAGGGAGCCGCGCTTTACCGAGATTGCGACATTCATGCGTGCTCCTCTGGCAACCACACTCGAGAATGTCGACATTGGACTGATCGGGGTTCCCACGGATCTCGGGGTCACCAACAGGCCCGGCGCACGCCATGGCCCGCGCGAAATACGCAATGCCTCCAGCCTCATGCGAGCGTTCAATCTGGGGCTGGGCGTCAATCCGTACGAGCTGTGCCGGATTGCCGACCTGGGTGACGTACACCTCTCGCACCGCTTCGACCTGGAGAGGCAGAACGAGGATATCGAGGCCTTTTATCAGAAGGTCAAGGCGGCGAACGTCATCCCGATCAGCGCCGGCGGCGATCACTCCATTACCTATCCCATATTCAAGGCCATAGCTGCCAGGGCGCCGATTGGCATGGTGCATATTGACGCTCACACCGACACCTGGGGTGAGTTCTTCGGATCAAAATTCACTCACGGCGCCCCGTTTCGTCTGGCCGTTGAAGCCGGCGTGCTCGACCCCAAGCGCACGATCCAGATCGGCATTCGCGGCGGCCAGAACTTCATGGACGGCATCGAGTTCTCACGATCGCACGGCATGCGCGTGGTCTTCATCGAGGAGTTCGCCTCACTGGGGGTCGAGCGCGTCATCGAGGAGGCGCGCGCGGTGGTGGGCGATCGACCGACGTACATCTCATTCGACGTGGACGGGCTCGACCCCGTCTACGCACCCGGTACCGGCACCCCCGAGGTCGGGGGCATCACCACCCTGGAAGCCCAACGCCTGCTGCGCGGTTTGCGGGGTCTGAACCTGATCGGTGGTGACGTGGTCGAGGTGGCGCCGCCTTACGATCAGACCGGTAACACGGCTCTGGTCGGAGCTACCATGATGTTCGAGATCCTGTGCCTGATCGCCGACCGACACTTTGGTGCCGGCCGTGGTGACCGGCCACGCGATCGCTGAAGCCCGGTGAGCGCAGCCACAGACTGAGGGATGGAGAACATCGCCGCTGCCGTCACGAGCGCTTGCGACCGTGCCCCGGGACTTGTCGATGCAGCTGAACAAGCCTTATCTGCTGTTTCTCGGCGCCAGCCAATCGATGACCGATTGCAAGACGGCCGCGGGCCTGCGCGATTGGTGTCGCGACGACGTCATCGGACAGATGGGCCTGCACGGGTGTGCGGTGGATCTGGGTCTGCCCTGGTACCAGCCCGCTGAAGCCGTTGCGGCGGGTGCCCGATCGTTCGTCATCGGTGTGGCCCCCGTGGGTGGCGCCATTCCGATGGAGTGGCGGCCCGCGCTGTTGGAGGCGGTGGCGGCGGGTCTGGACATCGTCAGCGGCATGCACACCCGACTCGCCTGCGTGGCGGGTCTGGCGGAAGCGGCACAACGGCGCGCATGTCGTCTGCTCGATGTCAGGCACAGCGACCGGACGTTCGCGGTGGCGAGCGGCGTGCGACGCCCCGGCCGGCGGGTGCTGACCGTCGGCACGGATTGTGCCCTGGGGAAGAAATACACCGCGTTGGCCCTGACCTCGGCGCTGCGTACGCGCGGCATCGCCGCCACCTTCCGGGCGACGGGGCAGACCGGCATCATGATTGCGGGAGCCGGCGTCGCGATCGACGCGGTGGTCGCCGATTTCGTCGCCGGAGCGGCAGAGTCGTTGTCACCCGCCAACGAGCCTGGGCACTGGGATGTGATCGAAGGGCAGGGCGCTTTGTTCCACCCGGCCTACGCCGGCGTTACTCTCGGCCTCATACACGGCTCTCAGCCCGATGCTCTGGTGCTGTGTCACGACCCGTCGCGTCGCTGCATGGACGGGTTTCCGGAACATCAGATCCCGAGCCTGGAATCAGCCATGAGCCAGTATCTGACTGCGGCCAAGGTGACCAATCCAACTGCGCGGTTCGTGGGGATCAGCCTGAATACCTCGGGCCTGGACGGGGCATCGAGGCGCAAGGTGATGACCTCTGTCGCAGACGACTTCGCTCTACCCGTCATCGATCCGATCCTCGACGGAGCGGGAGCCATCGCGGAAGCTCTGGCAGCGCAATTCGCTGCGGACAAGGCGCAATGAGACTCGCGGTCGAGGCAGAAAGGTGGCCGTATCGGACGCCGTTTCGAATCTCGCGTGGGGTGGAAGAGGCTCTCGATGTGCTGGTCGTCACGCTGCGGGATGAGCGAGGGCACCTCGGTCGTGGCGAAGCCGCCGGTGTCGACTATGCGGGTGAGACGATCGATACCATGAGGCAGGAGCTGGCGGCACTCGCGCCTGCTCTGGAAGCCGGGCTCACGCGCTCGCAGCTGCAGCGTCTGCTTCCGGCAGGCGGGGCGCGCAATGCGGTCGATTGTGCCTTGTGGGATCTGGAGGCCAAGACGACGGGGGTCTCGGTCTGGGCGCGCTCGGGCTACGACCCCCCGCGGCCGCTCGTGACCTGCCTTACCCTCGGCATCGACACCAGCGAGGCCATGGGGCGCGCGGCGCGCGCGGTGCGCGGCATGCCGGTGCTGAAGGTAAAAGTGAATGCGCTGCAGCACCTCGAGGCAGTGAGAGCAGTGCGCGCAGCCTGCCCGGAGGCCGCGATTCTGGTGGATCCCAATCAGGCGTGGTCCATCGAGCTGCTGAACGAGCTCGCTCCCGAGCTGCATGCCCTTGGCGTGGTGCTCATCGAGCAGCCGTTGCCGGTGCACGCGGAGGCAGAGCTCGCTGACTACCGTGGACCGGTTCCCCTGGCAGCGGACGAGTCCTGCGCCGATGTGGCATCGTTGCGAGCGCTTTCGCGAGCCTACCGGTATGTCAATATCAAGTTGGACAAAGCCGGCGGTCTCACCGAGGCGCTGGCGGTGGCGAGCACCGCGCGCGCCGTGGGGTACGACATCATGGTCGGCTGCATGGCCGGAACATCGCTCGCCATGGCGCCGGGCATGGTGGTCGCACAACGCGCGAGCATCATCGACCTCGACGGCCCGTTGCTGCATGCTCGCGACCGTACACCCGGCATTGAATATCGCAACGGCCTCATGCAGGTCCCGCCCCCGGAACTGTGGGGTTGAGGTCGCCGGCGAGATGCCGCGGGGCGGGGGCCGTATGAATAATGACAACATTCAGCAACGGATCGCGCACGGGCCGCTCACCTCGTTTCAGCTCGCCGCCATCGCGGTGTGCATTGGACTCAACATGCTCGACGGCTTCGACATTCTCGCGATGTCCTTCTCCGCCTCGGGCGTCAAGGCCGCGTGGAGCCTGCAGAATTCTCAGCTCGGGGCGTTGTTGAGCGCCGGTCTCGTCGGCATGGCTCTGGGCTCGCTGTTTCTGGCACCGTGCGCCGACCACTGGGGCCGGCGCCGGATCATCCTCCTGTCGGGCGTGATCGCGGGACTCGGAATGCTGCTTTGCACGGCCGCACGCGGCTTCGCGGATCTGCTGGCGCTGCGGGCCCTGACCGGCATCGGAATCGGCAGCACGATCGCGAGCGTTGCGGTCGTCGTGTCCGAGTACGCCCCGGACCGATGGCGCAGCACGGCCCTCGCTGCCTATGCGACCGGCTACCCGGTCGGCGCGACCATCGGCGGCGCGCTGACCGCAGTGGCCATTCCCCGCTATGGCTGGCGTTCGGCCTTTGCGATTGGCGGTGCGATGTCGCTCGCACTGCTGCTGGTCGCCTGGCGTCGGTTGCCGGAGTCGCTCGATTTCCTGATCACGCGCCGCCCGCCGGAGGCGCTGCGCCGGCTGAACGCGCTGCTCGAGCGGATGGGCTCGCCGGTGCTGAGCGTCCTGCCTGAGCCTGCGGTGGCCCCCGGGCTCGGCAACGGCGCCGCCTCGCTCCAACTGCTGCTCACAGGCAGAACGCTGCTCCTGTGGCTGACGTTCTTCTGCACCATGGCGGGCTTCTACTTCATGGTCAGCTGGACCCCGCGGCTGCTGAACGCCGCGGGCCTGACCGCTGCACAAGGATTGACCGGGGGCGTATTGCTGAATCTTGGGGGCATTGCCGGCTGCGGGGGATTTGCGGTCGCGGCCGCGCGCGCCGACGCGCACCGATTGCTCCTCGGCTCCCTCACCGCATCTGCGCTGTTGATTGCGGCCTTCGGCATCGCCGTGCACCGGCTCGACCTGGCCCTGTGGACGGCGCTGCTCCTGGGCGTGCTCTCGAATGCGGCGATGTCCGGCCTGTACGCCGTGGGACCGCCGCTGTATCCGACCGCAGTGCGCGCGACCGGCATGGGCTCGGCAGTCGGTATTGGCCGCCTGGGGGCGATCCTGGCGCCGCTCGCCAGCGGCGCGCTACTCGATCGCGGCTGGGCCCCGGCGCAACTCTATTATCTGTTCAGCGGTCCGTTCGTGATCGCCGCGATCGCGATGCTCATCATCGGCCGTGCCCCCTCAAGGCTGACAGCGGCGTTGCCTGAGGCGGGTGCTGCGACGGGAACCGGGAGATGACTGCAAATCGCGCTGGGGGGTGGGGAATGGGCGTGCTGCCTCGTATCGTGCGAGGCGAGGGCAGCTACGTTTACGACGCCGACGGACGGCGCTACCTCGACGGTTCGGGCGGACCCGCCGCCTTCAGTATCGGCCATGGTAACCGCGAGGTGAACGCGGCTATCGCCGCGCAGCTCGATAAGGTCGCGTGCGGATACCGGTACCTCTTTACGAGCGAAGCCCTCGAGCAACTGACCAGGCTGCTGCTTGCGTGCTGCGGACCGGAGTTCAAGCACATCGTGTACTCGGGCAGCGGCTCGGAAGCGGTCGAGTCGGCGCTGAAGGTTGCGCTGCAGTACTGGGAGGCGCGCGGGCTGCTGGCGAAGAAGCGTTTCATCGCCCGCGAGCGCTCCTATCACGGCAACACCCTGGGCGCGCTCTCGGTGTCAGGCTTTCTCGAGCGACGGCGGCCGTTCGAGGGAAGCCTCCTCGATGTCTCGTTCGTGTCGGCCGCGAACGCGTACCGCCCGCTGCGCGGGCTCGCCGGCGCTGAGCTGGTCGCTGCACTGGCTGAGGAGCTCGATGCGCGCCTGCGGGCGCTAGGCCCGGAGACAGTCGCGGCGTTCATTTTCGAGCCGGTCGTCGGGGCGGCAGGCGGGGCGGTGCCGGCTCCACCCGGATACGCGAAGGCAATTCGCGCGGTTTGCGACCGGCATCAGGTACTCGTGATCGCCGACGAGGTGATGTGCGGGGCCGGCCGGTGCGGGACCTGGCGTGCTCTGGAGCATGATGGAGTGGTCCCCGACATCATGGCGGTCGGCAAGGGACTCGCCGGAGGCTACATCCCCCTTGCGGCAACGATCCTGCGCAAGGAGCTCGGCGATATGATCCTCTCGGCGCAGGGCGCGATCCTGACCGGCCACACGTACTCGGGACACACTGCCGCGTGCGCTGCGGGTCTTGCAGTTCAGCGCATCATCGAGCGCGAATCACTGATATCGCGAGTCCGCGTGCGTGGTGAGACGCTGCGCCGCGAGCTGCAGGATGCGCTCAGACGCTTCGATGAAGTTGGCGACGTGCGCGGCCGCGGGTATCTCATCGGTATCGAGCTCGTCCAGGATCGCGCGACTAAGGAGCCCTTCCCGGCGGAGCGGGCCTTGAGCCAGGCGATCGGTCGCCGTGCGTTCGAGGAGGGCCTGATCTGCTATCCCTGCGCGGGGAACGTCGGCGGTGTGAAAGGCGACACGATCATCGTGGCGCCCCCTTTCAATGCCTCCGAGGGGGAACTCTCCGAGCTTCTGGAAAAGCTCGCCGGGGCGATCGGCCGCACACTCGCGGCAGGGTGACATTAACGGATCGATGCCGGCACCGGTCAGTTCGCCAGGACCTCAGAACCGCATCGCCACCTTGAGTCCGATCGTGCGCGGCTGCGCCGGGATGATGTACGGCTGCGTGTCCACTGGGCGGGGCGATGTATCGGAGAGCGTGGGAGCCGTCTGCGTAAACCGCGAGAGCTGTGCGAGCCGGTCGAACAGGTTCGTGATGTACAGTTCCCCAGTCAGCTTGTCGGCGGTGGCACCCATCCTGAGATCTACCAGGGCGTAGGCAGGCATGGCTCCAACAACGGCCGACTGATCGACCCGCAACTGAACCGAGGCCGAGGACTGGTACGTCCAGTTGCCCTGGATATAGGGCTCCCATTTCCCGATCGGGTTCAGGTTAAACCGCGCGACCAGGCTGCCCTTGAAGTCCGGGGTAATCGGCAGATGGGTTCCTTCCGGAGCCCAGACATAGCTGAATACGCCATCGGAATGCGTGCCCGGACAAGGCGGCCCATGGGAACAAAGCGGCTGGGTCAAGTGCGGGTTGATCCACTGGAAGTTGAGACTCCCAAGGAACTTCGGGGTGGGCGCCCACTCGATGCTGCTCTCGAGGCCCGTGACACGGGCGCTGGCGCCGTTCTCGATGATGGTGACGCTGTTGACGCCCAGGAACGAGTACTGGAAGTCGTTCCAGTCCTCGCGGAAGATGGCGCCATTCCAGCGCAGGTGGCGATTGAACAGCTGCGTCTTCCAGCCGATTTCGTAGTTCTTCAGGAAATCGGCGCTGTAGGGCGGGATACCGGCCGCGGCCGTGCGGTTCACACCGCCCGGTCGGAAGCCCTTTGAGTAAGTCGCGTAGACCATCGCGTCCGGCATGAGCTTGTATGTGAGGTTGACGCGTGGCACGGTGCCGTGCTCAGCGATGCGCTTCGCCAGGTCAGTGCAGGGTGCGAACTTGACGGGAGTCGGAATGAAGTTGCCGGCGGCATCCGTGAAGCAGTGCGACATGCCCGACCCGCTGGGGGAGTAGCCGTTCGAATATCCAAAGAAGCCATCCAGGGTGTTGTCGAACTTGTAGGCGCGAATTCCCCCGGTCAGCGAGAGCTTAGTGGTCATATCCCAAGTGGCCTGGGCGAATACCGCCTGGTCCCGATCGACACGGGTCTCGTCGGTGAGCCAGATGGTCTGGAACAGGGTCGGTATCGAATACGCGTCCGACAGGCCGGCGGGATTCTGCGGCGAGCCGTACGGGTTCACGAACCCGTAACCGGGCATGGTGTACTGCTCCAGGATGTTGTGCAGCTGACGCTGGATGAAGACACCGAAGGTCCCCTTGACGGGCAGCTGCACGGGGGTGCTGAGCCGCAGCTCGTGACTCCACTTCTCGTAGTCGTGCCGGCTGTTGACCAGCTCCTGGGGCATGATCGGGTTGCCGCTGTTTCCGGTCCAATAGATACCTGAGCCGTATACGCGATCGTAGAACACCGAATAGTCGCTGTAATCGGCGAGCGAGTGTGTGTCGCGCTTGAAGAAGCTTCCCGAGTACACGAGATCAAGGTTGCTGAGCTTGCCCTCCACGGTCAGCGCGCTTTGATACCACGAGTCCGATGAGTTTTCCGGTGCGAAGTGCGCGAGCTGCAGGTCGCGGACACCCGGGTCATAGGCAAAGAAGCCCTCCGTCGTGACCTTCTGTGCCATGAAGGTCGGTGTGATCGTCCAGTCCCCGAGGTTCCACCGCAGCGCGCCGCGGCCGCCTTTGGTATTTACCGGGTTGTAATCGTTCTTCACGTAGGCGGCGTTGTTGATTGAACCCGCGCCAAGCGGCGCGCTGGACACAGGCGTGCAAGGATAGTTATTGGGTATCACCGACCCGTTTGCCTGGTATGCGCTCACCTCTGCCTGGCCGCTCCAGGCGCCAAAAGTGCGGACTCCGTTGAAGATGCAAGCGTTGGCGTTGGTGCCGGCGACGTTGCTGATGTATCCGCCGTCGTGCTCATCCCAGCCTACGAGTCGCACCGCCATGCTCGAGGTGATCGGAATATTCACGAAACCTTCGACCTCGTAACCGCTGCCGTGCCGCAGGATCTGAGTGCCCTGCACGTCCACGCCCGCGCTGAACTTGGTCGGGTCGGGTTTGTTCGTGATGATGCGCACCGTGCCCGACTGCGAGCTCGCGCCGTAGAGCGTGCCCTGCGGCCCCTCGAGGACCTCGATGCGCTGAATGTCGTAGATGTGAATGTCGACGTTGCCGTCGATGGTCGTGACCGGCTGCTCGTCGAGGTACTCGCCGACGCTCGGCTGAGAGCCCGAATGGTTCGTCCCGCCGCTCGCGATACCGCGGATGTAGATGTGGGACTCGCCCGGCTCGCCGTTCCCACCCTGCCCCTCACCGCGCACGTAGGCGATACCCGGCGCGAACTTCACGTAGTCGTCGATGTTGACGATGTTGAGCTGCTCGAGCTTCGCGGTATCGAGGACCTGCACGCTGATAGGCACGTCCTGCAGGTTCTCGACGCGCTTCTGCGCGGTCACGATGATCTCTTCGAGGCCGCGCGTGCCCGCCGGAGCCGCGCTCGCCGGCGCTTGCTGCGCAAAGGCGGCCTGCACCGCCGCCGCGAGTAGCGTCGATGCAACAGGAATCGCAGTTCGAATGACTCTCCGGTGCTTTCGGGTCAGTTCCCGCGTGATTTTACGGCGTCGGCTACGGGTCATCGGTCGGCCCCCGTTGTGGTTATTTAGTAACCCCCAGACGCAGCAAGCCTACGCCAAGCGCACAAAATTTCAAATCCTTGCAGCTGTTGCCAGGTACTCATCGAGCGCGGAACCCAGGGCTTCCTTAAGGGGACTGAGCCAAGGTTCGTAGTTTCGCCAGTGCTCGAGCCCCTCGTCGAAAATCGGCTGGCGTACCTGCTCGGAGCTCGCCGTGCGTACCGCGCGCGGGTTGTCGTAGAACCTGAGGCACCCCGCCTCGAAGGGCAGCTTGCAGTAGGCGAGCAGGCGCCGAACCTCGGACTCCGTATCGGCGACGACCGTCTCGTAGTGGACTCGGTGAATCCTCCCCGGAAGGACGCGGTCGAAGTGCGCCATCAGCTCGACGTAGTCGCGGTAGTAGCGGCCGAGATCTTCGAGGTCATAGGTAAAGCTCTGACCGCGCGCAAAGTGCTGCTTGAAGCAGGAAAAGCCGCAGGCGAGCGGATGCCGCCGGGCGTCGATGATCCGGGCGTTCGGCAGCATGAGCTGAATCAGACCCACGTACAGCCAATTGTTGGGATTCTTGTCTATGAAGAAGGGCGCCCCGGTCTTGCGCTGCACGCGGGTCGACTCGCGGTAGCCGGCACCGAGCGCGTGCAGTGCGTCGCGATCGAGCCCGGCCAGCATTTCGGGAAAGCCCGGACCTGCCTCGCGCGCGCGCGCATTGAGCTCATGCACGATCCGCGGAACGTCCGGGAGCTCCATGGTCCCTTCGACCAGCGAGTGACTGGCGAGGATCTGCTCGAGCAGCGTGGATCCGGCCCGCGGAAGTCCGACGATGAATATCGGGTCCGGAGCCGGGCAACCCCAGCCCGCGCGGGCGGCAAAGAAATCAGCCGTGAACAGCTCTTTCAGGCGGCGCATGAGATCCGCATTATCGTTGGCACTGTACGGGTGCGACCTGCGACGCAATGCATTCCCCGCGGCATAGTGCGCAAAGGAGTCCTGGTAGGATCTGGCATCCTCCAGCGTCTTGCCGAGCGCGAATTCGAAATGCACCCGATCGTCGTCTGCCAGATCCTTGCGTCCGAGCGCCGCGCGCATGGCGCGCGTCTCCTCGTCGGTGAAGCGAAAGGTCTTCAGGTTCGCCAGGCTCCAATAGGCTTCGCCCAGAGTCGGGACCATTGAGATCGCGCGACGATAAGCCGAAACGCTGTCATCCTGCCGTCCCGCGGTTCGTAACGCGTGACCATAGCTCATCCAGATCTTCGCCTGGCCAGGGTGCTCCTTGAGGAGCTCTTCGTAGACTCGGACGGTCTCGTCGTAGCTGCCGAGGTTGGCAAGAATGGCGGCCAGCAGACTTCGATAGCCAGGATCGCGCGGCGCCTTGGCGAGCAGCTGCTCGATCTGCTTGAGAGCGGCCTCCGCCCGGCCGCTTCGATTCAGCAGGCTGGCGTAGTTGTTGCGCGCGGCATCGAAGCCCGGCGCGAGCTCGAGACAGCGTTCGAGGAGTCGCAGTGCATCGACGATGTGCTGCAGCCGGGCCGCCACCTCCGCCTGCATCCTCAACGCCGCGATATCCGTGGGAAAGCGCTGCAGGTGAGCGGCGAGGCGCGTCTGGGCTACCGGGAGATCGTTCGCGACGAGAGCAGCCGCGGCCTCCAGCAACCGCGGATCGTACGTCGCGGCCTTGATGTAGCGTGCACGCGTCTGATCTGCGCCAGCCAAATCGCCGGCGGCATCGAGCTGATCGGCGAGCAGACGCCAGCCGTCCGCGAGGTCGGGCTTGAGCGCAACGGCACGGCGCAGCGCCGTGATCGCCTCCGTGCCTCGATCCGATTCGGCGAGGGCGGCTCCGAGCTCGAGGAACACGGCGCCGACCGCGGTCTGCTCGCATGCCAGGGGCTCGAGCACCTCGAGGGCGGCCTGCGTCTGG
>Ga0137418_10000873_pt1 | contig 27698 bp, 25 predicted proteins | sample CZODoug3_1_2_16f_FD_122242 | JGI IMG/M metagenome (GOLD analysis project Ga0137418, IMG submission 122242) | Vadose zone soil fungal communities from Angelo Coast Range Reserve, California, USA - CZODoug3_1_2_16fungal (Hybrid Assembly) | ecosystem: Environmental > Terrestrial > Soil > Vadose...
GGCCTCCCGTCACCGCCCAATTGGTGGTGGGGGAGGGCGCCGCCTGCCCCGGTAACTTTTTTGCGACGCGCTGCTCTGTGGCGGCATCTCCCATGTGCAGCAGGATCTCCGCGATCCACGCGCCGATTTGCTCCATTTCCGGTTCCTTCATTCCGCGGGTGGTGATGGAGGGGCTGCCGAGGCGGATGCCGCCGGCCTTCATTGGCGGCAAGGGATCGAACGGGATGGCGTTCTTGTTCACCGTGATTCCGGCGCGGTCCAGCGCTTTTTCGGCGTCGCTGCCGGTGAGGCCGCGCGAGTGCAGCTCGATCAGGAAGAGGTGATTGTCCGTGCCGCCGGTGACGATGCGGAATCCCTGCTTGGCGATAGAGGCGGCGAGCGCGCGGGCGTTGGCAACGACTTGCTTCTGGTAGTCGCGGAAACCCGCTTCCATGGCTTCTTTGAGGCACACGGCTTTCGCCGCGATCATGTGGACCAGCGGGCCGCCTTGCATGCCGGGGAAGGTGAGCCGGTCGATCTCCTTGGCGTAGGCGGCGCGGCAGAGCACCATGCCGGCGCGCGGGCCGCGGAGCGTCTTGTGCGTGGTGGTGGAGACGATATCGGCGTGCGGGATCGGGCTCGGATGCACGCCCGCAGCGACGAGGCCGGCGATGTGGGCCATGTCCACGAAGAAAAGGGAATCAACCGCTTTGGCGATTTTCCCGATGCGCTCGAAATCGATGATACGGGAATACGCGCTGGCTCCGGCCACGATCATGCGCGGCTTATGTTCGTGGGCCAGCTTTTCGATTTCGTCGTAATCGATGCGCTCGTCTTCCTGGCGCACGCCGTAGGCGATGAATTTGTACATGCGGCCGCTGAAATTGAGCGGATGGCCGTGGGTGAGATGGCCGCCGTGGGAGAGGTTCATGCCCAGCACGGTGTCGCCGGGCTTCAGCGTGGCCATGTAGACGGCTACGTTCGCGGACGTGCCGGAATGCGCTTGCACGTTGGCGTGCTCCGCGCCGAAGAGTTCCTTGGCGCGATCGATGGCGAGCTGCTCGACTTTGTCGGCGTATTCGCAGCCGCCGTAATAGCGCTTGCCCGGATAGCCTTCGGCGTATTTGTTGGTGAAGATCGAGCCCATGGCCTCGAGCACTGCTTCGGAGACGAGGTTCTCGGATGGAATCAACTCGAGCCCGGTGGCTTGGCGCTTGGCTTCGTCGCGCAGCAGTTCGGCGATTTGGGGATCGACGGCGTCGAGCGGCCGGTTCATGCGATTGTTGGCGTCAGTCGTTTGCGTCATCGTTAGTCCTTGATTGAAGGACTCCATCTTACACCGGGCACTCGCGGTTCCAGAAAGAGGCCCACCTCAGAAGGTGGGCGCTACAAGAGCAAAGTCGCATCGCAGGCTCGTTTGTCGGAGATGGGGTGGCCCCCCCCCCGGGGTTTTACGTAAGTGTTCATTCTAAAGATAGTTAAAGTCTTTTGTTTTGATACACTTTTGCAAGTGTTCATTCTAAAGGGAGTTAGGGGCTTTCGGTGCAGAGCCTGGACGGCGGGGGTACCCCCACCCCGGTGTGTTTGCGTAAATGCGGTAGATAAAGGGGTTAGCGAGCGATTCGGCGTAAAAGCGGCAGATAAAGGACTTAGCGTTTCGGGCGAGAACAGAAACAGATCGAGTTGCGGGGAAAAGGAGGGGCGAAACGGGGACACGGTCAGTAGAACCTGGTCCAAAGATTACCGCATCCGTTACTATTTGTCAAGTGAGAAATAAAGGCTGGGGATTGAATAGTTTGCGGGCGAGTGTATGGGGCAAATCAAAAGAGGGAGCAAAAGGGAGCCAACCGAACGTCATAAGCCCCACCCTTGCAGGAACAAACGGCGCAAGGATGGCTACCCGTCAACTGGGTGGGGGACCAGGTTGAACGAACCTATGTCTCCCGCCACAAGTTCGGTCCGTGAGTTGTCGAGCCATAGGGAAGCAAAAAAGGGTTTACGCGTCGTCGACTCAGAGCTTTCTTCAGGGGCTAAAGCCCGCGTTGAGTGACGTCGGTCGTGGCGGCTGAAGCCCCCACCTCCTAAAGAGGACCGCGAATGCCCTTGTGGCACGGTTGAAACCGTGCCGTGGCGAAAAGCGCCAGGCTAAAGCCCGCCGCTAGGTAACGGTGAAAAGCAGATTCCTCGGTCAGGCTTATGCGGATCATCAGGATTATCTTTGACGGATGGAACTTTCTTGGTGAAAAGGGCATCGGTGAGTGTAGGGGCAAGTCCCGAGGGTAGGTCGAGGATTGTGTGAAAGAGGGTAGTGCTATGAAGCAAAGCATCAGCAAGGTATTGTTTGCGGCGACGTTTGTGGTTGCTGCCAGCGTTCAGGCTGGGGCCGTCGTGCGTACCAAGGCTATCGTGGTGGAATCCCCCGCGGATCTGCCGGAATTGGCACGAGGTCGCGGGGAAGCGATGTATCTGCACCGCACGTCCGATGGAAAAGCGATCCTCTACATCGAAAAGGAGCAGGGGCGAACGCTTGCGTTCCTCGACGTCACGGACCCGGCAAGCATCAAGGCTATTGGACAGGTTACGCTTGAGGTTCCGGCGTCGTATGACTTTGTGCAGGACCTGGCAGAGTCTGCAGTGCTGATTCACTACCGCAATCACTCTGGATTTGCGGTGATTGGTCTAAAGGACTACAAACAACCAACACTCAAGAGCGAACCAGCGTACCTGCACCCGTCGAGAGTGGAGGCTGAGGGCTCGAGCGGCCTATTCTTGATCTCCGGGAGCCGCGCGAGTGCGCCGGCGCGAGAACCCGAATACGAGGTCCTGAATATTTCGAATCCGTCGAACCCCACACCGCTCGCGACAGTTCAGGGTGTGATCCAGCGACTGGATCGGCCATCGACGGGTACCGTTTTTCTGTTGAACGACCAAGGTCTTACGGTCGTACGATGCCTGGCTGCGGAGCAGGAACATCAGACCGAGCAATGGCAGAAGGAACACCCTGGCTAGAGCGCTGGCGGGCGGTGGCGCACGCTTGCGTCTTTGAGAAAGAACTCACCGGTTGCGTCTCGGCGTCGTCGAGGGCGAAAAAATCGGTGAGGCGCGCCTGTAGGTTCCGGCGAGGTTCAGGTCAATGATCATTCAATCTTCTGCGGTGCTTTGCTGTTATCTAGTTGTTTGACCGCCGCAGCGTCCGTTTGTTTGCCGGCCGTCTCGGCAATGCTCTGTAGCAGCTAGGACGGTGCCAGCATCGAAATATGCCCCAACATCGGTTATGCCCGTCTCCAGGCTGAATTGTGTGGCTCCTGCCTTCATGTGATGTTCATCATGAATGTCCGCTAGCTGACTGGCCCTCAGCACGGGCATCTTTTCTGATTTTGCCGCGCTTCCTCGTGCTTCCTCGTCCTACGGGGACGTGTGCACGGCTAAACAGTGAAACAACTGTTTCACTTTGAAACGCTACGCGGTATGATTAAATCGTCATGTCCACCAAACGGTTCTATGTTCCCCCGTGCTTGACCGTTTATGAACCGAAGGACCTTCCGGAATGGATGAGACCGCCGCGAAGGGACTTTTTTGAAAGTCCGAAGGTAGCGCCCACTTATACAGCGGTAGTGGATCGGGATCACAAGTACGTCGACGTTTCCGAGAGCTTCTGCGAGCTTGTCGGCTACAAAATGGAGGAGCTCATCGGAATGCCTTACGATCGACTAACCGCGGTCGATAGTGCCGACATTCCGACGACATACCGTATGTTTTCCAAACTCGGGTACATGCACGGGCTGTGGATGTTGGTGCATCGCACCGGATACCGGATCCTGGTTCGGTATGAGGCTTGGCTGCGACCCGACAAAAACGTGCAATCGAATCTGGAACTTGTGCAGAACATTCTTTAAGGGGGCCGTGCTTTAAAGCGACGGAGGCGTAACTCTGCAGAGAACATATTTTACGTACAGTAACAAAGGAGTTGACCCAGCCACGTGCGCGGCGCTAGGTTATTTGCCGTTTCCCGGAGAACTCGTGGTTTAACCCGGCCTTCGCGATCATGTTAAGAGCTGTGTCCAGCGAAATCACCGCAAGAGCCGCCGATGGACTGGGCCAGCCTAGGGAGGGACGTCAAATGCAGGGCCTAGTCAGATGGTTCAACAATACGAAAGGGTATGGCTTCATCGGGCGCGACGAAGGTCCCGATGTGTTTGTCCACTACTCGGGGATTGTGGCCGAGGGATACAAGACATTAGACGAAGGGGACGAAGTCGAATTCGAAATTGTGCAAGGCGCTAAAGGACCGCAAGCCGCAAATGTGGTCCGGCGGGCTCTCAATTCTGCGGCGCCGAATCCAGTGGTGACGAACGGGAAAAAGCCGGATGTGCCACCCCGTTTGGCGGCGAACGACCCGATGGATGTTCCGGAATGGGTGAAACTGCTGCGGGAGGATTTGCTTACCGGCTTGCACGTTGCGCCCACCTACACAGCGGTAGTAGATCGGGATCGAAAATATCTTGACGTCTCAGAGAGCTTCTGCGAGCTGGTCGGGTACGAGAGCAAGGATTTGATTGGAACGCCTTACGATGCGTTGACAGCGCCGAACACGATTCACATTCCAACCACGTACGATCTGTTTTCCAGAGTCGGATACATGCACGGCCTCTGGACGCTGGTTCATCGCACGGGATACCGCATTTTGATTCGATATGAGGCCTGGCTCCGAGCGGATACGAACATACAAGCGAACATGGAGCTGGTGCAGACCCTCCCGTAGATTGTACGCCTGATTGATTGGCGCAAATGTCTCGGAGTTTACTGAGGCCTTCGCTTGGTTGGACCGTCGAATATTAGTGTTTTGTTTTGCGTGATCTGACTGAATATCATGTACTCACCCGGCGCAATTGTGGCTAGTTGCTGCACCTTGGATTTCGCGACCTCAAAACTTTCCGCCGCTCCCTTCCACACGTAGGTTCCATCCTGCATTTTGAAAATGTCTAACGGTGCGAGCATGGATCGATCTCCCTTGGAAAATAGCTACTTTGACCCGGCGCAATCGCCCACGTCGCGAAAACGTGCCTCCGTCGGACCCAGTTGGGTTTCTGTTCATTCCCCCAACGAATTATTCCCAATCGATGGGCGAAAAGTTCCGAGCGAATGAAAGTCATTTTTAAAAAATCACACGTACTGCGGTTTATTGATCGCGGTGTTGCGTGCCATCGCGCATCCAGTGAATGAGGGCATAAAGCATGAAGCCGTCACCGAGCAACCCAACCATTAGTAATGCAATGACAGCCATCGGCGGCACAATCCTAGCGGTATAGTCCGAAAGTTGGCGGGCACGACATCTCGAAGTAGTCCGTCGCTCTTGATACGGACTCGAAAGAGATTGTCGCGCCCATATTGATAGATGCGCGACACGGGCTGTCTCGTTACGCCATTTGCAAATTTTCTCGATTTTTTTAGAAAAAGAGTTGCGAGCAGGAGTACGGAATGAACGCAGAGCAATGAAAGCACGCGAAAAGCTTCTTGAGTGAATCTGCTTTGTTAACGCAAGTTTAATTTTTCGAGCGCTATACGGCTCGGCCGCGCGGTCGCGAAGGTGATTTGGATGCGGAGCGGAAGCGGCGTGCGGCAAGAAAGCCGAGGCAGTTGGGTCCAGATGACAATCAGGGACGCAGCACAAAATTTGAGCGGCATTGCTGCCGGTTACACAGCGCTCTCTTGAACTGAGTTGCCAAGAAAACGTTCGGAGCCTCCCTCGGAAAGCGGGGCGCGGCACAGAATTGTTGCTCTGCAGAGCTTTTCCAGCCGGGAGCGGCGTCCACAAACTTTTTCGCCTAATTCAATACACATAAGACTGTAGCGAGATCGTAAGGTCAATTGTAGGGTGAGACCCGAGAGAGAATTCGAGGCTTGACCGAATGGAGGCGGTGTTTTTTTTTCGGCGATAATCTTCGGCAGAATGACTTCCGCTCAGTACGATATCTTTAGAAAGCACGAATCAGAACTAGTGTGGGTAGAAGCTTCCCACGACCTAAACTCGGCGAAAAAGCGCATAAGGGAACTTGCAGAGCAAAGCGGCGAGCAGTACGTGGTGTATGACCAGCGGGCCAGACAGATAGTCGCAAGCTGCGAATAAAGATCAGGTCTCCGGTATTCACATTGGCTTTTTCCGCAAGGTGTTCAGCACCGCCAATCTTTAATCGGTGTCCAAACGGCGGCGTTGCACCCATCATCGAAAACAAATGCCTTGTAGTAAATGGGGACGGGCAAGCGATCTTTGCGCTACTTGAGCATTTCGCCGAGTTCACCTGGCTTGTTCTTGCTTGAGTAAGGCACGGATGAGCGTACGGTAGCACAGGAATTCCGGAATGTCCGCAGGTCGCGAAATACCCTACAGATTGTCTTCAAGCGGGAAGCAAAGGTGCGATCAAGCTTTAGGAGTTTGATCGAGCGATAGCAATGAACGAACGCACGCGACCAGCTTGTCCATACCATCGGTTTTGTCGAGGACGGCCTTGACGCCGACAGCGGATGCCAGCGCGGTCCCCAGCACGTTTTGATAGAGCGTGAGTAGAACGATGGGAACGTCCGGCATGGTTTGACTGAGCACCGATGCGGCTTCCGCTCCGTTCATTCGTGGCATAGCAAGATCGAGAACGATCAGATCAGGCTTCAGTTTTTTTGCCTGCTCGATTGCCTCTACACCATCACCACCTTCCCCGCAGACTTCAAATCCATCCCGCTCCAGGAAAATCCGAATTATGTCGCGAACGGAGTCGCCATCGTCGATCACTAATATTCTCGGCCTGCGGACAGCGTCATTAACGTCAGCGACAGGCTGCGTGGCTACGGCTTTTTGCGGTTGCGGCATTGAACATCACTGTACGGTGTTCGTCTATTCAAAAACATACAGGAAAGGCTTTAGGTCGTTGGAGCAGGAGAGGGCGCAGAATTTCGTTCTAATTTTCGGCGATGACGCTGGTAACGAAGGTAAACGCGCCGAGTTCGTTAGCTTTCGTTTTCGGTTGTTCTGGAATTGTTTTTTTGGCGAGCTTGGTGTCGAATTTTCTTTCTTCGAGTGTGTGGACAATATCGGCGACTACCTCGGTTGCGTTCGCTTCCAGACGCGAACTGGTGGGCAGACGCTTCGTACCTGCCTTCTTGCGTGGTTTGTTACGCTTTCTTTTCGCCATAACCCAGCATCTGCATAAACGACCGGAATGCAATACCGGAGGTGACGTAGTAGCGCGATTTAAGGTCTGTAATTTTTCAAGGAAAGCGACAGTAGCAGAACGAGGGCCGACGGGTGGACGGTATTACATCAAAGGGGCCGCAGTCCGATTGGGGAAGCGTGCGCTACTAGGGTTACTCCTTCTTTGACCACGGAGGAGTCACGCCGGTCATGCGGGCGTAGGCGACGAGCTGGCCCATGTGCTCATTGGCGTGAACGATGATGCGGAGATACATGCCATCGACGGTGGCATCACGATCGGCGATGTGAACTTTGCGGTCGAGATCTTTCGGTGTGACTGCCCCATGAGCTTCTTTTACGGCGTCAAGGGAACGTCTAAGCCAGTTGATGACGTCGGCTTTGGCGGTGACGCTTTTGTCCATGCCTTCTTTCATGTCGGCAGGCATCTTTGGGCCGGTCACACTAAGCAGATAGAAATTGGCGAGCGCGATGTGCATATAAACTTCGCTCGTTGAACGCACGCCCGGGGCGGGACGCCAGGAGAATTTGTCGGCGGGAGTGGCCTCGGCCAAGTCCAGCAATTGCCTGGACACGTGCTTCCACTCGCCGTCATACCCCTGCCAGATTCCTTCCGGAGCGGTCTGAGCAAGTACGGGGCGAGCGCAGAGTGCAAGAAGGAGCACGATCAGCCCTTTTTTCATCGCGGAATCTCCTATGTCGCAGCATTCCTTGCGGTCCTTCGGGCCAGCGGTCCGGCCGCGGCCCGAACGGGAGGCATTCTAACGCAAGAGGGCCGGGCTTACTGTCTTTAGTCTGGAAGAGAAATGTCACGCTTCGGTTAGAATGACGCGGAGAGGGAACGCGAGGCGACGGAGGCAAACGCGCACATACAAGACTGCGAAGCCACGCTGGGTTTGTTCATTCTTTACATCAGGCGGCGTTGTTGAGCCACTAAGTTTTCTAGAGCTGTGAATTCTTTGTCTAGCTCCTCGGCAAGGGTTTGGATTTTGCTGATTAGCGTCTGTGCTTGCCTCATTTGCTCCGCTGTGCCGCTTTTCACGAATTGATCGCGATTTGCCTGAATATGTTCCACCGCAACGGACAGTACGAGACGAAGGTTCGTCAGATTATCGAGAAAACTCCGCGTGGCTGCCATGGTGCACACCTCCTGTGTTGAGGCGTACTGCGTGCCGTTAGGTGAATAACGCAAGCCGTCGGATTTTTCTACTGGCTAAGAGGACAATTTTGGGCCAAGGCCAAGATAGGCGTCGGTCCGAGGGGCGAGGGTTAGCCCTTCCAGACGTACTTCCCGCAGGGGCACGGAACTGTATCCGTGGGGTTTTTCTTCCGCAGCGGCAGCCGACACACTGGACAATTTTTCTACGACTTCCGAGTACCTTCTATCGAGCAACCGAGGCACACGCTCACGGTCGTGAGAAACGTGGAAATCGACGCGTCAAGAGTGCAGCGATCCGCTCACAAACGGCCAAGAAGAAGAAGCACAACCAAGATGATTACGACGAAGCCCAAGCCGCTACTGGGGTAGTAGCCCCAACTCCGACTATGTGGCCAAGTGGGCAAACTGCCTAGCGAGAGCCATATGAGGATGATCAGCAGGATTAGCAGCACGTGTTACTCCTTTCGTGAAAATGGAGTTCGAGGGACGCCCGCTAATGAGCATTGCGGCTTTCGAACGTAGAGGCCCTCAGTATCTGCAGGATCCACCGACCGAGTGGATGGAAGTGACTTTAAGGTGGCCGTGCTCGGCATTGTCCTTTTTCACTTCAGTGTCGGCAGCGGCGTCCTTGGCGTCTTCCTTCATGTTGTGAAGCTTCTGATGGAGACGACGCCGATCGCGGTCACGGTCTCGCCAACGTGCTTGGAAAGAGATACGCGGCTATCGCTGCTGTGGAGTTCCCAGGTGCTTCCGTTTTTTCCGGTCAGAAGATACTCGTCGCCGCCTTCGGGTTTCGACAGGCAGCCGGTGATGGTCCGCACCTTGGACTTGGGCTTGTCGTCTGCAAAGCCCGGCGCGGCGCAGGCGCCTAATAGAATTAGCCCCGCTACGAACGTAACTGACTTTTTCACTCTTCCTCCTCACTAACTTGAAACTGACTCGACTCAAACAGCTTGCGTTAAGGAATGTAGTTGCGAGGGGGGGAAGTTCTCAATCCGGCGAAGAATGTACCGGGAAACGTGAAATATCGCTTTCCGAAGTGCATTAGGCAGATAACTAGGGAGCTTTTCATGGTGCACTCCGTGAAATTAGGTAAGTTCCTGTATTTCAGTCGGGTGTGGGGGCGCATCCAACCCATAGTGCGAAAGTCAGCGGCGAACACGTGGAGCGAAGAACGCCGAGTCGGTGAAAAACAGGTATCAATGGTGGAACGATTGAGGCGGGCGGTGCGGCGGCGATGGTTCAGGTTTCAGCGAGGCCGGTAACGAAAATGCCGAAATGGGTTATCTATTGCTCCGAATGCAATCGACCGGCAACGTACGCGGAGGTTGACAGCGCGAGCATTGACTTGGCGGATCCAACGTTTAGGAAGCCGATCCTGCCGGGTGAGGGCGACACATGGGACTGTCCCTTCTGCATGAAAGAATCACGCGTGAGAGAATGCGATCTTACCTACAGCTATTCGTGACGAACAGGGACGCCTCTTTATGGATTTGACCAAATTTCGGGGTGTGCATGGACACCGACTTCCTAGTCGCGTTTGCCGGGGATATACTTAGCTCGTGGGGAAGGACGCAGTAGCGATTGGGGCCTTGCTCGGCGCGATTGCCGGAGCGGCTTTTGGTGCGTACGTTCAGAAGTTGTGGGCTTCTGAGCCGACCGATGCGGATGATTTTGGGCAACGACTAGCAAAGCTTGAAGCGGAAATCGAGGAACTGGAGCTCCTCCAGCGCCGGCGTAAGCGCAGGGCAGAGTCTGCCGCACCGGTGCGACCGGCTCAACCGACGCAGCCCCGACCTACGCGATCGCAGACCTCGCAGTCCCAGCCATCTCTCGAAGTGCGGGGCAAGTCTCCCGAACAGCAGTATCTCGTGCTCTCAGCGGACCGGAATTTCACCTTGAGCCGTGTGGATTACGTTTCGAGCCAGGGCACGACGGTAATTTCTGAAGATGTGAAGAAAAGCGGCAGCCGAATCGAAGTGCCGATCAACGAGAAGAAAGTCAGCCGGATTTGGTATCAGGTGCAACGCTTGAATGCCGAACCTGCGCGATTTCAGTTTCGATGCCACTTGCGCATGGACGGGGTGGAAACGGAATCGGTGGTTCCCGCGGTGATTGAGCAAAATTTTATGCAAACGAGGCTTGGTCGCACAATCTTCCGGAACGTTATGCTGGCGCCGGCAGCCGAACTTTCGGGCGCGTAGAATCCTCCGAACTAAAACAGTTCGCCGACCCGAGGCGACGGTCGCTAAGAGTGGCAAAAAGGACTGACGCGTTCGAGCGAAGAGCGGGCGCAAGTCCTGGCTTCAGTTGCTCCACAAACCGTTTTTATTCCGGACGAGCGCCGCCGAGGCGAATTACGAAACCTGTTGAGAGCCAAATATTGTTTTGGTGAGCGCTGAAGAGCGATGTGCGGTAGTAATCCGCGTCGAAAACGCGCACGGCGAAGTGGGGCGAGAGATTGAAGTCCACCCCACCACCGGCCTTCATCGAAAAAGCCAAGTCTGTATAGGTCAGTCCCCCCGGGCCACTGACGGTGTTGTTGACGTGCGAGCCTCCCACCAGGAATTCAGCGAAGGGGCTGGCGCGCCATTTATTGCGTTCGCGGTGGAATACGCGCGCGCCGTAGTGGTTTCCGTACAAGGTGACATTCACGCCGTTGTACGACGAGACGTTATAGCTGGAGTCCGCGACGAGTTGCAGCCAAGGCTTGGCGTTCCACGCGAAGGAGCCGACGATGCCTTTGGTGTTCGTGCTCGTGCCGCTGTCGTTCAGGCGCGCATAGGAAAAGCCGCCAAAGAGTTCGGCCACGGGCATTTTTGGTGTTATGGAAACGGGGCCTTGGGCTACGGCGGGCGTTGCTGCCGCAGAAAATAAAAACGCGAGAATCAACAGACGTTTGTTCATGGCTGGTTACGTCACATGCAGGCCGCGGCTGGCGGCGCCCTGTTCCGACGGACGGTCCTAATGAATACTGCCCTATTCCACGATGGGGGAATGGGGCGGGGGAGCGCAATTAAGGCGAGAGGCGATGTGTTGAAAGGGGGACCTGAACCGAGGGGCAGATGAATGCTGGTGCGACGCGATCGGCTCTGAGGCGCAGGTGACGACGCTCGGTCCGCGGGATCGGGCCTGTGCGGGGGAGTACGGAAGTGTATGGACGCCGGTGGTGACCACGCTGTTGGTCGTGTTGGGTGCGACGGCGATGGCTCCTATTTGTCGTGGTTACGTGGATGACGATGGCGCCTACGTATTTAGGGCTTAATGTGGTGGGGGCGTGCCGTTCATCGGTATGGAATCGAGCCGGTCGTCATGTCTCATCCCCACATGCGAGCGATAGGAAGTGTGCTTCGTCAACACGCAAGGTCGTTGCTAAAGATCAAATCAGTTCATTTTCATGGAAGGACGTTCACGCTCCTCGGTGATATAGTGCGTGGAAATTTTCGGTGCGCTGCCCTCCGGGAGGGATTATGGGAATTTTTTACGCGCGCGGCTCGAGTTGTACGGTCACGATCTGCGCCGCAGTGCTCTTGGTCATCGCTGCAATCGAGATGGGCGCGCAAGACACAAATCCGCTAACCAACGATGCCAACGCGGCGAAGCTGGGAGAATTTGAGTTTCGCGCCAACTGCGCTTTTTGCCATGGGCTAGGCGCGCGCGGAGGGGGGCGTGGTCCGGATCTGACACGCACACAGAAAAAACACGGCAATGCGGATGCGGATCTTTTTCGCACGATCAACGAAGGCGTTCCAGGAACGGCCATGCCGCAAAATGGCGCGACGCAGCAGGGCGTCGGGATGACTGAAGAAGAAATCTGGCAAGTGATTTCATACATTCGCAGCGTGCAGCTGAAGACGCCGGCTCAGCCGGCGGGAAATGCAGCACACGGCAAAGAACTGTTTGCAGGTTCGGCGGCGTGCGCCACCTGCCACATGATTCAAGGAAAAGGCGGTCGGCTTGGTCCGGATCTGACTGGGACCGGCTCTGCGCGTTCAATGGAATACATCGTGGGTTCGGTGCGAAATCCGAGCCGGCGGCTGGCGCAAGGAATTTCCGAAGCGATGAAAGAGTTTTCGCAGGAGTATGAAACGGTGACGGTTCTCGACGAGCGGGGCCAGAAATTCGAGGGCGTGGTGCTGAATGAGGATAACTTCACGCTGCAAATGCTGGATACGCGCGAGCAGCTTCACCTTTTTGAAAAGGACAAGGTGCGGTCGATGTCCAAGAGCCGCGAATCCTTGATGCCAAAGTACGACGACAAAATGCTGCCGGAGAAAGATTTACAGGACATCGTTGCGTATTTGCTGAGCCAGGGCAGCAGCAAGTAATTTGCGATTTCTGTTCGGAGGTATACATGCCGGCCTACTTTATTGTCGACGTGGATGTGCGCGATCCAGCAGGAATGCGCGAATATCTGGAGCGCGTACCGGGGACACTGACGAAGTACGGCGGGCGGTACATTGTGCGCGGAGGAAAATTCGAAGTCATGGAAGGGAATTGGCAGCCGACGCGAGTGGTAATGCTGGAATTTCCGAGCATGGAGCAGGCGAAGCTTTGGTACGACTGCGAAGAGTATAAGGAATGGAAGGCGGCGAGGTTCAAAGCAGCTACGACCGATATTGTTTTGGTCGAAGGAGTCTAAGTAATGAAGCGTGCGATTCGTTTCACCGTATTGCTGACCTTGTCCGCGTTGCTCTGCCGCTCTTCGCGGGCACAGGTGACGCCGCAGCGCCTGCTGGATTCCGCAAAAGAGCCGCAGAATTGGCTGACATATTCCGGAGACTACGCGGGGCATCGGTTCAGCGCGCTCGACCAGATCAATACGGCGAATGCGCATGCGCTGGTGCCTAAGTGGGCTTATCAGACGATGGGCGGCGGCAAATTCGAGACAACGCCGATTGTCGTTGATGGCGTGCTGTACGGCACCGGGCAAGATGATCGGGCTTTTGCGTTGGATGCGCGCACTGGCAGGCCGATCTGGCAATACCAACGGGCGCTGCCGGCGGATATTCGGCCGTGCTGCGGGCGCGTCAATCGCGGTGTTGCCATTCTCGGCGACAAAGTTTTTCTGGGCACATTGGACTCACACGTGATCGCGCTCGATGCGAAGACAGGCAATATTGCCTGGGATGTGACCGCGTTTGACTACACCAAGGGTTACAGCATCACGCTTGCGCCATTGGCCGTTAAAAACCTTGTGATCGTCGGCGTTAGCGGCGGCGAATACGGCATCCGCGGTTTCATCGACGCTTACGACGCAAACACCGGCGAACGTAAATGGCGCTTCTACACCATTCCCGGTCCGGGCGAAGTTGGGCATGAAAGCTGGGAGGGCGAGTCGTGGAAAATTGGCGGAGCGCCGGCGTGGATTACCGGTTCTTACGACGGGGCGACGAACACGACGTTCTGGACAACGGGAAATCCTTCGCCGTCGAATCGCGGAGAGGGCCGGGCGGGCGACAACCTTTATAGCAATTCGCTTTTGGCCCTGGACGTCGATACCGGAAAATTGAAATGGTATTTCCAGTTCACCAAACACGACGAGCACGATTACGATGCCACGCAAATTCCGGTGCTGCTCGAGCGTGACGGGAAACACTTACTTGTTCAGGCGAATCGCAACGGATTTTTTTACGTGCTGGACCGGAGCAATGGCAAATTAATTTCCTCCAGCGCCTACGCGAAAGTGACTTGGAGCAGCAGCAAGGATTCTGACGGACGCCCGGCGGCAAATAAGCAATCGACGCCCACTCCGGATGGAAGTCCCGTTTGCCCCGGCGCGGCCGGAGCGACGAACTGGATGTCGCCGACATTCGATCCGCAAACGGGCTTCTTTTATGTGACGGCGCGAGAACAGTGCGACATTTTCAGCACGGCCGCGCAGCCGTATCACGCGGGACACGCGTATTACGGGAGCGCGTATTTCCCGAATGATGATGCCGCGCCTTTTTGGGGTGCGCTGCGCGCGATTGACCCTGCGACCGGGAAGATCAAGTGGGAATGGAAGCATCCTTCGCCCACGTGGTCTGGAGTGCTTTCGACTGCGGGCGGATTGGTATTTACTGGCGACGCGGAAGGAAACTTTATCGCGCTGGATGCTGCGACGGGCAAAGCGTTGTGGCATTTCCAGGCTGGGGCGTCAGTCTATTCGTCGCCGATGGCGTATGCGATCGACGGGAAAGAGTACGTCGCAGTCGCCGCTGGCTCAGCGCTATTTACGTTCGGTCTGCCGTAATAGCGATTCAGATGAAGCGTCACACGGAACGGCTGAGCGCTACGGGCTTCACTCGCTCAGAATCTCCATTGCCGTCAATGCATAGATAGCGGCGCAATCACGCACCTTGCGCATATCCACATATTCGTTTGGGCCGTGCGCAACCGATAGCAAGCCAGGTCCATACGCATACGCCGGGACTCTTAGCGAGTTGTAAAAACGAATTTCCAGCAGGCCCGGGCACATCTCAAAATTCGGCGCTTCGCCCGTGACCGCGGTCACACTGTTAGCGATGGCGCGACCGAGTTTCTCGTGCGGAGAACAAAAGGCAGCATTACCTTCCTGGAATATCTGCCATTCCAGGCGAATTCCGTCGCGGCGGCATTGTTCCAGAACGCCGATGATGCTTTGCTTCTCCGTCTCGAGGTTTTCTTCTGGATTGATGCGGCGATCGACGGTGAACCAGGATTGCTCCGGAACGACGTTGAAGTTCGATCCGCCTCCACTTTCGCCGCCTAACATCAAAATGGAATTACGATTCTGATCGCCGCCCAGCGGGTAACCAGTCGTCCGCTGTTCCACTTCGCGCTTGAGCGACTGCAGCCGCTCCACGACTCGCACCATCTGTTCGAACGCATTTTCGCCCCGATGCTGCAAGCCCACATGCGCGGATTTGCCGAGCACTTTAACTCGCAGCGAAATCGCACCACGATTCGCATTCCATACAACACCGCTCGTTGGCTCGGGCATGAGCATGCCGATTCCGTCGCGCCCGAGCAGCCCTTGCTCGGCGAGCCACGCTGATCCGCGAGCGCCTCCGGTTTCCTCGTCGGGTACGAGTGTGAGCGCGATCCTTCCGTTCAGCTGCGCGCCGCACTCTTTCAGCGCACGAATGGCGTACAACATGGAGACGATGCCGCCCTTCATGTCGCACGCGCCGCGCCCGAAGACAAAATGCTCCTTGCGCACGGGTTGAAATTGTTCCGTTGATTGGGCCGGCACAACGTCGTAGTGACCGTGAAAGTAGAGGGTGCGCTTCCCGCTGCCGAACGTCGCCGTCAGGCTCGTTGCTGACTCACTGTTGGCGTCCGTTGTGACGGGAGCAGGAAATTCGTGGCGTTCGCTAGCGAGGCCCGCATCGCGAACGCTCCGTTCCAATATATCCGCACAGGCTCGATAATTTGTTCCGGGCGGATTCTCCGTGCGCACGCTCACGAGTTGCGCAAGAAGAGCAGCCATTTCGTCTTCCTGTGTTTCCAGCCAAGCCAGCAAACGCTTAGCGATATCCGGACGGGCATGGGGGGCGGAAGGCACGTGCGCATCGTACGGAGCCTTGTGTGAGCCGCCAAGCTCCAAATTGGTGGGCACTTCGCTAGGCTCAATCCGATGCGTTGACACGCCTGCACGCGTCCGCTACGCTTTTCAGTTCGCGCGTGCCGGAAATTCGCTGCGTGCAGCTACAAGAGCCTCAGGTCATAGACCCGAGCCAAAACTGGACAAACCGCCGCATGGCTGAAGAAAAACTTCCTACCCGCTCGCAGGATTTTTCCGAGTGGTACAACCAACTGGTGCTGAAGGCGCAACTCGCCGACTACGCGCCGGTGCGTGGCTGCATGATCGTGCGTCCCTACGGATGGGCGCTTTGGGAAAATATTCAGCAGGCGCTGGACCGACGATTTAAGGCCACCGGGCACCAGAACGTAGCTTTCCCGCTACTTATTCCGCGCAGCTTCATTGATAAGGAAAAGCACCACGTTGAGGGATTCTCGCCAGAGTTGGCGGTCGTCACTGTCGGGGGCGGCGAAGAGCTGGCGGAGCCCCTTGTCATTCGGCCTACGTCGGAGACGATCATCGGCCACATGTGGTCGAAGTGGATTCAGTCGTACCGCGATCTGCCGGTGCTGATGAACCAGTGGAACAGCGTGGTGCGATGGGAGCTGCGCACGAAACTTTTCCTGCGCACGCTGGAATTTTATTGGCAAGAGGGACACACGGCGCACGCCACGCGTGAGGAAGCCGAAACGGAAACGCGCCAGATGCTGGACATCTACACGGATTTCGCCGTGAACGACGCGGCAATTCCGGTCATTCCCGGGAAAAAATCCGACGCGGAGAAATTTGCGGGCGCCGATGTCACGTATTCCATCGAAGCCATGATGGGCGACGGCAAGGCGCTGCAGTCTGGGACCTCGCATTTCCTGGGACAAAATTTCGCGCAGGCCTTTGAGGTTCGCTATCTCGACCAAAAGGGAGAGCTGCAGCATTGCTGGACAACGTCGTGGGGACTCTCCACGCGCGTAATCGGCGCCATCATCATGGTGCATGGCGACGACCAGGGCCTGGTGCTGCCGCCGAAACTTGCGCCTTATCAGGTGGTGATCGTTCCTATTTACAAGACTGACGAGGAAAAGTCGTTGGTTCTGGACACAGCGCGAAAACTCAAGGCGGAACTCGCGAAGGCAAATATCCGCGTTACGCTCGACGAGCGTGAGGGCTCCAGCCCCGGCTGGAAGTTCAACGACTGGGAAATGCGCGGTGTTCCTGTGCGCGTCGAATTGGGGCCTAAAGATGTCGCGAAGCAGGCCGCGGTGCTTGCACGGCGCGATCGCCCTGGCCGCGAAGGGAAGATTAGCGCTTCACTGGCCGATCTACCCGTCATGGTCGAGCGGTTGCTGGCGGAAATTCAGCAGTCGCTTCACGACAAGGCTTTGGCGTTCCGCAAAGCCAACACGCACGACGCCAAGACGTATGGGGACCTTAAGAAAGCGGTCGAAACGGGTTTTGCATTTTCCTATTGGTGCGGCAGCGCGGAGTGCGAGGCAAAAATCAAAGAAGAAACCCGCGCCACCATGCGCTGCATCCCGCTCGAGCAGTCCGGCGGCCCGGGCGTTTGCGTCTACTGCGGAAAACCGGCCGCGGAGCGCGCTATCTTTGCGCGCGCTTACTGAGACGTTCCGCCTTCACCTCTGCGGCGCCTGCCCCACAGCCTATTGCTCTCTCGGAACATATTCCGACGCTTGCGCTCGACACTCTGTCTGCGCCGGTGTTAGCGTAAAAATACGAAAAGTTTGTGGACATATTGTTGGCCAAACTCGGTAAGGTCGGCCTCGAAAGGCATTCTTGTGTTGCAGATCAGAACTAATCGGCGGCAGAACCGCGCCCGCTCACAACGTGGCGAAGGCAAACTAAAAGCGATTGTCTTCACCGTAGTTCTCGTCTTTGGCGTCTTCGCGGCTTTCAAGGTTCTTCCGCCATACATTAATGAATACCAACTTTCCGACAAAATGCAGGAACAGGCCCGGTTTGGGGTAGTGAATCGCTACACCGAAGAACAAATCCGCGACACCATCTTCAAAGAAGCCCAGGATTTGGACGTCCCAATCAAGAAAGAAGACATCAAGGTGCTCGCATCGCCGTCTGTCGTAAGAATCTCGCTGGATTACAGGGTTCCGATCGACCTGCTCGTGTACAAAATGGAACTCCATTTCACCCCCTCCAGCGAAAATAAGTCCCTTTTGTAGCGCGCCTCTTGGCTAAGAGCGGTGCGCTCACGGCATTCCATCCTTTTTGCCCGCGCCATCGTGTGCTCATTCCGCAACTCCGCACCCGTGTCTTCGCCTTTCTTACGGTACCCACTTGGGAGACAATAGAAGTCCAGCCACTGGGAGCTAAAGTGTGCGTATCCGCATCCTGAAGGGTTTCTGGACGTCCGGTCTAGGTCTGACCATTCTCGGCATAGTCTTCGCCATTTTCCTGACGAGCGTCGGCCTCTTTACGTATTACTACTCGAAGTATTCCCGCATGATCGACGCCCGCCTCTCGGGGCATATATTGCAGAGCACCACGCAAATTTTCTCCGCGCCGGAGCACATCTCCGTCGGCGAATCCATCAGTCCAGAGGAGCTTACCGGCTATCTTCAGCGCGCGGGATATCGTCCGACCGCCGATGAGAATGCTCTCGGGCAATACACGGTGCAGCGCAGTTCGGTGGACATTCGACCGTCCAAGCTCTCTTACTTTGTGGGCGGCAATGCGCTGGACGTGCAATTCACCGGGAAAACGATTCGCGCCATTCGTCCGCTCGGCGGCGGCAACACTGTAGAGAATGCTGAGATCGAGCCGGAACTCATCACCAATCTCTTCGATAGCGCGCGCGAGAAGCGCCGCCCAGTTCGCTACGACGATCTACCTCCGCTGCTGGTGCACGCGATTCTTTCCGCGGAGGACAAGCGCTTCTTCGAGCATGGCGGATTCGACTTTGTGCGCATCGCGGGCGCGGCGTGGGCCGATTTGCGCCACACCAGCAATCATTTTCAGGGCGCCAGCACGATTACGATGCAGGTGGCGCGCACGTTCTTCTTGAGCAATGAGCGGACGTTCCGCCGCAAAATTGCCGAAGCCATGGTTTCCGTAGAGCTTGAGCAGCGCTTCACGAAGCAGCAGATTTTCGAGCTGTACGCAAATGAAGTTTATCTCGGCAATCGCGGCAGCTTCGGCATCCGGGGATTCTCGCAAGCCAGCGTCGCGTACTTTGGCAAGGACCTTCGGCAGCTCACTCTCTCTGAATGCGCGTATTTGGCTGGCATCATTCGCGCACCAAATTATTATTCCTCGGCCGACCGCCATCCCGAGCGCGGCTTGCAAGCGCGCGATCGCGTGCTGACGCAAATGCTCGACAACAAGTACATCAACGAGCCTGACGTCCAGGAAGCCAAGAAGGCGCCGCTACAGATCGTGCGCGCGTCGGTTTCCGGCAGTGAAGCTCCGTACTTTGTCGACATGGTGAAAGACCATTTGCTCGACAAATATCAGGAGAACGAGCTTCTCAGCGAGAACTTTCGCGTTTACACCACGCTTGATCCCGCGCTGCAACGCGCTGCCGCGGCAGCGATCGAAACGGGAATGAAGAACGTCGATACGCTGTTGGCGAAAAAATACGATCGCTGGCGTAAAGAGCAAGCCAAGAAGGGAACTAACGAGCCTATCCCGCAAGCGCAAGCCGCACTCGTAGCGCTCGATCCGCGAACCGGGGAAATCAAGGCAGTAATCGGTGGACGAGACTACGGCCAGAGCCAGCTCAATCATGCCCTCGCGCATCGCCAGCCTGGCTCCGTCTTCAAGCCGTTTGTGTATGCCGCGGCATTCGATAATGCGGTGGACGGCGTGCAGCCCGTCGTTACTCCGGCCACCACGATCGACGACGAGCCAACCACGTTTGAATACGATGGCGTGGACTATACCCCCAATAACTTCGGCGAAAAATTCATGGGCCGCGTTACCGCGCGCGATGCTCTGACGAATTCGCTAAACGTCGCGACCGTAAAAATCGCTGAGCTTATCGGCTACGGGCGTGTGGTGCAAATCGCGCGCCAAATGGGCTTGGGCAACAATATCCGCGCCACTCCCGCGGTGGCCCTCGGCGCTTATGAAATGACGCCGGTGGACGTCGCCGCCGGCTACACCACGTTTGCCAATATCGGCACGCGTGCCGAGCCGCAATTCATTCGCAACATCATCGGCGCGGACGGTGAGATCCTCGAGAAGGTCACGCCGCAAACGCATACGGCGCTTGATCCGCGTGTCGCTTATCTTGTAACCAGCGTTCTTAAGGACGTCTTGAATAAGGGCACTGGCGCGGGTGTGCGCGCCCGCGGGTTCACCTTGCCGGCCGCGGGAAAAACCGGTACCTCTCGCGACGGCTGGTTCGCCGGATTTACTTCCAATCTGGTCTGCGTCATCTGGATCGGCTTTGACGACAATCGCGACCTTGGCCTGCCCGGCGGTTCCACGGCCGCGCCCATCTGGGCGGACTTCATGAATCACGCGACCGCGTTACCTAGCTATCGCGATGTGAAGGATTTTGACCCCCCCGAAGGCATTCAGTCCGTGCTTATCGACCCCGAGTCGCTGGAGCTTGCCACCTCCAATTGCCCCACGACGCGCCAGGAGGTCTATATCGCCGGCTCTACGCCTACGCAATATTGCGAGATTCACGGCAGCCATAACGTGTTCACCTCCGCCGGTTCCTGGCTGTCTCACGTATTCGGCGGAGGCCAGCCCAAGGAACCTCCGAAGGACGGCGACGCGAACGCCAACGGCAATGCCAACGGCAATGCCAACGGCAATGCCAAGACGCTGCCTTACGACCCCAATCGTCCGCCCTATGCCACTGGCCAAGGCCAGCAGACACCCGACGCCAAAGATGCTAAGGACAAGGAAGAAGAAAAGAAAAAGAATCCTTTGAAGAAGATTTTTGGTATCTTTGGGGGTAAGAAGAAGGACTCCGACAAGCCAAAGCCCGACGAGACATCGAAGCCGGAATAAGGCTATAAGCCGGAGAAAAGGAGACTCGCCATGACTCGTCTTCGGATGGCGTTGCCCGTTAGTTTTCTCCTCGTTAGCCTGACCCTTCCAACCATCGGCCAGACCAGCGACGACACTCCCAGGGAATCGTTCGTTCCTCCCTTGCAGACGCAGTCTCAGGTTTCCAACGCTCAGGCCAATCCTGCCGAACGCCAGATTAGCGGCGAAGAGCTTGGCGACCTGTACATGGCTCGCAAGCAATATCGCGAAGCCGTGGACCAATACAGATCGCTCAGCGAGCAAAATCCGCGCAACGCCGTCTACCTCAATAAACTTGGCATCGCTCTGCACCAGCAGACCGCTTTGTCGGCGGCGCTGAAGTATTATGAGCGCGCCGTGAAGGTCAACCCGCGCTATGCGGACGCCGAGAACAACATCGGCACGATCTGGTATCAGCGCAAGAAATACAGCAAGGCTGTGCGCGCGTATCAAAAAGCGATCAAGATGCGTGACGACATGCCCGTGCTGTACAGCAATCTCGGGTACGCCTATTTCAGTCAGGGCAAGTACGACGAGTCGATTACTGCGTTCCGCACCGCGTTGGCGAAAGATCCGCAATTCTTCGAACGTGGTTCGTCGCGCACCGGCTCTATACTGCAGGATCGCTCCGTGCCCGACCGTGGCCGTTTCTACTTCTTGCTCGCGAAGTCTTTTGCCGAAGCTGGGAACCTCGATCGCGCGATCTTCTATCTGCGTAAGTCGAAAGAGGAAGGATACGCGCAGCTCAATGAAGTGAAGAAAGACCCTGCCTTTGCCGCCCTGCTACAAGATCCAGCGGTCATCGATCTTTTGGCTCCGAAGCCTGTGGACTCCGCGCAACCCTAATCGGGAGCTTCGCTGGGCATTCGTAGGCACGTTTACCATTGGTCGCACGCTGCACACGTGTAAATACCACCTCCCTCACGTCTGCTACAATGCGTGAAGAACCATGTCCCAGAATCGATTCATCGGCCGCGTTGTGTTTTTTTCTTTTGCACTGCTTTGTGCCGCTGTGTCTCTCAAAGCACAGCAACCTTCCGTCCGCACGAATAGCGGTGCGACTCAATCCGGCGTCTATCTTGTATTCCCCTTTGAAAACGCCGGTGCTTCTCCCCGCCTAGATTGGCTCGGCGAAGGACTTGAAGAGCTCACCATCCAAGCGCTCTCCGCCGGCGGTCAACAGGTCTATTCTCACGCGGGCCGCACCACCGAACTCGAGCGCAATGGTCTTCCGTTCTCCGCCAAGCTCAGCCGCGCGAGCATGCTGCGCGTGGCGCAAGATCTCGACGCCGACTTCGTGATATTCGGTTCTTTCACTTCCGACGGCAAAACTTTGACGATCGACTCGCGCGTGCTGAGAACTGACCCACTGATGCTGCTTCCATCGGTACGCGAAACAGGCCCACTCGATTCCTTGATCGAGATGCAATCCAAGCTCGTCTGGCGCCTGCTTTCCGAGAACGACAAACGATACCGCCCCACGCTAGCGGAATTCTCCAAAGCGCAGCGTCCCTTGCGTCTCGACGCGTTCGAGCATTACATCCGGGGCCTGCTGGCCAATGAAGACGAGCCTCGCATCCGTGAATTGCGCGAAGCTTCTCGTCTCGAGCCGGCTTGGCCGGATCCTTATTTTGCGCTTGGCCAGACGTATTTCACTCGCAACGACTGCGCAACGGCGCTGCCGCTGCTCATGCACATTCCTCCCGCCCATGATCGCTACGTCGAAGCCCTGTTTTCAATCGGTGTTTGCCGTCTGCAATTAAATCAACCCGACCGAGCCGATGAGGCATTCACCTCGCTGCAAAAGTCTCTCAGCACGGATGGCCAAGGCCAAGGACAAACCGCCGCCTCTGGCGGGGACCTGCCCGAAATCCTGAACAATCTCGCAGTTGCGCACGCCCGCCGCGGAAAAATCGCCGAGGCCCATGCTGGCCTTCGCCGCGCCACCGATCTCGATCCCGATGAGGACGACTATCCCTTTAATGTCGGATTGCTCGCTATGCAGTCCGGCGACTTCGCCGCTGCTGCCGTCGCATTCCGCGAAGCCTCCGAACGCAAACCGGAAAATCCCGAAGACCGCGCGTTGCTGGTGCAAGCGCTGGAAAAGGCAGGAAAGAAATCAGAGGCCGATCAGGAGCGCGAATCCGCCGCGGAGTCGCTTGGCCCCAACGCTCTGCAATCCGCGCACGTAGATGCAAAGCCAGATGCGACCTTTCGTCTTGCGCGTATCCGTACCGAACTGGACACCACTGCGCTGCGGCTTGAAATCGCCGCTTCCGGTGCCGCGGCCACTTCCGGTGCGCCAGTCGATAGCTCCGCATCGCGTATTCGTCGCGCGCGTCAGGAGCTTGCCGCGGGTCACCTCGATGCAGCCGAAAACGAATTCCAAGGTGTTTTGCGCACCGAGCCGACGAATGCCGCTGCCCACCGTGGCATGGCCGATATAGATCATCGCCGCGGAAAGCTGGACGACGCTGTCAAGGAACTCCATGCTTCGCTCGATGCGCGCGATTCAGCGCTCGTACGCACAATTCTCGCTCGCATCTACCTCGAGCAGAAAAAACCCGATCTGGCGCGTGCCGAGGTGCAACGCGCCTTGAAGCTTGCGCCCAACTACTCGGAAGCCAAGCAGTTGCTGGAGCATCTTCCAAAGTCAAAGCCCAGTGGAGGCGCACAATGAACTCCCACGGTGCTTTCTTCCATATCGATTGGTGTGTGACTCGCAAGATTTTCTTTGCGGCTGTCGGCGCTCTGGCGATGCTTTCGCTTTTCCATTCGGCATCGGCTGACGAGCACGCGTCCAATCCCGTCGTCCTCGAACTAAAAATCGACGGCGAAGTTGAGCCAATTCTCGCCACCTACATCGACGAAGGCATCACGGATGCCACAAACCGCCACGCCTCCCTCGTTCTCATCAGCATGGATACTCCCGGCGGGCTCAGTGACTCGATGAAAGATATCATCCAGCACATCCTGGCTTCGCAGGTTCCCGTTGCGGTCTACGTTTCTCCTACGGGAGCTCGCGGAGCTTCCGCCGGCTTTTTCATTTTGCTTTCCGCCGATATCGCCGCCATGGGGCCGGGCACGCACACCGGCGCAGCCTCGCCGATTATTGGAGTCGGCGGTTATCCGGTCGCAATCGACGAAACTCTTCGACGCAAAATCATGAACGACGCGCAGGCTTTTCTGCGCAGCTTCGCCGAGAAGCGCGGCCGCAACCCGAAGCTCGCGGAGACCGCCGTTACGGATGCCAAGGCTTTCACCGAAAAAGAGGCGCTCGACGGCAAGCTCATCGATATCATCGCTAATTCCGAAGACGACCTGCTCCGCCAGCTGAATGGCCGCGAAATCACCCGCTTCGACGGCTCGAAAACAAAGCTCGCGCTGGCAAATCCCGTTCGGGTGCCCTTTGAACTCTCGGCGCGCCAGAAATTTCTTTCGCGCATCGTCGAGCCTGACATCTTCTTTATTCTTCTGATCCTCGGCGTCCTAGGCCTCTACACCGAATTCACGCATCCGGGCGTTGTCCTTCCCGGCGTTGTCGGCGGCATTTGCATGGTCCTCGCGCTGTACGCCATGCACATTCTTCCCGTGAATCTCGCGGGCGTGTTTTTAATCATCCTTGCGCTCGCGCTCTTCATTCTTGAAGCGAAATTCACCAGTCACGGCGTGCTCGCCGCTGGCGGCATCGTCTCCATGCTGCTCGGCGCCATGTTCCTGATCCGCTCGCCGCTAACGGCCGGAGGCGTAAGCCTCGGCGTCGCGCTTTCGGTCACGCTGCCTTTTGCCGTGCTCACCGTATTCTTGATGCGCTTGGTGCTACGCTCGCGCTCCTGGAAAAATCAAACCGGCCGCGAAGAAATGATTGGCGCGCAGGGAACGGTTGTCACGCCGCTCCCAGGTGGCGCGGAAGGCATGATTCGAGTGCATGGCGAACTCTGGCGCGCGATATCCAATCAGCCCGTGCCCGAAGGCAAACCCGTGCGCGTGGTAAAAATGGACGGCCTAAAGCTCTACGTAGAACCGGTTACTTAGCAGCCTGTGTTTGTGCTGCCAGTTGCGATTTTCACGATAAATTTCGGCCAAAGCGTTAGATTGGGTCGCCCGGCTTAGGAGGACACATGTTCGAGACCTTCAGTATCGGTACGCTCGTCGTCATCATCTTCGTGCTCATTTGGTTCTGGAATTCGCTCTACATCATTAAGGAATGGGAGCGCGGCGTGGTCCTCCGCCTCGGGCGGATGTTGCCGCAGGCCAAGGGCGCCGGCCTCAACCTGGTCTTTTGGCCCATCGAGACGCTCACGCGCATGAGCATGCGCATCGAAACGCTGGACGTTCCGCCCCAGGACATCATCACGCGCGACAACATCTCGGTGAAAGTGAATGCGGTCTGTTATTTCCGCATCGTGGACGCTAATCTCGCGCTGTCTCAGGTGCAAAATTATCAGTACGCTACCTCGCAGCTCGCACAGACGACTATCCGCAGCGTGGTCGGCCAGTTCGAGCTCGATGAAATTCTTGCCCAGCGCGACAAAGTGAACGCCAAGCTGCAAGTTATTCTCGATACGGAAACCGAGCCTTGGGGCATCAAGGTCAGCAAAGTCGAAGTGAAACAGGTCGACATTCCCGAGCAGATGCAGCGCGCCATCGCCCGCCAGGCGGAAGCCGAACGCGAGCGCCGCGCAAAGGTCATTCACGCTGACGGCGAGTTCGAAGCGTCCGCAAAATTGGCCGATGCAGCCAAAGTTCTCGAGACGCAACCTTCCGCAATCCAGCTCCGCTATCTCCAGACTCTTACCGAGATAGGTGTTGAGAAGAACACAACCATTGTGTTTCCGCTGCCCATCGATATTATTAACAGCTGGGTGCAATCGTTAGCGGGGCAAAGAAAATAAGGATGGCATCAGGAGGCAGGCGCGGGGGAGCCGGCGATCGCGTGCTTGAGAGCAGGCACGTCATCGGCCTCTTCATGCTGATGCTCCTTTTCTCCGGCGTTTTTTTTACCCTCGGCTACGTTATGGGCCGCAATCAGTATGACGGCCAGGTGCGCGCCGCTTCCAATCCGCGCACGCTGCAACCCACGCCTGTTGCGCCCAAATCCGATCCCGCCGCGAAGCGTCCGAATGAGTCGCGGTCGAATGATTCACGCCGCGCTTCTGATCCGGCCACTGACGCCGGCTCGCAGCCCAACTCCGACTGGAGTTTCTATAACGCCGGCAAATCCTCTCCAACCGAGGACAATCTGAAGCCCGCGTGGGCCGCGCCTGCCTCCAGCCCGCGCACCGTTCCGGCTTCGACCAAAGGGAGGAACGGAAGAACTGGGCCGGCCATTCCTTCGGGTTCATACAGTCTGCAAGTCGCCGCATTACGTCGCGAATCCGATGCCATGACTCTCGCATCGCATCTGCAAAAGAAAAAATTCCCCGCCTTCGTCATGTCTCCGCAGGGAGATAAGTATTATCGTGTGCAGGTCGGCCCCTATGCCGACCAAAAATCCGCCGAAGCAGCCAGGAAAGGCCTTGAGGGCGCCGGTTTTAAGGCTATCGTGAAGCATTGATGTCGCTGCGTTCCTGGACCAAGTTTTTTCCTCCCTATCCGGGACCGGCCACTCCCGCTGCTTTTCGTCTGGTGTGCGCGGCTGTATCCGGCGCGGCTCTGTCTCTCTCGTACACCGGCTACTTCTTCAGCATCTACTCGTGGCTCTGTGTCGGGCTGCTGCTCATCGTCATTTTGGACGCGCGCCCGCGCATCGCCTTTTCCTGCGGATTTGTGCACACGCTGCTTTTCGTTTTCACATCGGTGCCCTGGATTGCCACCGTGCTCGCCGTCCATGGCGGACTCTCGCGCCTGGGTGGCTGGGGGATTCTGTTCCTGATCGCCGTCGTTATGGGCACCCTCACCGGCAGCTTTGCCTGGTGCGTTCGCAGCATCGCGCAGCGCAGTCTCGTGTTGGCCTGCCTTGCCGTTCCGTTTCTGTGGGTTACTTTCGAATTTATCCTTGCCCATCTTCCTGAAATTAGTTTTCCGTGGAATTTGCTTGGCTACCCCGCTTCCGCGAATCTCGCATTTCTCCAGCTCACCACGATTACCGGCATCTGGGGACTTTCGTTCCTGGTCGCCGCCTTCAACGCGCTTATCGCCTGGACGGTGATGGCTCCCGCGCCGCGTCCCAACGTTCGCGTCACACTTCTTGCCGCCGCCGCCGTGTTAATTCTCTCTATCATGGCTATCGGGCCCCGCTTCATCCCGCAGACTTCCGCCCATCATTTCGCTCGCGCCGTCCAGCCAAACTTTCCCGAAGCGATGGACTATCCCTCCAACTGGTTTCAAACCCACACTTCCGATCTGGACCAAATCGAGGAATTGAGCCTCGCCCCGTCGAATCACCATGTCGACCTTCTCGTCTGGCCGGAAGCGCCCGCGCCCTTTTCTTTCGAAGACGCGCAATTTGCTCGCCGCGCTTCGCAGCTCGCGATTCGTTTTCAGCATCCGTTTCTGGCCGGCACCATCGAGTGGGAGCCGGCACCCGAAGCCGCGACGAGCGCCCACGCGGTTCTTGCTCCTTACAACAGCGCCATCCTGATCGATCCGCAAGGTCAAAAAATTTTCAGCTACGACAAGATTCACCTCGTTCCCTTTGGCGAATACGAGCCGTTCCCTCTGATTCATCGCGTGGTCGCCAGCTTTTCCGACGAAGTCGGCGGCTTCCGCAAAGGCCACGACTATTCGGTCGCGCATTTGCCCGGCGGCTACACCTTTGGCACATTCATCTGCTACGAAGCCATCTACCCGGGAGAGGTTCG
>Ga0137418_10000874_pt1 | contig 27689 bp, 24 predicted proteins | sample CZODoug3_1_2_16f_FD_122242 | JGI IMG/M metagenome (GOLD analysis project Ga0137418, IMG submission 122242) | Vadose zone soil fungal communities from Angelo Coast Range Reserve, California, USA - CZODoug3_1_2_16fungal (Hybrid Assembly) | ecosystem: Environmental > Terrestrial > Soil > Vadose...
AGTTGTTTGCGACGCTTTCCCTCAGTACACTCTCTGGGCGAGGTGAGTCCATGGGAAATCTGTTCGGGGGGTTCGGATCGGTGAGGAGGAAGCGGTTCTGTCCTGCTTTGATTTTAGGATTGGCTCTTTATTTCTGCAGCGCGGCGTGTGTGCCGCTGCTTTATTCACAGGACGCTGCGCAAGCAAACGCTTCAAGTGGAGCGCAAAGTAACACCCCGGCCAGCCTTCAACCCACAACCGATAGCTTCGACTACGTCAAACTGACGCTTCAGGCTTGCAGCAAGTCCCGGCAAGCATAAGTCCGCACATACAAAATCCACATTTGGAACTGCCGCCAATACCTCGCGGAGTCGTGCAATGTTTCCCGCCGCCACGTCCACAATGGTCATGCTCTTGACCATACGCGCGAGTCGGAACGCTGTGAATCCGGTTCCGGGTCCGACTTCGAGAACGTCCATCGAAGGCGAAAGCGGAAGGTACTGAAACAAGAGTTCGTCGCGGATCGGCAGGTCCGTAAGAGGCGACTTCCAAATGTCGGACAGCCGAGACGGGGGTCGCTTGCCGCAAACGGGCGTGGGGGCAAGCCCTGGCGCGGCTAAGGATTCGGCGCTTTCGACCATTGCGTTTGAATCGTTCACGAGCGGGTGCCCACCAAGAATAAGTGGTAATTCCAGACTATCTCCCCTGCGACATGCCGCCAGTCGAGTGTTGGTTGGGACGTCGAGCGGTAAGCTGGGAGCCAGCCAAGAAGCTCCCTAATTCTGCTTTCGCCTGTTCCCGTCTCTGAGCCCTTTGCAACCAGAACGGGCATCTTGAAAAACAGCTCGCTGGCGGCTGTATAAACGCAATTTCGCGGAGACCCCCGCAAGGCACAACGAGCCCAGCCGATCCATTTCCGCCAGCTTCGATGCCAGCCTTCGCGCCGCAAAACGAAAAGCCAGCCTCGCAGCCGTTCTTTTACTGGCTGCTGCCGCATCCATCTCCTACTGAGCTCTCGGTCCGTCAGCGTCACTCTTGTTCCTGTTAGCTGTGACAGTTCCCAGCGCCACAAGGAATGAGCATCGGCGATGGCTTCCTTCCAAAGCGCCAGGTTGCTCGGTTCCTCATGCAAATTCGGCAGCTGCAGCGTATCTGCTCCCGACAGTTTGAACTGAGTGCAAGCGACCACCCGCTCAGCGAAACGCGCGAGATTCAGTGGGCAGCTACTTGCCGTGTCGCTTTGTGTCTGCAAACTGCGCATTTTCTCGGCGCGGCGCGCATACGTCGGCTCGTAACTGCCCGCGAAAACCAGGAAGGACGTCCCCATATCAATGTACAATTTCACACTCTGATAGAAGACCTCTTTCGGCATCTCGCGTAACTCGTCGGTTATCTCCACGGATACTTCGAGCAATTCGATCATGCGGTTGCATAGGAGGCGCCAGGCATCCTCGAGAGGGATTGCGGCCGGAAGGAATCGCGGAATGGCGGAGAGGATCGGTTCTCCCCAAAGCACGCGGCCGTGCGACAGCAGTTCGTAGGCAAAAATGTGCGGCCTCAACTGCCGCAGATACTGTGGGTGAACGACGGCCAGAGATATCTTGCATTGCACCGCGAGAGCCTGGAGTCTCGCCTCTACCGTCCTTTGCAACTTCAACAACCTTTCGCTCAAAGGCAGCGCAGCACGCTCCTCGAATACTAGGAGAAATTCCGCATCGCCAAACTGCTTCCAGCCGCCAGCGTCGCGCACAAACGTCCCTTCCTGGCGTGCAAGGCTGCCCGTGAGAATAATCGCCTTTAGGTTCCCGCCGTGCGCGGCGAGTGCCAGCTCAACCGTACGCTCACAAATAGCCTGCTGAACAGTGCTAGTGTCCTTCAAGGCTTCGGCCAGCCCTGAGGGTCGGGCTGTCCCGCCGGCTCCCTGCACCGTGACCATCATCGAAGGGCTCGATACTTTCATCGACGTCCTTCCACATCACTTGACCTTGCAGGCGACCGCTTCGTTTCCGTTTGTACCAAATGCGCGGGCTTCCGCATTCCCTGCGTGGCGCACTCAAGCGCAGCGAGGTACAAGTCCTGGGTTTGCTTGATTTGTTCGCGCTCGTCAAAGTGTTTGCAGACCCACTCGCGTCCTTGGCGGCCCAGTTTCTTCCGCAACTCCGCGTCACGCAACAATCGGCAGACCGCAGCGGAAAGTGCTTGAGGATTTCCCGGAGGGACCATCAGTCCGGTTTCCCCATCCACCACAACCTCTCCCGAACCATCCACGGCCGTCGCTACAACCGGCTTCGCTGCCGCTAGTGACTCAATGGCAACCAATGGCAATCCCTCGTAGAAGGATGGCAGCACTGTCACATCCGCCAGGTTCAACCATTCGGCGACGTCCATCTGGAACCCAACGAAGCGCACCGCGTCTTCGATTCCAAGGTCTCGAACAAGGCTCAACAGTTCATCGTGCAGCGACCCCGTACCGACGCAGACAAGGCGCACCGATGAAAATGCGCGGCGGACGCTGGGCATGGCTTCGAGCAGAACTTTGTGGCCTTTCTGGGGCTCCAGCCTGCCGATAACCATCAACACGGGATCATCGGTACCAAATCCCAGGCTTTGTCTGAGATTCGAGGACGACGTCTGTCCGGGGCAGAACCTTTGCAAATCACTTCCGTTATGAATTACTGTGATTTTTTCTTTCGCGAGGGCCTTTTCCTCCACCAAATAGCGTTTGTTGGCGTGAGAAACGGCAACATAGCGGGTGACGACTCGACCCACAATGCGATCCACCACAAACTTCGACTTCAACCAACCCCTACGCCAATCCTCGCGCACGTGTGGTGTCTCGATAATCACCGGCACGCCGCATATCCAACCAATTGGCGAAGCAAAGAGGCTGGCATAAAACAAATGAGAATGCAGGATCTTCACAGCACGTTCCCGTAAGACTTGCGCGAGGCGCAACATTGCCGCCGCGTGGCTCAATTTCCGCAACGAAATGGGGAAAACCTCCACGTCGTTAGGAAGATCTGGCCGGAGTTTCCCGGCCAGTTGGGACGGGCAAGCGACTAGCGGCTGGAAATAAGTCCGATCCAATCCGCGAAGCAGTGTCAAGAGATGCTCCTCCGCGCCGCCCCGGGTCGGCTCATTCGAAAAATACAAAATAGGAATGGGAAACTGCGTCATTTAGCTTGCCACCCAAAGCGAGCGCTCAGATGCACGGAAACACCTTCTTCGTTCCACGCGATTCGAGTCTCGTTCACCGTGCGTCCATTTTTTCAACTATATTCTCGAAACCGGCGGCCCTCTGCATGCAGGCGTACACATCCGCGATGGTCTGCACTGGTACGGGCGGTTCGGTGCTGCTCAAGAAGATTGCGTCTGAATACGAATCCTCAGGATGGTAGCCATGCATCCCATTAGGCAACCATCCCTTGCCATTGAAATCGCTTTTCGCTAGTAGCCAGCCGGGATGCAACAAGAAGATCAGCTCACCGAAGCGTCGGTCGCCAAAAAAGACACCGAGCTGGCGCAACTCTTGGTCCGGCACAATGCGCCCGCACGGCAAATTTTCCAGGTGCTTCTGAATAGCCTGCTTCGCGCGGTCATTGAAAAACCAAAACCGCGCCATCGTTGAGTCGTACACAGCCAAATAGTCGACAGCTACCTTCAGCCCCAGGTCATCGATTCCCTTAACGACGTCGTAGCGATTCTCCACCGGCGTCATACCGTGGTCTGAAATCACGGTCATGCTCGCATCCGGGTCAATTTGTCGTGCGGCTGCAAACACTCGGCGCAGTGACGCGTCGTACCATTGCATCCGTTTCTCTATTTCGTCTGGTTCTTTGCAGTGCATGTGGAGGAACATGTCCATTTCGCTGAGATACAAAAAGAAGAAAGACGCCTCCCTCGACTGAATGTCGTTGATGGCCTGGCGGACGATCTCCGCATCGCTAAGGTGATGATAGGAATATACCCGATGAGCAATGCCCTCGCGCGTCAACTGGTCGAAAATGGAAGAAGAACCGATGATCCCGCCCGGGTCGTAGATATTCTTCTTCTCGACGTAGTTGAACCAAGGCAGGAACCTCGGACTTACACTACATTCAAACAGCGGCCCCATGCCAAGGACGCGTCTTCCCAGTTCTTTGACGATCTTGCGGGTTACGCGGTGATCCAGCACTGCGTCCGGCAAGAATTGCGCTGACTTTAGCCAACGGAATGGCGAGCCCTCTGGATCGTAGTAAAAGAGGTTCCAGTGGCCAGTCACTGCGGGTGGCACACCCGTCAGAATCGTCGGAATCGCGCCAGAACTGAATCCCAGCACCGTCCGCAATGGGCTGCGATAGGGCAAGAGATCGTTCAGAAAGTCGCGCCCCTCCACGAAACGCCAGCCCAGCGCGTCGATGAGCACAAATATCTGCAATTGCGGCCGCTGACTCATCCCTACTTCGCCATCACCTGAACACCTAATCGCATCGGTTGAATCCTGAGGAGAACTTGCTTGGGGAGGTAAATCGCTGCGGAGCGCATCGAACGAAGAATGTACGGCAGAGGATGGCGCGCCAATAACCGGCGGAACTCTTCTGCGGACGTCTGCCCGAGGATTGCCACACGGTTGACGCAGCGGTTCCCCCGGCAAGCCGTCCATTGCCTGGAGTTACACACTCCACGATAGCCCAGTCGAAAAGCCTCCCGGATTACTCTGCGGTTCAGCAAGCCGTACGGTGCCGCAAGAAACTCAACGGCAGAGCCAAGTTTGTCCTCCAATATTCCGCGGGATACACGAAGTTCCCGTTCTAAATGCACTGGATCAAGGCGTGACAACGCAACGTGCGAGTGACCGTGAGAGTGAAACGCCATCCCCGCCTTGCACATTTCCCGCACCTGCTCCCAATTTAAATAGCCCGGCTGTCCGACATTGGCTGTACTCAGAAAGAAGTCCGCTCGCAATCCGGCCTCGAGAAGGAGCGGAAATGCCTTCTCGTAATCAGAGCTGCAGCCGTCATCGAAGGTGATGCCAGCCAATGAATTCTGCCCGACACCGTCGGCAAGTCGCGCAATCTCCCTCACGGAAGAAACTTGGTAACCGCCATTCCTGATTTCCGCTAACTGGTCGCGAAACTGTGTGACCGTCACCGCATATTTCTGCTTTGGCGAATGAGGACCGCTGTCGCGTTCATCGGCGATCTCGTGGTACAGAAACACCGGAGTCCCTTCGATCGCTGGCCAGCTACGTCGAGCCGCCTCGCTATCTATTGGACCCGCTGCCATGCACCTTCCTCGCGCTTGGTCAAACAGCGAAACATTCCCACCAGAAAAGCAACGTTCATCACCAGAAGGAAGTAGGCAAGCAGTGCGAAGCGAACATTTTGTATTCGCTCGCGAAACAGAAATCCAAACCCCGCCCATGCGTAGAAAAAGAGTTGCAGCACGCCGAATAACACATAGCCGGGATAACGCAGCAGGGCTATGTTGCTGACCAGCAAGCTGCAGAGAATCAGAGGCAGAATCCACCGCAGCAGCTTGTGGGAAATGAACGCGAACCGCCCGAAGGCTCCCATTGGCACCAGGAGCAGAAACATCAGGGACGCGAAGCTCCCCGTGGCCAGGCGCACGCGACGCGTGAACTCCCCCTTGATGCTTTCCGGTGCGTAGTCCGTGGCAATCGCTTCAGGGTCGTACAGCACCCGATAGCCAGCCTTTCGAGCGTTCATGGGAATGACAAAATCGTCCAGTACTGTGCCCGGGGCGAGCGGTATATAGGCGTTCCGCCGCATCGCATACGCCGCGCCGCTGGCCGTTAAGGTTGCGCCGAGACGCGTTTCCATCAGCCGAATCATGGATTCATACTTCCAATAGACACCCTCAGTCTGCTGTGACTCCGCGCTGGCCTGAAACCTCAGTGCGCCGCAAACTGCCCCGACTCGCCCGTCTGAAAAATGTCTGGATAATTTCCGCAGAGTATCTGAAGCAAAAAGTGTGCTGGCGTCAGAGAACGCCAGGATCTCGTGGCGGGCGCGCAGCACCGCTTGGTTCAGAGCGACTGCTTTGCCCGAACGGTGCGGAAGAAAAATCGCTTCGATATTTGGGTCAGTTACCGCTTTCAATATTTCGTTCGTCCTGTCGGTCGAACCGTCGGAAACGAAGACAATCTGAACCTTCTCCGGCGGATAATCCATCTCACGAAGATTCCTGATTTTCTGGAGAAGCGTTGCTTCCTCATTGAAGGCAGGAATCAGAAGAGAGACGGAAGGGACTTCACTCTCCTCAAGCACAGGTACCCGTCGATTCTGTCGATCAAAGAGGTACTGCCAGTCGCTGCGCAGCTGCGCGAGGCAATAGCAAAAAAATAGAACCACCGGATAAGCGAAATATGTGTAGCCGACCAGCGCCAGCGAAAACCAAAAAACAATCTGCGTCGCCAGGTTAAAGGCGTTCATCGCGAACCGCGCCCCAGCAACAAGATCTTCATGGTCTTAATCAAAATCAAGAAATGAAGGCCGACCGAAGCATTCTTGATGTAAAAGAGATCGTAGGCGAATTTCTCACGGTTATCTTCGATCGTTTCGCAATAGTCCCGATTAACCTGGGCCCAACCCGTTGCGCCTGGCTTCACCACCCACCGCTGGCGGTAATGAGGAATATTGTCCAAGCATTCCATTTCCTGGTCCGGAACGAATGGGCGTGGGCCCACAAAGTTCATGTCTCCCCGCAGAATGTTGAAAAGCTGCGGTAGCTCGTCCATTCGGCTGCGCCGCAGAAACCGGCCGACGCGCGTAAAGCGACTATCGGTTATCTCCGCGGGACGGTGACTGCTGCCCCTGTCGGAACCCTCCACCATTGTGCGGAATTTGTACAAAGTAAAAATCTTTCCGTTCTGCCCTATGCGCTTTTGCCGGAAAATAGCTGCGCCGGCTGAGTCGAGGCGCACCGCCAGCCCGATCAAGACCATCAGCGGCAACGTTAGGGCCAGACCCAATGCGCTTAAGAGGAGCGAAGAAACACGCTCATATATCCGGAAGGGTGCCGAGATTCGGAAGCCAGTTGAAAACAGCAACCAGCTTAAGCGCAGAGACTCAATCGGGACTTTTCCGGTTACCGCCTCGTAAACGTCGGCGCCGTCCTGGATCATTACGCCGCGACTTTTCAACTGCAGCAGCGCTTCCACCGGCAACTTCCCTCTCCGGTCGCCCATGCTCACAATGATGCGATCTGGCCGATAGCCCTCCACGGAGCGCGCAAACTCATCCCAGTCCTCCGCAGTAGCCAAACTGGATTTTCCATTTCCATTTTCGACGCTCTTTAGTTGTCCGACCACGTGGACGCCCAATTCAGAGCGCGACTCCAGCTCCGACAGCAATGAGTTTGCGAGCGGACTGTCGCCGAGAATCAGCGCACGCTGCGCGAATCGCGGCAAGGCGTTTAATTTTAGAAAAAGCCGCCGCCAAAACAGCAGCAGCAGGGTTACCAGGACAAACCCAATCAGAAAAATACCCCGGGCCAGCTCAAGCGGAGGATAAACGTAATAAAGCAGCGCCAGGAGTATGCACACGGTGCCCAGTACCTGGATCACGCGCGTCAGCACCTCGCGCTGATTGCTCAAGATCGACGAGTCATAAAGGTCGAAATAATACATGCAGGTTATAAACGCACCGGATACAACTGCAATCTTGAAGAAACCTTGCTCATAGCTGAGCATCAACGAGGCGTCGTTTGTGCCAAGGCACGCAATCGAGGCGGCCACGAAGGCAAGGCCGACCAGGCACGCCTCCGATATGCCCAGGAAGAGGGTGCGCGCCGGGAAATAAGCGTGGAGCAACCGTATCAAGCAATATCCTCCGTCGTTTTTTCTGCAGCTTGACCGTTTGTCCCGTTCCTTCGAGAGGCATAATTGCCGTCGTAATACGCAGCTCGATCGAACTCGGAAGCCTCATTGAGCACGACGCCAATCAGCTTGGCGTTGTCGAGGCCCGCCAAGCCCTTCCTTAAAGCCGAGATCGGCGCCACGCCCTCTCGAACGACCAGAAGCGTGCCATCCACCCATCGCGACCATAGATTGACGTCCGCCATCGGCAACAGCGGGGTCGAATCCACAACGATCCAGTCGAACGAGCGAGCGAGTTGGGCGAAGGCCTTCCCAAACCGCGCCGATTGCAAAATATCGGAGGGCTGATCAAATGCCTTCCCTGCCCCAAGCAACCACAACGGCATATCGTTCAGCTGGTACATGAAACGCGTGATGTCGCCGTCCGGCTCGGACCACCACTGGCTCAGCCCTTGCGGCTGGTCAAGTCCGAGCATCGAGGCGAGCGCCGGCTTGTGAAGGTCTCCCTCGATCAGCAGCACCTTCGAGTTCGTGCGTCTCGCCAGCGTGAACGCCAGATTCCCAGCGACCAAGCTCTTACCCTCATTGGTTGACCCGCTGGTCACTTGCAGCGACTTCACCGCCCCGTCCTTCCGCAAGTTCTCGATGCGCGTTGCCAGAACGCGAAATTTCTCGGCGCCCAAACTCAAAGGAGCAGTCAGTGCCACCAAGTGCGCCTCGGGGGAGACGCGCACGCTGACACAACGAGGTCCCGCCGGCCCCGGTATTTGCAGCGTTGCACTATTCACTACCTGCACCCCCTTGGGAAGCTCGGGCGCAGCCAGTTCTGACTGGCGATTCTCCAACTCCGATTTACGTAATGCTTCGTGTATTCGACTCACGCCGGTTTCACTCCTATCGAAACTTGTTCGCGCATTTCCATTTCACTTCTATCCTTTGTATAAGGAGTAGGCGTTGCCGAGTACGATAAAGACGAGCACCGCCGCCACTGCGGCACGGTCCAGCCACAAACGGCGCACGAGTCGAGCGTCCTCTTCCGGCGTGTTCAATCGCGGAATGCCCACTAGCACACGGGCCGGAATAAGCCCCTGGAGATCTTTTTCGTGGCGCACCCGCGCGTCCGTAAGTTCCAGGAGAGCAGCCAAGGCGGCACCCACGGCCAAGCCCAGAACCAGGCCGCCGAGACTCACCAAGGCACGGTTTGGCGCGGAAGGCTTGTAGGGCATGCTCGGCGGGTCGATAATCCGAAACTGCTGCCCTTGTTGCCGTTGTTCCAGGCTGGTGGCCAGCTGCGACTGATTTTGTTTCTGGAGCAGAGAATTGTAGTTGAGTTGTGATTCCTCGTAGCCACGCGAAATGTCCGCCAATTCCTGCTCCGTTTGGGGAGTCCCGTTCAAGCGGGCTTGATACTCGGACAGTTCCGACTGGATTTTCCTCTCCTGCTGTTTGAGATTTTCAGTCTCAAATTGGTTCGCTTTGAGCTGGCTTTGAATCTGCATCATCGGGTTCAGTGTCCCATTCCGCATCGATGCTGGACGCGATTCGGAAGCGTCCGCCGCCGAGTCCGCCACCTCCTGCTGCTTGGTGGCGATTTCGTCCTCGATCTGCTTTTTCAGTTGTTCCGTCTTGGCGATCATGTCTTTGAGCGCAACGACGTCTGGATAACTATCGGTATACTTTGATTGCGCGTCCGCGAGCTGCACGCGCAGGGTCTTGAGTTCGGCCTCCAGCGCCTCTGGAGCCGTCACTGTCGAGTCTCCGCTCACTAGGCTGTCCTGCACTGACTGATACTGCTGCAAAAGAGACTGTAGATAGAGCTTCTGCTGCTCGGCGCTCTCGACAGCGTGCTGCGTGGCTTGCAACTGAGCTTGCAAGCCCGACATGATCTGGACGTTGCTCCCGAGCTGAGAGGGCAGGGTGCCGAAATGCGTCGCCTTGAACGCCCGTACTTTCGCTTCCTGTTCTGCGAGTTTCGTTCGAGCGTCGGCAACTCGACCGTCAAGGAATGCGGTGGTACTCTCGGACAGTTGCTGTTGCGATTTAAGATTCTCGTCGATGAACAGCGTGGTCAGTTCGCTGTTTACTTGCTGCGCGAGTTCCGGCGAACCTGCGGAGTATCGAATCTTGAAGGCCGTCAGCTCCCCCGGTCGGCCAGGAGCACTAACTAGCTCAATTTGAATGTCCCTACGCATCTGATCCACCGGGTCGGTCGCCTGCCACTTGCTCAGGAAGCCGCCGTCCCGCGCATAAAGGTGAAAACGGTCGATGGTCGCTTGGAGACGCGTGCGGCTGAGAATTTGCTGCGTCATGCTCTGCAAGCGTTCCTGAAGGCTGACGGAAACGTTCGGCACCACGTATTGCTCGGGAACTTTTTGCTGTTCCACCAGGATTAGCGCGTCAGACTGAAACGTTGCGGGCAATAGCCAGCTCACTACCCATACCACGAGCCAGCACACGGACAGAGGCAGCAAAATCCACCAGCGTCGACGCCGCACAATGGCCCAGTAATCATCCAGGCCGGCTGCCTTAGGGTTTTGTACTTCTTCAAACATTTCTACCTCCCGATTGGCCTTGAAAAATCGTATGAAATGGACACGCCGGCAAGGTTATGGTTTCCGCTACTCAGCCCTACGATGCTTCCGGCTTGATTCAATCTCTCGAAGAACAGATTCATGGACGCGTTCTTGTAAATTCGCCTGCCGAATCCCAAGGTAGCCGAATAAGTGCGAAGCTCTACTGCGCCGGTTTTCACGGCAAGCAGCTGGTTGTCCGCTGCCATAAGATCCATCTTCATGCTCCAGTTTGGGCTCAGTTGCCAGTTAAAGTGCGCCGAACCGGCATTCAGGTCCACTGCTCCCGTAACGCCTCCTCCGTCGCTCACGCCGTGCGAGTAATTCAAAACCATCGCTCCGCGGCGCCCGGTCATCTTGTAGATCGCTCCGCCCGACCAGGACAAAGTGTTCTGCCTGATCGGTATGTCCAATATTGCGAATCCTAGGTTTAACGCCGCTTGATTGAAAATCAGCGAGTATTGAGGTCCGGCATACAAAGTAAAACTCGTGTTTGGCGTCAACCGAACCTCGTCAAAGATCGAGAGCGAATGCGTCGTCGTTCGCGCGTTCACCTGCTGGAATTTCAGCACCTCGCCGCTGTACTGAACGCCCAATTGGTTTCGCGGAGTTATTTGCTGGGAGACGTAAGCTTGTCCAGAAACGACCTGAAAACCAAGCAGCGTCGCATTCGTCGGAGAACTTGACGTGCTGCCGTAATGGCTCAGGTCGTAGTTTCCGCTTAAACCCACCGTCGTGTGCTGGCTCGGTTGGTAAGAATACTGCGCCTGCGAGATGCTCGACGTCCGGCGCACATTGGAGAGAAATACGGACTGATTCGGAGCAACCACGGGCCCCGGCGCCGTCGTAAATGGCTGCGAACCAAATTGCTGGAACGGATCGGTGCTGAGGATATAGCTTTGCATCATTGAAAAGGCGCTGTGTTTCGACAACAGCCACGTAAAATGCCCGCCGAACATGTGCGTAAACTGATCGCCGAAAAATCCATGTTGGCTGATGTCGATTCCCGGGCTGTAACTCAGCCCGTAGTCAAATCGCCGAAAGGTTTGCACCACGGCAAAGTTCGGCCTGAAGTAGTAGTCAATATCCGAACGCTTCCCCTTCGATGAACCAAAGGCGTTATCGTCGTAGTGCGCCCCCGCCGCAAAGCTCGCCGAAAATATATTTGAGCGCCTGGCCTCGTTTCCGGGAACCGCGCTTGGCATCTGGCCGCTCGCCACCATCGGTACGTTGGGGCCGGCAAATTGCGCACAGAGCGTACCTGGCATCAGCAACAACAAAAGGCCCGCCGCGATTTGCCTGATTCTTTGTGACATCACTCAGTTCTCCATTTACGGAACGACAATCGTATCGCCGGGCTTGAGGGTGACGTTGTCCTGGAGATTTTTGCCCTTAATGGCGTCTTTATAGTTAAACGGCAGCCTTGCCCGGGTGCCATCCGGCATCGGCCGCAACACGTAAATCTTCGTTTGCTTGGCAAAATCCCGAAATCCCCCGGTCAATGCAATCGCATCCAGCACAGTCATCGATTCTGTCAACGGATATGTACCCGGCTTCGCCACCTGACCCACCACATTGAAATGGTGGCTCCGCGGATCCGTCACAATCACCGTGACTTCGGGGTTCGCAAGAAAACCCTTTAGACGTCGCGCTATGTCGTCTTGCAGCTGCAAGGGCGTCATCCCGCTTGCTTGGATTTCCCCGATTAAAGGTAAGGAAATCTTTCCGTCGGGCCGCACTGGGATCGCGCGTGAGATCTCTTTTTCCTTCCAAACGTCCACATCCAGAACGTCGCTCTCACCGATCACATACGTCTTGTTATCCACCTGGGAATTGCCCTGACGCGCCGCAGGCTGCGCAGTGTTTGCCGGCGCTGGCGATTCCGCCGCCGGCCTATCGGTTGTCTTCTTCGGGTCCTGAGCCATCGCGGAAACGGCTATCATCACCGACGCCGCTGCTAGCCACTTTCCCATGCTTAAAATTCGGACACCCATTTCCCTCTCCTTTTCTGAACCAGAATTCACTCCTCGCTCAGTCCGGCGGCTTGCGGATTCTGCCGACTCTTGCGTGTTGGCAAGCCCGCTTCTTTCAACTTGTAGAGCAGCGCGCGGTAGCTGATTTCCAGAGCGCTTGCGGCGCGCCGGCGGTTCCAATTGTGCGCCTGCAAGGCCTTGACGATAATCTTGCCTTCCAGCTCGCGCATGGCCTCGCGCGTGACTTTTTTCAGCGAAAGCATGTTGTTGGTCACCGCCTCGGAGTCCGGCAAATCTGCGCTGCCGTGCGTCGTGTCCAGGGTGATGACGTCTTCCGATCCCAAAATAATGTACCGCTTAATCAAATTCTCCAGCTCGCGGATATTGCCCGGCCAGTGGTACCGTTGCAACATTTCGACCTTCCGCGCTGAGAGTGGCCGCGTTGGGCGGTCGAATCTTTCGGCGTACATCTTGCGCAGCGAATCGCAGATAAGGGGAATGTCCGCGGCGCGCTCTCGCAAAGTCGGCATGTGAATGCTCACCACGTTAATTCGGTAGAACAGGTCCTGCCGGAAGTTTCCCTTTCGAATCTCGTCTTCCAGATTACGGTTCGTTGCGCACACCACCCGCGCGTCGATTTGCTTGTCCTCTTGTCCTCCGATTGGGCAGAACTGACCGTCCTGAAGCAGTTGCAACAGCTTGGCCTGCAAACCCAATTCGAGCTCCGCGATTTCGTCAAGAAACAACGTTCCGTGCTGAGCCATTTCCACACGCCCGGGTTTTGTGCCGTTCGCTCCCGTGAAAGCACCTTTTTGGTACCCGAACAACTCGCTCTCAACCAGGGTTCCAGGAATCGCCGGACAGTTAACCTTGACGAACGGGCCGGCTCCCCAGGGTGAGCGCGCATGGATTAACCGGGCGATGACTTCTTTCCCCGTACCGCTTTCGCCCTGGATCAATACCGGCACGTTGGCACCGGCTACCTTGTCGACTTTTTGCCGGACCGCCCGCATGACCTCCGACTGACCGAATACCAAAACGTCCGGCAGAACGCTTACATTTGCTTCTAATTTCACCTTATCTGCGTTGGGGCCTACCGGAACGCCCACAAGATTCCGTCCTGTGCAGCAGAAGCATCACTTCGCTTCGCCAATGTCGCATATCCTTGCACACTTAAATCCAAGTGAGTCGAGCCCCCGAGGCCTGCCCCGAGTAACCGACCTACTGTTAAGTCTAGTCTTTCTATCGTCTTACATCGAACCGGAGGGTCATGTAAGATCCTTCCCATGCCGGCAGAAGGGCAAAAATGAGGGTCAAAAGGAAAATCTTTTCACTTACCAGCGCTCGTTTTTCCTGAGGTATCTCCGGTACGCCAAACAGTTAAAGAGCGCCCGGTCGCGACGCCGCTTTAGGCTTGGAAAGATTGAAGTCTAAGAGTGCAGCCGATCGCGCCCGGTGAAAAAGGAGTAGTCTCCAGCAAAGCACCCGCATGGCCAGTGATGGCGGCTTTCGGAATGGATAAACTTCAGGCTCTGCCATTTTCTCCGCGAATGATGTCATAGCGCTCGATTACCGCAGCTACCCCCATGCGCGCGCTGCCGTCTTCAAGGCGTCTCTCGACCCGCACTACTTTTCCGAGGGCTCGCACAAATACTTCTGATCCGTGGGTAATCTCCGCAGGCAGCGTCAGGGTAATATCCAGCTCGGAACCCGGCTCCAGATCTTCGTCGAGAACAAAATAGACGCCCCGGGTGGAAATATCGCGAGTTTTGCCTTTTTGGGTATCCGCCACGCGTTCCGCCGGGACGCGAATAATTACAGGCAAACTCAGATCATAGCGTCGAGCGGTACGACGTTCCGTCATTATTCCCATCCTCCACGCGTCCGCGGCCGCTACCCGCTTAGCCGCGCCCCCTTCCCCCAATTCTCACCGTCCCAACTGAAAACTGCAACGCCAGAATGACAACACCCGATAAAATCCTCTCGCGGCATTCCCCACTGGCAGCGCCACGGCATTTGCTCCGCGTCTCGCCGCCAACCCATTCGTCCGGCTACCCGTTGCGAGTTGCCCCGACCGCAGCCGGTTCCTCCACCGCCCTCACGGCGGCGGAGCGCTTGGACCGCGGCGTGTCCAGGTTGAACTGTCGCATCTTGTAGAGCAGGGCCTTGTAGCTGATGCCCAGCATTTTCGCGGCGTCCTTGCGGCACCAGCGCGTCTTTTCCAGCGCGTCCGCGATGGCTTCCATCTCCGCTTCATCTTTCAACCCGCGGACCAACGCTTTGAGCCCCTGTTCGCGCGGTATCGTTGCTTCCGGTCGCGGTGAAGTCCGCTGGCGAGCCGCGGACATTTCGATCAATTCACGCAAGCTTCCTTCATCGTCCTCCAAAATCACATAGCGCTTCACGAAATTCTCCAGCTCACGCAGATTACCCGGCCAGGGATAGTTCGCCGCTGCGTCCAGGAGGTGCTTTGAAGGTCCTGGTGCCGCCTTCCCGAACTTCTCGCTATATTTTTCTAGGAAATGACGGAACAGCAGCGGAATCTCGGACGTCCTTTCGCGTAACGGGGGAACATTGATGGACAACACATTCAGCCGGTAATACAAATCTTCCCGGAAGCGCCCCGTCTTCATCGCTTCCTGAACCTCCACATTGGTCGCCGCCAGCACCCGTACATCCGTGTCGATCAAGTGCCGCCCGCCGAGTCGCGAATATTGGTGGTCCTGAAGGACGTGCAGCAGCTTGGCTTGCAAGTGCGTGCTCATCTCCGCGATCTCGTCGAGAAAGATGGTGCCCTTGTTGGCCAATTCGAATTTCCCCGGTTTGGCCCGCACCGCACCCGTAAAAGCTCCTTGCTCAAAACCAAACAACTCGGATTCCAGCAACTCTCCGGGCAGCGCCGCGCAGTTCACCTTCACGAATGGCTGGTTGCGCCTCGATGAGCGCAGATGAATCATCCGCGCCACCACTTCTTTCCCCACGCCGCTTTCCCCGCAGATAAACACCGGCACATCGACGGGCGCGATCTGCAGGATCTGCTGGCGGATGCGAACCATCTGTGGGCTCGCAGCCAGAAAGCTCAAATCTTCGGTGATCTGGTCGCAGTAATCGCGCAGCGCCCGGTTTTCCTGCGTCAGTTCCTTCTTCCGTCGCGATTTCAGCATCGCCGCATCCAGTTCCGTCTTCTCGAAGGGTTTGGTCAGGTAATCATGCGCGCCGATACGAATCGCCTCTACCACCGTGCCCACCTCATTCGAGCAGCTCAACATGATTACGTTCAGGCTGCGGTCCAGCTGCATCAATTCCTTCAGCGTGTCCAGCCCGTTCATCTCCGGCATCAAGACATCTAAAATAATGAAATCCGGTCGCTCCCCGGCGCTAATCTTCCCAAGCGCCTCCTTGCCAGAGCTCACCGTCTCCACATCGAAACCATCCACCTCGAGGAGCGTCTGTAAATACTTTCTTATGCTCGGTTCATCATCGACTACCAGAATCTTTTCTTTCACAGCCATCGATCTCTCCTTCATTCAAATCGTCAGGATTCCACACTACTGCCGCCGATCAACTCCAATCCATGGGCAGTAGAAACGTAAATTTGCTGCCGCCCGCCGGCTCGCTCTCCACCCATATTTTTCCTCGATGCGCCTGGATGAGCCGCTTCGCAATCGCCAGTCCCAAACCCATTCCCGTGGTGTTGCGGTCCACCCGCACAAAATCCTCGAAGATCTCCTGGTGATGTTCCGCTGGAATCCCCGGACCGTTATCCGCCACCGAAATCTCAACGCTATTGGGCCGCGGCAAGCGAAATCGCCTCCGTTCCTGGATCGGCGCTACTTCCGCCACGCGCCGTTCCCAGAAGTGCGGCCCGGCATCTAGCGTCACCATGCCCCCGGTTGGCGTGTGTTTTAATGCGTTGTCCAGCAAATTCGCCGCTGCTTGTTGCACCTTCTGGTAATCAAAGCGGAAATTTGGGATCGACGGATCGAAGGACGCCTCCAGCTTTACTCCCTTTCGCTGAAATGCATCTGACCATCGCTTCGCCACCTCATCCAGGCAATCGCGTAAGTCATTTTCGCGAAGCTGCAGCACCAGTTTTCCGCTTTCCAGGGTTGAGTAATTCAAGAACATCGACACCAGCCGGACCAACCTCTCGCAGCTTTCCTTCGATTCTTCCAGTATGTCCGTTTGCTTGTCCGACAATTTTCCCAGCGAACCCTTGAGCATCAAATCGTAATAGCCCTTGATCACTGCCAGCGGCGTCTTCAACTCGTGCGCCGCGGAAGCCAGGAACACCGTTTTTTGCCGGTTCACTTCCTGCAATTTCAGATACGCCGCAAGAAGGTTGCGGTAGGTTATTTCGCGCTCTTGCAGAAGCTCCTGCACCGTAATCTGCGTCGCCGGATCAGGTGCCTGTTGTATGTCTTGTTGCCGTTGAAATTGCACTACCACCCAGTCCGGCTCCGGGATCCATTGCACGTTGGCGAAGAATTTTTCGCCGCGCTCCACCTCCAGCCGGACCTCCTGTTTTCCGCCTTCGATCTCGCGGAAAATTTGCTTCGCATCAGTCTCTAACAGTTCAGTAAAAAGGTTGATCCCCGCTTCCGCACTGCCTTCAAGACCCAGCGATTTACGCGCTCGCGCGTTCATCAGCACAATTCGACCGCTGCGTTCCGCCACCACCAGCGCAGTTTCCACCGTGTCAAGAAGTCCGACAACCAGCCCTCTGGAGAACCCTACTGCGCCACGCGAATCGGCCAGCGGCGGATTTGCAATTGTTCCAGTCATTACTATGCTTTGAGAACCACCTAGTCGCTGTAGGAAAAAATTTTCCCTTCGTTAATGCTCGTCATACTCCCAAACGCCCACTCGCCTGTCAATGGTAAAAGCGTTCCATTTGCACATTTGGGGAAGCTGCGTGGCCCGCAAAGTAACCTTTGTAGACCACCTTATCTCCCCTCCCCTTGGTTCGCCGCTTAACCTGCTGTGTCACTAACTACTTACAAGAACTCATCCAAACGGTATTTCCTGGCATCAAATATGCATAAACGTACTAGTTCGGTAGTACTGCCGGGGGAGAGCTTGGAAATCGAAACAGACAACAAGGGCGAGCGCTTGGACCCTGTTCAACGCCGTCGATCCCCGCGAATCCGCCTCCAAGTACCCGTGTTTCTTCGCGGTGTCGACAACGCCGGCGTTGAGTTCATTGAGCTTACCAAGACTCTCAACATCAGTGCTACGGGCGCATGTATCGCCTCGACGCATTACCTCCGCCCCGACCAGGTCGTCAGCATCACCGTTCCGGCTCCGTCACCGCACTCCTCCTCCAGCGTCGTTCCCAACGAGACTCCCCCTATCTCTGCTAAGATCCTCCGGCAATCCGCCGTCGGCGATATCCGCCTATTCGGATTGGAATTTCTAAGGCCACTTGAGTAATTTAACTGCCCCTTTTGGCCACTTCAATGCCCCTGGGGTAGTTTTGTTACTCCACACCCCCTCCAACGCGGAAGTTCGAGGGCACCTCTATCTTTATTGTTTGCTTTGGGATAGCATTACTTGTTGAGCTTGTGCTTTTCCCGGATTCGGGCGGTGCTTCGGGATTGCCATCATAGTACGGATGGACCGCCACTTGCTCCCTTGTAGCGCCGAGGTTTCGTTTTCTCCCCATACCCCGCGGGGATAGGTAGAGGTCAGGTAACTACCCAGCTATGTCCAGCCCTGGCGCCTCTGTGCCACCTCGTCTGCCAGTCGAGGATTCCTATCTCGAGCTCCTTGCAGACACGCTCGAGAGTCTTGATCTATCCGCGCGCGGACAATTCCTGCAACACTACATTCGCGCCATCACTCACCTCGATCTGCGTGAGAGCCAGTGCATTCAGCTCTGGGACGATATGCTCCTGCGTCGACGCGAGCTGAGTGAAAACCTTGGCCGCCAAGTCGCGCTGAAAACCGCCTTGATGGACGTCCTCGCTTCCGCAGGACTCTTTCGTGTCCCGATTGTCATCGAATACGACGAGCTAAAAATCCTGCAACTAAATGCAGTGACTGATCCCCTCACCGGTCTCTACAACCGTCGTCTCTTCAGCGAAACCTTTGAAAAAGAGCTCAATCGCAGCCGCCGCTACGGATCACCTTTGGGCCTTGTAGTTCTGGACCTGCATCGCTTCAAGGAAGTGAACGATCAGCACGGCCATCCTCGTGGCGATGAAGTTTTGCGCGTCGCCGCAGCGACCCTCAAAAAGGCCCTCCGCACTTCCGATTCTGCTTTCCGCATCGGAGGAGATGAGTTCGCCCTTCTCTTGCCGCAAACAGACGCGGAACAAGCATTAGCGCTTAGCCGTCGCGTGGAAACGGTTTTTGCCGAAATGCTGCAACCCTTGCAGCTGAACGTAAGCGTCAGCATGGACCATGGTGTCGCCACCTTCCCGCAAGATGGCGAGCAGGCCGAGCAGCTAATCCGCGTCGCCGACGAACGCCTTTATCGTCTAAAGCACGCAAATCACGGCAGGACTGCAAACGGTGGGACGCGCGCGCCGTCCGCCTCGGCTCCACCGGAGCCCGTTTCAACTCCAGAGCGCTCCGCAGCGCCGCCGGCTCCGATTTCCATTGAATCAGGACGCACGCCGGAACGCTCAGAGTCCAAGTCCGAACCTCCCGAGGCCCCCGTTCCCCCGGAAATGGCCACGCCTTCACAAGCTCCGCCCGCTCGAGCTTATACAGTGCAGCGTAAGGCGGAGCGTGTCTCGATGGCCGGCACCAACGCCTATGCCACGCTCGGCGAACAAGGCACGCGTCGCGCTCGCGTTATCGACCTCGGTTTCGGGGGCGTCGCCATCGAACTTGACACCCAGGAAGATCTTCCGGAAAACGTCTTGGCGGTCTTGCACGTCCCCATTCTTCCGCCCGTCCGCGTAAGCCTCAAGCCGGTATGGTTTCAACGCACCACGCAGGGCAGCTTCCGCGTCGGGTGCGCCTTCGTCTCATAAATCTTGCGTGCTCCAACAAGCTGAAGAAAGCTCTTGCTGTTTTCTTGCAGGGCTCGCAAAACGAATTCATAATTCCCAGCCCACTTGCTAAAATGTGTTCGTATCTACTCCTTCGGCAGGGCACACCATGCTTGCACCAAAAGCGAGTCATCCCTACTGGCCAGATGCGGTGGACAAGGCCAGCGGTGCCGCCTCCGACCTCAAACCCTGGTCTTGGGCGCTCGAACGCCTGGAAAATTCTCACAACTACTGGATCGCCACCTCTCGGCTCGATGGGCGTCCACATCTCATGCTGGTCTGGGGCATTTGGTGGCAAGACGCCTTCTGGTTCAGCACCGGACTTCGAACGCGCAAAGCAAAAAATCTCGCCAACAACCCTCGCTGCGCCGTCGGTACGGAAAAAGCGGACGAGGCCGTAATCCTCGAAGGCATGGTGCAAGAAGTCACCGATCGCGCCGTCTGGAAGGAACTGGTCGGGCTCTACAACCGCAAGTATGGCGGCGACGTCGGGCCTTTGCTCGAATCTTCCGGCGGCTCCGTTTTTCGCGTCAACCCGCAAACTGTCTTCGGCCAGGATGAGCACGCAGAAAATTTCGCGGAGGCGGTGACCCGCTGGACGTTCACGAAATCTTGACCGTATTCGCTTGCTCGAAGTGTGCACCTGGCCACGTGAAATCTCTATCGGCGGCGAAATCGGTTTTGAGGCAGAAATCAAGTCAAATGCCAATCTCTTTGATCGTTAAGACAGGCAAGCATGCTCACTGACGCTCAGGGCCCCCAGCCGCCCGCGACAACCAAAACCGCCTTCAAGAACCCCTTGCTTTATTCTTCGATGCTAGTGGGGATCGTTCTCCTCTTTGTGGTTTGGACTTTGTTTTCCCGCTGGCAGGAGAATCTCGCGATTGAACGCCGGTGGCGCGAGGAAAAGACCCGAAAACAATTGGAAGACGACCGCGTCGCACTGGAACAGTTCGGCGGAAAGGGGCTTGCCATCCAAAGTTTCTATGCGAGTCCCGGGGCCATCCACAAAGGAGAAAGCGCGCAACTCTGCTACGGAGTGGCGAATGCTAAAACGGTGAAACTCGAACCTCAGCCAAATGCGGTTTGGCCCTCCTACGCGCGCTGCGTCACCGTCTCGCCGGCAAAGAACACCACCTACACGCTCACTATCAGCGATGCCTCGGGTAATACCAAGACGCAGTCACTGCGCGTCACGGTCGAGTAGGTCGCCGTCCGGCATCGTTGTGACCGCACTCTAGTGTTCTTTCTCGCTCCTGCGCTGCAGACCGTTACGTCTCTTGTAGCCGTAATCCGCCCCCATCTATAATAATTAACCTTGCTGGGCCTGCTGTTCTCACTTACTTGGGCCCTGCTTGGATAGGTTTCAATTCGCCATGTCTGACCCATTGAAGAAGATTAAGCAAAAGATCCAGGACGAGCTTACCGCGCTCGAGCACGAACTCGGCGTCGACCTCCCCAAGGAAATTGCCGTCGCCCGCGCCCACGGTGATCTCTCGGAAAACGCCGAGTATAAGTTCGCCAAGGAACGTCAGGGCTTTGTGAACGCGCGCATCGGCCAACTCAAAAAGCGCATGGGCGATCTCGGCATGCTCAACCTCACCAACATCCCCAAGGATCGCGCCGGCTACGGCTCGCGCATCGTCGTGCTGGATACCCGGCGCGACATCAAAATCGAATACAAACTGGTCAGCACCGAAGAAGCGGACGCTGAAAAGGGACTTATTTCCACCACCTCACCCATCGGCCGTGCTCTGCTCAACCGTAAAGTGGGCGATGAAGTCCAGGTCACCACCCCCGCCGGCCCTAAGGAGTTTGAAGTCGTGCGCCTCGTCACAATTCACGAAGAAGAGTAACGCCGCGGCTCATTTTCGCGTCTTAGTCAAAAGGATCCGTCTCTGCGAGGAAATATGGGTTGGGGTCAAGGCTCAGCGCTCGGAGTTCTCACAATCGTGGGCTATCTGCTCTTCGTATTGGGAGCTGCCCTGGTCTGGCGCGGCCGCGATGAAGTTTATGTTTGGATCCATGATGAAGCGTGCTTCGTCCGCCGCAGCTTTTCGCGCTATACCGTTATCGGCCCCTTCTACGGCCCGCGCCCGGATTCGCGTCTCAAAGCTGTCCCCGCCAATTTTGTCGGTTCGCTTCGCCGCATTCCCCGCAACCCCATTACCGGCGGTATGATTCTCGCTTTTCTCGGACCCCTGCTGGTCCTGCTCGATTTCTTCATGTAACCGCGATCGCCGCCCTGGTTCGATGGACAACCGCCATCTCGCTTTGCCACTCTCTTCAACTATGACACCTTCGCTCATCGTTCACGGCGGCGCCTGGGATATTCCTGATGAATCCGTTGACGCGTGCAAAGCCGGCTGCCAGCGTGCTCTCGCCGCAGGCTGGTCCGTTCTCAACAGCGGCGGCTCCGCCCTCGACGCCGTCGAAGCCGCCGTCATAGTTCTGGAAGACGACCCCGTCTTCGACGCCGGTTTTGGCTCGCATCTCACGCTCGACGGTTACGTCGAATGCGACGCCATCGTCATGGACGGCGCCACCCTGCGCGCAGGCTCCGTCGCGGCCCTTCGTCACATCCGCAATCCCATCCGCCTCGCGCGCCAGGTCCTCGAAAATTCTCCGCACATGATGCTCGTCGGTGAAGGCGCCGAGCGTTTTGCAGTGGAGCAGGGGCTAACCCTGTGCGAGCCTGAAGAACTCATTGCGGAAGCGGAGCGCGACGCGTGGCTGAAATGCCGTAACAGCAAGCACGCTGCCGCGCATCACCGCGGCCACGAACAGGGAACCGTCGGCGCCGTTGCCTTCGATCGCGAGGGCCGCCTGTTTGCCGCCACCAGCACGGGCGGCACCTGCTGTAAACTTCCCGGTCGTGTCGGAGATTCACCGCTGATTGGCTGTGGCTGCTACGCCGACGCGGAGGCCGGCGGTGTTTCCTGCACAGGCTACGGCGAAGCAATCATGAAGGTCGTAATGGCGAAGACCGCCGCGGACTTCCTGCGCTATCCGGTCGGCTCTGATTCCAATCCTTCTGCGTCCGTTCTGCCGACGCCCTCAACACCCGATGTTGCCTCACACGCCGCTCGCGAGGCCGTAAGCATTCTGGCCAAGCGCACCCACGCCACCGGCGGCCTTATCCTTCTCGATCGCAAAGGAAACCCCGGCTTCGCCTTCAACACCCCGCGCATGGCGTACGGTTACGCAGCCGACGGAGAGTTTATTATTGGCGTTGAGAGTGAGCCTGTCGCCTACTGATTCGACGTCACCGCCGCGCTTGCGCTCCCGTTCCCAATCGCATCGCCATTCACCACCAGCTCCACGCGGCGGTTCCGCTGCCGACCTTCCGCCGTGTCGTTACCCGCCACTGGCTGCGTTTTTCCGAAGCCGCGCGCGCTGATTGCCGATCCCCGCACGCCCTGCTCGGCAAGGAAATCCCGCACCGAATCTGCGCGCCGCTCGGATAGTTGCTGGTTGAATTCATCGCTACCCACGCTGTCCGTGTGTCCTTCAATCTGCAAATTCAGCCCCGGATGCGCCAGCACGATGCCCGAAATCTTCGCCAGCTTTTCGCGGGCTCCCGGTTTCAGCGTGTAGCTTCCGGTGTCGAACAGCACGTCGGACATATTCACAATCAGCCCGCGCGCCGAATCCCGCGTCTGCAGAATCGAATTGAGCTGCGACAGCAACTGCGCGCGAAGCTGCGCCTTCTCCGCTTCCGCCTGTGCCGCGGCCTGCCGCGCCTTTTCCGTCTCGGCTTCCGCGGCTCTTTGCTGCGACACCGCTGCCGCCCGGTCCCGCGCCGCCTGCTCTGCCGCCGCCTGCGCCACCTGCTGCTGCTGTTGAGCCGCCGCGCGAGCTTGCTCGGCTTCCTGCCTCTGCCGAACTGCGTCTTGCGAGGCCTGCTCCGCTTCCTGCTTCATGCGCACCGCTTCCGCCTTCGCCGCTTCCGCCGCCGCACGCGCCTGGTCCGCTTCCTGCCGGCGCTTTACTTCCGCGTCCGCGTCTGCGCGAGCTTTGGCTTCGCGGTCGAGAGCGGCTCTCCGTTCGGCGGCGACGGTGGCTTGAGCATCTTCCTCGGCCTTTTGTTTCACGGACATTACGCGGGCTTCTTCCGCGGTTTCCACGACTTCCTTGGCGGCGGCTTCCACGGATCTTTTGTCGCGCCCGGAGTGGTAGACGTCTTCGGCGGTCTTGAGCTGCTGTTCGGCCTTGGCGACGATCGACGGTGCGTACTTATCGGCTAGAGCGATGTGCGCAATCCTTACGGCGTTACGGGCCTCAAAGAGCTCTAGGGGCGTTTTGCGATCAATGCCGAAGATCGCGTTTTCGATTTTGGTGTTAGAGGAGGAGTAGACGCCGCGGCCGAGCAGTTCATACTTGGCGTCGATATTTTCGACTTTGGAATTGGCCGGGATGACGTTTTCCAGCACTACGACATTGCCCGGCTGGTTGACCGCGAAATAGGGTTCGGCGGTAACGATCATGCCGAAGGTTTGCATTTCTGAGATGGCTTTTACATGACCGCTGCCGTGATTGAGGCTAACCTCACCGAGATTGACAGCGCGACCTTGCGGAGAGACAGCCCAGAGGACGTACGTGAGGTATTCGAGACCGAACTTGGTGGCTTCCTCGAGATTCTCGAATTTGGCGTCGATCTCCGTGCGATTGCCTTTGTTTTCGACTTTAGCCTCGCCCAAAGCGGTCTGCATCAATTCCGTACCTTGAAAATCGAGCTTGGTGGCGCCACCGGCGCGGCGGAAATTGACGGCCTTGGTGGTGCGGGAGACGGTGGCGGCAGGCGAGCTCTTGGCCTGGCCAAAAGCAGGCGCAGCCGTGAATCCCAAAGTGCCGACTAGGGCAAGCCAAAGCGATGCCGTTTTCACGTGCGTCCTCCTCCGTGTATTTAAAGTCTTCCTTATCTTGAGGCTAACAGAGAAACGGGAGAGGGCAAGGAAAGCGAAGAAGGTGTTTGCGCAAGTAATTAACCGCCGAAAACCCCGATCCGGCGTACGAGACGCCCGGAATGTGCGCCGGCCTCACCAGAGGCCCCCCTCCCCCCTTTTTCGGATCTGTTCATTCTAAAGGAGTTGCGGGAGCGGATTCTGGATCTGCACATTCTAAAGGACATGCGGGCCAAAGGACATACGGGCAGAATTGCCATCAGCCGTCGATTTGGTGCTCGGAAAAAACTAAGGCGGGGGAGCGATGGAATCGGACGCAACTTTCTACAGGGGAAGTGTAAAGAAAAATCGATCGAAGGTCAACAAAAAAGCGCGGGGACTGGGATCCCCGCGCTCAGAGTTGTATACGGCTCGTTATTCGTTAGAAGATGATCTTCGCCACGAGCTGCAAGTTGAATGCTTCACCGGGGCCAAGCCCAGGAGCGCCGTTGAAGTCGCCGATCGTGTCGCTTACCAAACCGAAACCCGCGCTAGTGTTGCACGGTGCGCCAGGTACAGTTGTCCCGCAGCTGGCACCCACGGCCCCAACTCCAGAGGCGAGGTTGATTCGGTTAAAGAGATTAAACATGTCCGCCCGAAGCTGAACCTTAACTCGCTCGGTAATCGGAACGTTTTTGATAACCGAAAAATCGACCGATCCGAAGCCTGGCCCATAGTATTTGTTGCGCGCGAGGTTCCCGATCCCGGATACCGGAACCGCGAACGCCGCCGGATTCCACCATTGTGTGCCTCCATTAGCCGCGTCGAACTTGTGTGACACGCCCTTGTACGGGTCACCGATGAGGTCCAAGCCCAATCGGTTTTCGTCGGATGGCTGCCCCCTGTGGAAGTTCATCACGCTACTCAACTCCCAACCGTTGACGACTCGGTTTGACCAACCTTGCGCCCACGAGGCCCTTGGGATGTTATAGGTCGCGCTCACCGTAAAGAGGTGCCGGGTGTCGAAATCGCTATTCCCGTAGTCCAGTTTGGGGTTGAAGGCATCGTCCACAATCGCGGCGCGGTACTGACTGATCTCATCCAGAGCATGCGCCCAAGTATAGGCGAACTGCGACGTCAGCCCGTGCCAACTCCTGATCCTGTAGACCGCCTGCAAGGAGTTGTAGTTGGAAGTCCCGATGGTGTTCAGTTGCAAAATGTTGCCGAAGTTCGGGAAGGCGTTGCCCTGATTGATGTTGGATACGAGGTTCAGCTTGCGTCCCTGGCTGCCTACATAGCCGATCTGCAATACGGCAAAGTTCCCGAAGCCTTTCTCTACCTGCAGATTGTAGTTAAAGAAGTAAGGCGTGCGGAAGTTCTGGCTCACCGAATAGGCGCTCAGCCCCTTGGGATCGGTGGGTGCGGCGCAATTTGGATCGGTGCAGGCCGTAACCCCCTGAAAAATCGCTGCCCCACCAGCCTGAGCCGTCTGCCAGTTATAGGTACTTCGGGCGTAGGTGGAAACTGGTGTGGTGCCGAACGGGTTGCCTTCAATTCCCTGCGGCGCCGCGATAGGCGGCCGGAAATCCAAGAACGGATTCAGGTTGATCTGATCGTAGAAAACGCCAATTCCTCCACGCACCACCAGATCAGAGCTGCCGGTCGGTTGATACGCAAAACCGATGCGCGGCGCGAAGTTGTTCTTGTCTGGCGGAAATATGGAATCGAGCCCCGCTCCCTGGATGCGGAAACCTTGTCCAGGAATGAAGTTCGCAATGTCTTTCTTGTCGCTATGAAGCGGCCCGAAGTATTCGTACCGCAAACCGAAATTCAGGTTCAATTTGTGGCTGATCTGCCAGCCATCCTGGAAATATAGGTTAAACGCATTCACTACAACAAAGCGTTCTGGATTTCCAACGGCGATAGTAGATCCTACCAACGTTGGAAAAGCGGAGGTGGGTCCCGCTACGCTCCCGGCCAGAAAATCGGCCAGAGCTTCTGCGCCGGGAAGTTGATTGTTACTCGCTAGTGCGGCGCAAGCTGCAGGAACAGTCGCAGCGCCGCATCCTGTAGCGCCGCTCCAGGGTCCCCGCAATCCGTCAAAAATGAACTTCCCAGTCCCGCGCCGATGATAGAACTCGTTCAGATGCGCCTGACGCACTTCCGCTCCGTAGCGCAACTGATGAGTTCCCACACTGTGAGAAATAATGTCTGTTATGTGCCAGGTAAGGTCATTCCGTCCTTCGGGCGGCGTAAGCCCAATTTGTTCAAATATGCCGCCCTTTGGACCGATAACGATATTCGGAGCGCCAAGGATATATTGTCCGTTATTCGTCGCATCAGGGCTCAGGAACAAGCCCATCGTCTTGGTGTTAAAGCCATTGTTGAAGTCGTGGAAGATTTGGTTGAAATAGTTTGCGCCGAACAGGAGTTGATTGGTCACCTTGTTCGTAAGCGTTGAATTGAGCACGGCAGAGTAGTTAAATACGTGGATAGGAGCGACTTCGAAGTAGTCCTTCAAGTTGGAACTGGCTGTGCCCAGCGCTGGACTTCCTCCCAACGGGGCGATCTGATTGCCCTGCCCGCCGAACCACCGCAGGTACAGGTGGTGCTTGTCAGAGAATTGATGGTCAATCCTAGCCACGCCATTGTAGCTATAGCCGGTCTCCGCGATGCTACTGAAGTAGTTACCGAGGGTGGCAGGCAAGCCGCCAATCGTGCTTCTGGGCCAAAAGCCGCTTGGGCCCATGAGACCTCCGGTGCATCCAGACGCCGAAGGAGATGTGCAAGACAGAGAGCTCGGCGTGACGGGCGCGTACGAACCGTACTTTCGAGTCGTGCAAGTGGCCGTCACAGGCGCACATACGGGGTTGTTAAGGACATCAAGGGCCAAGGCCTGATACGCAGCAGAGGGCTCTGTCGCTTTTCCCGGCAATCCAATCGAGAATCTTTGCTTTTCAAATGTTAGAAAATAAAACAAGCGGTCTTTAAGGACTGGTCCACCAACCGAAAATCCGAAGTTGTAGTTTCGATTTACGCGCTTTGAGTCTACGAAGGGGCTGGCCGCCGCAAATGCTTCATTGCGGTGGAAGTCGTACAGCGTGCCATGGATGGAATTCCCGCCCGACTTCAGCGCCAGATCCACGGTGGCTCCGGGGTTTCTCCCCGATTCCGGCGAGGACTGTGTTTGAACGGTGAATTGATCGACAGCATCGAGCGGCAGCACGATTCCAGCGATGCCGGAGACGCCGCCCTGGTTGACCGCTGGGATGTTGTGCCACAAATCGTTGTTGTCCACGCCGTCGATTTGCCAGTTCATTTGGTTAGCGCGAGTGCCATTCATCGATCCATAGCCCCCCGCCGCATAGCCGGCATATCCAGGGACGGCCTCGACCAACTGTGAGAAGTCTCGGCCGGCCAAGGGCATGGTTGCCAAATCGGTGCCCCCGATAGACGTTGTTTGC
>Ga0137418_10000875_pt1 | contig 27646 bp, 25 predicted proteins | sample CZODoug3_1_2_16f_FD_122242 | JGI IMG/M metagenome (GOLD analysis project Ga0137418, IMG submission 122242) | Vadose zone soil fungal communities from Angelo Coast Range Reserve, California, USA - CZODoug3_1_2_16fungal (Hybrid Assembly) | ecosystem: Environmental > Terrestrial > Soil > Vadose...
AAAACGGACCGTCCGCAAAGTAATCACGCAGTTCTTCAAAATTAGCTATAACCTGGCGCAAATCATTGCCACCGAGCTTTCGCGTGGTGGTAGTCAGTTCCCGCCGCGATACTCCGATAAAATCCAGGAGAGATTGGATAGAGAATATCCGCCGGAGAAATTCTCGCCAGCAAATCTGATCGGTCGAGACAAAGAATTCAACATCCTCATGGATTCGTTCAGACTCCACGTACTACGACATCCGATGCTTGCAAAATACTTTGGTCGTGACGAGCTTCCGAAGGCCATCTGTCTCGCAGGCGATAGCGGAACCGGGAAGACGTTTCTGACCATGGTCTCGCTGAGACAAATGCTCTTGGAAGGATATCGCAGCGGTGTACTAGTCACCCCGGTCATCCTGAAAGGATCAGATGTCTATTCAGAATTCTACGGAAAAAGCACCCGACAATTGGGCAGATTCCTAGATTACGCAAGCTCCGTCCCGTCAGTCGTGTATGTCGACGAGTTCCAGAGCTTTGGTAGAAAAGTGAGAGGAGAAACCGGTGCTGAGATCGAAGACACAAGACTCCAAGACGAGCTGAACCGTTGGCTTGACAAGATAGTAAGCGGAAAAACCCGGACCCTCGTAGTCGTCGCAACCAATGCCTACGAGAAAATCAGAGAAGACATACGAAGACGACTGACAAAAGTCAGCCTCAACGACGGAGTAACCCGTGAAATGCTTCTCGCCGTTGTAGAAGACTCGATAAAACGAGAGGCCTGGCTAGGCTTGAAGGCCGAAGATCTTCTCGATCTGATGGAGAGAGAAGTCACCATGAGACGCAGAGCCTCCCTTACGCCAAGCGACATCCAAGAAATCTTCCGCGAAGTCAGAAAATCCAAAGAAGCTCCACTAAGAGAAAAGTTCAGAGACAATCGAAATCTCTCTCTTGCAATCGAGAGACCCAAAATATCCGTCAAAATAGATGACTTCGTAATTGCGGCAAGGAACATCAAGCTCTACTCCGAACAAGAGAAATCCCAAGAAGTGACGGATGCAGTCTACGTGAGCAAACCGAAAGTAAACAGAGAAGACGTCGGAGGCTTACACGATGTTAAAAACAAGATTCTGAACCACATCACGCTCGCTTTCAATCCCTCAATGGCGGAGCTGGGACACCAGTTCTTCGTGTTCGTCGATGCCGAGACCGCCGACCTGGTACGCCTGGCGTTCAACTTCACGCCCCGCGCCTACCTCGATCCGCAGCTCGAGGACGTGAGCATCGTCCTCGACAACGCCTTGTGGGAGGGGCGCTTCTGGCTCCCCTACCGGCAGGAGATCGAGATTCGGCGCCGTGCCACCTGGCTCGACATCCCCGCGCGCGGCATCATCCGCGGCCGCTGGGAAATCGACGGCTACGTGTTCAACATCGGCCTCGCCAATAGCTGGTTCGCGGGCGAGGAGATCGTCCCCCTCCCCAAGGCGCAGCGCGACTCGTTCCCCTGGACGGTGCCGCTGGCGACGGCGATCCAGGACATCGCCGAGCCGGTGCGGGAAGGTGATCTCCAGGCGGTGCGAGCCGAAGTGGCGCGCATCGCGGGCCGGCGGGCGTTGTCCGGCTTGCGCGCCCAGCGGCTCGGCGTCCGCGGCGTGAGCGACGTGCTGCACGCCAACCGGGTGGAGGGCCTCGTGGCCGGAGCCGGGTTCGTGTGGCGCGCACCCGGCGATGAGCTCGAAGCGCGCGCCCTCGCGAGCTACGGCTTCGCGGACCGGCGCCTCCACGGCACCGTCGCGCTGGCGTCGGGGCTCGGGATGGAGCTCGCGGCCTATCGCCAGGTGCGCGATGTGGCCGATGCGCCCGTCATCGCCCCGCTGCTCAATTCGATCGCGTCGCAGGAATTCGGGGATGACTACGGCGACTACTATCTCGCCACCGGCGTGCGCGCCGCGGTGCGCCGCGGCATCGGCGCCCGGGGCGAGTGGCGCGTGACGGCGACGCGCGAGCGCGTGGCGTCGCTCCTCATCCGGGCCGAACCGGCGACGGGGCGATTCCGTCCCAATCCGCCCGTCGCGGACGGCGACTTCTCGGCGACGTCACTCACGCTACGGCGCCGGAGCGAGGGGTTCGCGGTGCGCCGCGACCTCGCGGCCGAGCTGACGGTGGAGAGCGGCCGCGCGGACGGCGGGCCCGGGTACGTCCGCATCGCAGCGGCAGGGCACCTGCTCGTTCCCGTGGGCGGCAGCCGCGTGCTCGTGCGCGTCCAGGGCGGCGCCGCCGGCGACGGCCTGCCGCCGCACCGCGCCTTCGTCCTCGGCGGGCGTGGCACGCTGCTGGGAGACGAGTTCCGGGAGTGGGGCGGCCGCCGCGCTGCGCTCCTGCATCTCGAGTGGCGCGCGCCGGTGCCGTTCGCCAGCATGGCGGCCGGGCCCTACGCGCGCACGCCAGGCACGATCACGGTCGCTCCCTATTTCGCAGCCGGCTGGAGCGATCGTCCGGTGTCGGGGACTCCGTGGCGCGCGACCCCGGGCGGAGGGGGCAGCCCGCGCGTGACCCTCGGGCTCGGCGTCGAGTGGCTGGGTGTCTTCCGGCTGGACGCAGGGTACGGGGTACAGAGCCGGCGCGTCCGTGTGGCGTTCGACGTGACGCGCGATTTTTGGGATATCCTCTGAGGCGCCGCGTACTGGACTCGGGCTCCCCCGGGACTAGGTTTCGAGACACACCATGCCCGTAACTGCCTTTCCCGACGAATGGCTGGCCCAGTCGCTGGAGGGCCTCATCACCCCCGAGATCCTGACGGATCTCCGGGGGAAGGCGGAGGCTGGGCGAACCCTGTGGGAGATGCTGGTCGCGCAAAAGGTGTCGTCGGACGAGCAGATCCTCCAAAAGCTGTCCGCCCGCTTCCGTCTCAAGATCGCGGATGTGGCGCACCTCGATCTCAAGGCTGGGGGCGGCGTGCCGGAGCAGCTGGCGCGCCGCTACCGCGTGCTGCCGCTGCGCCTCACCGATTCCTTCCTCGAGCTCGCGACGTCGAACCCATTCGACCTGGATGCCGAGAAGGCACTGGCGTTCGCGACCGCGCGCGAGATCCGCATGCTGCTGCTCGCGCCGTCCAAAATCGCCGAGAAGCTCGACGAGATGTATCGCCCCGAGAAAGCGATCGACAAACTCCTCGAGGGGATGGAAGGCGGGTCTGACCTGGTCCAGCTGGCCGACCAGCACGAGCCCGAAGAGCTGAATATTTCCGAAGCGGAAGCAAGCGAGCGGCCGGTGGTGCGGCTCGTGGACCTCATCATCTCCGAGGGCATCCTCTCTCGCTCGAGCGACATCCACATCGAGCCGGAAGAGGGCGGCGTGGCGGTTCGCTACCGCATCGACGGCGTGCTGCGCCAGGTGATGAAGATTCCCCGCCAGGCCGGCCTGCCGCTGATCTCGCGCATCAAGATCATGTCCTCCCTCGACATCGCCGACCGCATGCGGCCGCAGGACGGGCGCGCGCGCGTGGCCGTCAACGGGCAGCCGATCGACCTGCGCGTCTCGACCCTCCCGGCGGCGCAGGGCGAGAAGGTCGTGATCCGCATCCTCGATTCGCGGGCCACCGTCAAGTCGCTCGAATCGCTTGGCTTCAACCCCGGGGAGACCGAGGCGATCACCGCGCTGCTGCAGAACCACGAGGGCGTGATCCTCGTGACCGGCCCCACCGGCTCGGGCAAGACCACCACCCTCTACTCCATGATCAACCAGATCAAGACCGAGGGCGTGAACATCGTAACGGTCGAGGATCCCGTGGAGTACCGGATGCAGGGGATCGTGCAGGTGCAGGTACAGGAGAAGGCGGGCCTCACCTTCGGGTCGGCGCTGCGGTCGATCCTGCGCCAGGACCCGAACGTGATCCTGGTGGGAGAGATCCGCGACAAGGAGACCGCGCAGATCGCCGTGCAGGCGTCTCTCACCGGACACCTGGTGCTGTCCACGCTGCACACCAACGACGCGGCCAACGCCGTGACGCGGCTCGTGGACATCGGCGTCGAGGCGTACAAGATCGCGGCGGCGCTGCGCGGCGTGATCGCGCAACGGCTGATGCGCAAGCTCTGTCCCACCTGCAAGGAAGTGTGGATGGAGGCACCGCCCGAAAAGCTGCGCAGATGGATTCCGACGGGCACGCCGCTGTACCGCGCCGCCGGGTGCCCCGACTGCGCCATGACCGGGTACCGGGGTCGCTTCTCGATCATCGAAGTATTGACGGTCTCGGCGGAGGTGGAGCGGCGCATCGCCGCCGGCGAGCCGGCGGCCCGCATCGCCGATGCGGCTCGGCGCGCCGGAATGAAATCGCTGTGGGACTCGGGGCTCGCCCACGTCACGCGCGGAGAGTCGACGATCGACGAGCTCATGCGGGTCGTCGACGTCCCGGTCGAGGATGACGGTGAGGGCGCCGCGCCGCCCGCAGCGGCGCCCGCCGCGGGAGGGAAGGGGCGCCGTTCCGGCAGCGCCGACGCGCTGCGCGTGACCGCTCCGCCGGAGCCTGCGGTCTCGACGCATTTCGACCTGCTGGAGGAGCCGGCGCTGCCCCGCGCCTCCGGCCCCCACGGGCAGCCGGCGTGCAAGGTGCTGCTCGTCGACGACGAGGACAGCCTGCGCAAGGTCATGAAGGACCTGCTCGAGCGCGACGGCTATATCGTGACCGAGGCGCGCGACGGCGTGCAGGCGCTCGACCAGGTGGATCGGGTCGGGCCCGACATCATCGTGCTCGATCTGAACCTGCCGGGTCTCGACGGCTACGGCGTGCTGTCACACCTCCGGTCGCGGCCCGCGACCGCGAGCATCCCGGTCATCGTGCTCACCGCCAAGGGCGACGAAGACAACGAAGTTCGGGTCTTCGAGCTCGGCGCCGATGACTTCCTCACCAAGCCGTTCCGCGCGCGCGCCCTGTCGGCGCGTCTCGAAGCGGTGCTCGGCCGCCGCCGCTAGGACGCCCGCTGCCGCCCGTGACCGGCGTCCGGGTTTGCTTCGTGGACACCTACGCCTTGCGGGGCGGCGGCGAGCAGCTCGAGGTGCTGGTGCTGCGGCGCGCGCCGCACGGCAGCCGCGCGGGATCGTGGGAGACGGTGCACGGCACGATCGAGGTCGGCGAGACACCGGTGCAGGCTTCGCTGCGCGAGCTGCAAGAGGAAACCGGCTTCGCCCCGCTCCGTTTCTACAATCTGAGCCGCACCGAGGCGTTCTATCAGCACGCGAGCGACGAGATCGCGCTGATTCCCGTGTTCGCCGCGTTCGTGCCGGCTGCGACCGCGCCGCGTCTGTCGGTGGAGCACGATCGCGCCGAGTGGCTCGCGCCCGCGGAGGCCGCCCGACGCTTCGCGTGGCCCCGGGAGCGCAGAGCACTGGATGACATTTTGTCAATACTGGGGGGTGGGACCGCGGGCTTGCTGGAAGACGTGCTGAGGGTATCCTAGGCGTCGTGAACCCCTTCTATCACCGGATCTATCGCGTGGTGCGACACATCCCGAAGGGGCGCGTGGTCACGTACGGCGTCGTGGCCCGCCTCGCGGGACGGCCCGGCGCGGCTCGCACGGTCGGTTGGGCGCTCTCGGCGCTCCCTGAAGAAAACGACGTGCCGTGGTGGCGCGTCATCAACGCCGCGGGCCGCATCTCGCTCTCGAGCCACGATCACAGCGCCGTGTTGCAACGAGCCTTGCTGCTCCGCGAGGGCGTGCGCTTCGCGCCCGGTGGAGCGGTGAACCTCGGCACCTACGGCTGGCCCGCCGAGTCCTACAACAGCGCCATGGCCGCCCACAAGCGCGCCGCCTCGTCCCGCAGATCGCGGAGGTTGAAGGGCTTGCGGACGTAGCGCACGCCCAGGCGCGTCAGCGTCTCCTCCGTCGCCGGTCCCACGTCGCCCGTCGCCACGATCGTCCGGTCCCGCAGCGCCGGCAGCCGCGCCACCAGTTCCTCCACGAACAGTTTGCCTCCGCCGCGCGTCGCAGCGCGCGCGTCCGCGATGATCAGGTCGAACCCACCCCGCTGCGCCAGCTCCAACGCGTGTTGCGGGTTGCGCGCGATCTCTACGGCGTGCCCGTCCCGCCCGAACAGCGCCTTGACCATCCGCCGGACCGCCGGGTCGTCGTCCACGAGCAGGATGGTCCGCTTGGCGGGCGGCGGTACCGGCGCCGGAGCCGGCGCGCGGGGAGGAGCCGGCGCCGGCGCGCCGGGCGGGACCGGCGGCAGGTCGACGCGGAACGCCGCGCCCCCGTTCGACGGCCGCTCCACGGTGATGCGGCCGCCGTGGTTCTCGACGATGGAGTAGGTGATGGAGAGGCCGAGGCCGGTGCCGTGGCCGGGCTCCTTGGTGGTGAAGAAGGGGGTGAAGACGTTCTGCGCTACGACGTCGGTGATGCCCGGACCGGTGTCCGCGACGCGCAGGTGCACGTGGTCGTCGAACCACGTGGAGATGGTGATGGCCCGGTCGCGGCCCTTGCCGTTTTCGGCCACTGCCTGCGCGGCATTGGTGAGGAGGTTGAGCACGACCTGCTGCAGGCCGTCGCGGTCCCCCAGCACATCGGGCAGGGCGGCACGCAGATCGCGCCGCACGTCGATGTCCTTGAGCTTCAGGTCGTATTCCATCAGCTGGAGCGTACGCTGGATCACGTCGTTCAAGTCCACGGGCGCGCGCTCCGCCGGCCCTCTGCGGGCGAAGGTCAGCAGGTTCCGCACGATGCGGCCGGCCCGCTCCGCCTGCTCGTGGATCACCTTCAAGTGCCCGCGGTCCTTTTTCGAGATCTCCTTCTGCTCGAGCAGAAACTCCGAGAGGCCGGCGATCGACGTAAGCGGGTTGTTCAGCTCGTGGGCCACGCCCGAGACGAGCTGGCCGACGGCGGCGAGCTTCTCGCTCTGAATCAGCTGGGTCTCCATCACCTGCTGGTCGGTCACGTCTTCGACGAGCACGACGACGCTCTGATCGCGCGTGGCGCTCGGGATGCGGGCCGCCTGCACGCGCATCGTGTTGCCCACGCGCTCGGAGCGCGCGACCAGCGCCGGCGGGTGGTCGCCGCGCCGCGCCGCCTCGAGCAGCTCCATCAGGGCGTGCGACTTGCCCAACAGGGCGCTGCCAAGGTGTGAACCGATGACATTCTGTAATGGCGTGCCCAGCAGGTCGGCGAGGGCGCGGTTCGCCCGGCGCACGCGTCCCTCGTCGTCCACCACGGCGATCCCCTCGCTCAGCGCGTCGAACGCCGTCTCCCACTGCTCCTTGGCGCGGCGCACCATCTCGAAGAAGCGGGCGTTCGCGATCACGACCGCGGCGTGGGTGGCGAGCGTCGAGAGGAGCCTCAGGTCTTCGGCGACAAAGACCCCCTCGCGCGGGTCCGCGATCACCAGCGTGCCGACGACCACGCCGTGGGCGCGCAGCGGGACGGCCGCGGCCGACGCCGCCTGGACCTCACCCAGCAGCTGCATCGGTTCGCCGCCCGAATTGCGAACCATCTCGAGATGGTCCCGGCTGATGGAGCGGGCCACGAGGCCGGGGTCGTCGGCGGCCAGCGCCCGGCCGCGCAACGCGGCGAGCGTCCCCTCCGCCGCGGCGATACGCAGCGCGTCCGCCGGGACATCACCTGCCAGGGCGAGCAGGGCGCCCTGGGCGTCGAGAAAGCGCACGGCGTAGCGCACGACCTGCTCGACAATCCGGTCCAGCTCGAGCGAATCGGAGAGGACGTACGACAGCTCCTGGAGGGAGAACAGCTCCGAGAGCCGGCGGTTGAGCTCCTCCGCGGCGCGGCGGCGTTCGCGCTCCGAGCGGACGAGCCGGACCCACAGGCGCCACAACGCCGCGGCCAACGACAGCGTGACGAAGGCGAGGGTGGCGACGAGAATGGGGTGCTGCAGCAGGGATTCCACGATGGACCAAACTATCTTATGGTCCCGCTAATGAAAACGGTCCTCATCGTGGTCCTAGCGGTGGCGTGCGGCGAACCGCCTCGCCCGGCCCCCGTCTCCCGCGTGTGGCCGGCGCTGGGCACCATGATGTCCGCCGCGGCGTGGGGTGCCGACACGGCCCGGATCGCTCGCGCCCTCGGCGCGGTGCGCGACAGCGTCGACCGGCCACGGCCCGCGGGCGCCTTCGATTCGCTGCGGCGCGAGATCCGGCGGCAGACCGGGGCGGCAGTCGCTGCCGACGACATCACGGAAGGGGATGCGTTGGACCGGGCCGCCCTGGTGCTCGCGGGCGCCGCCGACAGCGCGTTGCTCGACATCGGGGGCCAGTACCTGTGGGTCGGCCCACGCGCCACGCGGCGGACGGTCGGGATCACCGATCCCGCGCATACCCTGGAAGCACTCGCCTCGGTCGAGATGCTGGGCGGCTCGGTGAGCACGTCGTCCCATGCGGGCAGCCCGGTCTCGGTGACGGTGCTGGCGCCGAGCGGCCTGGCGGCCGACGCGTGGTCCACGGCGCTCATAGGGCTCGGGTGTGACAGCGCGCTGGCGGTCGCCCCGCGACTCGCAGCCTGGCACCTGAGCGTGGTGTGTGCGGACTCGGGCGGCGTGCGCTGGACCCCGGACCTGAATGGGCGGGTGCTGGTGCCGCATCGACCCTAACGGATGTCCCCTAGCGCGCGTACCGTAGAGGATCGTCTCGTCACCGTCCCATCAATAAACAGGAGTCGCGAACCGTGAACCGTCTCTTCTGCGCTGCCATGCTCCTGACCTCACCCCTCGCTGCCCAGGGTGGCGGAGCGGGAAACCAGCGCACCACCGGCGTTCCCGGGATCACCGTCGACACGACCGGCGTCGGCGCCCTCATCGACCAGGGCATGAACAAGTCTCAGGTCATCAAAAACCTGCAGTACTTGACGGACGTGATCGGACCGCGGCTGACGGGCTCCCCCGCCGCCCGGGCTGCGAACGACTGGACGATGAAACAGTTCCAGGGCTACGGCCTCGACGCGCGCCTGGAGCAGTGGAACTTCGGCGGGACGTGGGAGCGCGGCCCGATGTGGATGCGGCTCGTGGCTCCCCGCGCGCACGACGTCGTAGCGGCGAGCTGGGCCTGGGCGCCCGGCACCGGGGGGAAGCCAGTGACCGGTCCGGTGGTGCGCATTGACGCGAGCACGCCCGAGAGCCTCGCCGCCAATAAGGGGAAGGTCAAAGGGGCGTGGGTGATGCTGCGGCCGGCCGCCCCGGTGTGGAACAACGATGGCCCGCCGATGACCGCGGCCGACTCACAACGCCAACGGGAGTTCTTCCGCGGCTTGCAGCAGGCGCTGCCGCGTGACTCGGCGGCGCGGGCGCGGCAGCAGCAGTTCAACGCCGATCAACCCTATTTGCTGCGCGACGCCGGCGCGCTGGGCATCCTGCTCGATGCCGGCAAGGAGCAGGACCTGCTCAACATGAGCGGCTCGCCGAACCGCGTGCTGCCGCTCCCGCAGGTCGTCGTGGCGCACGAGGAGTATGCGCTGTTCGACCGGCTATTGGGCCTCGGCGAGACGCCACGGCTGCAGGCGAGCATCCAGAACACGCTCAACATGAAAGATTCGGTGCCGCAGTGGAACACGGTGGCGGAGATCCGCGGCACGGAGCACCCGGCTCAGGTGGTGATCGTGGGCGCCCACCTCGATTCCTGGGACCTGGGGACGGGCGCGACCGACAACGGCACGGGCTCCATGGCGACGCTCGAAGCCGCGCGCATCATCGCGCAGTCGGGGTTGCAGCCGAAGCGCACCATCCGATTCATTCTGTTCACGGGTGAGGAGCAGGGGCTGATCGGCTCGCGCAAGTACGCCGCGCAGCACGCCGGCGAAGCCGATTCGATCCAAGCGATCATCGTGCTCGACAACGGCGCCGGTGCCGTCACCGGCCAGGCGCTGCAGGGCCGGCCTGAGCTGTACGGATTGTGGCGGGCGATTCTCGCGCCGCTGCACGACTTCAACGCCGATACCGTAAACGACGCGTTCAAGGGAGGCACCGATCACCTGTCCTTCCTCCCGTACGGCGTGCCCGGGTTCAACTTCAATCAGATCACCCGCGGCTACAACCACACACACCACTCTCAGTCGGACACCTGGGACAAGGCGATCGACTGGGATCTGCGGCAGGCGTCGACGGTGATGGCGGTGTCGGCGTTCGAGCTGGCGAACCTCACGGGGATGATCCCGCGTGGTCAGCGCAACCCGCCGCCGCCCGTTATGGCGACGAAGATCTCGCCGGAGTTGCTGAGGGCGAACCGCTAGGAGGGTGGGGGGTGGGGGGGGCGAGGGGGGGCGTCGCCTGCGCTCGCGCCCTCACCCGGGAGCGCTCTTGGTCGAGCAGCCGCAGGGCTCGGTCCCACGCCCCGTTGGTGAGGCCCTGATAGCTCACCGCGAGCGTCTCGCGGAAGCTGATGCCTCCCTCGAACAGGTAGATCGCGACGGCTTGCTGTCGGGCCTCGAGCTGGTAGGAGCCCCACGTTGGTGACAGCGGCACGATGCCGACCGGGCGGAACAGGCGACCCCGGCTGGAGATGTTCAGGTCCTCCGGGTTGAAGCGGGCCTGTGGCACGAGGCCGTAGAATGTGACGAGCACGAGGGTGGGCTGGTCCATGCCGGCGCGCGTCGCCGCCGCGGTGATGTCGTCCTGGCGGCTGACGATGAGTTGGGTCAGCGACCGGTACGTGTCGGTGGCGAGGAGGCGGATGACCTGCTCGTCGAGGGGCAGGAACTGGATCTCGACGGTACCGGTCGTGAACCGCACGACGATGTCGCCGCGCTTCAGGGTGCCGTAACCAGGCGGGACCGTGTCCTGGGTGGCGAGCAGCATCGCCAACACCATACTAAGTGCCGACATTCGCTCCCCCGATCAAACCCGCAATGGCCTCGCGCAGCTCCGCAATGCCTTCGCCCGTCTTCGCGCTCGTTACGATGACCTGATCCTCCGGCAGGCCGAGGGCCGCGCGCAGCTCCTGTCCGCGGCGTTGGCGTTCCCGCTGCGGAAGCTTGTCCCCCTTGGTCAGCGCCGCAAGCGTGCGCGTTTCCCGTTCGGCCAGCAGGTCCTGCATCGTGAGATCCTCCGCCGACGGCTCGTGCCGGATGTCGAGCAGCCACACGACGCCGGCGAGCCGCTCGCGGTTCAACGCATGATTCACCAGGCGCCGGAACGCGATGCGATCGGACTTGGCCGCTCGGGAGTATCCGTACCCCGGGAGGTCGAGAAAGAAGATGGAACCCCGGGGCACCGCCCCGGGGTCAGCCGTTCCCAGGTCGGCTGACCCCGGGCCGACGGCCCGGGGTGGGACCAGGAAGACGTTCAATGCGCGGGTCTTCCCCGGCGTGCCGGACGTCTTGGCGATGCGGCGACCCACGAGGGCATTGAGCAGGCTCGACTTGCCGGCGTTGGCGCGGCCGACGAACGCGACTTCGGGGAGGGGGGGATCGAGCGCAACGTCGGCCCGGGGGAACGAGCCGCGGAAAACCGGGTCGGTCAGGCTTCTTTCTTCTGGCGCGGGCGCTCGGTGACGAGCAGGGGCGCGCGGCCGGTGGTGACGCATTCGGCGTTGATCGCCACCTCACGCACGTCGTCGCGGCTGGGCAGCTCGAACATGATCTCGGTCATCATCTCTTCGAGGATGGCGCGCAGGCCCCGGGCGCCCGTACCGCGCTTGATGCCCTTCTGGGCGATCGCGCGCAGGGCTTCCTTCTCGATGGTGAGGCGCACGTCCTCCAGCTCGAACAGCTTCTGGTACTGCTTCACCAGGGCGTTCTTCGGCTCGACCAGGATGCGGACCAGCGATTCTTCGTCGAGCGCGTCGAGCGGCACGGTGACCGGCAGGCGGCCCACCAGCTCCGGGATCAGGCCGTAGCGCAGCAGGTCGTCCGGCTCGACGTCGACGAAGGGGTTCTTCTTGAGCTTGTCGGCGACGCCCCCTTCGACCTCTTCCTTGGTGAAGCCGATCTGGCGGCGGCCGGTGCGCGACTCGATGATCTTCTCGAGGCCGTCGAACGCTCCGCCGCAGATGAACAGGATGTCCTTGGTGTTGACCTGGATGTACTCCTGCTGCGGGTGCTTGCGACCGCCCTGGGGCGGCACGCTCGCCACCGTCCCCTCGAGGATCTTGAGCAGCGCCTGCTGCACGCCCTCGCCCGAGACGTCACGCGTGATGCTGGGATTCTCCGATTTGCGGGCGATCTTGTCGATCTCGTCGATGTAGACGATGCCGCGCTCGGCTTCGGTGACGTTGAAGTCGGCCGACTGGAGCAGCCGCACCAGGATGTTCTCGACGTCCTCACCCACGTAGCCGGCTTCGGTCAGGGTCGTCGCGTCGGCGATCGTGAACGGCACGTCGAGGATGCGGGCGAGCGTCTGCGCCAGCAGCGTCTTGCCCACGCCGGTCGGACCGATCAGGAGGATGTTGCTCTTGTCGAGCTCGACCTCGTTCTCGCGACCCGAGTGGGAGTTGATCCGCTTGTAGTGGTTGTAGACCGCGACGGCGAGGGTCTTCTTGGCGCGCTCCTGCCCGATCACGTACTGGTCCAGCACATCCTTGATTTCGGAGGGGATGGGGACCTGCGTGATCGCTTCGGCGACTTCGCGCTCTTCGTCCTCCGCCAGGATCTCGTTACAGAGGGCGATGCACTCGTTGCAGATGTACACGGACGGCCCGGAAATGAATTTCCGGACGGAATCCTTGGACTTGCCGCAGAACGAGCAGCGGAGGTGCTTATCGTGGGACATGTCTTCCTAGTATGGGAAGCTGGTCCGGCCAGCGCAAGGGATCACTTGGCCTTCTTGCCGTCGCCCATCTCCTGGAAGTTCGAGATGACGTGGTCGATGAGGCCGTATTCCTTCGCTTCTTCGGCCGACATGAAACGGTCGCGATCCATGTCTTTTTCGATCTGTTCGACGGCCTTGCCGGTGTGCTTGGCGTACAATTCGTTGAGCTTGCCCCGCAGGTACAGGATCTCGCGCGCCTGGATCTCGATGTCCGACGCCGTGCCCTGTGTGCCGCCCGACGGTTGGTGCATCATGATGCGGGCGTGGGGCAAGGCGGAGCGCTTACCCTTGCGGCCGGCGGCGAGCAGGAACGAGCCCATCGAGGCCGCCATGCCCATGCAGATCGTGTTCACGGGCGCGCGCAGGAACTGCAGCGTGTCGTAGATCGCCATCCCGGAAGACACGATGCCGCCCGGCGAATTGATGTACAGGTAGATGTCGCGCTCCGGATTGTCGGCGTCGAGGAACAGCAGCTGCGCGATGATGATGTTGGAGACGTCGTCGTTGATCGGCGTCCCGAGGAACACGATGCGATCCATCAGGAGCCGGCTGAAGATGTCGTAGGTCCGCTCGCCCCGGCTGGAGCGCTCGATGATGTAGGGTGGGTAGATCTGGCTCTCGCTCACGCTTGCTCCACGGTGGACTGCGAGAGGAGGAAGGCGAACACCTTCTCCTCGGTGATGCTCCGCTCGACGTCGCGGAGCCGCTTGGCCTTCTCCAGCGAGGCATAGAGCTGGGCCGGCGGCATCCCGCGCCGCTCGGCGAGCTCCTGAATGCGCTGGTCCAACTCTGCTTCGGTCGCCCGCAGCTGCTGCGCGTCCATCACGTGGTCGAGCACCAGGTCGCGCCGCACCTGCGCCTCGGCCACCGGGCGGAACTCCTCCGCAAACTGCGGCCACCGCTCCTCCGGCACGCCGTACGCCTGGGCGTAGACGTACAGCGCGCGCTCGACCAGCGGCCGCGGCGCGGTCACGGCGTTGGCGGCGATGATCTGTTCGACCAGCTCGGCGCGCACCCGCGCGTCGGCCTCGCGTTCCGCCTCCTTGCGCAGATCCTCGGCCACCGCCTGCCGCAGCGCCGCCAGCGACTCGAAGTCTCCGACTTCGCGCGCGAACGCGTCGTCCAATTCGGGGAGCTGCTGCCGCTTCACCTCGTGCAGCGTGATTCGGACGTCACGCGTCTGGCCCCGCTTCGCCTCCTCCGCGAAGTCGTCGGGGAAGCGCACGATCGCGTCCACCATCTCGGCGGGCAGGAGCGTCATGATGCGCTCCTCGACCTCCGGGATCGCTCGGCCCTCGCCCAGCACCAGTTGATAGGGCTGGGGATCCTTGATCTCCGCACCCTCGCGCGTCGCGATCGTGACGTGCACCAGATCCTTGGGCTTCGGCTTCTCATCCAGGACCGGCGTCCACGGCGCCTTTTGCCCGCGCAGCTCGTTGAGCTGGGCGTCGATCTGGGCTTCCGTCACCGCCGGTAGCGTGCGCGTCAGCCGGAAGCCGCCGAGCCGCTCCAGCTTCAGCTCGGGCTTCACCTCGACGTGCAGCTCGAAGGTGACCGGCGCGCCTTCCTCCCACTTGAGGTTGTGGATGTGCGGGTCGGCGATCGGCTTGAGCTTCTCCTGCTCCACCGCGGCGCGCCAGCTCTCCTGCACCAGCTCCTGCAGCGCCTGCTGGCGGATGTCCTCGGCGAACTTCTTTCTGACGACCGCCGCCGGCGCCTTCCCCTGGCGGAAGCCGGGGAGCCGGGCGCGTTGCTGGTAGGCCCGCGTCGCCCGATCCTCGGCCGCCCGCACGCTCTCGGGCGGAACGGTCACCGCGAGCGAGGTCTCGCCGGGCTCGTCGTGCGTCTTCTTCACCACGATGTCGGGCATGTGGGGCTAAATCTAACCCCTACGGTCCCCGTTTTGTCAGCCGGATGCGGTGGTGCGGGCGGGCGCCTGGCTTCATGTCGTCATTCCGGATCACGCTGATCATGCCGTCTTGCTCGAGCACCGCGAGCCGGACGTCGCCTGGGGCACCGACGCCGTGCTCCCGCAGGGCCTGAAGCAGGTCCGCCTCGGTGAGGCCCTCCTGCGCCAACGCGTCGGTCCGTACGTGCCCATCGTGGATGAGCAGGGTAGGGGACCCGCCCAGCAGCTTGGCGACGGGCCGGCTGCGGCGTGTGAGCCAGCCGATCACGCGGTGCCACGCGATCAGGACGCCGGCGGCGACGAGGCCGCCCGCGACGCTCGTGTCGGGGCCGACCATCGCGTTCTGAACGGCATTGGCGATGACCAAGAGCAGGACGAGGTCGAAGACGGAGAGCTGCCCGAGCTGGCGCTTGCCGGTCAGGCGCAGGCCGACGAGCAACGCGAGATAGACGACCGTCGTGCGCAGCGCGACGTCGAGCAGGACGGCCCAGGATGTGATCATCGGATGTGCGACCGGAGGGACTCGAACCCCCACGGGTTGCCCCACCAGCTCCTAAGGCTGGCGCGTCTGCCAGTTCCGCCACGGTCGCGAGCTTCCACGCGCAGCTCTACATTATAGCATGGCTCGCGCCACCACTCTTGCGTTCGTCGCCGTCCTGCTCGCGGTGCTTCCCCCCGCGGCCGGCGCCCAAGACAAAGACAAGATCTGCCGGGACCTCCAGAATCGCCCCATGACGGTGGGCCAGTGGGCGAACTACACCTTGACCGGCGGGCCGATGGACCGGGGCAACATGCGCTTCGCCATCGTCGGCACCGAGGCACAGGGGGGCGTCACCTACTACTGGTACGAGATGGCGATCGACGATCCGAACCGCGCGGTGAAGGGCAAGACGATCATGCAGATGCTCGTCCCCGGCCTCGCCTACGGCGCGGGCGGCCTGCGCGCGATGATCATGAAGAGCGGCAACGAGCCTGCGATGCGCATGCCCGATCAGATGGTCAGCATGATGGGCTCCCGCATCGCGTCCAACATCACCGCCGAGATCAGCCGTAGCTGTCTCGAGATGGAGCTGGTCGGGTGGGAGGACGTGACCGTCCCCGCGGGGACGTTCCATGCCCTTCACCTCCGGAATCCACACGGGCAGACCGAGGCGTGGGTGCGGCCGGAGCTGTACTTCGGCATCGTGAGGGTGGTCATGAAGGACGGCGGTGTGATGGCGCTCGTCGCGTACGGCGCTGGAGCCAAGTCTTCGATCACCGAGACGCCGCGGGAAATGGGGCCCCGGGACTAGCCGGGGTAATACAACTCGCTAATTTCCGAGGCCGTGCGACGTCATAGCCTGTTGCTGCTCCTGCTCGCCGCCATCGCCGCCACCGCTTGCGGCGGGCCGTTCCCCCAAACCACGTTGGCTCCGCGGTCGGATCTCGGCGCTCAAGTCGACACGCTCTTCACGAGCATTTTCTGGTGGGCGGTGGTCGTCTTCGCGATCGTCGAAGGGCTGCTGCTCTTTGTGATCATTCGTTACCGCCGTCGTGAGGGCGGCCCCAAGCCCTCGGCGCTGCACGGCCACACCGCCCTCGAGATCGGTTGGACGCTCGCACCGGCGCTGATCCTCGTCTTCATCGCCGTGCCGACCATGCGCACCATCTTCGCCACGGCCGCCCCCGCCCCCGCGGGGGCGCTGCGGGTCGAGGTCATCGGGCACCAATGGTGGTGGGAGTTCCGCTACCCTGAGATCGGCGTCGTGACCGCGAACGAGATGCATGTACCGCTCGGCAAGCCGGTCCAGCTCGAGATGACCTCGGCCGATGTGATTCATAGCTTCTGGGCGCCGGGCTTGGGCGGGAAACGCGACCTCACGGCGGGGCGGATCACGCGCATCGCCTTCACGCCGGATTCGCTCGGCGAAGTCGCCGGGCAGTGCGCCGAGTTCTGCGGCGCGTCACACGCCAACATGCGGCTGCGCGTGTTTGTCGAATCTGACTCCGCATTCCGTGCCTGGGCGGCCCGGCAGGTGACCGGGGCGGCCGTGCCGAGCCGGGGATCGCCCGCGGAACGCGGCCAAGACCTGTTCGCGCACGGTGCCTGCATCGCCTGCCACACGATCACCGGCGTGCCTCAGGCGCGCGGCACGGTGGGGCCGAATCTCACCCACGTCGGTAGCCGCACGATGCTCGCCGGCGCGACGCTCCCCAACACCGAGGAATGGCTGCGCCGCTGGATTAGCAACGCGCCCAGCCTCAAGCCCGGGTCGTTGATGCCTGCGATGCCGCTGCCCGACGATCAAATCGCGGCGCTCGTCGCCTACCTGCAGAGTCTGAAATGAAGAGCTGGCTGACGACCACCGACCACAAGCGTATCGGCCAGCTCTACTTCTGGACCGCCCTGGGATTTTTCCTCATCGGTGGGCTCGAGGCACTGGTGATCCGGGCGCAGCTCGCCAAGCCCGAAGGGATCGGCGTGAGTGCCGAGGTCTACAACCAGTTGTTTACGATGCACGGCACCACGATGATATTCCTGGCGCTGATGCCGTTGTCGGCCGCATTCTTCAATTACATCATCCCGCTCCAGATCGGCGCGCGCGACGTCGCCTTCCCCCGGCTCAACGCGTTCAGTTACTGGGTATTCCTGCTCGGCGGGCTGTTCTTGAACGCGAGCTTCGTCGCGGGCCCGCTGTTCGGCGCGCCGCGCCTGTCGGTCGCACCCGACGCGGGCTGGTTCGGGTACGCCAACCTCACGTCGCGGCAGTTCTCGCCGGGCCCGAACATCGATTTCTGGCTACTGGGGCTCCAGATCCTCGGGATCGCATCGCTCGCGGCGGGCTTCAACTTCATCGTCACGATCCTGAACATGCGAGCGCCGGGCATGAAGCTCATGCGCCTTCCCGTGTTCTCGTGGATGACGCTCGTCACGCAGTTCCTCGTGATCACCGCGTTCCCGGTGATCACGGTGGCGCTCGTCCTGCTCATGTTCGACCGCTTCTTCGGGACGCACTTCTTCGTGCCGGCCGGTGGCGGCGACCCGATCCTGTGGCAGCACTTCTTCTGGCTGTTCGGTCATCCCGAGGTCTACATCCTCATCCTGCCGGCGATGGGGATCGTGTCCGAGGTGCTGCCGACGTTCTCCGGCAAGCCCCTGTTCGGCTACACCGTGGTCGTGTACTCGGGGGTGCTGATCGGCTTCATGGGGTGGGGCGTGTGGAGCCATCACATGTTCTCGGTGGGGCTCGGGCCGATCGCCGACTCGGTGTTCTCCGCCACCACGATGCTCATCGCCGTGCCGACCGGCGTGAAGATCTTCAACTGGATCGGCACGATGTGGGGCGGCCAAATCCGCTTCACAACCGCGATGCTGTTTGCGGTGGGCTTCATCGCCATGTTCATCATCGGTGGGCTGTCCGGCGTGTCCCACGCCTCGCCCCCCGCCGACCTGCAACAGACCGACACCTACTACGTGGTGGCGCACATTCATTACGTGCTGTTCGGCGGCACGATGCTCGGCCTGTTCGCCGGGATGTACTACTGGTGGCCCAAGATGACCGGCCGGCGCCTCTCCGAAACGCTCGGCAAGTGGCACTTCTGGCTCACGTTCGTCGGGATGAACCTGGCGTTCTTCCCGATGCACTTCAGCGGCCTGCTGGGGATGCCGCGCCGCATCTACACCTACGGGCCGGAGCTGGGCGTCACCCGTCTGAATCAGGTTTCCACCGCCGGCGCGTTCCTGCTCGGCATTGCGGTGCTCGTGTTCCTCGTGAACCTGTGGTGGACGCGGCGGCGCGGAGAGCCGGCCGGGAACGATCCCTGGCAGGGCGCGACGCTTGAGTGGGCGATTCCATCCCCACCACCTGTGTACAATTTCACCGTGATCCCCCGGGTCGAGAGCCGTCTGCCGCTCTGGAAGACCGAGCACCACGGCGCGATGGCGCCGCTGCCCCTGACCCCGCCCACACCGATCCACGTGCCGGGTGGTTCGTGGTGGCCGTTGATCACGGCTTTTGGCCTTCCGGTCATCGCGGTGGCCGCGATATCGCACCACCTCTGGCTGGTGTTCGTGGGCCTGGCGATCGTGATCACCGGCATCTATCGCTGGGCCTACGAGCCCTTTGAGGTCTGAGATGAGTCAAGCGCATCACACCAGCATGGGCTTGGACAACCGGAAGATGGCGTTTTGGGCGTTCATCGGCTCGGAGTGCCTGCTCTTCGGCTCGCTGATCTCGACGTACCTGATTTACAAGGGGAAGAGCCTCGTCGGTCCCTATCCCCACGACGTGCTCAATATTCCGTTCACGTCGTTCAGCACGTTCGACCTGCTCATGTCGAGCCTCGCGATGGTGCTGGCGCTGGCCGCGATCCAGCGCGGCGACATGAAACAAGGGAAGCTGTGGCTGTTCGTCACCGCGCTGCTGGGCATCGTCTTCCTGGGCGGCCAGGTGTACGAGTTCAGCTCCTTCGTGCATGAGGGGCTGGGACTCACGACCAACCTGTTCGGCTCGACCTTCTTCGTGCTCACCGGGACGCACGGCGCGCACGTGACGGTGGGGGTGATCTGGCTGCTCACGCTCTGGGTCCAGGCCTTGCGCGGCAAGCTGGGCCCGAAGCAGGCGGTCACCGTGGAAATCACCGGTTTGTATTGGCACTTCGTCGACGTCGTGTGGATTGTGATCTTCACCCTCGTGTACCTGATTCAGTGAGTGGAGGCCGGATGAGCGAGCAGGCGCACGCGAGCACCGGGACGTACCTGCGCATCGCCGCGATCCTCGTGATGATCACGTTGATCGAGGTGGGCGTGTTCTACGTGCCCGCCTTCCAGCCGGTCCTCGTACCGCTCCTGCTCGTACTGTCGTTGGTCAAGTTCGTGCTGGTGGTGCTGTTCTACATGCACCTCCGGTTCGACAGCCGCCTGTTCGCGTTCCTGTTCAGCGGACCGCTGCTCCTCGCCGTCGGCGTGATGATCGGCCTGCTCTTCCTCTTTTTTGGAGCGGTGCGCCTGCGGACCGGGACGTGACGTGAAGGGTCTGCATCCCAGCGTGGTGCTAGGGCTCGTCCTTCTGGGCGGGCTCTACGTGTTTCTGGGGGGGCTCCGAGCCGACCGCCGACGCGTCCTAGCCTTCGCTGCCGCTCTGCTCGTGATCTTCGTCTCACTGAACGGCCCGCTGCACGATCTCTCCGACAAGTACCTGTTCAGCGCCCACATGGCGCAGCACCTGCTCCTGACGCTGCTGTTCCCGCCGCTGCTCCTGTACGGGACGCCGGCCTGGGTGGTCCGACCGATCCTCGCGCCGCGTTGGGTCACCGCGGTGGCGCGGGTCGTGACGCGCCCGGTGATCGCGGCGGCGACGTTCACGGCGCCGATTGTGCTGTGGCATGTGCCCATGTTCTACGAGGCCGCGCTGCGCCATCACGACCTCCACATCGTGCAGCATCTCGTCTTTCTCGGGACCGCGGTGGTGATGTGGTGGCCGGTGCTGTCACCGGTACCCGAGCTGCCCCGGATTCCCTACCCGGGCCAGATGCTGTACCTGTTCCTGCTCGGTCTTCCGATGTCGATCACGGGCGCACTGATCACGCTCTCCGACTCCGTGCTGTACCCGTTCTATGCCGCAGCGCCACGCGTCTGGAAGGACGTCGACGCGCTCGCCGATCAGCAAATCGGGGGGTTGCTGATGTGGGTGGTCGGCGGACTCGCCCTGTGGGGAGCGATGACGGTCGTGTGGTTCCGGTGGTCGGTGCGGGAACGAAACGGGGACGCCGAGCAGGCCGTCCCTGTGGAGGTGTACGCACTGACGCCGCGCTGAGCTACTCGCCGTCCTCGGTTTCCCCCAAGGGGTGGCGGCGCAGCTCTTCGCCGATCTTGGGGTGCTCGCGCCAGAGGTAGTAGCCCATCGCGAGGGCGGCGAGGCAGTTGCCGATCGCCACATTCCACCACGCCAGGTAGCCCAGCAGGGGTTTGGCGAGCAGGGCGACGAGGATGTAGAACCCCACCTCGAAGAAGCAGAACCCGACCACGACGAGAAACAGGGTCGAGGGGGCGACTTCGACCTCGGCGGCGAGCGCCGCGGCGATACACCCCACGACCACGAAGGCGCTCACGTGGATCATCGTGTACCCGATGATGCGGGAATACTCGATGACGACGCCGGAGGGGTCGTGCGCGCCCCAAAACACGGCGCTGCCGAGCATGGCCGGCGTGAAGAAGGGGCGCCCGTTGACCGCGTCGATAATGAGGAACCAGACCGCGACGATCGCCGCGCCGATGCAGCCCGCGATGAAGCCCTCGCGCAGAATGCGGTTGAGTTGCATGCGGAGAATATATCGGCGGCGGAAGGACGTGCTAGATTAGCGCATGACCCTCACGCGCCGTCCCCTGTTCTATGGCCTCTGTCTCCTCGCGGGCTCGCTCCTCGTGAGCGCCGCCGGGCTCATGCATCCGATCCTCAAGGGCGACGGGGCCACGCAGCTCGCGACCGTCGCGGCGACGGCGGGATGGCGCGCGATTCACTGGGCCCTGCTGTTCGGATTCCCGCTGATGTACGCCGGCCTGATCGGCGTCGCCCTGCGCCACCATGACACGCCCGGCTCGGCGCCGGCTCGCGCGGGGGTCCTGCTCGCGGGGTTCGCGTTCGGCGTCTGGGCGTTGAACGTGCTGTTCATGGTGGGGGCGGGGTGGCAGCTCGCGCACGCCTTCACGACCTCGGATAAGGCGCTCACCGCCACGCACGCCGTGTTCATGTACGACATGCTGCATCCCGCCGGTCTCGCCGCCGAGCGGCTCGCGACGTTCGCACTGGGACTCGTGGCCTATATGTTCGGCTGGACGATCCTGAACGGAAGGGTCTACCCGCGCTGGCTCGGATGGACGGCGTTCGCGGTGGCGGTAACAAACGCGGCCGTCGCGGTAGGATTCGACGAGTTCTCGCCGAATCTCTACTACGGCCAGGCGTTGTTCGTCGCCTGGCTCGTCGCGACGGCCGCGTTGATGCTGACCGAGCGGCGCGCGGTCTAGCGCGCCCGGAGCCGCACCACTCGCTGCGCCCACCCGTCGGGCGGGCCGTAGGTCAGCACGGTCAGAGTCACGATATCGCCCGCCTTGACGCCGGCGAGCGCCGCGCGGAAGTCGGCGCGTGTGCGGGTCGGCTGGCCGTTCACCTTCAGGATGATGTCAGGGTACCCCCCGCTACTCGCATCCCCGAGCTTCTGGTACGCCGGCCCATCCGGCGATACGGCGGTGACGGCGAGGCCGCCACCGGCGCGCGCCACGGCTCGCAGGCTCGGCTCGCGCGCGTCTTCCTGCGACAGCGGCTCGACCGAGATGCCCAACGTCTCTTCCTTGGGCGAGAGGCCGCGCTTCGGGGTCCCGTCGTCCGCCGACGCCACCGCCTCGGTGTCGGCATCGGCGCTCGGCGCGGCGGCGAGCCGCACGGTCAACGTCTTGCGCTCGCCACCGGCGCGCACCAGGGTGACCTGGACCGCCTCACCCGCCTTGCGGAACCCGACCTTCTGTTGCAGCTGCGACACCGACTCGATCGGCTCACCGTCCACCGCGACGATCACGTCGCCTTCCTGGATCCCGGCCCGGCGCGCCGGCGAGTTGTCGGGCGGGCTGAAGTCGTTCACCACCACGCCGCGAATCTCGCCGAGCTTCACCGCCTCCGCGTCCTCCGGCGTGATGGGCCGGATCTGGATGCCCATCACCGCGCGCTCCACGTGCCCCGTGGCGATCAGCTGGGTCATGACGGTGCGGGCGAGATTGATGGGGATGGCAAACCCGTACCCGGCGTTGTAGCCGGTCTCGCTCGCGATCGCGGCGTTGATGCCGATGACCTGCCCGCGGACGTTCACGAGCGGGCCGCCCGAGTTGCCGGGATTGATCGCGGCGTCGGTCTGGATGAAGTCCTGAATCGAATAGCGGGACTGCTGTAGCCCGGCCAGCAGCCGCCCTTTGGCGCTGACGATGCCGGCGGTCACGGTGAACGTGAACGCCTCGCCGAGCGGGTTGCCGATCGCCAGCACCCATTCGCCGATGCGCGTCGAATCGGAGTTGGCGAAGCCGACCGTCGTGAGCCCGGCAGCGGGGATCTTGAGCACCGCGACGTCGGTCGAGGGGTCCGTGCCGACGATGCGCGCGGAGAACTCCCGGTTGTCGAGCAGCCGCACCGTGACGCGGTCCGCGCCCTGGACGACGTGGTTGTTGGTGAGGATGTAGCCATCGGGGGAGACAATGAAGCCGGACCCGGTGCCTTGCTCGACCTGGGGCCGGCGTGGAATCTGGAAGAAGTCCTCGAAGCCCGGCGGCAGGCGGCGCGCGCTGGCCCGCTCGTGCCGCTCGGATTTCACGAACACCACGGCCGGCTTGACGTGCTCGGCGACCGCGGCAAATGCCCCGCCCAGATCCGCGGCGGGGGCCGCCGCGGGAATCCCGCGCACCGCCGCCGGGGGTGCGTTGACGGCTTGCAGCACCGCGGCCGCGCGCTCAGCCGCGTTCCCTTGAGAGGGCAGGTGCAAGGCCGAGGCGAAGGCCAGCCCGAAGACAAACGCCATCGCCACGAGCGCTCCGAACTTCAACCAATCCCGCGTCCGAACAGACATCGCTCCCCCTTTGACGTTTATGACTTCTTCTTGTCGTCGTCGACGATTTCGTAGTCGGCATCGACCACGTTGTCCTGCTTGGTGCCGCTCGTGGGCTCCGCGGCCGGCTGGCCGTCCGTACCCCCTGCGGGCTGGGCCCCGCGGGCGGCCGCGTACAGCGACGCTCCCGCGGCCGAATAGGCTTGCTGCAGCTCGTCCAGCGCACGGCCGATGTCATCGGGGTTGCCGCTGCGCAGCGCCTGCTTGGCGCCGTCCACCGCCGCGTCGAGCCGCGTCTTGAGGGCGGCGTCGAGCTTGTCCGCCCACTCCTTGGCATTCTTCTCCACCTCGTACACCATCGTGTCGAGCCGGTTGCGCCGCTCGATCTCGTCGCGCCGCTTCTGATCCTCGGCGGCGTGCGCTTCCGCCTCCTTGACCATCTTGTCGATGTCCTTGTCACCGAGGCCGGAGGAGGCCTCGATGCGGATCTTTTGCTCCTTGCCGGTCGCCTTGTCCTTGGCCGACACGTGCAAGATGCCGTTCGCGTCGATGTCGAAGGTCACTTCGACCTGCGGCACGCCACGCGGAGCGGGTGGAATGCCGGTGAGCTGGAACTTGCCGATCGTCCGGTTGTCCAGCGCCATCTGGCGTTCACCTTGCAACACGTGGATCTCGACGGTGGTCTGATTGTCTTCCGCGGTCGAGAACACCTCCGACTTCTTGGTCGGGATCGTCGTGTTCCGCGGGATGAGCACCGTGGTGACGCCACCAAGGGTTTCGATGCCCAGCGACAGGGGCGTGACGTCGAGCAACAGGACGTCCTTCACTTCGCCCGCGAGCACGCCGCCCTGGATCGCCGCACCAATCGCGACCACCTCGTCGGGATTGACGCCCTTGTGCGGGTCCTTCCCGAAGAAGCTCTTCACGATCTCCTGCACCTTCGGCATCCGCGTCTGGCCGCCGACGAGGATCACCTCGTCGATCTCCGACGGCTTGAGGCCCGCGTCCTTCAGCGCCTGCTCCATCGGCGGGATCGTGCGCTTGACCAGGTCGTCCACCAGCTGCTCGAGCTTGGCCCGCGTGAGCGTCAGGTTCAGGTGCTTGGGTCCCGACTGGTCGGCGGTGATGAACGGGAGGTTGATCTCCGTCTGCATCACGGTCGACAGCTCCATCTTGGCCTTCTCGGCGGCTTCCTTCAGGCGCTGCAGGGCCATCGGGTCCTTGGACAGGTCGATCCCCTGGTCGCGCTTGAACTCGTCGACGAGCCACTGGATCACCCGTGCGTCGAAGTCATCGCCGCCCAGGTGCGTGTCGCCGTTGGTGCTCTTGACCTCGAACACGCCTTCGGCGAGCTCGAGTACGGAGATGTCGTACGTGCCGCCGCCCAGATCGTACACCGCGATCTTCTCTTCCTTCTTCTTGTCGAGCCCGTAGGCCAGCGCCGAGGCCGTAGGTTCGTTGATGATGCGTACCACATCGAGTCCGGCGATCTTGCCGGCATCCTTCGTCGCCTGGCGCTGCGAGTCGTTGAAGTAGGCGGGGACCGTGATCACCGCCTTCTCGACCTTGTGGCCGAGGTAGTCCTCCGCCGTCTGCTTCATCTTTTGGAGGATCATCGCCGAGATCTCGGGCGGCGTGTACTTCTTGCCCTGGATGTCCACCGCGACGAGATCGTTCGGACCGGAGACCACCTTGTAGGGGACGCGCTTGGTCTCTTCCGTCACCTCGTTGATGCGCCGCCCCATGAACCGCTTGATCGAGAACACCGTGTTCTGGGGGTTGGTCACTGCCTGCCGCTTGGCCACCTGGCCCACCAGGCGCTCGCCGTCCTTCGTAAACGCCACTACGGAGGGCGTCGTGCGGCCACCCTCGGCGTTGGGAATGACGACCGGGTCGCCGCCCTCCATGACGGCCACGACCGAGTTGGTCGTCCCGAGGTCGATCCCGATGATTTTCTCCGGCATGTGTACGGCTCCTGATAGGGATTGGATGCGTAGGGGTTACCGGGCGTCGCATCGAGCAAGCCCCGTGCCCGAGAAAAGCGCCAAAAAGGCAGACGGTTAGTCGGTTAGGCGGTTAGGTACTCACCCATAAGTCTAACGGACTAACGGTCTAACCGCCTAGATTCTCCCCCAATGTTCCCCTACAAGGACGACAACCCCACCGAGCTGACCCCGATCGTCACCGTCGGCATCATTGCCGCCAACGTGCTGGTCTGGCTGTTCCTTCAGGGAATGGGGTCTTCCGAGGCCCTGGTCCGCTCGGTGTGCGATCTCGGGCTCGTACCAGGCGAGCTGCTCCGGACGGCGAAGCCGGGGAGCGGCGTGGAGCTGGCGCCGGGGCTCTTCTGTACGGTCGACGCCCAACCCCACTATGCGACCGTGCTCACCTCGATGTTCACGCACGGCGGGTGGCTGCACCTGATCGGCAACATGGTGTTCCTGTGGGTGTTCGGGAACAACATCGAGGACGTGATGGGGCACGGGCGCTTCATCATCTTCTATCTGCTGTGTGGGGTCGCGGCGGCGGCGGCCCAGGTGCTCATCGGTCCCAGCTCGATCGTGCCGATGGTGGGTGCCTCCGGTGCGATCAGTGGTGTCCTGGGGGCGTACCTGCTGCTCTACCCGCGCGTGCGGGTGCACACCCTCTTGTTCTTCGGCTTCTACGTGACCACGGTTGCGCTGCCGGCCTACATCATGCTCGGCTACTGGGCGCTGTTGCAGCTGTTGGGGGGCCTGGTGACGTTGAGCGGCGTGGATCGTGGCGGGACGGCGTTCTTCGCGCACATCGGCGGTTTCGCTGCGGGGTTCATCCTGATCCGGCTGTTCGCGTCTGATGATACGCTGCGACGCCGGCCGCAGCCGCCCTCGGGTTACTACCGCTACCGCACATACGGCTGATGCACCAGGAGCTCCGGCAGTAGGCGCCGCAGCTCGTCGCGCACCAAGCGGAACCCTTCCAGGTCCCTGGGATCGGGGAGCGGCCAGTGGATCCGCCGCACGGCACCGGGCACGTACGGACAGACCTCTTCCGCGCACAATGTGACGATGACGTCGGCCTCGGCGAGCGGCACGTCGTCGAGCCCCTTGGAGCGGTGCTGCGCGATGTTGATGCCCTGCTCGGCGAGCGCCTGCACCGCGAGGGGGTGCAACGTTCCGGGGTGGGAGCCCGCACTGAAGAACCGATAGCCGTCTCCTGCGGGGGCTATCGCCCGCGCCAACCCCTCCGCCATCTGGCTGCGCGCCGCGTTGGCGACGCACAGAAACAGAATCGTTTTCAGCTTCCGATGTCCTCGGCGTGGTGTTTGATGCTCTTGCCCTCCACCAGGAACACGACGTCCTCGGCGATGTTCGTCGCCAGGTCGGCCACGCGCTCCAGGTTGCGGCTCACGAGGAACAGGTCCATCGCCGCGCCAATGATGTGCGGGTCTTCCATCATGTGCGTGAGCAGGATGCGGAACATCGACTGATGCAGCGCGTCGACGCCGTCGTCGCGGCGGCAGATGGCCCGTCCCGCCTGGGCGTCGCCGCGCACGAAAGCGTCGAGGGCGTCGGCGAGCATGGTGCGCGCCTGGCGCACCATCTCGACCAGCTCCGGCTCTGGAACGATGGGGCGGTTCACGAGCAGCCGCTCGGCCGACTGGGCGATGTTGACCGCGTGGTCGCCGACGCGCTCCAGATCGTTCGCGATCTTCATCGCCGCGGTGAGGAAGCGAAGGTCCCGCGCCATTGGCTGCTGCGTCGCCAGCAGGCGGATCACCTTCTCTTCGATTTCGTTTTCCTGACGATCGAGCTCGCGGTCGCTCGCGATGACGTCTTCGGCCTTGCGGCCGTCGCGCTGCAAGAGCGCCTCGACGGCCGCGGCGAGCGCGGCTTGCGCGTCACCCGACATGTTGAGCAGGGTGACCTTGAGCTCCGAGAGCTCGTCGTGGAAATGGCGGTGTGCTTCGGTGCTCATAGTACTTGTCCTCTACCCCGGGGCGTGGCCCCGGGGTTTGTGTAGTGGCTCATCCGAACCTGCCCGTGATGTAGGCCTCGGTCCGCTCGTCAGCGGGGCGGGTGAAGATCTGTTCGGTGTTCCCGAACTCGACGAGGTTGCCGAGATAGAAGAACCCCGCGTAGTCGGACACGCGGGCCGCCTGCTGCATGTTATGCGTGACGATCACGATAGTGTAGGTCCGCTTCAGCTCGACGATCAGCTCCTCGATGCGCTGCGTGGCGATCGGGTCGAGCGCCGAGCAGGGTTCGTCCATCAGGAGGACGTCGGGCTCGTTGGCGAGCGCCCGCGCAATGCACAGCCGCTGCTGCTGCCCGCCCGACAGGGCGGTGCCGGGCTCGCGCAGCCGGTCGCGCACCTCGTCCCACAGCGCGGCCTGGCGCAGCGCCCGCTCGACGCGATCCGGCAGCTCCCGGTTGGCGCACAGCGCGTTGAGGCGCGGGCCGTAGGCCACGTTGTCGTA
>Ga0137418_10000876_pt1 | contig 27617 bp, 18 predicted proteins | sample CZODoug3_1_2_16f_FD_122242 | JGI IMG/M metagenome (GOLD analysis project Ga0137418, IMG submission 122242) | Vadose zone soil fungal communities from Angelo Coast Range Reserve, California, USA - CZODoug3_1_2_16fungal (Hybrid Assembly) | ecosystem: Environmental > Terrestrial > Soil > Vadose...
ATGCTGGGGAATTTTTCGTTTGGGGATTATTTCAAGAAGGACGCGGTGGCGTTTGCGTGGGAGCTGATTACTTCGCCAGAGTGGTATGGGATTCCGAAAGACAAATTGTATGTGACGGTGTTTGGGGGGGCGGAAGTGGCACCGGGGAATTCTCTGGGGGTGGATGAAGAAGCGAAGAAATTCTGGCTGGAACAGAAGGTGCCGGCCGACCGGATTTTTGCGGTTCCCGGTCTGAAAGACAATTTCTGGGCCATGGGCGATACGGGACCTTGCGGGCCGTGCAGCGAGATTTTTTATGACATGGGGCCAGCGGCGTCGGAAGAAGGCCATGCGGACTGCAAGTTCCCGTGCGATTGCGGCCGGTATGTGGAGATTTGGAATCTGGTGTTCATGCAGTTCAATCGTGTTGGCAAGGGGATGCTGATCTCTGCCGACCGAGACGGTGTTCTTCCAAAATCGCATCAGTTGGAACCGTTGCCAAAACCCTCGGTCGACACAGGTATGGGCCTCGAGCGCCTCGCCACAGTATTGCAGGGCGTCATTTCTAATTACGACACGGATTTGTTTCTCCCGCTGATGATGCGCGCCGCTGAACTCTGCGGAGTGGATTTTCAGAAGGAAGAAGCTCTCGAAGAGGGCAAGGGCGGTGCCGCGTCCCTGCGTGTGATTGCCGACCATGCGCGCGCCATCACATTCCTCATCAGTGATGGTGTCCTTCCCTCAAACGAGGGTCGTGGCTATGTCCTCCGCAAGATCATTCGCCGGGCCGTTCGCCATGGACGACTACTAGGGGCGTCGAAGCCCTTTCTTGCCGAAATGGTCTTCACAGTCGGCAAGCTGATGGAAGATGCCTATCCCGAACTGACCGAGAATATCGAACGAGTTAGTAAGGTCGTTTATGGCGAGGAGACCCGTTTTGCGCGGACGCTTGCACAGGGCACCGAACAGATGGAAAGTGCAATCGCAGCCGGGCAAAAATGGCTGAAATCCACTTCGGATGAGTCGTTACAGGAGTTTCTGGTACGCGCTACCGGCTCTCCCGCCACTCCAGAAGAACTCCGCTCCATTCGCGAGCACGGGAAAATTTTGGAGGGTCGTGAAGCATTCAAGCTCTACGACACCTTTGGATTGCCTTCCGACTTCATAGAAGATGCATGTCGGGATTCCGGTATTATCTTCGACCGTCCAGAATTCGACGAGGCAATGAAAGAGCAGAGGACACGGGCGAGAGCGTCGTGGAAAGGCGGGGCTGGGAAGGGGGCGGCGAATCCGGCGTTTGCGAAATTGGCGGAGACGTTTAAGACGGAGCCGGATTTTTATCATGCGACTTGCGCGAAGGATGCGCGGATTGAAGCGATTGTCACCAAGAATGGCTCGGTGAAGGAACTGAAGGCCGGGGAATCGGGCGAAGTAGTGCTGGACCGGACGGTGATTTATGCGGAATCGGGCGGGCAGATGGCGGACACCGGGAAATTTTATGATGCGTCCGAGTCGCAGGTGCTGGCGGAGGTGACCGGCGCGTTTTATCCGGTGGCTGGCCTGATAGCGCACCGGGTTACGGCGAAAGAGACTTTGCGGGTGGGCGATCGCGTTACGGTGATTGCGGATGCGGAGCGGCGGGCACGAATCATGCGGAATCACACGGGGACGCACCTGGTGAATGCGGCGCTGCGAAATATTTTGGGGACACATGTGAAGCAGTCCGGTTCGCTGAATGCGCCGGAGCGGCTGCGGTTTGACTTCACGCATTTTGCGCCGGTGGATCATGAGGAGCTACGGGACATCGAGCAGCAGGTGAACGACGAGATCCGGCTGAACACTTGCGTGGAGACCGGGGTGATGTCGCTGGAAGAGGCGTTGAATTCTGGGGCTCTGGCGTTTTTCGGGGACAAGTATCCGGAGAGCAACGTGCGCGTGGTGACCATTCCCGATCCGCGCTCGCCGCGCGGATTTTATTCGAAAGAACTATGCGGCGGGACGCATGTGAAGCGCGCAGGCGATATCGGCGTGCTGAAAATTGTGAGCGAAGAATCGGTGGCGGCGGGGGTACGGCGCATCGAGGCGGTGACGGGTATCGGGGCGTTGGAACACTACCAGCATCAGGCGCAGAGGCTGCGGGAAGTGGCTACCCGGCTGAACGTGGGCGAGGATGACGTGCTGGCGACTGTGGAAAAACTGACCAGCACGGCGCGGCAGTTGGAGAAGGAATTAGAATTGCAGAAGCGTAAGGGTGCGCTGAACCAACTGGACGAGCTGTTTGGGCAGGCGCAGACCATCAAAGGCGTAAAGGTGATCGTGGGTGAGGTAGCCAATGTCGATCGGGAAGGTCTGAGGCAATTAGTGGACTCTTTGCGGCAGAAGCTGGGGTCGGGTGTGGTGGCCCTGGGGATGCCGGATGATGGAAAAGTTGCCCTGATTGCCGGGGTGACCAAGGACCTGACCGCTAAAGTACATGCTGGCAAGCTGATACAGGCGCTGGCGAAGCAGGTGGGAGGTTCGGGGGGCGGAAGGCCGGATTTGGCCGAGGCTGGCGGAAAAGACACATCGGCCCTTAAAAGTGCCTTGCTTAGCGTCCCCAGCCTGCTGGAACCCCTGCTATAATAGCGGGTAGCGTCAGAAGCGTTGCCTCGCAAGTGCAGCATACGGCTACACTTGTTTGAAGGGTGGAGCTTCGCAGTTGCAACACGCGGTGTCTCACGGCCCCACTCGAGGCAGCTAGCTCCGCGCAACGGATTTTACTACCTATGCCTTCCCCAAGGCGCATGAACGGCCTACCAATAAACCTAAACCTGAGGAATGTCCTCTTGCTTTGTTTGGTATTCAGCGGCGTACTGGGCGCTCCCCGGCCCACCAAGGCGCAGATCATGACCGAGACGGCCACCGATGGGCGGCCCGTATTCGTGAACGCGGAGCCGCCGGTGATTGCGAAGCTTTCGGCACGGCAGCCGGCGAAACGGTCGATTTATTTGCAAAGCGAAGTTTCGTTCACGGGAACGGACCGGCCAGCGATGTTTCTGGATCGCGATGGAGCGGAAAAACTGGTGCGGGAAGCGGCGGAGCGGCACAAGGTGGACCCGGCGCTGGTGCGCGCTGTGATTGAAACGGAATCGAATTGGAATCCGGCGGCTAGATCGCACAAGGGTGCGGTGGGATTGATGCAATTGATTCCGACGACGGCGATGCGTTTTGGAGTGAACAACGCATACAGTCCAAGAGAGAACGTGGATGCCGGGGTGAAATATTTGAAGATGTTGCTGGAAAGGTATCACGGCAATTTGGATTTGGCGCTGGCGGCATACAATGCTGGTGAGGGCGCGGTGGATCGCGCGCACGGCGTTCCGGCATTTCGAGAGACGCAGAGCTACGTACGAAAGGTGCAGGACGCCTATTACCGGCCGGGATCGGGACGAATGGATGAGGCATATACGCGGTCGAGCCGGATACACCGGCAAGTGGATGCGAACGGTCGAATTATTTTTACGAACGAGTGAACGGGCGCATCAAATCTTTGTAGTTGGGGTTAGTAGTAGAGAGTATTAGGGCCCAAGTTGGGGGAATACCGGGGAAGTATGAGTACGGGTCGGAAAAATCTCCACGAGAGTTTCGCCGGCGTTTCGCTGGGTATTGTGCTACTGGCGGCCTGCGTAATTCCCTGCCCTGTCCGTGCCGCGAACACGCATTCGGCGGCGAAGCGAGAGGCGGCGAGTTCGCAATTTGCGCGCGCGCAGGAGATGCGCGCGGCACTGAATGAGAAGGCACCAGAGAAGCGCACGCTGGCGGACTATCGTAGAGTGGTTGCAACCTACCAGCGCGTGTATCTGATTACACCCCATGCCATGGAAGTGCCGGACTCGATGGTGGCCGTGGGCGAACTGGACACGGAGATGGGCGACCGGTTTGGGCGGAGTTATTACCAAGCGGCGGCGGAAGCTTACCAATTTTTGATTCGCGAGTACCCGACGAACAAATTTGTGCCGGATGCGATGCTGCGGATGGCGCAGTTGCAGAAGGATCAGTTGGGAGATCCCACGGCGGCGACAAAGACTTATCAGGAATTCCAGAAGAAATATCCGCGTTCGGCCCACAAGCGCGAGGTACAGGAAGCGCTGGCTGAACTGGCGCTTTTAAGGAATGCGGAGACCGGGCAGATGGATGCGAAGACGATGCAGCCTGCTCCCGCACCGGCAGCTTCGCCCGCGAGAACGGTGACGGAAGGAAGTTTTCAGTCGATGGCGGGTGGCTCAGGCAAGATTACTGGCGGCGAGAAGCCCAAATCTGTTGGGATGCCGACCGTGCAGCATGTCCGGTGCGCGCTGACACCCGACGGGACGGAAGTGGTGATCGATCTCGAGGATGCGGTGCAGTATGTTTCCGGGCGCCTCGCGAATCCGGACCGGATTTATTTTGACTTGCACGCGGCTCGGCCTTCGCCGGCGCTGTTGAGGAGCAAGATTCGGGTGAGCGGCGACCTGTTGACGCAGGTGCGCGTGGCGCAAAATCAGGGCGGCGTGGTGCGCGTAGTGCTGGATGTGAACGGCGTGCGAGATTACGCGGCTTCGCTGATGCACAAGCCGTCGCGGCTGGTGATTGAACTTTACGGTACGGCCGGCGCCCGGAACGCGCCGGTGCAAACGGCGAAGGCTGCGGCGCCTGCTCCAAAGAATTCGAGCGACGAGAAATTAGACAAGCCGACCGATGCGGAAATAATCGCAGCGAACGCCCCCGTGGCAAGCGAGAATCCGCTTCCAATCGGGCCAGTGGAAGAAACGGCGCCGGCACCAGTTGCGCCGAAGCCCATCCCTTCGCCGGTGAAAGTGTTGAATACCAGGAACACAAAGGCAGGCTCAGGTTCGAAGCCGGATCTCGTGCAGCCGCCGGTGACGCCGGTGCCTACGCGCGATGGGCAATCTACGTTGACGCGAGCACTGGGGCTGAAGATTGGACGCATCGTGATTGACGCGGGCCACGGCGGACACGACACGGGGACAATCGGGCCGACGGGGCTGATGGAAAAAGATCTTTGCCTGGATGTGGCTCTGCGGCTTGGGAAGATCATTCAACAGAAATTGCCGGGTGCGGACATCGTGTTCACGCGCTCGGACGACACGTTTATTCCTCTGGAAGATCGGACGCGCATCGCCAACGAGGCAAAGGCCGACCTGTTTATTTCGATTCACGCGAATTCAAGCCCGGACCACGGGGCGCGTGGTATTGAGACTTATTACCTGAACATGAAGGGTTCGGCCGAGGCGATGGCGGTGGCGGCGCGAGAGAACTCGGTTTCTCAGCAAGGCATCCACGACCTGGAAGAAGTGGTGAAAAAGATTGCGCGGACGGAGAAGATCGACGAGTCCCGCGAACTGGCCGAAGACGTGCAGGATTCGCTGTCAAAACGGATTCAAAAGACCGCCAAGCCGGTGAAGAATCGAGGGGTGCGCAAGGCACCGTTCGTAGTGTTGATTGGGGCGGATATGCCGTCGATCCTGACGGAGATATCGTTCCTTAGCAATGCGGCCGACGAACAACTGCTGAAGAAGCCGGAATACCGGCAGCGGGTGGCGGAAGGCCTCTACCAGGGCGTCTCAGACTACTTGCAGAGCCTGAACAGTATGACAGTGAACGGCACGGTTAAGCCTGGGCGCCTTGCCCCGGTCGCAGCGGTGGAACAGTCAAGGAACCAACAATAAGTCCCCGGCGTCTAATATACTGACAGATATGTATCGAACCATTCTTGGCTGCTTGCTGGCCGGCGTACTCTGCGCTTTCGGCGTTGCTGCGGATGCTCCCCTTTTTCCCAATCAATTTGGACCATGGCAGGCGGAAGCGCCTGCGAAGACGCTGCCGGTGCAGGAATTGGGGTCTGGCTGGGCAAAATGGCCGAACGGCGAGCGCGTGTTGGCAGAGGCGGGACTGAGCAGGATCGAACAGCGCGCTTATAAGAACGGCGCAGATGAAATTACGCTCCGTGCGTTTGTTTTGCGCGATCCGAGCGGCGCGTTTGAGGTTTATACATTTTTGTTGGCGCCGGGGATGAAGGATTCCGGGTTGGGCGCGGATTCCGCAGGAGGCGAACACGACGCGCGATTCCTGGTGGGGAACATTGTTGTGCAGGCTGAAATTTCCCCTAAAGCCAAAGCCGATGGGTTGGGCGAATTACTGACGGCGCTGCAGGCGAAAGCGGACACGACTGCGCTGCCGCCGGTGAAGAACTATCTGCCCGCGCGCGGACGGGCGTTCGGGTCGGAAAAATACGCGCTGGGGCCGGAGGGGTTCCGCGCGGCGATGAATTCGCTGGGGCAAGAGGCATCGAAGGGCTTGACCGACGCGGTTGGGTTTCAGAATGGCGCGGAGGCGATGCTGGCCGGCTATCACGGGGAACATGGAAGCGGAGTGCTGGTGCTGCTGGATTATCCGACGCCTCAGCTTGCGGAGCAACATTTGCATCATCTGGAGCAGGCCTTGCCGGACGCGGCAAAACGCGCGGGAGTGACGGTGGAACGGAAGGCTTCCCTGCTGTCGGTGGTGTTTGCAGCGACTTCCGCGGAATATTCGCGGGCAATGCGGGATGGGGTGAATTACGAAACGCAAGTGACGTGGAACGAGCGCGGGCAACAAGCGACGGACCCGCCGATTATGTTGATCATGTACAAGATTTTTCTGTTTACGGGGTTGTTTCTGGGAGTTGCGACCGGAGTTGGGATTGCGTTCGGCGGGTTTCGAGTGATTATAAAGCGGATGTTTCCGGGGAAGGTATTTGACCGGCCGGAGGACATTGAGGTTTTGCAGTTAGGGCTTTCGGGGAAGAAGATTGACCCGACGGATATGTACTAGAGAGCGGTTATAAGCGAAGAGTGGCCTGCCTCAGAAGGGCCAGCCCTGCAAAAACACACTAAACCGTTCGAGCAGTTCGCCATACGAATGTGATTTTGGCGCGTCCAAAGGTGGAACGGTTTGGCGTTTCGATTCGAGCTCCGTTGACGTAAGATAAATAGCTGCGCAGCCTGCGCCAGTGTGAGCAGATGACCCTCGTTCTAAGAAAACAATTGAGAAATTGGATGTCCGTAGACTGCCTGGCGGTGGTGTGCCTTGCGGCGATGGGCGTAGCTGGATGCGGGGCGAAACCCGCATCAGTCAACGCTAGCGGCGAGGGTGGAGCTGGAGAGGCCATGCCCGTGCAAGTGCAGGTGGTCGAATCGAAGCCGATTGCGGAGACGACGGAATACCTGGCGCTGCTAAAGTCGCGGCATTCCGCGACGATTAACCCGCAGGTCGAGGGATACATCACCGGGATCTTTGTTAAGTCCGGCGACCATGTTGCCGCGGGTACTGCGCTGCTGCAGATTGACCCGTTGAAGCAGGAAGCGACCGTGAACAGTCAGGAGGCGACGCGGTTGGCTCAGGAATCGAACCTGAATCTTGCGCGGGTGAACCTGGAGCGTGCCAAGAAGCTGGCGGAGGCGGGGGTGATTGCAAAATCGGACCTGGACAACGCGCAGACGAATTACGACACCGCTGTGGCGCAACTGAAGTCGCTGGAACATCAGGTGGAGCAGCAGAAAGTGGAGCTGCGCTATTACAAAGTAAGCTCACCGATGGACGGCATCGTTGGAGACATTCCAGTACGTGTGGGCGACCGAGTGATTGTTTCTACGCTGCTGACCACGGTTGACGAACCCGGGGCGCTGGAGGCATATCTCTACATTCCAGCGGCGCGTGGCAAGGATTTGCGGCTTGGACTGCCGGTGAAGCTGCTGGATGAAGCGGGTAATGTGCGCACGGCATCGCAGATTACATTTGTTTCGCCACAGGTGGACCCGGAGACGCAGACTGTTCTGGCGAAGGCCGCGGTGCCCAATTCGAAAGCGAATCTGCGGATTGCGCAGCAGGTACGCGCACAGGTGGTGTGGGGGAGTGCCGCTGGGCCAGTGGCGCCAGTGCTGGCCGTGACGCGAATCAACGGACAATTTTTTGTATTCGTGGCGGAGAAGAATGCGAAAGGAACGATTGCCCGGCAACGCGGGGTGAAGGTGGGAGAGATTATCGGCAACGATTACGCCGTGCTCGACGGCCTGAAGCCGGGCGACCACCTGATTGTTTCCGGAACGCAGTTCCTGCAGGATGGAGCGCCGGTGAGCGAACAAATGCAATCGTCGGGGCCAAAGACCGAAAACACGCCCAAGACCGGAACGTAATACCCGTACGTCAATTGAATTTGGATCAGGCATTCACCCTCAGCGAGGGAAAGGCGAGGAACGCGCTTGTTTGTTGACTTCTTTATCCAGCGGCCGGTGTTTGCGACGGTATGCGCGCTGCTGATCGTGCTGGGCGGTGCAATTGCGATCCCAACGCTCCCGGTGGCGCAATTTCCGGAACTGGCACCGCCTCAGGTGGTGGTGAGCAGTTCTTATATCGGCGCGAACGCGCAGGCGGTGGAGACCGCGGTAACGATTCCGCTGGAGCAGGCCATCAACGGCTCCCCAGGGATGAAGTACATCACGTCGTCGAGCGGGAACGATGGGTCGAGTTCGATCACGGCAACATTTGATGTGACACGGGACGTGGACCTGGCGTCGGTGGACGTGCAGAACCGCGTGAATCAGGCGCTGGGGCGCTTGCCGAATACCGTTAAAAACACCGGCATTATTATCACCAAGCAGACCGGCGGATTTGTGTTTGCCGCGGGAGTGTACTCGGACAATGGGCAGTACGACAGCCTGTTCCTGAGCAACTACCTGGACGTTTACGTGCGCGACGCGCTGAAGCGCGTGAAGGGCGTGGGCGACGCAATCATTTTTGGCGAGCGCAAGTACGCCATGCGGCTTTGGCTGGACCCGGAGCGGCTGGCGCAACGAGGGTTGAGCGCGACCAGCGTTTTGAATGCACTGACTGAACAGAACGTCCAAGTGGCCGCGGGCCAATTGGGGCAACCGCCTTCCAATCCAAAACAGGATTATCAGATCAGCGTGCGGGCCGTTGGGCGTCTGTCCGAACCGAAGGAATTTGAAAACATCATCCTGAAGACCGGGACGGATGGGACGCTGGTGCGGGTCAAGGACGTGGGTCGCGCGGAGCTTGGGGCGGAAGATTACAGCTCGGTGCTGCGGTTCAACGGGCACGAAGCGGTAGGCATGGCCATCACGCAACTTCCCGGGGCCAACGCGCTGGACGTGGATCGGGCCGGCAAGGCGGAATTGAAACGGCTCTCGAAGAATTTTCCGCCGGGGTTGAAATATGCGGAGGCTTTTGACACCACTACGGTGATCGGGGAATCGATTCGAGATGTGCTGATTACACTGCTGGAGGCGATCTTCCTGGTCGTGCTGGTGATTTATATTTTTTTGCAGGATTTGCGCAGCACATTCATTCCGGCGATCACCATTCCGGTGTCGTTGATCGGGACTTTCATTTTCGTGAAGTTGTTGGGATTTTCGATCAATACGCTGACGCTGTTTGGAATTACGCTGGCGACGGGGTTGGTGGTGGATGACGCCATCGTCGTGATCGAGAATGTCGAGCGGCACATCATGGAGGGGATTTCCGAGCCTCACAACGCAGCGAGCGTAGCGATGAAGGAAGTGGCCGGGGCGGTGGTTGCGACTTCGCTTGTGCTGGTGTCTGTGTTCGTGCCTGTGGCGCTGTTTCCGGGAACTACGGGAATATTGTTCCGGCAATTTGCACTGACGATTGCGTTTTCGGTTTCGATTTCGGCGTTTAATGCGCTTACTCTTACGCCGGCGCTATCGGCGATTTTTCTTGGGCATCACCGGGAAAGAGCACAGGGAGCATTCTTCCGCTTGTTCAATCGCACATTTGATTCCGGGGCGGCGTTTTATCGCAACACGGTGAGGCGCGTGGTGGAGCATCGGGCGCCGGCATTGCTTGCGTTCGCTGCCGTGCTGGGTGCCGCGATTTTTCTTTATCTGCGGATTCCGCAGGGTTTTATTCCTGAAGACGACCAGGGCTACCTGATTGTGGCGGTGCAAACTCCGCAGGGGGCGTCGCTGGCGTTCACGCAGGACGTGTGCGCGAAGGTGGAAAAGGCGGTTTCACACTTCCCGGAAATCACCGGTGCTTTTACGGTGGTGGGATTCAGCTTCAGCGGGAATGCCTCGAATCGCGGAATGGTTTTTCTGAACCTGGCGGATTTCAAGGACCGCAAGGGACCTGGACACAGAGGACCCGACGTGGTGGAAAAATTGCGCGGGCCGTTGGCCGCGATTCCCGGCGGATTGGTGATTCCCTTCAGTCCGCCGGCCGTGCAAGGACTAGGACAGTTCGGCGGTTTTACGTTTGAGCTCGAAGACCTGGGGCGGAATACACTGCAGACGCTGGCAGACACCGCGAACCAAGTGGTGAACACGGGAAACCAGAGCGGGAAAGTTACCGGGCTGTTTACAAGTTTCACGGCAAATGATCCGCAGGTGCTGGTAAAGATCGACCGCGAGAAAGCGAAGAGCTTGCAGGTGCCGTTCAGCCAGGTGACGGACGCGCTGCAAGTGTTTATGGGGTCGGTGTACGTGAATGATTTCGATTTTAACAATCGGTCGTATCGCGTGTATTTGCAGGCGGACCAGAAATTCCGTTCGGAAGCGAAAGACATGCGGGGATATTATTTGCGGTCGGACACCGGAAAGATGGTGCCGATGGACAACATCGTGCAAATCGAGCAGACGGCGAACCCGCAGGTGATTACGCACTACAATTTGTTCCGGTCGGCGGAGATTGACGGATCGGCGATGCCGGGTCTGAGTTCGGGGCAGGGTTTGGCGGCGATGGAGGAAATAGCCAGGAAGGTGCTGCCGCGCGGGATGACATTTGAATGGAGCGGACTTTCGCTGGAGGAGATCGAGTCCGGAGGAAAAGCGGCGATCCTTTTTGGATTGGGCCTGATTTTCGTTTACCTGACGCTGGCGGCGCAATATGAGAGCTACGTGCTGCCGTTCATTATTTTGCTGGGAGTTCCTGTGGCACTGCTGGGCGCGTTGGGAGCGATTGCGCTGCGCGGGTTGAGCAACGATGTTTACGCGCAGATTGGGCTGGTGATGCTGATCGGATTGTCGAGCAAGAATGCGATTTTGATTGTGGAGTTTGCGGAGCAGTTGCAAGACGAAGGGCGGAGTACGATTGAGGCAGCGATTGAGGCGGCGCGCATCCGGTTGCGGCCGATTCTGATGACTTCGCTGGCGTTTATTTTGGGCGTGGTGCCGCTGATGGTGGCGACGGGGGCGGGGGCGGCGGGGCGCGTGTCGGTGGGGACGACGGTGTTTGGCGGGATGATTGCGGCGACTACGTTGAATCTTTTGTTCATTCCGATGCTTTATGTGGTAGTGCGGAGTATTGTGCCGCGGCGGAAGAGGCGGGATGAGGTTGCGGCGTAGGTTTTGATTGGTTGGGCCGACGGAGTGACGCGAAGAATTTTCTTTTCGCGATAAATAACGAAAAACAGATTTCTCTACTGCGGGACGCGTGCGGGCGACATAAAGCCTGCCGACATGGAGAGGTTTCGCGACTGAAGGCTAACGGGGCCACCTGAAGGTGGCCGCTACGCGGGAAGGCGGGCTGAAATCTTGCGCCTACAGGGAGGATCGGAAATTGGCGATTGCCTGGACTACGCGGTCTTGCTGGGCATCGAGGAGTTCAGGATACACGGGGAGCGAGAGGACTTCCCTGCTGGCTTTTTCGGACTCGGGAAAATCGCCGGGGGCGTGGCCGAGAAAGACGAATGCTTTCTGCAGGTGGATACAGAGAGGATAGTAAATTTCGGAGGGGACTCCAGCGGAGTGGAGGAAGGCTTTCAATTCGTCGCGGCGGGAAGAGCGGATGGTGAATTGATTGTAGACGTGCTCGAATTTCGGGGGCGGCTGCGGCGGGGCGGCGATGAAAGAGGTAAGCCCGGCAGATTCGAAGAGGCGGCGATAGCGGTCGGCGCGGTTCTGCCTTCCCTGCTGCCAGGCGTCCAGGTGCCGCAGCTTCACGCGCAGGACCGCGGCTTGCAGGGCGTGCAGGCGGCTGTTGGTGCCGATCATCTCGTGGAAATATTTTGTCTTGCTGCCATGGACGCGCAGCATTTGAAGGCGTTCAGCGATCACGGGGTCGTTGGTGGCGATCATGCCGCCATCGCCAGCGCCTCCCAAATTTTTCGAGGGGAAAAAACTGAAGCAGCCGTAGTCGCCAAAGGTGCCCGTGAAGCGATCGCCGTAGCGCGAGCCGATAGCTTGGGCAGCGTCTTCGATGATGACGAGATTATTGGCGCGGGCAATGGCCAGGATGCGATCCATGTCGGCTGGCAAGCCGAAGAGGTGTACGGGCATAATCGCGCGGGTGTTGGGAGTGATGGCAGCTTCGAGCAGTGCGGGATTGAGATTGAAAGTGACGGGATCGATGTCTACAAACACGGGCTTGGCGCCGACGTAGGCGATGGAGCCGGCGGTGGCTATAAAACTGAAAGGCGTGGTGATGACTTCGTCGCCTTGGCCGATACCGGCGGAGAGTAGCGACAAAATCAGGGCGTCGGTGCCGGAAGCGCAGCCGATGGCGAACTTTGAACCCAGCTTGGCGGCAATTTCCTCTTCGAGAAGTTTTACTTCCGGGCCGAGGATGAAATGTTGGGATTCGAAAACCTGAGCGACGGCTTGCATGACTTCATCGCGGATGGTGGAGAATTGCGCGCGTAGATCGAGGAAGTCGAAGCGGGGGGCGGCGGGAGAGTTTTCGGCGCGTTTCGCGGGGGAAGACATTTGGATTTGGGCTCCTGTGTTTATTGTAATGGGAAGCGGGTGGTTGCGCTTGGATTTGGATTGGGAGGCCGCAAGATTTTAGCGAGTGGGATGAAGGACGCAAATTGGCGATTGTGGAAAATCCTGTTTTGAGGGTTAGACCGTAAAAGCGGTAGCAGAGCTACCCCTCGAAAGACTCAGGGCAGGCCGCATTCCAAAAAAGAGCGCTGGCATAAAAGCCAGCGCTACAGTGAAGGATTGAAAAAAGCGCAAACTTATTTGCGCGAATAGGTGGAGAGCGTTTGGAGAATGCCGTCCTGGATTTCCTGGACGCTGAGCTGAACGTTTTTATCTATGGCGGCGGCCACGTCGGCAACCGTTTTACCGGAGGTGGGCTCGTCGTGGTTATAGGTGTGATGCCAGATGACTTTGCCAAGCTTCAGGTCGTTAAGCTCCACGTCGAAATTGAGGCGGGCGACAACACCACCGGTGCTGACTTCCCGGAACGCGTAGAGGTGGCCGGTCAGGGAGAAATCAACGCTGGAGTCGCTGCGGAGCGTAGTAACGGCTCTGAAATGTCCCGAAGTACGAATTCCGCGAGCCAAGGCATCTTGCAGGAGTTCCACGGGGGGCTCGGTCCAGCGATGATTTTCGTACAGACCAAGCTGTTCGCCTTCCCCGCCGTACACGATGCGATCTTCGCGATACAGGTGAGTGGTTTGGAAAGGACGGACAAGTAGCGCGGCGTCAACTGGAGGTTGCGAGGTGGCGAGGGCGGCGGTGGGCGGATGAGTGAGCTGGTAATACTTTACCGGCTTGATGCTGCCGCAACCAGAAAGAGCAGCGATCAGGAACATGTAAGCGGCGAGCGCTGCGCAAGTCTTCGCAACACGCATGGCTGGCGCAGGGAATGATAGTTTTCGATAAGTAGTGCAATCACTGTGTCTCATGGATGCTCTCCGGGTTTATGCACGCGTGGGCTGGTGGAGCGAATCAGTTCGGAAGGCCGGGTTTTAATGATGTCGGTAAATTCCTTGAGGTTCTCGGAAACGTCGCGCATGTTCATGAAGAGTTCGTCGATGGTTTCCGTGTTGATGTCGAGGGTCTGATCGAGGCGGCGGGTGATGCTGGAAACGCTATTGAGGGATTCGCGAAGTTTCTTGATGGAAGCGTGGAGGTCCTCGCGGTTTTCACCGAGCATGGCGTCGAATTTTTTCAAGGTTTCGTTGGCCTGGTCGGAGGTTTTCTTGAGGTCGTCGAGCATGGGAGCGAGTTTAACGCTGGCGCCATTCACATTGTTGAGCGTGGACTTGATCAGGGGCCGGTCTTCGCGCAGCATGCCCTGGATGTCCGAGATGCTGGAGGAAATGCTGGCGCGGTTCTGATCGTTAAGGAGATCGTTAACGCGGGCGATGGTGACGCTCAATTCCTTCACACGCACGTTGAGGTTGCCCATCAACTCCTGCGCCTGGGGCATGACCCTGTTGATTTGCTCGGTCAGTTCGTTGAAGCCCACGTATTGATCCGCGGGGAGAACCGCGCCATCAGCGGCGCGAGGGGCAGCTGGCGAGCCAGCCCGGATTTCGAGATGGTTGTCGCCGAGCGGGCTGAAGCTGAGGATGGCAACGCGGCTGTCCGTCTTGATGGGCAGATCTTCCTTGACGCTGAACTCCATGTCCATGAAGGTGGGATCTTTGGTATCAATCTTGACGCGCTCCACACGGCCAATTTTCGGGCCACCTTCATAGCGCACGGTCGCGCCTCGCTCAAGTCCCGCGGCGTTGTGGAACTTGGCGTGGAAGTGGCGCGCGGGGCCGGCAAAGGCGCCAGAGAGCGAGAACACCGTGGCAATCAGCAGCGCGACGGCGACCACGACGAAGAGTCCAACAAAAACCTGCTCACGTTTTCCTTCCATCTCTACCTGCTCTTCCCCTGACGCCCTTCACCCGATTTCGAGGAGGGCTCCGTCAGCATCTGCAGATAATCAAGTTCCTGGGCAACCGCGGGTTCGGGAATACGGTCGAGAAATTGCCGAACCTTGGGATGCTTGCTGTTTTTCATTTCTTCGGTGGTGCCGAGGGCGACGACGTCTCCCTTGTTGATGAGGACCATACGATCGGCAATCAGAAAAGCGCTAGCTAGTTCGTGTGTGACCACGATGATGGTCATGTGGAAGGCTTTTTTCAATTCCAGGATGAGCTGGTCGATGCCGGCGGCGATGATCGGGTCGAGGCCGGCGGAGGGCTCGTCGAAGAAAAGGATTTCGGGGTCCATGGCGAGCGCGCGAGCGACTGCGGCGCGCTTTTTCATGCCGCCACTCAATTGGGAGGGGAGGAAATCCTCAAAGCCCGAGAGGCCGACCTGATCGAGTTTCAGGCGGACCATGATTTCGACGGTGCTTGGTTCCAACTTAGTATGCTCTTCGAGTGGCAGGGCCACGTTCTCGCCTACGGTCATGGAACCGAAAAGCGCGCCGCCCTGAAACGACATGCCGAGGCGCTTGCGAATTTCGTCGCGCTCGACTTCGGAGATGGCGGAAAAATTCTTGCCGCGAATCCAGACCTCGCCGGAGGTTGGCTTCTCGAGGCCAACTAGCGTGCGCAGGAGCGTGCTTTTGCCGGAGCCGGAGCCGCCGAGGATGACCAGAGTCTCGCCGGGCTGCACGTCAAAATTAATGCCGTGCAGAATTTCCCGGCCGGAGTAGCTGACGCGAAGATTGCGGAGAGAGATCATCGGGCCGTCAAACGACTCGTCCACGCCGAGATTTTCGACCGATCGAGCCATAAACTTTAGTGTTCCCCCAGGAAGTAGAAAAGCATTGTAAAGACAAGGTCTACAAGAATCACAAGAAAAATGGACATGACCACGGCGCGAGTGGTGGAGCGACCGACCTGCTCGGCGCCGCCGGTGGTGTTCAAGCCTTCCAGGCAACCGACGGCGGTGATGGTGACGCCGAACATGAAACTCTTGATGAGGCCGGTGAGGACATCGCGCATGAAAAGGGCGTCGAGGGAAGCGATGATGTAGCGCCAAAACGTGAAGTCCGCCTGCGCGACGCCAAAGAGAGAGCCGCCGAGGATACCCATGAAGTTGGCCCAGATGGTGAGGCACGGAAGCATCAGAATCATGGCGACAAATTTTGGGGCGACAAGAAAGCTGACGGGATTGATGGCCATGGTTTCGAGGGCATCAATTTCCTCGGAAACTTTCATGGTGCCGAGTTCGGCGGCGAAGGCCGAACCGGAGCGGCCGATGACAATGACGGCGGTGATCAGCGGGCCAAGTTCGCGCGTCATGGAAAGAGCAACGGCGCTGGCGACGAAGCTGATTGCGCCGAAGCGGCGGAGTTCATAAGCCGCCTGAAGAGCGAGAATCAAGCCGATGAAAAATGTGATCAAGGAGAGGATGGGAAGGGCTCGAACGCCCGCTTCCATTGCTTGAGAGACAGCGCGCTGAAAACGGAGTGGCCTACCTTGAAAAGGGCCGATGAACGTGAAATATGCAGCGCGGCCAGCCAGCGACGTCAGCGCGCCAACGTAGGCCAAGCTACCTTCGACAGAGCTGCCTATTTTCCCAAAGAATTCCACGTGTTTCGGCTACCTTTGCGGGGGACGGACCTGGCTCGGGCGCTAGGAAGCAAGCGCCTGGGCTTCACTATCGTGAATCTCGAAAATTTTCTGCAAGCGAGAAAGCTCCATGACTTCGCGGACGGTCTTGCTGAGGCCGTAGAGAATGAGGCGGGAGCCCTGGTCGCGGGAGGCCTTGAGGCCTTCGACGAGGGAAGCGATGCCGGAGCTGTCAATGTAACGGACCTTTTCCAGATTGAGAAACACCTTGGGCGTTTTCTTCTCCTTGATCTCCTGAAGCAATGCCTTGCGCATGGCCGGCGAATGCGCCAGGTCAATGTCCCCGGTGATATCGAGGATGGTGCCACCAGTTGCCGGTCGGGCCGCTATCTGCACTTTCTAGTCTCCTTCTGATGCCACAGGGTGGGGAGTTGGCATTAAATACTTCACCATGCGCAAAAGATTCTTGCCTTTCTTGCGGGTAAATTCAACTTCGTCCATGCTCTGACGGATGAAATGAAGGCCGAGGCCGCCAGGACGGATTTCATCGAGGGGACGGCCTTTTAGCGTTGCGGGTTTGACGGGCACGCCTTTATCCGTAAGGAGAATTTCGATTCCGCCCCGGGCCGTTTTCTTTTCCCCAACGGGCAGCTTGTAGCAGCTCATTTCGATGGGGAAACCCGGGCGGCCGCCATACGCGTGGCGCATCACGTTGGCGAGAGCTTCATCCACGGAGCGGACGATGGCGCGGGCGTCGGCGTCTTGAAAGTGCATGACTTCGGCGGCACGTTCAACAGTGGCCCGAACGAGGCACAACGCTTCCGGATTGCTTTGCAACTGGAGTTTCAAAAGCATTTCGGACTTTGGCTGGGCCTTTCCGCGACCCTTAAGTCTGTTTTTGGTCACCCGTCCGCCGCGCACTGGTACACCCGCCCCTGAGAAAGTGGTGTGGGAACTCCGTTGTGTCCCGGTTGCCCGGCGGGGAGACAATGCCATGTTCCCAGTCCCCTGACAACCGAAAAATTTTCAGTTGGTGCAGCGCGGAAAGCCGCGGCTGCGTGTAAAATCGCTGGCGGCCAAATGCCGCGGCCGGAACGCAATAACGTATCAAAACCTGACATTTTTGAAATGAGGAATACAGTCATGCGGGCAGCAGGCAAGGAAACAATCAGCCGTTTTTTCGTGACGTTTTTTGTTGCTTTGATCATGTGGGCCAAGATCTGCGCGGCGCAGGCGCCGGGCGCCGTAAATCCGTATAAGCCTCTTGTGGACCGCCTGGAATCCATTGTTAGTTTGCCGCTGGATGAGTGGCGCTACCATGCGGACGTTGCGCATCCTGAAGATTCTTCATTAGACGACAAAGAGTGGCCGGTCGTCAAAACCGGGGAAGCGTGGAAGACGGGACCGCGGGTGCTTCGGCGGCGGATCGAGGTGCCGGCGACGTTAAACGGATATAGCTTGCGGGGGGCGCGTATCCGGCTGGATCTCGCGGTGGACAGCAACGACTCCGTGATGATTACGGTGTTTTCGAATGGCGCGATGGTGTCGCGTACGGATGCGGATACACTGCAGCCGATTGTGCTGACGGAGAACGCGCAACCGGGTGACACGTTTCTGGTGGCGATACGCATTCAGGCGGCGGAAAACAGTACCAAGATCAGTGCAAGCAGGTTGCTGATTACTCCGCCAGCGACGCGGCCCGATCCTGGAATTTTCCGGCAGGAGATTTTGGCGGTGCAACCGATTGTGGCCGCATTTCCGGAAGGACGGGCGGAGCACGAAGCGATTCTGGAAGCGGCGGCGAAATCGGTGGACTTAAGCGCGCTTGATCGTGGCGACCAAGTTGCGTTCGACGAGTCTCTGCGGAAGGCTCAGAGCAAGCTGCAGACGCTGACGCCGTGGCTGAAGCAGTTCACGATTCGGGCGGATGGAAACTCGCACATAGACATGGCGTGGCTTTGGCCGTGGACGGAAACGGTGGAGGTGGTGCGCAGCACATTTCGGAGCGCGCTGGACCTGATGCGCGAATACCCGGATTTCAAGTTCACGATGTCTTCCGCGCGGGCTTATTCGTGGATGGAAGAGAAGTATCCGGACTTGTTCAAGGAGATTCAAGAGCGCGTGAAGCAAGGCCGCTGGGAAATCGTGGGCGGGATGTGGGTGGAGCCGGACCTGAACATGCCGGGAGGCGAATCACTGGTGCGGCAGATTCTGGTGGGGAAACGCTACTTCCAACAGAAATTTGGAGTGGATGTGAAGATCGGGTGGAACCCGGATTCGTTTGGTTATAACTGGCAACTGCCGCAGATTTACAAGAAATCGGGGATGGACACGTTTGTTACGCAGAAGCTGATGTGGGCGCATGAGTTTACGGTGTTCCCACACAAACTGTTCTGGTGGGAGGCGCCGGATGGCAGCCGGCTGCTGACCTATTTTCCACACGACTATGCGATGGGGATTGATCCCGTGCAGCTGGGGAAGGATGTGTCCGTGTGGGTGCCGGCGATTTATGGAACGAAGCCACCGGCGAGTGCGGAGATGATGCATCTCTATGGCGTGGGCGATCACGGCGGGGGGCCGACGCGGACGATGTTGGATACGGCCACGCGATGGACGCAGCCGGATGTGGTGTTCCCCAATTTGCAGTTGAGCACGGCCACGGCATTTTTCGCGGATTTGCAACCGAAGCTGGCGAATATGAACGTGCCCGTGTGGCGCGATGAACTTTATTTTGAATACCACCGCGGGGTGTTTACGACGCAGGCAGAGACGAAGCGGCGGATCCGGCAAACAGAAGAGTTGTTGCTGAATGCCGAGAAGTTTTCAGCGATTGCCACGTCGTTTGGACATAAGTATCCCGCCGAGGAGTTTGATCGTGGCTGGAAGGATTTGTTGTTCGATGATTTCCATGACATTTTTCCGGGATCAGGAATTGCGGTGAATTACCTGGACGCCAAGAGGAACTTGGAAGATGTGGGACGCGTGGGCCAGGGGATTCTGGATGGATCGCTAAATGAAATCACCGAGCACATAAACGTTAAAGGGACCGGGGTTCCGGTGGTGGTGTTCAATTCCCTTTCGTGGGCACGAGATGAGGTGGTTGAGACGGAGATACGGTTGCCGGAACCTGCGAGTTCCGTGGAGGTAATTGACGCGGATGGAAAACCGATTGCATCGCAGGTGCTTTCGGTTGAACGGGGAACACGGCGCATCCGATTGTTATTGAAGGCGAGTGTCCCGGCGCTTGGATATTCAACGTACTACGTCCGGGCGAACGCGAAGCGTGCGCCTACACCCGCGATAGTCAAGGCGGCGGGAGATATGCTGGAGAATGAGTTCGTGCGGATGCAAGTGGATTCAAAAACGGGTTGCATGACCAGCCTGTTCGACAAACGGACTAAGAGCGAAACGCTGGCGCCGGCGGAAACAGACACCGGCGGCCCTAAGGATTCGATTTGTGGCAACCTGCTGCAGGCGTTCCGCGACAAGCCCAAGCAGTGGGATGCGTGGAATATTGACGAGGATTTCGAAAAGGAGCATTGGGACCTGGACAAGGCCGATGAGGTGACGCTGGTTGAGAGCGGTCCCTTGCGCGCGATTCTTCGCGTGAAAAATCACTTCCAGAATTCAACGTTTATGCGCGACATCACGGTGACGGCTGGATCGCCGCGCGTGGACGTGAACATGTCCGCGGACTGGCATGAGAAGCACGTTCTATTGAAAGTGGCCATGCCCTTGAATGCGCACAACAAGATGGCAACGTTTGAAATTCCGTATGGAAGCATCGAGCGGCCAACTACGCGAAATACGCGCGCCGAGCAGGGGAAATTCGAGGTGCCAGCGCTGCAGTGGGCAGACTTGTCTGACGCGAACCACGGCCTGAGCCTGCTGAATGATTGCAAGTACGGTTACGACGCAAAGGGCAACGTGCTGCGGCTTTCGCTGCTGCGTTCGCCGGAGTGGCCCGACCCTCACGCGGACGAGGGACGGCATGAGTTCACTTATTCGCTTTACGCGCACGGCGGGAACTGGAAGGATGCACTGACCGTGCGACGGGGCTACGAGCTGAATTATCCTCTGTTGCCGCGACAGGAGGAGAGACATGCAGGGAGCCTGCCCGAGCGGCATTCGTTTCTGGAACTGAAAGCGGAAAACGTAGTCCTGACTGCCGCGAAGAAAGCGGAAGATGATGGCACGATCATTTTTCGTTTTTATGAGTGGGCCGGGAAGGAGACCGACGTCGTGTTGCGCCCTGACGCGGGAGTGGCGAGCGCGGAGGAAACGGACCTGATGGAGAGACCCTTGAAGACGCTGACGATTGAAAACGACGGGGTGACAGTACATACGAAGCCGTTTGAAATAAAGACGGTGAGGTTGAGACTTAAGAACATAGAGGGTGCAAGCGGAGAGCTGAGGTCAAAACAGTGAACAAAAATCTGGCGAAGGCGGCGGCGGTCGGGGCGCTGGGTGGTTTTCTCTTCGGCTTTGATACGGCGGTTATTTCCGGGACTACGCAGGCGCTGACTACCGTCTACCACTTGTCACCGGGACAGCTTGGCTTGACTGTTTCGATGGCGCTGATCGGAACCGTGATCGGCGCGATGACCGCTGGGATCCCCGGCCAGAAATATGGCGGTCGTGAGACCCTGAGATTCCTTGCCATTTGTTATGTGGTTTCGGCACTGGGATGTGCTTTTGCGTGGAACTGGTACGTGCTGCTGGCGGCGCGGTTCATCGGAGGGATCGGAATTGGGGGATCGTCGGTGCTTGGTCCCGTGTATATCGCAGAGCTTGCGCCAGCGAAATTGCGCGGGCGGCTAGTGGGGATGTTTCAGATCAACATCGTCATCGGAATTCTGCTGGCTTATCTTTCGAACTACATTATTGCCAGTTTTGGGCTCGGAGACGCAGAGTGGCGTTGGCAACTGGGCATCGCCGCGATCCCCGCGTTTATTTTCTTGATTCTGCTGTTTGGAATTCCGCCCAGTTCGCGCTGGCTGGTGACGCAGAAGCGCGTTGAGGAAGCGCGCGGTGTGCTGCAATCGATGGGCGCGGAAGACGCGGAAGGCGAGCTGCGGGAGATCGTGGACTCCATCCACCTGGATAAGCTGCAAACGTCCGAGCCGCTGTTCGTTTGGAAATACCGGCTGCCGATTTTTCTGGCCATCACGATCGGTATGTTCAACCAGCTTGCGGGCATCAATGCGATCTTGTACTACCTGAACGATATTTTTGCAGCTGCTGGCTTCAGCAAGATTTCGGGAAGTCTGCAGGCGGTAGCGATCGGCAGCATGAACCTGGTGGCGACGCTGCTGGGGATGACAATGATTGACAAGCTGGGGCGGAAGACGCTGTTGCTGATCGGAGCGGTGGGGACAGCTTTGTGCCTTTTCGGGGTCTCGGGGATTTTCTACACGGAGAGCCACCAGAGTTCGCTGCTGTGGCTGCTGGTGGCGTACATCGCGTTCTTTGCGATTTCGCAGGGAGCGGTGATTTGGGTGTATATCGGCGAAGTTTTTCCAAATCGGGTGCGCGCGAAGGGACAGGGGTTGGGAAGTTCTTCGCATTGGGTGATGAACGCACTGATCGCTTACATTTTCCCGCAGGTTGCGAAGTCTTCGGGCGGAGCGCCGTTTTTGCTTTTTGGAGTGATGATGGTGGTGCAGTTTTTTGTGGTGCTGTTCTTTTATCCGGAGACGAAGGGCGTCAGCCTGGAGCAGTTGCAGCATAAGCTGGGGATTGAGTGAAGATGCAGGCCTGGAATAACCAAACCCAAGAGCACAGCCCCTTCGACTAGCTCAGGGCAGGCAGGAGTGGATGTGCCCTATGGAGCTGAGCTACGAACGCGATTCGATGGTCATTTCGATACCGTACTTTGGACGCAGAGTCACTAGCGGTTCGGGAACGACCGGGAATCCCTTGTTCAGGCGGAAACTGAATTTCTGGGCGATTGCGGCGATTACAAGAGCGGTCTCCAGTTGGGCGAAGCCTTGGCCGATGCAGCGGCGGGGGCCGTCGCCGAATGGGAAGTAGGCGCCTGGGGGCAGGCGGTGTTCGAGCCCGTCGAGCCAGCGCTCGGGAATGAATTGTTCGGGCTGTTCAAAAAATCTGGGATCACGATGCATGACCCACTGCGAGGCGAGCAACGTGGTGCGCGGTGGAATTTCATAGCCGCCGAGATTGACGGTTTCCACATTCATGCGGGCCATTATGAACGCCGGAGGGTAGAGGCGCAGGGACTCGTGGACAACTGCGTTGAGATAGGGGAGTTTTTCGAGGTCGGAAACTTCGGCGGGGCGGCCGGCTAGAACGGTGCGCAGTTCCTTGTGGAGACACGATTCCGCGGCGGGATTTTCGCCGAGGAGATACCAAGTCCACGCGAGGGAGAGAGCGGTTGTTTCATGGCCGGCGACAAAGAGGGTCATGGATTCGTCGCGGACCTGGCGTTCGGTCATTTGACTGCCGTCTTCGTGCATGGCGGACATGAGCAGGGACAAGAGATCGTTGCGAGGTCGAGTGTCTTTCTTGCGATCGGAAATAATGCCGTAGATAAGCGAATCCATGTATTCGACTTCGCGGCGGGCACGGCGATTTGCGGACGTGGGCCAACTTTCGGGGACACGCCAGGGAGTGCGAGCGCGGCGTAGATAGTGGCGCATCAAAAAGGTCATGGCCTTTCCGATGGATTCGGAATCGCCGGCAAGGCTGGTGCCAAAGAGCGTGCGCACCGCGACTTCGAGCGTAAGCTTCATCATTTCCTCGGCGATGTTTCGGGTTTCGCCTGAGCGCCAATAGCGGGTCTGTTCGAGCGCGCATTCCACCATTACCGGAGAATATTCGTTGGTGCGCGAGCGGTGAAAGGCGGGTTGGGCGAGGCGGCGCTGGCGACGCCAAAAATCACCTTCGCTGATCAGCAGGCCCTGGCCAAGCAGCGGGCCGACAACGAGTTTCGTCAGCGTGCTTTTGTGCAGTTTGGCGTGATCGAGGATGAGGAGTTGCTGGATGTAGTCGGGGCGATTGACGAGCACCCGGCTCATGCGCATGACCGGCATGCTGACGATGTCGCCGTACTGGCGAGCGAGACGCTGCAATGTGCCGAGGGGATCGCTGCGGACTTCGAACGCGAGACCGAGGATGGGCAGGCCTTTGGGGCCCGGCGGCGCGTGGGTTCCGTTATTCGTCATTTTGGCAGGGTCAAGTTCACTTCATCCACGCATAATACGCAACGTAAAACCAACTGAAGATGCCGTGGACGATCATCCAAAAGATCGAGTGGTGAACGCTCCAGGACAATGTTATGGAGAGCATGCTGCCGAATCCCCAGACGCCGACACCAGCCGAGCGCCCGTTGCCACCGTTGCTCATAAGGGGTTCTCCTTGCGCGCGAAATCGTGCGGAGCCAGTTTAACCCGACGAGCGAGAATGTCGCGCAAGGAAAGGTGCCAGAGAAAATCGTTTCCCAGGATTACACAGAAAGACTGTGAGGAGCCAAAGAGGCGCCGGCCAAAGTTCAGATTGTTTTGGAAGTACGGCGGGGCTGGGGAGCGCCGCTTAATTCACTATCAACTTAAACGTGGCAGAGTGGCTGAGGCTGCCTGAAGTACCGGTTACCGTGATCGTGTAGGTCCCCGCTGGAGTACCCCCTGCTGGCGGCGGGGGTGGCGGCGGGGGCGGGGGCGAGCCATTGGAGCTACCGCCACCACAGGACGCGCAAACCGCTACGAGAACCAGGACGGCTGCCGCGGTGAGCAACCGCCTGGAACGTTCCGTTCGTTTCAACTTGTGCAAGATCAGCAGAACGAGCAGCCAAGCGATAAATATCGGGAGAACTTGCCGCGGAAGTGGCGGCGGAGCGAAACGGAACTTGCGCACGGGAACGGTAGCCGCACGCGCGGTGGTAGTGAGGGAGACGGTTGTGGTGGCAACGTTTGAGCCGTCCATGGGAGAGGAAGCCGGCGAGACAGAACACGTGGAGGCCATCGGGGCGCCCGTGCATGTCCACGTTATCGTTTGGTTGAAACCGCCAGTGGGAGCCGCCGAGACGGAGAAGCTTGCGACTTGTCCGGCCGTGATGGTCGTGCCGGAGGGTGCGGTGGCAACGCTGTAGTCTGGCGAGCTGCTTCCCACCGGCAAAGCTGTAAGGGCCATCAGCAAATCCAAGCGGCCATTGCCCATGTCGGCGCCGACAAATTGGGCGTGAGCGATTGCGGCGGAGGCCAGGGACTGGTTGATGTCGGTCCTGAGAGCGCGCAAAAGAGCGGCGCCGCCGGAGACAAAGGGTGCGCTGAATGAGGTTCCCCATCCGGCGGAGTATGTGCTGAACGGGTAGGTGGTGACGATGGCTTCGCCAGGAGCCGCGACCCAGACGATGGCGTTACCGAAATTTGAAAATGTCGAACGTGAGTCCAGGTTGCTAGTGGAGGCGACGCCCATCACATCGGACTGAAGGGCGGCGGGGTAAACGGTTTCCATTGCACCGTCATTGCCTGCGGAGGAGGCGCAGATGATGTTGAGCTTGTTTGCGTAGTCGAGCGCGTTGGACAGTTCCTGGGAGGCCGTTTTGAGATCAAAACTCATGTTGATCACGTTTGCGTTGTTCTGGGCGGCGTAATAGATGGCGCGGAGAATGTCGGAAAGATTGGCGGTGCCGTTGGATTGAAAAGCTTTTAGCGGCAGGAGCTGCGCATTCGGGGCGACGAGATGGATCACTCCCATCACCATCGTGCCATGGCCAAAGGCCGCATATTGCGAATTACCGTCGAGAACTGCCGCGGTGGACTGGTCGAGAACCGCAGCCGTGGATTGATTTACTTTGGCGGGCTGGCAACTGGGACACGGCGTGGGAGCGGTGCCAGTGAAATCCGTCATCTCCGAGCCACCCGGCTGGTTGCGCGTGAAGTCGTAACCGGCCAGGAGAACGCTTTTCAATGCGGGATGATTGGGGTCCACCCCGGTGTCAATGTCGGCGACAATGCCCTTGCCTGACACGTGGAACGTGTTTTGCGCGTCCTGGACGTGGACGATGCCCGACGCGGGCTGGTTGGCGTAGCCGTTCCAGACGGTGGTGCCAAAATAATTTACGGCAGTGCTGTCGGTTAGCGCGGCGGGCGGCGTGGTGACTGCGTTGAGGCCGGCGACCAAGTTAATTACCTGGTCAAGCTCGGCGTTCACGATGCCTGGAGTGTTGCGCAAGAGAGTTAGAAGAGTCGTCGGGTCGATTAGGGAAGGTGCTGTCAGAAGGAAGACCTGGTTCAACGTTCCATCAATGGCGCCTACCACCGTGCAAGTCTGCAACAGGCAGAGTTGCGTCAGAGCGCTGCTGCCCAGCGTGGAACGGACAATGAAGCGGTTATCGGCGCGGGCTGGTGCGGCGGAGAGTAGCGTTAATAATACGGCCGCAAGCCACATAGGGCGTTTCATGGCTCGGTTGTTCCTCCTGTGCTTGCCTGGCACTCGATCCCAGTGTTCGATCGGCCCACGTTCAATACCTGCTTGAAAATTGTTTTTCCCCGATCCTTTACTCGAACCATCCGTGAGTCCGAGCGCCGGGCGAATCTGATGTTCGTTCCAAGAATCTGAAATCTTTCGAACTCAATCGGGCTCGATTGCAGCGAGGACAACAACGGGAACACAGGTGAAGCCTGCGCACACAAGATCCGGCTTTTGGATAAGTAAAGCGAAAACGGAGGGAAATCATAGACAGGAAAATACGTAAATCCCCCTAAGGTAAATACCTGAAGCCAAGCATCGCTGGGGGAGCCTGGGCCGCGCCGCTACAAGGCAGAAGAAACGGGAGTGCCTGCGGCGGCAAAAACAGTGGACATTTCGGCATGGGCGAAGGAGAGGAAGGTGCGGACGACAGCGGGGTCAAACTGAGTGCCGCTGGCTTCGTTGAGGCGGCGCACGGCTTCGTCGTAGGGCAGGCCTTTTCGATAGGGCCGCGAAGAGACCATGGCGTCAAAGGCGTCAATCACGCAGACGATTCGGGAGACTACCGGTATTTCGGTGTTCTTCAGGCCTGCGGGATAGCCCTTGCCATCGAACGATTCGTGATGATGGAGAATATCGAGAGCCGCGCGCTCGAAGCCGGGGAGCATGCGCAGAACGGCCCATCCATATTCGGAGTGTTTTTTCATCAGGGTGTATTCGTCCGCATCGAGGCGGTCGGGCTTGCGGAGAATGGCATCGGGGATGCCGACTTTACCGATGTCGTGGAGAAGAGCAGCCACTTCGAGATTCTGAAGCTCGGATTCCTCCAGGCCGAGTTCCTGGCCGACGCGCATGCCCCATTCCGCCAGGCGAGTGCTGTGCACTCCGGTGTTGAGATCCTTGAGATCGAGAAGTTGATTGAAAGCGCAGATTACCGAATTGCGGAGCGCGGCAGACTGTTCTTCCAGTTGCTTGATGCGGAGAGACTCGAGCGCTCCGTTTACCGGGGTTCCTTCCGAGGGCGTTGGTATCTGGTGGTTCGACATTGGAGCTACCTGCAAAACAAGAGGCACGTGCCGGAGCCGGATGAGGAGCCCGAGCTATTCACCCAGGCAGAAACTGCCTGGTAAATGTCGAGGCGGCCGTGATTCAGGTCCGGGGTGAGATGGATAGCGTGGGAAAGCGCGCTGGCAGCCTGACTCTGATTCAGGGATGACCTGGCGCTGAGCATCAGGGCCACGGTGCCGGCGACGAGAGGCGAACTGAACGAGGTGCCAGAAGCGCTGGCATAGGTTCCGCCGGGGTAGGTGCTGATGGCATTTTCACCCGGGGCGGCGATTAGAACGTCAACCGAGCCGTAGTTGGAGAAGGAAGAGCGGCTGTCCCAGTTCGTCGTGGATGCGATGCCAACGACGTAGTTGTTCAAAGCAGCTGGATAAACAGGTGCGCTGGTGCTTTCATTCCCAGCGGCTGCCACAAGAACGACGCCAGCTTTATTGGCGTAAGAGACGGCCTGGGTGAGCGACGGAGAATTGGAAGTGAGATCGAAGCTCATGTTCACGACGTTGGCATGATGCTGAACGGCGTAGTAGAGAGCCGCAACGATGTTGGAAAGATAGCCGGTGCCGTTGGAGGAGAAGGCCTTAAGAGGAAGAATCTGGGCCTTGGGAGCGACAAGATGAACAAGGCCGGAGGTCATCGTGCCGTGGCCGAATGCGGCGTAGTCCGGGGTATCGAGGACCGCAGCGGTGGACTGGTCGAGAACCGCTGCCGTGGACTGCTGCACGTAGCCAGGCTGCTGATCCTGGGAGTTGGTGTCAGTAAACCCGTTTTGGTATCCATTGACATCCAGCCATTCGGAGGCTCCGGGCTGGTTGCGCGTAAAGTCGTAGCCGGGAAGCAGAAC
>Ga0137418_10000877_pt1 | contig 27609 bp, 29 predicted proteins | sample CZODoug3_1_2_16f_FD_122242 | JGI IMG/M metagenome (GOLD analysis project Ga0137418, IMG submission 122242) | Vadose zone soil fungal communities from Angelo Coast Range Reserve, California, USA - CZODoug3_1_2_16fungal (Hybrid Assembly) | ecosystem: Environmental > Terrestrial > Soil > Vadose...
GTCGAGGGAAACGCCAGCACCTCCCACGGGATGTCGTCCGGCCTCACCCACTCGAGCAGATCGTTCTCCGCGCACGGAGTCAGCGTGCCGCCGACGACCAGCGCGCGATAGACGATGATGACGGGCGCGCCCGGATAGGAATAGACGTTGTGCAGACCGGTCAGCTCGACCTTGAGCCCGGTCTCCTCGAGGGTCTCGCGCATGGCGGCGTCGGTCACACTCTCGCCGAAGTCCACGAAGCCGCCCGGAAACGTCCACAGCCCCCGCCCGGGATTGATCGAGCGCCGCGTGAGGAGGATGCGCCCGTCCTGCTCGGGGATGGTGCCGGCGACGACCTTGGGGTTGAGATAAAAGACGAAGCCGCACCCGCCGCACACGGCCTGCTCGCGCTGGTCAGGCGGCACCGGCGTGCGGCCGAGCACGCCCGCGCAGAGGGGACAGAAGCGGATCGTGGTGGGGCCCAGCATGCGGAAGGGGTCGTCGCTCACGAGGTCCAGTCTAAACCACTGGCCGCGGCGCGCTGGCCGTCGGCCAGCAGTGCCCTGGCGCGCCGCTGTGACGCCGCATCGGCCCGAGGGCCGCGACTGGCGCAGGCGCTCGCGCGTGGAGAGCTGTCGTATTCGAAGCTCCGCGCCCTGACACGGGTCGCGACGGCCGAGACTGAAGAGCGACTCCTCGCCGTCGGGAAGGCCGGCACCGCCGAGATCAGCGGTGCCGCGCGGTCGACGTTCCCGCGGGAACGTCGGTGGTCGGCGTTGTCGCGGGGCCGCGGACGATGGGCCAGCAGCAGGCGGATGCGCTGGGCCTCCTCGCGGAGACGGCGCTGCACCATGGCATCGATCCCGGCGCCCCGGGCGAGCGGTCTCAGGTGGTCGTCCACGTCGACGCGGACGTGCTGGCGGACGCCGATTCGCCGGGCCAGTCGGTGCTCGAGGGCGGCACGCGCGTTCTCCGCGGCAACGTCTCAGCGCCTGGCGTGCGATGCGAGCCGAGTGGTCATGCGTCACGACGCAGATGGCCGACTCTTCTGACCACGCGGACGGCCGGCGCGCTCGCGACACGTGCCGTGACGCGTACGGTGCGGCCGTCTACCCCGCCGCCTTGACACTCCGCGCGAGGCGGTGCTACAACGCTCGCGCGTCGCGACCCCTCGAACGCTCAGGAGGCTCCGCATGACACGCCGTCACCTCGCCTTCGCGCTGGCCGCCCTCCTCGTCACCCTCACCGCGCTCGCCGCGGTCACCTACGGTCAGTCGGGGGAGTACAAGATCGGCGTGCTGGAGCCGCTCACCGGCCCGCTCGCCGGCGAAGGCAAGCGCCACCTCGAGGGCTTCGAGATCGTGCGCGACATGATCAACGAGCGCGGCGGCGTCATGGGCAAGAAGCTCGTGTTCACCGTGGCCGACGCGCCCGATCCCACGGCGGCCGCCACCGAGGCCACGCGCCTGGCCACGCGCGAGGGCGTGAAGATCATCACGGGCACGTTCTCCTCCCGGCTCTGCGGCGCGGCCAGCGAGGCGGCCGCGCGCCAGAACGTCATCTACTGGGAGACCTCCTGCGTGGATCCGCGCTTCAACAAGCGCGGCCTGAAGAACGTGTACCGCACGGAGATCGACGCCACCGGCTTCGGCTGGTACAACGTCGAGTTCATCGCCAAGCACCTGGCGCCGCGCTTCGGCAAGAAGCCGAACGAGCTGAAGATCGCGTTCCTCAGCGAGGACTCCTCCTACGGCCAAGGCGTCACGGAGTCCGCGCGCGCGCGGGCCAAGGACGAGTTCAAGATGCAGGAGGTCGCGGCCGAGTACTACAACTTCCAGACGATCAACGACTTCACGCCGATCATCGTGAAGTTCAAGCAGCTGGCGCCCGACATCGTCCACCACATCGGCTACACCAACGACGCGCCGCTCTTCTGGCGCCAGGCGCGCGAGCAGAACTTCCTGTTCAAGGCCCACGTGCACGCCGGCGCCACCGGGTACGGCTCGGCCGACTTCGGCAAGGCGCTCGGCAACGACGCCAACGGCGCCTTCGCGCTGCTCGAGCCCGGACCCGGCTTCAGGCTCGAGTCGCTGAAGCCCGAGGGGCAGAAGATCGAGAAGGAATTCCGCGACGCCGTGCAGAAGCGCATCGGCTCCTACCCGCTCGGCAGCCATCAGCTCGCGGGCGGCGGCCTGTGGCTGCTCAAGGTCGTGCTCGACAAGGCGAAGACCGACGATCCGGAGAAGTTCCGCGACGCCGTGCTGTCGCTCGACATGCCGGTGGGGTCGATGATCAACGGCTGGGGTGTGAAGTTCAACCAGGAAGGCCAGAACGCCAACGACCGCGTGCAGCACTACATGCTGCAGTGGCAGAACGGCCAGCTGGTCACGGTGTGGCCGGAGGAGTTCACGACCCTGCGGGCGAAGTGGATCCCGCTCGGCGCCTGGGACCAGCGCAAATAGACGTCGTCGCGCAGCTCGCGGTCTCGACGGTCCTGCTGGGAGGCATCTATGCCCTGATCGCCGTCGGCCTCACGCTCATCTTCGGGATCATGCGCGTGGTGAACTTCGCCCACGGTGAGTTCCTCATGCTCGGCATGTACCTCGCCTTCTTCGCCTTCACCCTGCGGGGCCTCGATCCGTACTTCGTCCTGCTCATCGCCATCCCGATCTTCTTCGGCGTCGGGCTGCTCACCTACGCCCTCGTCATGCGGGGCGTCATCCATGCCTCCCACAACGTGCAGATCTTCACCACGGTCGGCCTCTCCACCGTGCTCCAGAACGTCGCGCTCGTGCTCTGGACCGGCGACTTCCGGGTGATCCGTCCCTGGCACTCGTCGGTGGTGCTGCGCATCTTCGGCACCGCGTTCAACCTGTCCCAGGTGGTCGCCTTCGCGGTCGCCGTCGCGCTGACGGTCGCCCTGATCGCATTCATGAAGTGGACGCACACGGGCCGCGTGATGCGCGCCACCGCGCAGGACCGCGATGCCGCCACGCTCATGGGCATCGACACCGACCGCGTGTACCGGCTGACCTTCGCCATCGGTATCGCGTGCGTGGGCGCGGCCGGCGTGCTGGTCGCGCCGCTCTACGCCGCCTATCCGCAGGTGGGGCTGCAGTTCGTCACGCTGGCCTACGTCGTGGTCGTGCTCGGCGGGCTGGGCGACATGGCGGGCGCCATGCTCGGCAGCCTGATCGTGGCCGCCGTCGAGGTGGCGGGCTCGTACATCTTCGGCGCGGCGTGGAAGGAAGTCTTCTACTTCCTGCTCTTCATCGGCGTGCTCGTGTTCCGCCCGGCGGGGATCTTCGGCCAGCGCGGGGCCGAGACGCTCGGCGCATGAGCCGGCTGCCGCTCGACCGGTGGGTGGCGATCGTCCTCTTCGCCGCCGCGGGGCTCACCCCGCTGGTGGTGCGCGACGTCTTCATCCTCGACAGCGTGATCCTGATCTTGTTATGGGGCGCGCTGTCCGCGGCCTGGAACGTCGCGGGCGGCTACGCGGGTCAGGTCTCGCTCGGCCACGCGGCGTTCTTCGGCATCGGCACGTACGCCGCCGCCCTCATGAGCGCGCGCGGGCAGAACCCGTGGCTCGGCCTCGCCATCGGGATCGGCCTCTCCGTCGGCGCCGGCGCGATGATCGGCTACCTCTCCAACCGCCTCAAGGGCCCGTACTTCGCGCTCTCCACCATCGCCTTCGCCGAGGTGCTCAAGATCGTCGCCAGTCGCTGGCGCGGCTTCACCGCGGGCTCCGAGGGCGTGCCCGTTCCCTTTCGCCCGGGCTTCGCCACGCTCGGCCTCGGCCACGTCGCGTGGGTGTACCTGATCCTCGCCGCAGCACTCCTCGCCTACGGCCTCCAGGTCTATCTCGAGCGCTCGCGCGTCGGCTACCAGCTGGCCGGCGTGCGCGAGGACGAAGACGCCGCGGAGGCGCTGGGCATCGCCACGCGGCGCCGTAAGGTGCAGGCCATCGTGGCGAGCGCCGCGCTGACCTCGCTCGGCGGCAGCCTGTGGGCACAGTACGTCGGCTTCGTGGACCCCTCGCACGTGTTCTCCATCGATCTCTCCGTGCGCTTCGCGCTGAACAGCATCATCGGCGGCATGGGCACCGCACTGGGCCCGTTCCTCGGCTCCGTGCTGATCACCACGCTGGAGACGTACCTGCGCGCGACGTTCTCCGGCGCCAAGGCCGGCTTCACCGGCATCTACCTGATCATCTACGGCGTCGTGCTGATCCTCATCGTGCGGTTCGCGCCGGAGGGCGTGACGGGGATCGCCGCGCGCTGGCGCACGCGGAGGGACCGTGCTCACGCTTGAGTCGGTGACCAAGCGCTTCGGCGGCCTCACCGCCGTGCGCGCCGTGAGCCTCGAGGTCCGACGCGGCGACCTGCTCGGCATCATCGGGCCCAACGGCGCCGGCAAGACGACGCTCTTCAACGTGATCGCCGGCTACTACCGGCCGGAGGAAGGCCGCATCGTCTTCGAGGGGCGCGATGTGACGGGGCTGCCGGCGCACGCGATCTCGCGGCTCGGCCTGACGCGGACCTTTCAGATCGTCAAGCCGTTCGGCAACCTCTCCGTCGCCGACAACGTGATGATCGGCGCCCTCACGAGGCTGCAGCGCGTGCGGGACGCCCGCGTGGAGGCCGAGCGCGTGATCGCGCTGTGCGGGCTCGGCCCGCACGCCGCCGCGCGCGCCCGCGCCCTGCCCATCGGCCTGCGCAAGCGGCTGGAGGTCGCGCGCGCGCTGGCCACGCGGCCGCGGCTGCTGCTGCTCGACGAGGTCATGGCCGGCCTGAACCCCTCGGAGCTGACCGGCATCATCGACCTCGTCCGCCGCGTGCACGCCGAGGGCGTCACCCTCATCGTCATCGAGCACGTCATGGCCGCCATGATGCGGCTGGCGCAGCGCATCGTGATGCTGCACCACGGCGAGAAGATCGCCGAGGGCACGCCGCAGGAGATCGCGCACGACCGCCGCGTCATCGACGCCTACCTCGGCGACGAGTTCAACCTCGCGGAGGCGTGAACGGTGCTGAGGCTCGAGGGCGTCGACGCGTTCTACGGCGATCTGCAGGCGCTGTTCGGCGTCTCGCTGGAGGTGCCGGCGGGCGGCATCTTCGCGCTCGTCGGCGCCAACGCCGCCGGCAAGAGCACCACGCTCCGCGTGATCTCCGGCCTGGTGGCGCCCCGACACGGCCGCGTGCTCTTCGACGGCGAGGACCTGGCGCGGGTGCCCGCGGCCCGGCGCGTCGACCTCGGCATCGTGCAGGTGCCCGAGGGCCGCCGCCTCTTTCCGTTCATGACGGTGACGGAGAACCTTCTGCTCGGCGCCCATACGCGGCGCGCCCGCACCGAGCGGCAGGCCACCCTCAGCTACGTCTACCGGCTCTTTCCGGTGCTGCAGGAGCGCGCCGCCCAGCTCGCCGGCTCGCTCTCGGGCGGCGAGCAGCAGATGTGCGCGATCGGCCGCGCCCTGATGGCGCGGCCGAAGATGCTGATGCTCGACGAGCCCACCCTCGGCTTGGCGCCCGTGCTCGTGGGGCGCATCTTCGAGACCGTGCGCACGATCAACGCCGACGGCGTCACCGTGCTGCTCGTCGAGCAGAACGTCCGTCAGGCGCTGACCCTGGCCACGCGCGCGTGCGTGCTCGAATCCGGCACGCTGGTGCTGGAGGGGGCCGGCCGCCAGCTGCTCGGCGACGAGCGTCTCAAGCGCGCGTACTTGGGATTGTGATCTTCCACGTACGCTTCACCTGTGCCGCGGACGAAAACGCCCGCCGACTGCCCCATCGGCCCGCCCACCTGGCCCAGCTCACCGCGCTGCGCGACGCGGGCCGAGTCGTCGCCGGAGGGCCGGAGCCGGATGGCGGCGCCGCGCACATCTTCTATCGCGTGGCCGACGGCGCCGAGCTGGACCGGCTGATCGCGGACAACGAGTTCCAGCGCGCCGGGCTCTTCGTCGCCCACCATCCGCGCGCCTTCGACGAGTTCCTCGAGCCGATGGAGCGACTGCCGGCCGACGCCGGCTGGAAGGTGACGCTCGTGGAAGGCGCGCCGGCGGATCGCGACCGCGCGCGCGCCGCGCTGACGACACTCCGCGCGGACACGCTCGTGAATTTCGCCGGCTTCTTCCCCGACGGCACCGCGCTCGCGGTGGTCCGGCTCCCGGACCCCGCCGCCGCCGTCGCCACCCTGACCACGGCCGGCGGCTGGGACCGCGCACGCCTGACCGCACACCCCTGGAGCCAGACGCTATAAAATTGGACCCCATGAGCGCACCCGAGGGCATCGACCGCACACGCCTGGCGCACGCCATCGAGGAGCTCGGCCGGATCGGCGAGACGCCGCGCGGCGGGCTCACCCGGCTGGCGCTGACCGACGAGGACAAGCGCGGCCGCGACCTCATGGTCCGCTGGATGCGCGAGGCGGGCCTGCGCGTGAGCGTGGACCAGATGGGCAACATCTTCGGCGAGCGGGCGGGCAGCGAGCCGCTGCCGCCGGTCATGATGGGCTCGCACGTGGACTCGGTCCCGACGGGCGGCAAGTACGACGGCCAGCTCGGCGTGCTCTGCGGGCTCGAGACGATCCGCGCGCTCGACACGCACGGGATCCGCACGCGCCATCCGGTGACGCTGGCGATCTTCACCAACGAGGAGGGCGCGCGCTTTCAGCCCGCGATGATCGCCAGCGGCGTGATGGCCGGGAAGATCCCGCTCGAGGACGCCTACAACGCGCGCGACAAGGACGGCATCCGGCTCGTCGACGAGCTGGAGCGTATCGGGTACCTCGGCGCCGAGCCGTGCGTGCCCCGCCCCTTCCGCGCCTACCTCGAGCTGCACATCGAGCAGGGACCGCGCCTCGAAGAGGAAGGCCTGTCCGTCGGCGTGGTGGACGGCATCGTCGGCATCTCGTGGGCGCGGCTCACGATCCACGGCGTGCAGGACCACGCGGGACCGACGCCGATGCGCATCCGCCACGACGCCCTGGTGGCCGCGGCCGAGGTCGTGACCGGCGCGCGCACGATCGCGAAGGAGCTCGGCGGCGATCTCGTGACCACCGCGGGCAACCTCGTCGTGCATCCCAACATCGTCAACGCGATCCCGGGCAAGGTCACGATGTCGATCGACATGCGCGACCCGCGCGACGCGACGCTGGAGGTCGCGCGCCGCTGTCTGGACGCCGTGGTGAAGGCGGCGTGCGACCGCGAGGGCGTGCGCGGGGAGCTGGAGCACTACTGGCGCGTGCCCTACACGCCCTTCGCCCCCGACGTCGTGGCCGCCATCGAGCGCGCGGCGAAGGCCACCGGCGCGCGCTTCCGTCACATCCTGTCCGGCGCCGGGCACGACGCCCAGTACATGGCGGCCATCGGCCCCGCGGGAATGATCTTCGTGCCGTCGCGTGACGGCCGCAGTCACTGCGAGGAAGAGTTCACACCGATGGACGACATCGAGCACGGAGCCACCACCCTCTTCCTCGCCGTCATGGACCTCGCCGGCCGCGGCTGATTACGAGGAGCGCCACGGCTCCGCCGGGGCTTCCGAGCGTTGGGGGCTTGGGGGCCATATCGGGCGCCCGGTTCACGACGCGCGTGATCGAGGAGCGCCACGATTCATTCGGGGCGCGACGAGCGTTGGGGGTTTGGGGGCCATATCGGGGCCCCCAAGTCAACGGAGCAGCAGCAGCACGCCGAGGGCGGCGGCCACGTTGTTGACGAGGTGCGCGGCCGTGTTCGGCAGCAGGCTGCCCGTCCGCTCGTAGGCGATCGCCCACAGCAGTCCGCTCAGGAACACGCTGCCGAAGCCGGCGGCCCCGTAGCCGTGGGCGAGCGCGAAGACGGCCGCGCTCAGCGTGGCGGCGATCGGCCACGCCAGTCGCCGGCGAAGGGTCGCATAGAGCAGGCCGCGGAACACGATCTCCTCGAACACCGGCGCGAAGAGGACGGTGCCGAGCAGGCTCGTCGCGGCCACCGCGGGACTGCCCCAGGCGAGATCCTCGTCGAACCACTCCGTCCAGTGCGACGACATGTTCGTCGCCTCGCTCAGCAGGCCGAGCGCCAGGTCGATGGCCGTGCCCGCGCCCACGAGCAGCGCGGTCGTCCAGACCAGCGCGCGCCGCCCGCCGGGCGCGGGCAGCCACCCGAGCCCGCGCGTCAGCCCCACGCCGACGGGCGCGAACAGCCGCCGCCGCGCGAGCCACAGCAGCGGCACATACATGAACGGCATGCTGAGGGCAGAGAGCAGCGGGTCGTTCGGCCCGCGCCACCGGCCGAGCGCATACGCGATGACCAGCACGAGCACGCCGCCGCCCGCGCCGCGCACGAGCACCTCGACGCCGTCGCGCACGCGCCACGGCGGCGGCACCAGCGCCGCGTCCACGCGCACCCGCCGGCCGCGCAGGACGATGACGAGGCCGGCGAGCCCGAGCCCGAGCGTGAGCATCTCGCCCGCCGTCAGCAGGCGCACACGGCGCAGGAGCGGCGCCGTGCGCGCGCGCGCCGCGGCCAGGATCGCCGCGCGCGCCGCCGCGTCGTCCGTGCGGTCGGCCAGGCGCACGAGGAGCCGGTCGCGGAACCAGCCGGGCTCGACCATCCGCGTCGCCGCCTCGCGCAGCCGCGCCACGCCGCCCTCGAGGGGCGCGTCCAGATAGGCGGCGGCGAGCACCTCGGCCCAGGCGACATCGCCGCGCGCGCGCCAGCGATCGACCGTCTCGAGCACCTCGTCGGTGCGTCCCGCCTCCCCGTACAGGATGGCCAGCCGCACCTGCACGCCCGGCTCGCCGGGCACGGTGTCGGCCAGCTCCTCGTACCAGGCGATCGCCTCGTGCAGCTCGTTGCGGCCGTCGCTCACCGTCAGCTCGTACACGCGCCGCTCCCACGCGGTGGCGCCGGTGAGCGCGTCCTCGAGGTCCATCGTGCGCTCGACGATCAGCGCCAGGGCGCGCGCCGGGTCGTCGATGCTGTCGAGCCGGCTGCCCGCCAGGTGCACGCGCACGGCCAGCGCCACGAACCCCAGCAGCAGGCAGGCGGAGACGCCGGTGACGAGCGCGCCCGCCCAGCGGCGTCGCCGCCGCGGCACGCCGGTCGTCGCGGGCGCGTCGAGAGCCCCGGAGAGCGGTGGCGGCGCGTCCAGGCGCTACTCGGCCGGCGGGAGGGCGTCGCCCATGACGTACGGCGCGCCGACGCGTCGGCGCACGCGCAGCCGCACCATCACGGGCAGGTGGTCGGAGGCGACGCGCGCGAGGCGGCTCCTGTGGACGTGGAAGGCCTCGCCCTCGAGCTCCACGTCCCAGTAGATCCGGTCGAGCCGGAAGATCGGGAAGACGGCCGGATGCGTGCGCCGCATGCGCCGCATCGGTGACTCGAACTCGCGGCGGAGGCCGCGCGTGACCGGGCCGCGGTGCCACTCGTTGAAGTCGCCCATCACGACGCGCGGCCCCGGGCACGAGCCCGCCCGGATGAAGCCCGCGAGCAGCTCCAGCTGCGCGCGGCGCTCGCGGAAGGCGAGCCCGAAGTGGCAGTTGAAGACGTGCAGCGTGACGTCGTTCACGGCCACGTCCACGCGCAGGCAGCCGCGCGGCTCGCGCAGCCCGTGGCTGAGGTCGTGGCGGGCGGAGCCGACCACGGGCAGCCGCGTGAGCACGGCGTTGCCGTAGATGCCGGCGCCGTGCGGGCGCGTCTCGCCCATCACCAGCTCCATGCCGAGCTTGCTCGCGAGGTAGGCGGCCTGATCGGCCGTCGGCATCACGTTACCGTCCTCGCGAATGACCTCCTGCAGACCGATGACGTCCGGATTCATCTCTGCAATGACGACGCCGAGCCGGTCGAGGTCGCGGCGGCGATCGAGGCCGACCCCGCGGTGGATGTTGTAGGAGGCGATGGTGATCGGCGTCACGCCGCGGACTCGTGCCCGGGGACCTCGAGATACCGCACGAAGTGCGGGTAGAGCTGGACCGGATGGTCGAGCGGCTCCGGAAGCCGGACAGCGGGCGGCGCCAGCACGAACGCGTGCAGCTCCTCGGGCGAGGGCCCCGCGTGCGCGCCCGCTTCCGCGATGTACGAGACGTGGCCGGGCGCGGCGTCGATGCCGTAGACGACGAAGTCGCCGGCGCTCGGCATGGCCATGAGGTCGCCGATGCCGGCGACGACCAGCGCCGCGTCCGGACGGCCCGCGAACGGACCGGGCGCGCCGACACTGAGCTGGAAGCGTTTGCCGCGCCAGAAGCACAGCGGCCCGTCGGCGCTCCGCGCGAAGACGTACCCGACGCCGGGGTGCCGCGACAGAGCCTCGGCCAGCCCGGGCCAGCGCGCCTCGATGCGGTCGATGGGCAGCGGCGCGTCGTCGTCCACGAAGTAGATGAACGCGTTCGGGCCCGCCGCGATGACGCGGACGTTGTCGCGCTCGCGCGCCTCCTTCAGCTCGCCGAGCACCCACGGGAAGCCGTCCTCGATGTAGTTGAAGAAGCGCTGGAAGAACCCGGGCGCGCGGCCCATGCGCAGGGCCTTGATGCCGCTGGCGAGATGATGGCGCCCGGCCGGGCGCTCGGGACCCACCGGCCGCGCCCCCTCCGTCGTGAAGAAATCCTCGAAGATGACGCGCTCGAAGCGGCGGCCGCCCGCGAGGTCGGTGAACGGCGTGCAGAGCGCCTGCCCGTGGTCGGACAGCACGTAGAGATCGTAGCCGTGCTCCGGCACGCGCCGGCACACGCGCCAGATCTGCTTGATCGAGTCGTCCAGGCGCCGCAGCGAGCGCAGGGCGCGGCCGTGGCGCGGTCCGTAGGCGTGCGACATGACGTCGTAGTCGAGGTAGTTGACGTAGATGGCGGGCGCGCCCGCGTAGATGTCGCGCGAGACGGCCAGGGTGAACAGCTCGCGCACCCACACCGAGAGGCCGACCTTGATGGCCAGCCACTTGAAGCCCCGCCGCCACTCGCCGACGGGATCCGCGAGGAGCCGCAGCACGGCGCGCGCCAGCTCGAGGATGGTGATCACGGAGCTCTTGAGGGCCACCCAGGCGAGCACGATCAGGGCGGTCAGCGCGGCCACGAGCCCGGTGCCCGACGGCCGCTTCATGTTGGCGAACGTGAAGAGGTTGTCGTCGGCGCCGCCCGTGAAGACGCAGCCGTAGCTCGCGCCGCCCTCGAGGATGCCGCGCCGCCCCGCCGCCTGCTCGCGCTCCACGCGCGCGGCATCGCCGGCGCGCGGGAAGTACACGTCCTCACGGTGGCGCTTCTCGTGATAGTGAAAGCCGGGAATGTCGGGGCGCACCCCGTACATCGCGGCCATCTGGAAGGCGGGCGTGGACGACGGCAGCCCGACGAACATCGGATGCAGCCGCCAGCCGCCGCGCTCGATCACGCGCCGCAGGAACGGCATCCGGCCCTGGGCCAGCGCCAGCTCGAGCACCCCGCGCGAGAGCCCGTCGATCTGCACGACGAGCAGACGCCGCCGCCCGGGTGTGGGCGCGCGTCCGCGGCGAGCGCGCCGGATGACGCGGTCGACGAAACGCTGGAGTCCGAGCACCAGGTCGTCGAGAGGCATCGCGCCATTGTACTATCCCATTCGCGATGGACCCGCAGCCGAGCGTCGTCGCCGCCGTGCGGCGCTTCGTCGAGCAGGACGTGCGCCCGGCCGCGCCGGCCCTCGACCACGCCGACGCCTACCCTCACGCGCTCGTGGCCCGCATGCGCGCCCTGGGCCTCTTCGGCGCCCTCGTGCCGCGCGAGTACGGCGGCCTCGGCCTCGACGTCACGACCTACGCGCGGGTGATCGAGGAGATCTGCCGTGGCTGGATGTCGCTGGCCGGCGTGATCAACAGCCACACGATGGCCGCGCTCATCGTGCTGCAGCACGGCACCGAGGCGCAGCGGCGGCACTTCCTGCCGCGCTTCGCCGCCGGCGAGGCGCGCGGCGGGCTCTGCCTCACCGAGCCCCACGCGGGCTCCGACGTGCAGGCGATCAGGACGCGGGCGGTGCGTCGCGGCGACGAGTACCTCATCACCGGCACGAAGATGTTCGTGACCAACGGCCGCGAGGGCAACACCTTCGCGCTGCTCGCCGTCACCGAGACCGGCGCGGAGCCGCGGCACCGCGGCATGTCGTGCTTCATCGTCGAGAAGGGCGCGCCCGGTCTCGCCGTCGTGAAGTCGATCGGCAAGCTCGGCTACAAGGGCGTGGACACCGCGGAGCTGCTCTTCGAGGACTTCGCCTGTCCCGCCGCCAACCTCGTCGGCGGCGTCGAGGGCCGCGGCTTTGGCCAGGTCATGAGCGGGCTCGAGGCGGGGCGCATCAACATCGCGGCGCGCGCCGTCGGCGTCGCCCAGGCGGCGTTCGAGGAGACCGCCGCGCGCCGCGCCGGCGCCCCTCGCCTCGACGACATGGCCGCGCGCGTCGACGCCGCGCGACTCCTCACCTACTGGGCGGCCGGGATGAAGGACCGCGCGGAGCGGTGCGACCTCGAGGCGGGCATGGCCAAGCTCTTCGCCTCGGAGACCGCGCACGAGGTCGCGCTCGACGCCGTCCGCCTCTGCGGCACCTCCACCGCGCTGGCCATCGAGCGCTGCTATCGCGACACGCCGCTGATGATCATCGGCGAGGGCACCAACGAGATCCAGCGCACGATCATCGCGCGCCAGCTCATCGAGCGGCACGGCGAGCGCGGCGGCGCCCTCGTGTCGCGCGACGGCGAGCCCGAAGAGCGACGGCGCATGCTGCTGGCCGTGCGCCAGGTCGTCGACAAGAGCCTGATCCCGGTGGCCGCCGAGCACGACCGCAGCGGCCGCGTGCCCGACGAGATCGTCGCCGAGCTGGCCGACCTCGGCGTGTTCGCGGCGCTGGTGCCGCCGGCGCACGGCGGCCTCGGCCTCGACCCGGCGACGTGGACGATGGTGATCGAGGAGGTCGCCCGCGCGTGGGCGGCGCCCGCGCTGCTGGCCGTCGCGCAGGGCGGCGTTGCCTTCGCGCTCGGCCTCGCGGGCGGCGACACGGCCCGGCACCTGCCCGCCCTCGGACGCGCGGACACGCTGGCCGCCGTCGTGCCGGTGCCCGCCGCCCTCGCGCGGCGGGACGGCTCGGAGTGCCTGCTCGACGGGGAGACGGCGCCCATTGCCCACGCCGCGCGTGCGGGTCTCCTGGCCCTCACGCTCGCCGACGGCACCGCCTGGTGGCTCGTTCCCGCCACGCTGCCGGGCATCACGGTCGCCGCCGCCGCCCCCGATCTCGGCGTGCGGGGCGCGCCGCCGGCCGTCGTCTCGCTTCGCAACGTCCGGCTTCCCTTCGGGCGCCCGTCGTCGTCGGCGCCCCGGCTCCTCGCCGTCGTGGATCTGGGCCTCGGCGCCGTCGCCGTGGGCGTCGGCCAGGCGGCGTTCGAGGCGGCGCTGCGGTACGCGCAGCAGCGCACCACGTTCGGCAAGGCGATCTGCCAGCACCAGGCCGTGCAGCTCAAGCTCGCCGACATGGCGACGCGGCTGACCGCGGCGCGGCTGCTCGTGGCCGCCGCGGCCACGCGCGACGATGCCGCCGCCCGGCGCGCGCGGCGCTTCGCCGTCGACGCCGCCGTGGACGTGACGCTCGAGTCCATGCGCATCCACGGCGGCTACGGCTACACGACGGAGTTCCCGGTCGAGCGCTACTACCGCGACGCCGCCGCCCTGCTCGCGGCCGCGCCCGACGGCGCGCCGCGCTGATGGCCTACGGCCGGTACTTCGAAGAATTCAAGATCGGCGAGGTCATCAAGCACTGGCCGGGCCGCACGATCAACGAGGCGGACTGCACCTGGTTCGCGCTGCTCACGATGAACCAGCATCCCGTCCACAGCGACGCGCATTACGCCGCCACCCACACGCAGCACGGCCAGCGCCTCGTGCTGGGGCCGCTGGTGTTCTCGATCGGGATCGGGATGACGGTGGCCGACGTGTCGGGCAAGGCGATCGCGAACCTCGAGATCGAGAAGATCACGCACGAGGCGCCGACGTTCATCGGCGACACGCTCTATTCCGAGTCGACCGTGCTCGCCACGCGCGAGTCCACGCAGGGCGACCGCGGCATCGTCAGCGTCGAGACGCGCGTGCGCAACCAGCGCGGCGAGCGCGTGATGACCTTCAGGCGCACGGCGCTGATCCCCAAACGCAATCACGCGACGCTCGGTGAAGGCGTCTACCCCGCATGACCGGAGCGCCCCTCGCCGGCCTGCGCGTCCTCGCCGTGTCGCAGTTCGGCGCCGGGCCCTTCGGCACCCAGCTCCTCGCCGACCTCGGCGCCGAGATCATCAAGGTCGAGGACCCCCACGTGGGCGGCGACAGCGCGCGGCCCATCGGGCCGTACACGGCCGAGAACGACTCGCTCTACTTCCAGTCGTTCAACCGCGGCAAGAAGTCGATCACGCTCGACCTCAAGCACCCCGAAGGCCGCGCGGTGCTGCGCGACCTCGCCCGCGTCTCCCACGCCGTCTACAACAACCTGCGCGGCGACCTGCCCGAGCAGCTCGGCGTGACCTACGCGGCGCTGAAGGACGTCAACCCCGCGCTGGTGTGCTGCTCGCTCTCCGGCTTCGGGCGCACGGGCCCGCGCGCGGCCGAGCCCGCGTTCGACTACCTCATCCAGGGCTACGCGGGCTGGATGTCGGTGACGGGCGAGCCGGACGGCCCGCCGGTCAAGGCCGGCGTCTCCGTGGTCGACTTCGCGGGCGGCTACGCGTCGATGGCCGCGCTGCTGGCGGGGCTCTGGGACGCCCAGCGCACCGGCGTCGGGCGCGACATCGAGCTGTCGCTGCTCGACACCGCGGTGAGCATGCTCTCCTACTACGCGATCTGGGCGCTGAACCGTGACTGGCAGCCGGCGCGCGTGGAAGACTCCGGGCACCAGTCCCTCGTGCCCGCGCAGAACTTTCCGACGAAGGACGGTGTCATCGTCATCTTCTGCAACAAGGAGAAGTTCTGGGCGAGCCTGGTGGAGGCGATGGAGCTGCCGGCGGTCGGGCGCGACCCGCGCTTCGCCACCTTCGCGGACCGGCTCCTGCACAAATCGGTGCTGGTGCCGATCCTGAAAGCGCGCTTCGCCGAGCGCACCACGTCCGACTGGCTGTCGCGCCTGCGCGGCCGCGTGCCGTGCGCGCCCGTGAACACGCTCGCGCAGGCCCTCGCCGACGAGCAGATCGCCGCCCGCGACATGATCCTCGAGGTCAAGCATCCGCGGTTCGGCGTGCTGCGCGAGGTCGGCACGCCCGTGAAGACGGAGGGGGCGGCGCCGAACCTGAGCCCGGCTCCCGCGCTCGGCCAGCACACCGACGAGATCCTCCGCACGCTCCTGCAGTATGATCCGACCCGCATCGCCGCCCTGCGCGCATCGGGCGCGCTCGGCGACGACCCGCATCACCGACGTTAGGAGGCCTGCCATGATCCATGTGAGTCGCGCCGTCATCCTGTGCCTCATGCTCGTGGCCCTGCTGACCGGCGTCGCTGACGCCTGGGATCGGGGCCATGCCGAGCGCTTCGCGACGCTGCCGCCGGGGACCGCGCATCCCGAAGGCCTCGCGGCCGATCACGCCGGCAACATCTGGGCCGCCGACTTCGACGTGAGCAAGTCGTCGGGCCCCGGCGACGTGATCGCCTTCCGGCCCGACGGCGCGCTCCTGCGCCACCTCTCGGTGTCGGGCTCGAGCAACCTACTCCTCGGCCTCGACTTCCACCCGGCCACGGGCGCGCTGCTCGTGATCGATTTCGGCGCCAAGAACGTGCTGCGCGTCGACCCGATCAGCGGCGCCTCCACCGTCTTTACGACGATCCCGGGGGGCGCCGCGGCCGGCCCGAATGCGCTGACGTTCGACGCGGCGGGCAACGTCTACGTCTCGGACTCGTTCCAGGGAACGATCTGGCGCACCGGCCCCACGGGCGGCGTGAGCACGCCCTGGGCGTCGAGTCCGCTGCTGGCGACGACCGGCACGCCGCCCTTCGGCGCCAACGGCCTCGCCTTCAACCGCGCGCGCACGACGCTGTTCGTGGCCAACACGGGCGACGACACGATCGTGCAGATCGCGGTGAATCCGGACGGCAGCGCCGGCGCCGCCTCCGTTTTCACCAACAGCATCAACGGAGCCGACGGTCTGATCATCGACGATCACGACAACCTCTGGGTCTGCGCGAATCAGTCGGACGAGATCGTCGTCGTGGACCCGACGGGCAAAGCCATCGCCAAGCTCGGCGACTTCGACGGGGTGAACCAGCGCGGCGAGCCGATCGGGCTACTCTTCCCCGCGAGTCTCGTGCGGAGCGGCGGCCATCTCTACGTGACCAACCTCTCGCTCGACCTCAAGGCGGCCATCGGCCGGCCCGCCATCGACGGGCCGTGGGCGGCGCAGGTCACGCGGCACACGATCGCACGCCTGCCGTTCCGAATCCCAGAAGTGCGGGAGCCGAATGACTAGCCGCCGCTACTTCTTCTGTCCGGGACACGTGTCCCAGCCGCCTGCGTGATGATTCTGCGCGCAGCCGCGACACCACTGAACCATGGTCGGGCATTTCGGGCACGTCCTCGCCTTGTTCAGACGGTCTTCCTGGAACGCCCGGCACGGTTGACGCCCCTGCGAGTACGGACTGATCGCGTTGGCCATACCATGATGCAACGCCGGCGGCGGCCCGCGTGTCAAGGGTTTTACGCGAGCGGTGAGCGATTGAGACGAGCGGTAGAATCACCCCATGCCCGAGAGGACGCTGCCGAGCCCCGAGGTCGAGGAAGGCACCGGCACCGAGGAGCAGGTCGCCCCGCCGTGGATGACGGTCTTACACAACTGTGACTGTCACACCTTCGAGCAGGTCGTGAAGCAGCTACAGAAGGCCATCGCCTGCAGCGAGTCCGAGGGCTGGGAGATCGCCTGGCAGGTCCACAACACGGGCAAGGCGGTCGTGAAGATCGGTCCGGAGAAGGAGTGCGTGCGCGTCGGCAACATCCTGGCCGCGATCGGCCTCGTCGTGACCGTCGTCCAGTCCTAGCCCGAACCGCCTCCCCTACATCACCGGGCCGATGATCCACGGCGCGAACTCTTCCTCGCCGACGCCGGAGAGCTCGCTCTTCGATTTCTTGCCGGAGGCGACGGCGACGATCTCCTCGAAGATCTGCCGGCCCACCACGGGCAGCGGCGTGCCCTCGAGGATCACCCCGCAGTTGATGTCCATGTCCTCCTCCATGTGGCGGTACATCAGCGAGTTGGTCGCCAGCTTGATCGAGGGCACGGGCTTGCAGCCGAACACCGAGCCGCGGCCCGTCGTGAAGCAGATGAGGTTACAGCCGCCGGCCACGAGGCCGGTGATCGACACGGGATCGTGGCCGGGCGTGTCCATGAAGACGAAGCCGCGCGTGGTGATGGGCTCGCCGTACATGAAGACGTCCATCATCGGCGTGGTGCCGCCCTTGGTCACGCCGCCGAGCGACTTCTCGAAGACGGTGGTGATCCCTCCGGCTTTGTTGCCGGGAGCAGGATTGTTGTCCATCGCCTCGATCCCACGGCAATACCATTCCCACCATTTGTAGCGATCGATGAGCTTCTTGGCGACGCCCTCATTGATGGCGCGTCGGATGAGCAGGTGCTCCGCGCCGTAGATCTCCGGCGTCTCCGCCAGCACGCCGGTGCCGCCGTAGCGCACCAGCTCGTCCACCGCCCAGCCGAGGGCGGGGTTGGCCGTCATGCCGGAGTTGGCGTCCGAGCCGCCGCAGTTGGTGGCCAGGCAGATCTCCGAGACCGGCTGCCGGGTGCGCCTGACGTCGTTGGCGATCGGCAGCAGCTTCGCCACCTCCGCCACCGCGCGCTCGACGGTCTTCCTGATCCCGCCCGCCTCCTGGATGTTGACGAGGAACGGCTTGCGCTCGGGATGGCCGGGGACCCCCATCTTCTGGCGGTCCACCATCACCGCCGCCTGGTTCACCTCGCAGCCGAGGCCGATCAGGATGTAGGCGGCCACGTTCGGGTGCTTGGCGTAGCCGGCCAGCACGCGCTGCAGCGCCAGGTGGTCCTCGCCGAACAGCTTGGTGCCGCAGCCCGACTTGTGGGTGACGGCCAGCACGCCGTCGATGTTCGGGTAGTCGCGCGACACGTCCCGGAACTTGTCCTTCACGAACTGGCTGACACTGGCCGAGCAGTTGACGCCCGAGATGATGGCGACGTAGTTGCGCGTGCCGACGCGCCCGTCCTCGCGCTGGTAGCCCTCGAAGTACCGCATCTTGTCGCCGGGATAGAAGTCCACCGGCCGCACGTCCACGCCCACCTCGTAGCGGTCGGCCGAGAGCTCGCCGATGTCGAGGTTGTGGGTGTGCACGTGCTCGCCGACGGCGATGTCCTGGGTGGCGAAGCCGATCACCTGCCCGTAGCGCCGCACGGGCTGGCCGCGACGGACGTCGCGCCGGGCGATCTTGTGGCCGGGCTTGACGTCCTGCCGCGCCTCGATGCGCGCCGCGCCGTCCTCGAACACGGCGCCCTTGTCCAGCGGCGCCTTGGCAACGGCCACGTCGTCTTCGGGCTTGAGCACGATCGCGCGGTCGGTGAGCTTATGAATGGTCGTCATGGGGTATCAAATATACCCCCGTGCGCGGGGACCCGAAGCCTTGCTATAGTCGGGAGGCCGATGACGATCCGCCCCGTAGTCTTGGCCGTGGACGACGACCCCCGCGTGCTGGGCGTCTACCAGGCGATTCTCGAGACCCGCTACGAGGTGCTCACCGCCCCCGATGGACGCGCCGCCCTCGACGTCCTGAAGCACCGCACGGTCGACGTCGTACTGCTCGACATGAAGATGCCCGGATTGAATGGCCTCGGCGTGCTCGACGCGCTGCGGCGCCTCGGGATCGAGACGAACGTCGTCATGGTGAGCGCCGTGAACGACTCGGAGACCGCGCTGGAGGCGCTGCGGCTGGGCGCCTGCGACTATCTCACCAAGCCATTCGCCCTGTCCGAGCTGGAGCGCGTCGTCCGCCGCCTGACCGAGCACGGGGTGGCCGGTGCCCCGACGGCGGGCCGCTCCCGCGCGCTGCCCCACGCCCTGGTCGTCGGCGGCGATCCGGGATTTCGCGCCAGCCTGGCCGTGGCGCTGCGCACGCGCGGCCGCGTCGATGCGGTGGAGAGCCCGCTCGCCGCGCGCGGCGTGCTGGTCCGAACGCTGCCCGACGTGATCGTGGCCGGCGACGATGCCGTGGCCTCCGCGCTGTGCGCCGAGACGGTGCCGATCGTGGTCACCGACGCGCGGCAGCCCGACCTCCAGGCGCTGCTCGGCGCGATCGTCGAGGCCTTCGGCATCCGACACAAGGACGTACGCCCCTTCGCGGCGCCCCTGGCTGCCGTGATCGCGCACGTGGGCCGGCACTCCGGCTGCACGACGGTCGAGGCCATCGCCGAGGCCACCGGGCTGTCACCGGGCGCGCTGGCCCGCGTGTTCACCGAGCAGATGGAGATGACCCTCCGGGAGTACGTGACGCACGTGCAGAGCGAGGCGGCCCGGCCCGAGCTGGCCAAGATCTTCCGGCGTCACGCCGACAGCGCCGCCGTGTCGTACCGCGCGCAGTAGGAGCCTGTCGGGATATCGAGGGGTGCCACGGCTTGGCCGGGGCGCCCCGAGCGGGTATGGGGGGCCATCTCGGGGCCCCCCATGTCACGTCGGGCTCTTGATGCGCAGGACGGCGGGGGGCTCCGTCTCGAGCTGGATCGTCGTGTGATCGATGCCGAAGCGCGCGTGCAGCACCGCGTGCAGCGCCCCCAGCAGCCGCTCGCTCTCGCGCACGTCGTCCACCACCACGTGCGCGCTCATGGCCTCACGGCCGGAGGTCAGCGTCCACACGTGCAGGTCGTGCACGCGCCGCACGCCGGTCACCCGCGTGATCGCCGCCTCGATCTCGCCGAGCGACAGGTGGGCGGGGGTCCCCTCCAGCAGGACGTTCACCGCCTGGCGCAGCAGGCTCCACATGCGCGGCAGGATCAGCAGCACGATCAGCGCGCTGGCGAGCGGATCGGCACCCGTCCAGCCGGTGCTGACCATGATGCCGGCGGCGACGAGGGCGGCCACCGACGAGAGCGCGTCGCCGAGCACCTCCAGATAGGCCGCGCGCACGGTCAGGCTCTCGGCCGCGCCGCGGTGCAGGAGCCACGCCGCGATCAGGTTGACGGCCAGGCCCAGCGCGGCCACCGCAGCCATCGGACCCGCCAGCACGGGCGCGGGCGCCCGCACGCGGTGCCAGGCCTCGACGAGGATCGAGCCGGCGACGCCAAATAGCAGCAGCGCGTTGGCCAGCGCGGCGAGGATCTCGGCCCGGTAGTAGCCGTAGGTCTTGGCCGGCGTCGGCGGGCGGGCGGCGAGCCACGCGGCGATCAGCGCCAGCGCCAACGCGGTGGCGTCGGTGAGCATGTGGCCCGCATCGGCCAGCAGCGCGAGGCTGCCCGTCCAGAGGCCGGCGACGAACTCCACGACCATCATGACGCTCGTCAGCGCCAGCGTGACGGCGAGCATGGGTCGCGAGCGCGCGGCGGCGGTGCTGCGATCGTGGCCGTGCGCGAGCATCGGCGGGATCGTATCAGGTCGGTGCGCGGGGCCGGGTGATAGAATCCGCGCCATGGCGCGCGCGCTCGGCATCGTCGCGCTGGGCATCGTCGGCTTTTGGCTCGTCGCCCACCTGCTCTGGATGGGTCCCATCGAGGCGGCGGCCCAGACGACGGTGATGTGGGTGCTCGGCCTGCTCACCGGCGGCGTCGGCGTCGCCGCCATCGTCCTCCTCGCCGTCGCGCTCTCGGTGGGCGGCTCACAGCCGGCCTTGCTGAAGTTCGCGCGCGGCGCGCGGAATGCCGCGACCGTGCTCGGCTGCGCCCTCATCGTGGTGGGGCTGGTGCAGTATCGCAGCACGGAGCCGAGCGGCGAGATCCACTGGGTCGTCCTGGGCATGGTCGTGCTGGCGGGCTCCGGCATCGTCCACTGGTGGCTCCTGCGGATGCAGCGCTGAGCCGCGAGCGGTGAGCGCGTCATAGAGGAGCGCCACGGCTTTGAGGAGCGCCACGGCTTTGCCGGGGCGCTCCGAACGGTTGGGGGGTGTGGGGGGCCATCTCGGGGCCCCCCACATTCAGAAGGCCCCGTGGCGGCCGGCGCCGGAGGCGAAGCGCGCCGCGCCCTCGAGGCTCTCGCCGGCGTCGATCGTCGCCTTGCCCAGCTCGAACTCGCGGCGCAGCGCGGCGTCCAGCGCGGCGCCCTCGCTCTCGTAGGCCGAGCGGCGGTCGCTCAGCACGCACCGCGGCGGGAACGTGGCGATCTCCGCCGCCAGCGTCTCCGCCGCCGCGCGCACCTGGCCCCTGGGCACCACGCGATTCGCCAGACCGATCCGCTCGGCTTCGCGCGCATCTACGGGACGTCCGGTCAGGATCAGGTCGAGCGCGCGGCTGAGCCCGATCAGCCGCGGCAATCGTACGGTCCCGCCGTCCACCAGCGGCACGCCCCAGCGCCGGCAGAAGACGCCGAGCACGGCGTCCTCCTCCAGCACGCGCAGATCGCACCAGAGGGCGAGCTCGAGCCCACCGGCGACCGCGTAGCCGGCGACGGCGGCGATCGTGGGCTTGGACAGGAGCATGCGCGAGGGGCCCATCGGTCCGTCGCCGGCGGGATCGAGGCGATTTCCGCGGCCGCTGTCGATCGCCTTGAGATCCGCGCCGGCACAGAACGTCCCGCCGGCGCCCCACAGCACGGCCACGCGCGCCCCGGCATCCGCCTCGAAGCCGCGGAACGCATCGGCCAGCGCGGCGGCCGTCTCGCGATCCACCGCGTTGCGCGCCTCGGGGCGGTCCAGCACGATCGTGGTGATGGGGCCCACGCGCTCGACGCGAACGGCCATCACCTCTCCCGCAGCTTCCGCGCGGCCTCCGCGCGCATCTGCTGCATCGCGCGCGTCTCCTGATCGGAGTAGCGCTCCTCGGTCCACGGGTCGGCGTTCATGTGATAGCCGTTCTGCTCCCAGAAGCCCGGCGGGTTCACCTCCAGGAACTCGAAGGCGCGCAGCCACTTGCTCGACTTCCAGAAATAGAGTTTCGGCAGCACCAGGCGCATCGGCCCGCCGTGGTCGGGCTCGAGGTCCTTGTCGTTGTGCCGCACCGCCAGCACGACGTCGTCGTCGAGCAGATCGGCGAGCGCCGTGTTGGTCGTGTAATCCGGGTCCGCGTGCTGCAGCACGAACTTCGCCTCCGGCCGCGGCTTCACCTGCTCGACGATGTAGCGCGCGGAGACCCCCTCCCAGTCGTTGTCCAGCTTCGACCAGCGCGTGACGCAGTGGATGTCGGAGCGCACCCTGACCCGCGGCAGGCGCAGGAACTCCTCCCACGTCCACGAGGTCGGGCGCTCCACCAGGCCGAAGCAGCGGAAGGTCCAGCGGTTGGGGTCGAAGCGCGGCGTGCGGCCATACGTGAGGACGGGCCACTTCTCGGTCAGGGCCTGGCCGGGGGGCACCCGGGCGGCGACGGCAGGATCGGGCTTTTTCATGTGGCAAATCATAAACCTGCCCGAGGGCCCTGAACGACGGACATATAATGGAGGCGGCCGAGACCCACCCCCTCCGGGGAAAGGAGCGCGGATGAAAGGACAACATGGATGAACGGTGAGCGAAAGCTGGCGATGTTCATGGATTTCGAGAACATCGCCCGCGGCGTCAAGGAAGCGCAGTACAAGCAATTCGAGCTGAAGCTGGTCCTGGAGCGACTGCTGGAAAAGGGCAAGATCATCGTGCGGCGTGCCTACGCGGACTGGAACCGGTTCACGGAGTACAAGCGGCCCTTCCACGAGTGGGCCATCGAGCTGATCGACGTTCCCCAGAGCCGGTACAGCGGCAAGAACTCCGCCGACATCCGCATGGTCGTGGACGCCCTCGACCTCGCCTATGGAAAATCGCACATCGACTCGTTCGCGCTCGTGTCGGGTGATTCTGATTTTTCTCCGCTCGTCTCCAAGCTTCGCGAGAACGACAGGTATGTCATCGGTCTCGGCGTGAAGTCGTCCTCCTCCGATCTCCTCGTCGGCAACTGCGACGAGTTCATCTTCTACGAGGACCTCATCCGCGACACCAAGAAGACGCGGCTGCTGCACGGGCTCCCCGACAAGAAGGCGGAGGCCATGGCGCAGCTCATCGACGCGATCCAGGCGCTCCAGCGCGAGAACAAGGAGACGCTCTGGGGGTCGATGGTCAAGCAGACGATGATCCGCAAGAACCCCGCGTTCAACGAGTCGTACTACGGCTACTCGACGTTCTCCAAGCTGCTCGAGGAGGCCGCCAAGCAGCGCATCGTGACGCTGGAGCGCGACGAGAAGTCGGGCACCTACATCATCACCGCGCTGTCCGAGGACTCCGGGCGGGCGGCGTAGCGCGGCTCATTCCGGGCGCTGCCCGGGGTTCAGCGGCGGCACGAGCCTGAGGGTCTGGTTCCAGACCCTCAGGAACGCCGCCACCTCCGGCTCGTCCTTGACCCGGTCGGGCGCATACACCGTCACCTCGTGCGAGCGGCCCTCCAGCGTGATCCGAAGCACGAGGATGGGATGGTGTGTCACCGCGAACGCGTACTCCGGCACCAGGACGAAGAAGTTCGCGCGTCGCACCTCGGCCACGAGCCCTTCCACGTTTCGCGGCGCCACCCGCACGGACCTCCGGATGATCCGCCGCTTCCCGGGAACCGTCCGATCGCTCTCCTGGTGGGCGCGGCCGTCCGCGGTGAGCGTCATCGTCCACGGATGCCATCGCCGTCCGCCGGGGATATCGAAGCCCGGCGCGCTCGGAAGGGCGGGGTAGTATTGCGCCCTCAGTGCGAAGTCCGGTGGAATCGCGTCGCGGTCGGCGGCCCTGACCGGCGAGGGATTCGATGCCCCGAGCATCACGAGCAGTGCGACGGCGGCGACGAGCGCAGGCATTCGACATTGCCATCATCGCGGGAGGAGCGCGCCATGCGCAAGCAGATCGTTCACACCGATAGGGTTCCGCCGGCGCGCGTCCCGCTCTCGCAGGCCATCAAGGCCGGCGACTGGCTGTTCGTCTCCGGCCAGCTCGGCATCGATCCGAAGACGGGCACGCTGGCCGAGAGCGGCATCGGGGCCGAGACGCGGCAGGTCTGCGAGAATCTGAAGGCAATCCTCGAGGCCGCCGGCTCGACGCTCGAGCGCGTGGTGAAAGTCACCATCTATATGCAGGATGTCGACGAGCTGGGGGAGATGAACCGGGTCTTCAGCGCCTACTTCCCCGTCGATCCGCCCGCCCGCACGACCTTCGAGTGCGCGCGCCTCATCCGTGACGCGCGCGTGGAGATCGAGGCGGTCGCGATGGCGACGTGAGCCGCGTCGTGAGCCGGAGGAGCACCTCGATCGCGTCCAGCACTCGCCGGCAGTTTCTGGCCGGCGCAATCGCACTCGCGCTCGTCACCGCGTCGTGCCCCCGCCGTGTCCTTGCTCAGGGCGGCGGCTCGCGGACGCGCCTCATCCTCCTCGGCACGGGCGGCGGCCCGCGGGTTCTCGTGCCGGGACGGGCGAAGCCCGCGACCCTGCTCGTGATCAACGGCGCCGCGTACGTCGTCGATTGCGGCTCGGGCGTCACGCAACAGCTCGTCAAAGCCGGCGTGGCGCTGACCACGCTGCGGTACGTGTTCATCACGCATCATCACTCCGACCACAACCTCGACTACGGCAACGTCATGTACAACGCGTGGGCGGCGGGGCTTCGCACGCGCATCGACGCGTACGGGCCGCCGCCGCTGAAGGCCATGACCGACGCCTACTGGCAGCTCAACCGATTCGACATCGAGACACGGATCGCCGACGAGGGCCGGCCGGATCTCAGGACGCTGGTGGCTGCGCACGAGTTCGACCAGGCCGGGACGGTCATGCAGAACGACGACGTAAAGGTCAGCGCCGCGCGCGTCTTCCACCCACCGATCGCCCAGTCGTACGCCTACCGGTTCGACGCGAAGGACCGCTCCGTCGTCGTCTCCGGCGATACCGGGTACTCGCAGGAGCTCATCGCGCTCACCACCGGCGCGGACGTGCTCGTGCACGAGGTGATGCATCTGGGCAAACGAGAACTGTCGGAACAGCGTCCAGTACTTTGCTGGTGCGCGCGGAAAATCGCGAAGGGTCACCCGCTACGGCGCCGCCAATGGGTGCAAGACGTCGATCGCCCAGCCAACGTCAAGCCGCTCTCCGAGCCAACCAGGCATCGCCGTTCGCGCGTGGATGTTCAGTCCGCACTCCTCGTGCCGCGCTCGTAGCGTCCCGACCGGGTCGGCGGGGACCGCAGGGAGAGCCGGGCTTTCGGGCAGAGGCCGGCCGTCGGGGCGACGAAATCTCAGCTCGCCGTCGGGCCGTCGCTCGACCTGATAGCCCTCCTCGTGGACGGCGCGATGATGCCGACGACAGAGCATCGCGAGATTCGAGAGCGTCGTGGGGCCTCCGTGAGCCCAGTGGCGGATGTGATGACCCTGGCCGAACCGTAGCCCACAGCCCGGGAAGCGGCATCCGCGATCGCGATGATGCAGCGCGCGCCGCAGCGCCGGCGGAATGGTTCGCGTCCGAGCACCGACTTCGACGATCCGGCCATCCGGATCGTGTCGCATCACGACGCGACTCGCGTCACACGCCAAACGCCGGGATGTTTCCGCGCAAATGTGCGCGCCGTCGTCGAGGACCGACTGACCGGGCGCATCGGCGTCCGCCAGCACGGGCGCGTCGACGTGAACCACGACCTGGTAACGCTCGCCCGGGGCGCCGGGATCGATGCCGTGGTGGAGCGCCGTTTCGGCGACAAGGGCCAGCGCATCCGCCTGCTGCTGCGCCATCGTGGGCGGCTCCGCCGAAACGTCGGCGGCAGACGTTTCCGCGGGAACGTTTTGGGCGTGCGCTTGGGGTGCACCCCTGGAGTGAGACAGAGAAACAGGTGAAAGTCCTCCAGGGGAGGACCGATGCCTGGACGACGATTTCGGATCTTCGGCCGAGAGTTCAAGGAGGCTGCCGTTCGCCGGATCCTGGCGGGCGAGAAGTTTCGCGCCGTGGCCGAGGACCTGGGGCTGCGGTCGCAGCTGCTGTACACGTGGCTCGACTATTACGAACAGGGCGGGGCGGACGCGCTCGTGCCGCGGGGGCGGCCGCGGAAGGCGATCGCCTGGGCCCGACGGCGGGCCCTGGTGCAGCAGCCGAGTCGGCAAGCGCGCGCCTACGGCCACGCCGGCAATGAGCCGGCCCGCGATGCGCGCCTGGTCGAACTCGAGCGCAAAGTCGGCCAGCAGGCGGTGGAGCTCGATTTTTTCAAAGCAGCCTTGCGGCACGTCAAGGAGCCAGCCCGGCCGAGCGGCGGGCGTGGCGCCACAGCGTCTTCGCGCTCATCCACGCGATGACGCCGCCCCAAGGCGCTCTTGCCATCGAGCGGATGTGCGCGCTGGCGGGCGTCAGCCGCGCGAGCTACTACCGGCACTGGCGGCGCGTCGCGCCCCGGCGAGAACAGACCGAGCTGCGTGATGTCCTCCAGCGCCTCGCGGTCGCTCATCGGCACTATGGCTACCGTCGCCTCGCCGCGCTGCTACGGCGCGAGGGCTGGGCGGTGAACCACAAGCGGGTCCTGCGGCTGATGCGCACGGATAATCTGCTGTGTCTGCGCCGGCGCGCCTTCGTGCCGGCGACGACAGACTCCCGCCATGACTGGCGGGTGGTGCCGAACCTCGCGCGCGGCATGCAGGTGACCGGCCTCGATCAGCTGTGGGTGGCCGATATCACGTACCTGCGGTTGCGCGAGGAGTTTGCCTTTCTCGCCGTGGTCATCGACGCCTTTAGCCGCCGCGTCGTCGGCTGGGCGGTGGAGGTCCACCTGCGGGCGGCCCTGGCGGTGGCGGCCCTGCAGATGGCGCTGGCCGCGCGTCGCCCCCAGCCGGGCCAGCTGATCCATCACTCGGACCGCGGGGTGCAGTACGCCTGTGCGGAGTACAGCGCGCTGCTGGCGGGCCACGGCATCCAGCCGAGCATGAGCCGGATCGGCTCGCCGTACGACAACGCCAAGGCGGAGAGCTTCATGAGCACGCTGAAGCGCGAAGAGGTCGATGGGCGCGCGTACCGGACCGCGCAGGAGGCGCGCCGTTCGATCGGGAGCTTCATCGAGCAGATCTACAATCGGCAGCGGCTGCACTCGGCCCTGAGCTACCTGGCGCCTGCCGACTTTGAAGCGACGGTGGCGCCCCTGATGGTCCCACCGCCGAAAGAGCATGCGGTGAACCGCGCTTAACGAGGACTTTCCTTAGTTTCCGTGTCTCACTTTAGGGGTGCACCCCAAACGTCCGCCGGAAACGTTTCCGCGGGAACGTTTTTGTTTATCGGATCGGTCACGGAGCTTACGGTATGCGCGCGCTGGTACAGCGCCTCCCGCGCTGCCGTGAGCGCTTCCACCAACAGCGCTCCGACCTCCAGCGCGAGCCGTCCGCGCAAGACCACCACCGGTATACAATTCGACCTCCACCGGCTGGACGAGCGATCTCGGAGGGCCAGAATGAGCGAGACGAGCGAGCCCCACGCGGCGCGGTTGCTGCGCGCCTACCAGGCGCAGGAGAAGCGCTTCGTCGAGCGGCGCTTCCCGCTGCAGTTCGCGCCCGAGGTGCCGGCGATCCGCGAGCT